>Ga0265318_10000441_pt1 | contig 31329 bp, 27 predicted proteins | sample 4821metaG_FD_192431 | JGI IMG/M metagenome (GOLD analysis project Ga0265318, IMG submission 192431) | Rhizosphere microbial communities from Carex aquatilis grown in University of Washington, Seatle, WA, United States - 4-8-21 metaG | ecosystem: Host-associated > Plants > Roots > Rhizosphere >... | reverse complement strand
CCGTGCCGCGCCATCTCCGAAGAGGCTACGGAGCTGAATCGAGACCTGCTGGCTCACGGCGTCTTTGGCAAAAAGGAGTCCGGCGATCGCGACCGCGATGAGCAGAAGCGGGGCGATCGAAAAGGTGGTGTAGTACGCGAGGCTCGCCGCTCGCGAAGGGGCGTTGTCATCGACCCATTCGGAGGCTGTTCGCTTGAGCACCGCGAGAGCCTGCCGGGGCGTCATGAGCGTCTGCTGAGCAAGCGCGATGCCACCAGCTCGGCGTTGCGGCGAGTGGCACGGACCAGTATTCCGCACTAGCGGTGCGGTTGGGGCGCGACCGGGACAACGACGAGCACGTCTGCGTCGCGGCCTCGGGCAGCGCGGTGTGGGCCACATCGTCGTGTCGAGGGCGGCCTGCAAGTGCGTCACCCCGCTGGTGCTCCCGTCCTTGCCGTAGCCGGCGCGACAGTTTCGCGCGCCTAAGACGACGTCGGTCGTCACCCATTCGGGCGACATCCGGAACGCGGCGCGCGCAGTATGTTTCGTCCGGTTCGGAGATCTTCGGTGACGGCGCGGGGAGATCCCATCGGCACAGGTGACAGACTTCGGTGTGTGGCCGTGGGGAAACTCTTTCCGTTGCCCCGATCCGCTTGACTCCTGTGCGGTTCAAGCCTTAGAGACGCCGCGGGTCTTGTCCGTGGTTTTGCGCCTGCGGAGGACGAGAGGCGGAGAGCGGAGTGGTAAAGCGAACGCCCTGGACCTTGTTGGCGAGTCTGGTGATCACGGGAGCCGGGTGCAACGCCATTCTCGGAAACGAACCCCACGGGCTGGCTGGATCGAGCGACTTGGTCTCTACCGCCGACGGCGGGACTGACGACGCGACCACCGGCAGTGCGGATGCGGCGCCCTCGGTCGCAAACGACGAGGGCGCCACCGATTCAGCTTCTCCATCGTCTCGGGGAGAACCGTCTCAGGGAGATTCGGGGGCCAACCCGACCCAAAGCCCGAGCGCAGACGCGGCCGACGTGCCTTGCACGGCGACCTTCAAGCGTTGCGGCGGCCAGTGCGTCTCCATCGACGATCCCACCTTCGGCTGCGGCGCGGCGACATGCGACAGCTCGTCCTGCCCGGCCAAAGGCACGGGCACGCTCGTCTGCCAGGGGTCCACATGCGTCATCGGAACGTGTGGCGCGGGAACGAAGAAGTGCTCTGGGCAGTGCGTATCGGTCGACGATCCCACGTACGGTTGCGGCGTCGCGTGCGATGCGACGAGTTGTCCCGCCCCGGGCGCGGGCACCCTCATTTGTAAGGGCGGCGCGTGCGTCGTCGGGGTGTGCGGCGCGGGCACCAAGAAGTGCGGCAGCCAGTGCGTGCCGCTCGACGCAAACCATGGGTGCGGCGATCCGGCGGTCTGCGTCGCGTGCGCCGTGGGCCAGACCTGCACGGGAACGCCCACCACGCATTGCGCATGCGTCGCAGACGACACAACGGCGTGCGCAAACAAGACCTGCGGGAGCGCCACGAACAACTGCGGCACGGTGGTGTCCTGCGGGAGTTGCAATTCGCCGCAGACGTGCGGAGGCGGCGGGATAGCGAACGTGTGCGGTTGCGCGCCGATGAGCGCGTGTGCCGGCGGGCAAAAATGCGGAACGCAACCCGACGGCTGCGGCGGCATGATCCACTGCGGCACGTGCGGGCCCAACGAGATGTGCAATGGCAGCGGCCAATGCGTGAGCACATGCCCGACGACGTGTCCCGCGGGAGACAACTGCGGAACGGTCATCCAGGGAACGTGCCCCGCCATGTCTTGCGGCACGTGCGCGGGATTCAACCAGTGCGGCGGCGGCACCCCCTCGAGCCCCAACGTCTGCGGGTGCACGCCCAACCCCAATCCGTGTACGGGCGCCAACTGCGGTCCAGTGGGGAGCGGGTGCGGCGGGACGGTCACGTGCACCTGCCAGGGTGCCAACGCGGCGTGCGTGAGTGGCGCGTGTATGGCGTGCCCGAACGGGACACAAGCTTGTAGCGGGTCGTGCGTCGACACGACGACAGACGTCAACAACTGCGGATCGTGCGGACGAGCGTGCCAAGGGACTTGCACAGGCGGAGTCTGCGTCGTCATCCTGGCGACGGGGCAGAACTCTCCGGAGGGTCTGGTCGTCGACGGCACGAACGTGTACTGGACGAACGACGGCGTCGACGGAACTGGGTCGATCGCGAGAACGACGCTCAACGGGGGGGCTGCGGTCGTGCTCGCGACAGGGCTCAACGACCCTCGGACGCTCACGGTGGATGGCACCCGCGTGTACTGGGCAAACTTCGGGACGGGCGCGAACAACTATACCGACGGCTCGATTGCCTACGTTCCCATCGGCGGCGGAACGCCTACTTTCGTCGCCACGGCGCAGGACGGTCCCAACGGGATCGCGGTCGATGCGACGACCCTGTACTGGACACAGTACGACGGTGGCGCCGTCATGAAATGGGGTCTCTCGGGCGGCGTACCGACGGTCCTCGTTCCCAATATAGGAGGCTCTTGGGGCATCGCGGTCGACGCCGCCAACGTGTACTTTACGACCTTTACCCTTCCCGGGAGCGTGATGGCGATGCCGCTCGGCGGTGGCACCTTGACGACGCTTGCCGGCGGGCAGGCTGGCGGCACCTCGGGCATCGCGATCGACGCGACGAGCGTCTATTTCACGAACGAGGAAGATATGGCGGGCGTCAACAACGGCAGCGTGAAGAAGGTCAACAAGACCGGCGGTGTGGTGACTACCCTCGCAGGGCCACCCACGAGCGCCGGCCGTCACGTCGCCGTTGACGGGACGAACGTTTACTGGACCAACAACAATGACGGTACGGTCGTGAAGGAGCCGATCGCGGGTGGGACGCGGACCGTTCTCGCGTCCGGGCAGCAATACCCCGAAGGGATTGCCGTCGATGCCACGAGCGTCTACTGGGCCAACCTCGGTGCGGGTACCATCGCCAAGATGCCGAAGTAGTCGTTTTCGAGGCGCACGGTTCGTGTCTCATTGAACCGCCGCCGTTGCGAACAAACTGCCCGCGCCCGACGCAGTGACCTGAATGGTCCATCCCCCCGCTTGAACGTTCGCCGCGGGCGACTGCGCGGATACGAATAGCTGCGTACTGGGCATACCGCTGGGATCCGTCGCGCTCAGGTGGGCGAGCGCGGCGGCCGGCACCGTGCCGTTTCCGCCAGTGCCCAGGAACGAACAAAAGATCGACACGGTCGGGCTTCCGCTTGGGCCCTGCGCGGCATAGAACTGGACGTTGCCTGGCGTGCCGCCCTGCCAAACGATAGGAAGGTCGGCGGCACGCGACACCACGATGGGTTCCCCAGGGACGGCCGGAGCCGCGGGCATGCTCACGGTGATGTCGTTGGGCATCGTGACGCTCGCCGTGAAGGTCGGAACGACATCTCCGGAGCTCACGACGCCAACCGACTCTCCGCCTTGAAGCGTGGTCCCTCCGGGGGCGCTGCTATAGCTATAGGTACCACCGGGCCCCGGCAGGATCGCGATGGGTAGGCTTGCTCCCTGGGCGAACGTGAGGGTGCCGGCGCTCACGGGCGACGCCAAAGCGCCCGCATCGGCGATGCCCGCATCGGACGTCGAACCGGCGCATGTCGTCGCAAAGCAGCTCCCGTCGATCTCCGTGGTGCAGCTCGGGTCGGGGGCGGCGGGAGTCCGCGCGCCGGGCCGGAACGTGGCTGTGATGCTCGTGTAAGAAATCGCGCTCAAAAAGCCGCGACCGATGTTGATGGTGCCGGTACCTCCGCCGGAGCCACTGCTCGAACCGCCTCCCGAGCTGCTGCCGGAGCTCGGCCCGCCCCCGGAGGCGCTGCTCGAGCCGCTTCCCGAGCTACTCGAGCTACCGCTTCCAGAGCCGCTGCTCGCGCCGTCCGCGCTGCTCGAACTACCGCTTCCCGAGCCGCTGCTCGCGCCTCCCGAGCTGCTTGCGCCGCTGCTGCTCGACTCCGCTCCGGAGCTGCCGTTGGAGCCACCACTCGAGCCGCTTCCCGAGCCCGACCCGTCCGCCGAACCGCCGCCCGAGCCACCGCCAGCGTCGCCGACGCTGCCCGTCCCCGAGCCGCCGTCCGGGCTCCCGGGACCTGAGCTTCGGCCGCCGCAACCGGAGGAAGCTGGCAGCGCTGCGACAAGGGCGGACGCAAACAGGACGTGTCGGATCGATCGCGACATGGAGGGCCCCTCGAATGGCGCGGTCACCTTACCAGGGGGGATGTCGCAGGGGAGCCCGGCGAGAGGGGGGATCTCGAAATCATGGCGCGGGTTGCCGGCAAATCCTTGGATCCCCCTCGGTAAACTCGACTCGGTAGTCGACATGCTCGCCGACGAGATCGCGCGGAGGCGCCGGCACCGTTGCACGTTCATCGATCGCCGATTCGAGTGCCGCGCGCACAGATTCGTCGAACTCGTGATTCCCGCTCGAACGGACCGGCGTTCCATTCACTCTCCATACTCGCCGCAGCGGTGACACGGTGAATTGGACCACGACGCAAAGTCGACGTGACTCTTCGAGGGACATCGACGCCGGACGACGCCAACGAGCGCGCACCCAGGCGCCCAGCGACGAGTCCCGCACCGACGCATCGGCGGGCGACTCACCGCTTTCGCGATTCGCGAGCGGGGGGACCGTGCGAACAAAGAATGCGCTGCCCGTGCAAGCCGAACCGCGGTGGATGTACAGGCGATTGGCTCCCAGTCCGCGAGCGTGCGCGGTCAAGCGTTCCTCACACGAATCGCCAGGCGGCTCGGAAAAGCGCGCCAGCAGGAACACGGGCGACGGCGGCTCGTCGACGAGACGGACGTCGAACGTGTATCGGTCGCCGATGGCAACGCCGCTTCCTGCTGGTGCGATCTCGGCGCGCGGCGTCAACAGCGCGCCCGCGGGCGCGGCGGTCTGCATCGCGGGCTCGGTTGCGTCGTGCGGCCTGCAGGATGCACTCGCGACAGTCAGCAGAAGGACGATGCGCTGCACGTCGCGCGCGGCACGACCTTGGCCCAAGGCGGGCGGGTAGGAAGCGCCAGCTCGGTCGGCAATTACCACCACGGGACGCGCACGCTACCACCGTCCCGGCAGGATTTTCCGTAGCGGAAATCGCGATCCGGTCAGAGCGGTTCGTAGAGGGTTACTCCTCGGTGGACTGCGGCGTTCTGGAAGTCAGGCGGTTGCCACTCCACTCGGGCGAGGACCATGAGCGTTCCGAAGGTCTGAGTCGCGGTTGCGAAGAGTGGATAGTCGGTGGAATCGTTCAGGATGGACGTCGCCCACGCCGTCATCGTCGGTGTGACGTCTGCCTGCGAGAGAATCTTGTAGCCGGTGGGAATGGGGGGATTGTCGGCCGTCGTGGGCGCGCGGCTGTCGTTCGCACTCGCGTCGATTGGGCCGGCATCGTTCGCGTCGTTCATGCCCGCGCCGGTCGGGCCTGCGTCGTTCGTGTCGTTCGCGTCGTTCGCGTCGTTCGCGTCGTTCGCGTCGTTCGCGTCGTTCGCGTCGTTCGCGTCCGCGTCCCCGTCCGCGACCGCGTCCTCCTGGGGGGGCGCGTCGGCCAAACCCGAGTCGAGGACCATCGTGTCCATTTCGTTCGCGTCGTACACGCTCCCGTCCGCGCCTGCCGGATACAGGTCCGTCCCGCTCGCGTCGTTTTCTCCCGCCTCGACTTTTCCTTCGCTCGCGCCTGCCTCGCTGGACGAATCGCGCGCGCCATCGGCGGACGCCGCGTCCGCACCTGACGCGTCGCCCGAGCTCATGGCGTCGACTGGCCCGGCGTTCGGCATCGCCTTCCCGCAGGCAACCAGGAACACGACGAGTGAGCTTGCGACGCGGCGCATTGCGTGAATTGTACCCAAAACGGAAGACGCTGACGAATGGCGCCCCAAGGGTTTGGCGCCTCCGGGCCATCCGCGCGCGCAGCCGCCCCGCGGGCGAGAGGCGTCACCGTTATCACGGACTGTCCGTAGGTGTTGGCGGCGTGTACCCTCCGCCGGCATGACCTCCGGGAGCCGTGCAAAGACGCCGGACATTGCACCCGAAGAGCTGGAGCGCGTCGTGCGCGAGGCGGCCAAGGGCGTCGCGGGTCTATCGAAGGCGGCTCTCCGCAAACGGCTGCCGGTCTCGTACCGGCGCTCCGCCAAGGCGGTCGAAGTCGCGATCGACGCTCTGGTGCAAAGAGGAGTCATTGTTCTCTTCAAGGCCTCCAAGACGCCGCTCTATTTCGAGCATGAACCGCTCTCCCAAGTCGACGCGCTCGTTCGCGAGCGGCTCTCGACGCCGCTCGCCAAAGGTGCGCTCAAAGCCTGGGTCGTCGAGCTCGCGCCCGGGTACCGAGCCGTCTTCGACAAATGGTTCACGCGCGCGACGAAGAGCGACGTGCTCTACGAGCAGAGCCCACTTCCCGGGTCGACGGCGAAGCGCTTCGGGCGAGAACCCGAGCCGGTGGACCTCGCCCCGCTGCTCGCCCCGGTGATGAAGGCGCTGGGGGCGGCGCTGAAAAAACTCGACGCAAAGCGCGTCCCACGCCAGCGGATCCGCGACGCGCTCCTCGCTGCGCTCGAATCGTCACCAGGCCAGCGGCACGCCAACGGTGGAAAGGACGACCGCTCCAACTTCGTCGCGGCCCTCGATCGCCTGGCCGCCGATGACCCGGGGACCGCGCTCCTTCCGATTCGCGCTCTCCGCAGTCGCCTGTCGCTCGAAAAGAAGACCTTCGACGATCTCGCTCTCCAGCTGGCGCGCGAGGGCGTCGTGGAGCTTCACTTCCACGATTTTCCCGCGTCGCTACCCGACTCGGAACGCGCGGAGCTCGTGGTCGACGCGAAGGGGACGCACTACGTCGGCATCACGCCGAGGGCGAAACGATGAACGCGCTCGCCGCTTTCCCGAACCCGTTTCGCGACAATATCGTTCAGGACGCATGGCAAGCGACGGTCGACCTGCCCGAAATCCACGCCGGCGCGTTCGACGCCTGTCTCGCCGGGATCGAAAGTGCTTCCCGCGGCGTGCCGGACTCGCTCCTCATTTACGGCGTTGCGGGGTCGGGCAAGACGCATCTGCTCGGGCGCCTGCAGCGGCATCTCGCGGACACCGCGCGAAGCGCCCCCGACGCCGTTCTCCGGTGCGTGTTTAGTTCGATACGCCTCCAGACGACCCGTGAGCTGCTTTGGCAGCACCTGCGCCGACGGTTCGCCGCGGACCTCATGCGCCGTGAGCAAGGGTTGACACAGCTCCAGCGCCTCGTCGCCCACCAGCTCGCCGTTTCCGATGGGCACGGGCCCCGGGCCGGTATCCTGGAGCTTCGCGTCCTTCGTGCGGAAGACGAGCCGGCGCTCCTTCAACGTTTGCAGGACGTTGGGGTGCGTCTCGGCCTGCCGCGCGACCTCGCCATCACGCTCGAACACCTCGTTTTGAATCGGAACGTGCGGGATGCGTCGGCATGGCTCGCCGGCGAGAGCCTGCCCGAACGAGTCGCTGCGGCCCTCGGGCTCGGTGCCGAAGCCGACGAGGATCGCGAGGAAGTCGCGCACCGTGTCGTGACCGCGCTCTGCCGGCTGGCCGGAGAGACGCTACCCATCGTCTTTTGCTTCGATCAGGTCGAATCGCTCCAGCGAACGCGCAACGACGACGAAGCGTTCTTCGCCTTCGGGCGAATGGCCGCAGACCTTTGCGACTCCGATCCGAACGTGTTCCTCATCACGTGCTTGCAGTCCGCCTTCCTCGAACCCTTTCGCGGTGCGATCCGGCGTGCCGACTGGGAACGGATGGCGCGCCGGAGCGTGGCGCTCGACCACCTGACGGCCGTCCAGGTCGAGAAGCTCGTGCGACTGCGCTTGGAAGCACACCCCGAGCTCGCGAGCCTGCGCGCGACTCGCCCGCGAGAGCCGTTCTACCCGCTCGACACCGCCCTCGTCGGCCGGCTCGCGCTCGAGTCACCCTGCGTCGCGCGGCGAGTCCTTGCGCTGGCGGCCCGGGAGTTCGAATCGAAGCAGTTCGGCCGACAGCCCTCGAGAGCTCGCCCGGTCGCGGAGTTCCTGGCACGCGAGCTCGAAGACCGCGTGCAGAAGCGGTTGCCGGCGCTGAGGCCGTCGGAGACCACGGGTATCTTGACGCGCGGCGCACCGATTCTAGCCGAACTCGCCGGCGCCGAGCTCATGGAGAAAGACGCGCGGCCGGCGGACGTCCTTCTCGCCGGCCCGCGCCCCGTCGCGCTTTCGTTTCGGAACGAGATCGACGGGCGGAGCCTCACGCCAAAGCTCAAAGGCCTCCTCGCCCAGCCCTCCGGCAAGGACGACCCGGCGCTCGTCATTCTGCGGGACCCGCGCCTTGCGCTGTCGAAGGCAGCCGCGCGGGCGCGCGAGCACCTCGACGCGCTTCGGGCGCGAGGCGCCGGCTTCGTCGAGCCGACCATCGAGGCGCTCGCCGCGCTCGACGCCCTGGCCTCGATCCTCGGAGACGCAAAGTCCGGCGATCTAGCCGACGACGAGGCACCACCGCTCGACGCGGGCGCCGTATTGGCTTGGCTGCGAAGCCTTCGCTCCCATGCGCTGCTCGAGCCCGTCGGAGAGCTCGTGACGGCCATCTTCGGAGGAGCTCCCGCAGGCCCCGACGACCTGGAAACGGACCTCGTCTTGCTTCTGACCCAAGAGCACGTCATCGAGGTTGCGGCGGCGGCGAAAGTGTTGGGGGTCGAGGTCGAGGCGGTGCTCCGGTGCGGGCGCCAGGCGGCGTCGCACTGTCTCGTGCTCGAAGGGCCGCCGTCGGTCTTGCTCGACGTGTCGGGCGTCCCGCTGGACGGGCAGGCGCGGTCATGACGGTCCATCTTTCGGTCGCAGACGTCCGCACCGCGCTCGCCGAGGCCTCGGGCCCGAATGGCACCGGAAAGGGAGAGCCCGCGACCGCGCTTCTCGGGCGCCTCTTCCACGAGACGTTCGCAGACCTCGTCGGCGTCGATCCCCTCCGGAGCGGCCTCCGCGTGATCGTCGAGGGCAGCGCCGAGACGGGTCGCCGCAACGAACAGCTCGTGGAGCACACCTGGCGGCGGCTTCTCGCGCCGCGGCTCCGCCGGAACGCCGCCGTGCTGCAGGACTCTGCTGCGGAGGTCATGACGCTTTGGCGCGCCACGAAGAACCTGGCCGGGTGGCTCTCGGCGATCGTCGCCGAGCTGGTGGCCCACAGCCCCGGGCTCAGCGCCAACTGGGAGCGCGTCGAGCCTTTGTTGCGTGCCGAAGTCCCACTCGAATGCGAGATTCGCGAGCCGGGGTGGAAGGAGTCCGTGCGTCTCGTCGGGTATGCCGATTCCGTACTGCGCGTTCCCGGACGCGATGCCTTTTGCGCCATCGAGCTCAAGCTCGGTCGCGCAATGCCGGCCGTCGACCTCGGGCAAGCGGCCCTCTATTACGTCATGCTGGCCCGCTCGACGCCGACACCGGAGAACGATGCGCGGAGGTCGGGTCTCGCGATGGTGCGGTTCTCGCCGAGCCTCGACGAACACGTCGTGGAGGCCGCGGCGCTCGGCGGCGCCGTCGAGCAGCTCGTGCAGCTCATCGGACGCCTCGCGGGCGTGCTGCCCGACGCCCGCGCGACGGATGCCGAGTCGGTGGGGAGGGTCGCGGCGCCGCAGCCCGAGACGGCCGACAGGTCTGGTCTGGGGGAGCCCGACCCGAGGTACGCGCAAATTGGCAAGCGGTTGGCGAGCGCCTATCGCGAGCACGGCATCGCCGTCGAAATCGTCGGGGCGCCGCGCGTCGGCCCGCGCTTTCTGCGCTTCGAGGCGCGCCTCAGCGCCGGGACGAAGCTCGATGGGCTTCGCCGGAGGACGGCCGAAGTCCAGCACCGCCTCGAGCTGGCGTCGGAGCCGCTGATCGTCCAGGAAGGAGGGCGCCTCTACGTCGACGTGGCGCGTCCCGACCCGGAGACGGTGCTTTTCTCGGCGATCGCGGGCGGCCTTCCGGCGGTGGATCCCCTCCGGGGCTCGGCGAAAGCCGTCGTGGGTGTGGACCCCGGGCGCCGGATTCGATTCGCAGATCTGGCAAGCGCCGGTCGATCGCACGTGCTGGCGGCAGGCACGACCGGCAGCGGCAAGAGCGAGTGGCTTCGGATGATGCTCGCCAGTCTCATCGCGACGAACACGCCGGAGACGCTCCGCGTCGTCACGCTCGACCCCAAACTCGCCGCGTTCAACGATCTCGAAGGAAGCAAATTTCTCTGGCAAAAGGACGCCTTCTGGATCCCGGGCAGGGATCGGCCGGCAAGTCAGCTCTTCGAAGAGCTCATCGAAGAAATGGAGCGCCGCTATCGGCTCACCCGGCAGGCCGGAGCCGACGATCTGTCCGCGTACATCCAGAAGACGGGGCGCCCCCTCGCGCGCATCGTGTGCCTGTGCGACGAGTATTTCGCGCTCATCTCGCAGAACAAGCAGGAGAGATCCGCGATAGAGCGCGCGGTGGGTCTTCTCGGCGCAAAAGCCCGAGCCGCGGGAATTCACCTGGTGCTCGCGACGCAACAGCCGAGCCGAGCGACCATCACCGGTGCGATTCAAGCAAACTTGCCGTGCCGAGTCGCTCTGACACTCTCGAGTCACATCGAGTCGGCCATGATTCTGGGTGTCTCGGGCGCGGAGAGGCTCACGGGTGCGGGCGACTTGCTTTACAAAGACTTCGGCGACCCCGTTCGCCTCCAGGCGCCGTATCTCCCCGAGGGGGAGCGCCGCAGCTTGTTTCGGTCGTGAACGTTCGACGGCTCCTTCGCCGGGCTTTTCTTTCCGCACTGTCGCTGCGTCGTGGGCCATCGACCCCGGAGGTTGGCGGATTGGTCTGAGATAGCTAACTTGATAGCTATGAAGCGCGTATCCGTCGCAGAAGCAAAGAATACCCTGCCGGCCCTCCTCCACGAGGCCGAGGCGGAGCCCGTCGAGATTGTCCGGCGCGGCAAGCCCGTCGCCGTCATCCTATCCCGCGCAAACTACGACCGACTCCGAGGCAAAGGCGAAGGCGTGTGGGCTGCCATCGAGCGCTTTCGCGCGACGCACGATCTCGCGGAGCTCGACGCTGCGAGTGCTCTCGACGGCCTCCGCGACGCGAAGGGACACGGGCGGCCCGTGCGGCGGTGAAGTTCCTGCTCGACACGAACGCGCTCGCAGAGGCCGTACGGCCTGCCCCGAACACCGGCTTTCTGAAACGCCTGCGCGCGAGCGACGCAAAGCTGGCCATTGCCTCGGTGACGCTCCACGAGGCGCTCTACGGGGTCGAGCGCCTGCCCGACGGAAAGCGCAAAGAAGGGCTCCGCGAGTACATGCGCGAGGTCGTGACGAAAATGTCCGCTTTCTCCTACGACGCGAAGGCCGCCGAGTGGCTCGCGCGCGAGCGGGCGCGCCTCGACGCCGCCGGCCGAACGATGCAGTACGCAGATGGGCAGATCGCCGCCGTTGCCGTCGTGAACGGGCTCACCCTCGTGACCGCCAATGTCCGCGACTTTCGACACGTCGAGGGACTTCGCGTCGAGAACTGGTGGGCGTGAGGTAGAAGGCGCGGGGGACCTTCGCGCCCCGGTGCCGCATCTAAACGAAAGCCGTGGGCTGGCCGTACTCCCCTGGGGGGGAAACATGTTCGAGAAGCTGGGCGTCATGGATGACTATTTCCGAGATCGCGGGCACGGGCTCGAAGCGGACCTCGGGCGTTTCAACGTCACGCACGACGACGCGGACCGTCACGTCTTCAAGGTGCCCAGCCTGCGCAACGTGGCTCGGACGGCGCCTTACTTTCACGACGGTTCCGTCGCCACGCTCGGTGAGGCCGTGAGTCTCATGGCTCGCTATCAGCTCGGCCGTGACCTCGACGACACCGACAGGTCCGATCTGGTCGTGTTTTTGGAGTCGCTGACCGGAAGCTACCGGGGCCGGCCCTTATGAACTGGCGCCCCGTCGGCGGTGCCTTCTTGGCCGCTACGACGGCGCTCGTCATCGCGGTCTTGGGCTTCGACGAACGCGCGCCGGTCGGGGACCAGCCTCGGGCCTTCTCGGCCCTGCTCGCCGAACGCGCCAGACTCGACGAAGACGTGGCCGAGCGCGCCCTGCAGTCGCGTTTCGACTTCGACACCAACTACGATGCGCTGACGAACGACGAACGACAGATCAAGCGACTGGACGACGAAGCCAGCGCGCGACTGCCGAGCTTTCTCCGCCCGGCGGAGCGGGCGGACTTGGAAGCTGCACTCGGGACTTACGTGGCCTTGGCCACTCGGCGGGCGCGCTTGCTCGAGCAGTTCAAGTCGAAGAATGCGCTCCTGAAAAACTCGCTCAATTACTTCCCGGCTCTGAGCGCGGACGTCTTGCGGAAGGCGACGGACGCTGCCGTGATCGAACTGGTCCGCGATCTCCGTCTCGAGACGCTGACGTTGGCTCTCCGAAAGGACGAGCGCGTCGAGAGCGCCATGCGCGCGACGCTCTCGGCAGTTCAGGATCGGCTCGACTCGATGGCTCCGGGAGAAGACCGGCGGAGCCTCTCGCTCGTGAGAGCCCACGCGAGCGTGATCGCAATCGGGAAAGAAGAGACGGACGCGCTCCTTCGCGAGATCGCGACGCTGCCGTCCCACCAAGCCTGGGCCGACGTCACGACTCGCTACGAGTATTACCGGTCGGCGGCGAGCCGGTCCGCGTCGGTGCTCGGCATGACGGCGGCGGCGGTGGCCCTCGTCCTTCTCGGTCTGGTGGTCGGGGTGGGCCTGAAACTGCGGCGCGTCGCGTCGCAGCTCGCGCACGCCAACGAGCACCTCGAGGCTGCGGTTCGGGAACGGACTGTGGAGCTCGTGGCGGCTCGAGACGCAGCGGTGGAAACGGTCCGTGCGAAGGCTCGGTTTCTGGCGACGATGAGCCACGAAATTCGAACGCCCATGAACGGCGTCATCGGCATGACCGCGCTGCTCCTGACGACCCGGCTCACGCCCGAGCAACGCGAGTACGCCGAGGCCGCGCGCGGCTGCGGCGACGGCCTCATGGCGCTCATCAACGACATCCTCGACTTTTCGAAAGTCGAAGCCGGCAAGTTGGTTCTGGAATGCACGCCGTTCGATCCGCGCGATCCTATCGAAGAGTCCGCGGCGATCCTGGTTTCGCAAGCAGAAGCGAAGGGAGTCCGCCTGGTCACCGATCTCGTGGGCGTGCGCCATTCGGCCCTCGGAGACTCGAACCGACTTCGACAGATCTTCGTCAATTTGATCGGAAACGCCGTGAAGTTCACGCGCTCCGGCGAAGTGACCGTTTCCGCTCGAACCGCTCGCATCGACGCGGGGAAAGTCGCGTTGCGCTTCTCGGTGCGCGACACGGGGACAGGCATTCCTGCCGCCGCGTTGCCGCACCTCTTCCAGGCTTTCTCGCAGGCCGACCCCACGACGACGAGAATGTTCGGTGGCACGGGTCTAGGCCTCGCCATCTGCAAGAGTCTCGTTTCGCTCATGGGCGGGGCCGTCGAGGTCGAAAGCGCGGTGGGATTGGGCAGCACGTTCCGTGTCTCGGTCGAGCTTTCCAGTCCGGGCCCGGATGCCGCGCCGGCCCTGCCATTCGAGGGTCTCCGGGCGCTGTGCATCGAGCCGAACGAGGCAGACCGTCGAAACACCGAGGCCGAACTATCCCAGCTCGGCTTGCACATCGCGGCGGCGGCGAGCGCGCGCGAAGGCTTGTTGGAACTCTCGTCGGTGGGAGGCGAACCTTTCGATCTCTGTTTCGTCAGCGAGGCACTGGTCTATTCCGAAGGCGACCTCGCGGACTTCGAGACGGCAAAGTCGTGCCTCGACGGGGTCAAGTTCCTCGCGGTCGGCAGCACGACGCGCCGTCCGTCGAGCACGGCCGTCCGGCTCGACGGGCGAATCTCGCTGCCCATCCGGCGCCGGCATCTGGTCGAAACCATTCGGGCCGTCCTCCGGACTCCATCGGCGTCCTCCGCACACGTACCGGTAGCTGCCGGAGCGGCGGCGGGTGGAGCGCGCCGCGCGCTCGTCGTCGAGGACAACGACGTGAATGCGCGCATCGCGTGCGCGATGTTGCGACAGCTCGGCTGGGTCGCGGAGCGTGCGGCCGACGGGGTGGAGGCCCTGGAACGGCTGGGAACGGAGCCGTTCGACATGGTCTGGATGGACTGTGAAATGCCGCGAATGGACGGGTTCTCGGCCACCCGCGCGCTGCGCGACGGAGCGGGACCCGGGTCAGGCACGTACGTCGTCGCGCTCACGGCGAACGCCGTCGCCGGGGATCGCGAGGCCTGCCTCGCGCACGGCATGAACGACTACGTGACCAAGCCGATTCGGTCCGGCGATCTCGTGCACGCAATCGAACGATGGCGCGACTCTGCGGCGGCGACTTCCGGAGTCCGTTCGCCGCTCGGCTGAGCGAGCCGCCCGTGCGTTCGTCAGGGAAACGCGTCCATCGACGAATACGCATACATTCCAATGGAGAAGTTCCAATAGATGTACCCGTCGGAAGACGGCGCCACGGACGGTTGGACCGCGTTCTCGGCGATGGTGGGGAGCGTGCGCGTCATGGCGCCCACCACCGTGACGCTACGGCCTTGCATGTTCGAGCCGTTCCAGCCGCTGACGTAGCCTTTGTACGTGACGCAAACCGACGCGACGGTATTGAACTTGTAGGTCGTGTTGAGCTTCGTCATCGGGATGACGACCGCGCCCGGGCTACAACCAGCGGGGGCTGCGCCCGATTCCGCGGCCGGCGAATCCGCAGGAGATGCGTCGTGCGGGCCCGCATCGTCCGGGGCGGTCGCGTCGGGCGCCGGCCCGGAATCCTTGCCTGCCGCTCCTCCATCGGGCGCCGGCCCGGAATCCTCCCCGGCCGCTCCTCCGTCGGGCGCCGGCTCATCGCCTACCACCGCGCCCTCGTCGTCCGGAACCGACCCGGAGGCATCGTTGGCCCCGGACGGCGATTGCGCGGTGCCCCCGTCGTCGGCCTCCGCCCGCCCGTCAGACAGGTCTGCAACGGATCCGCCGGCGTCGATCACGTCGGAGGTCCCCGCCTCGTCCGGGAGGCTGCTCTGGGCGCCGCCGCCGGCGGGCCGCTCCTTCAGGCTGCCGTCGTTCACGATGGCCTCGCAGCCGGCGAGCGCGCAGCCGGCAATGAACACGCAGGCCGCGCGAAGACGCTCGTTCCGATCGCCGCTCACCACGTCGTACCCATGACGATGCTCCCGCCCGACGGGGTGACCGCGCTGACGACACGGACGCCGGACGTCGAGCCTCTCCGATCCGAGAGGAGGATGAGCGCCGCTCCGCTCGCGAGCAAGATGCTCCCCGCGATCCAACCCGCGTCCGACAGAATGGCGGCGGTCTTGATCCCGCCGGTCGAACCGTAATCGCAGAGGTCGTCCGCGCAGTGGGCGGCGCTCATCTTGGCGAGCGTCGCGATGCCCGAAACCGTTCCCAAGCCGAGCCCCGCCATTCCTGCGCCGGCGAGTACCCAGCCAAGTGTTCTCCACCCCGGCGCGTTTCCGCTAGCTGCGGGAACGTCGCGCGGGGATTGCGGCCCGAGCACCGCCGACAGGCTCTGGCTCTTTTCGCCCTCCTTGACGAGCACTCGGAGGTCGGCCGGGGCTCGATCTTTGGACTCGAATCGGAAGGTGTGCAACCCCGGGTCCAGGGGCAACGCGAGGCCGTCGATCTTCGGCAAGAGCGGCTGACCATCCATGCTCACGCGCACGTCGACGAGGTCGGCGCCCGTCCCGTCCTTCGCCGAGAGCACCACGGTCGGAAGCGCGCGCTGCACGTCGTCCAGCCAATTGATGCAGTCGCTCTGCACGACCGCGGGGCATCGCGGAGCGGCGCATACGAGGAGTTCTTCCCGGGCCTCGACGAGCTTGTGGGCGTCCCGCAGCGTCTGGCCCTTGGACGCCGCTTCCAGACAAGCGGCTTTGTCGTCGCAGAGCGCCGGCCGGTCGAGCAGCATCATCGACATCAAGACGAGGGACGGGGCCCACAATCTCTTCTGCATGGTCGATTTCGCGACCCCTAAAGACACTCGCTCTTGTAGCGATGCTGGCCGGTCGAGTCGATCACATAGGGGGGCTTACAGTTGATTTTCGGGCCAGGTGCTGGCCGGATCGCGACCGCGGGCGGCGGGGTGGGGGACTGCGGTACGGAGTTCGGCGGCGCAAGATCATTGGGCATCCGGGGTGGGGCGTCGGCCCGCTCCGCGACGCCGGGAGGAGCGGGCGGAAGGTCCGACACATCGACGCTCGGGACCGAAGACGAAGCCGCCGCGGGCGGCTGTGCGGGCTCGGACGCGAGCGCCGCGCGATTGGCAAATGTCTCTGAATCGCGGAGGCTTCGCCCGCTCGGCCGAGTCGCCCAGGAGAGGGTGACTGCGACGGCGACGACGACGGCCAGCGCCACGATCCCGGTTCCGAGAAGGCTCCGCGGCCGGCGGGGCGATGCCGGCAGCCCCTGCTCGACGGGTTGGACGGCCGGGTCCAGCCGCGGGCTCGCTTGAACCGAATCGAATGCTTCGGAGCCGCTGACACGGGCCTCGGCGCCACCCGGACCCCAGGGCACGATTTCTAGCCGCGTCCGCGCATCCGGCCGTGCAAAGGGCAAAAGGGCTGTCGCGAGCTCAGGGACCGTTTGGAATCGCCGCTCGGGCGCCTTTTCGAGGCACTTGAAGACCAACGCTTCCAGGTCGGCCGGCACTTCGGGCCGCAAATCTCGAAGCGATGGAGTGGGCTCGGTCGCAATCTTGATGAGGATGTCCGCCACGCACTCGGCTTCGAACGGAGGACGGCCGGTCAGAAGTTCGAAGAGGATGATCCCGAGCGCCCATATGTCCGCCCTTCCGTCGATGGAGGACGACGCGCGCACTTGTTCGGGCGACATATAGGGGGGGGTTCCCATCGGGGAGTTGTCCCGAGTGATGTGCCCGTCGGCCGCCGGCCCCAGATCCACCATCTTCGAAATTCCGAAGTCGAGCACCTTGATCGAGGACTCGCCCTGCGCGCCGCGAACGCGAAAGAGATTCGGCGGCTTGAGATCGCGGTGGATGATGCCAGCGGCGTGCGCCTCGGCCACTGCGACGCAGGCCTGAAGAACGAACTCGGCCGCTTCGTGGATCGGGAGCACCCCCGCGGCTTCGAGGACGGCCCCGAGGTCGTCGCCCTCGAGGTACTCCATGACCATGTAGGGCGCGCCGTTCGGGAGCGTGTCGACGTCGCGAACGCGGACCACGTGCTCGCTCTTGATTTTCACCATGGCCCGCGCCTCGCGGGCGAAACGCGCTACCGCCTCCGGGTTGCGCAGCGCTTCCGGGTGCAAGAATTTGAGCGCGACCTTTTCGTCGAGCTGGAGGTGGTGGCCGACCACGACCACGCCCATTCCGCCGGTTCCGAGCAAGCGCTCGACCCGGTATTTACCCGCGACCACGTCGCCCTTGTGGACTCCAGTCCAGTTGAAGTTATCCTGCGCCACGCGTTGCGTTCTCTCGCGAGGCGGGGTCGGCCGTAGGCGAGCCCACACCCCTAAGGGTCATTTGACGCCCGAATCCGACGTCGTCAAGCCCGGGGCGGACCGGGGCGTGTTCCCCTGGACATGAGAAGCCGTTGCGATTCGGTCGATCGGGCGCCTACCTTCTCGATCGTGTCCGCCTTACGCCGCGCGGTCAAACCGATGTACAGCCTGGCTCCTGTCGAGTTTCGCGACAGCCGAATCGCGGGCCGCGGAGTCTTCGCCAAGCGCCGTTTCAACCCAGGAGACCTCGTCACCGCCTACGCGCCCAAACAAAAGAGGGTGGACGCCCGGGATCCAGAGGCGCTGGCCGCCGCGGAGACGAAGCTGACGCTCCTCTCGGGAGAGAGAACTGTGATCATTCCGGACACGCGTGTTCCGGGCGGCTGGCTCTGCAATCACAGTTGCGATCCGAACGCGGCCATCTTCTCCGACGGCGAAGGCCGCATCCAGTGCACGAGAGCCATCTCGCCGGGCGAAGAAGTCACCATATTCTACGGGTGGGTCAGTCACAACGAGCCGCAGCGGGACCCCTGCCGGTGCGGGGCCGCGAAGTGCCGCGGCACCATCAACTTCGACCTCGGCGACGAGGACGCCGCGCACGTCGAGATCGTCGACGGCGTCCGCGTCGTCGTGGACGCGGTCCTCCAGAGAAGGCTTTCGGAATACGGAGCCTTTCTTCGTTCGATCGGGCAGGAGCAGGTCGAGGAAGCGATCGCCGCGACACTCGTCCGGATGAAGCTCCGAAAGCCCGGAAGTCGCGTGTGCGCCCCCTGACGAGGAGTAAGCTGCCGCAATGAAAGAACTCGAGCTGGCGGGCCTTACGGTGCGCCTCGCGGGGGGCACCGATCGCGACGGCGGCGGCGACGGGCCGCTCGTGGTCCTCCTGCACGGTTTCGGGGCCCCGGGAGACGACCTCGCGTCCCTGTGGCGGGTGGTCGACACCCCACGCGGTACGCGCTGGGCTTTTCCCGCCGGACCACAGGCCGTTCCCATCGAGCCGGGTCGGCGCGCGTGGTGGCTCATCGACATCGAGCGGCGTCTGCTCGCGGCCGAACGCGGCGAGCTCGAGTCTCTCAGCCGCGAGGTACCGCCCGGAATGGCGCAAGCGCGGGAGCGCGTCACCGCCCTGCTCGAGGAGCTCGACGCCAGACTGAAGCCGACGAAGGTCGTTCTAGGCGGCTTCTCGCAAGGGGCGATGCTCGCATGCGACGTCGCGCTGCGCTCCGACCGCGCCCTCGCCGGCGTCGCGCTCCTCTCCGGGACGCTGCTGGCTTCAGACGAGTGGGGGCGGCTCGCGGCTGGGCGCCGCGGTCTGCCCGTGTTCCAGAGCCACGGCACCGGCGACCCGCTCTTACCGTTCGCGTACGCCGAAAAGCTGCGCGACCTTCTGCACGCCGGCGGGCTCGACGTGACGTGGGTTCCTTTTCGGGGCGTTCACGAGATCCCGGAGTCTGTGCTCACCGCGCTCGGGCGCTGGGTCCAGGCCGTTCTGCGTTGAAGCCGATTCTCAGGTCCTCATCTTGCGCGATTCGCGGAAGTACAGTCGCAGGACTGCGATGGCGATCGACATGACGACGGGCCCGACGATGAGCCCCTTCGGGCCAAGCACTTCCACGCCGCCGAGAAGGGCCGCGAACGTAACGACGGCCGGCATTTCGCCCCTTCCTCCGACGAGCATGGGGCGGACGACGTAATCGGAAATCCCGGCGACGACCAGTGTGCCCCAACCTAGCTCCAGGATCCCGCGGGTGAGATGTCCGCCGAGAATCAGGGCCACGCCGACGGGAACCCAAACGAGCAAGGTCCCGACGGCCGGGATGAGCGATGCCACGGCCGTAGCCGCGCCGAAGAAAAGCGGTTCGGGCACCCTCGCGATCATGTAGCCGATCGTAGCGAGGAGTCCCTGCGCGATGCCGGTGCCGACGGTGCCGAGCAAGGTCGCGCGGCCGACGCGGCGGAACTCGGCCAGGAGAGCCGACGTGTAGTCGGGGCGAAGGGGCAGCGACTCGGCGGCGCGGCGCACAACGGTGTCCCAATTGCGCAAGATGAAATGCATCGACATCATGGCGAAGAAGAGCGCCAAGAGGGAGCTCGCCGTCGTCGAGAGGAGCGCCTCCGCAAACGCGGCGGCGCGCGTCGCCGCCGTTTCGGCGAGGGCCCGAGCGCGCGATGCGAGTTCGTCGGGGGAGATGCCGACCTTGGCGGTGACCCGGCCGGCGGCGCTCAGCACCGCGCCGACCTGTCCGTTCGGCCCGAGCGAAGCGATCCACTCGCGGGCGAGTGCGGCCCCCCTGGCGAGCAGCAGCCACGCGAGTCCGGCCGTCGAGCCCGCAAGGGCGAGCGTGGACACGAGCACCGTAAAGAGTGCCGACCACCGGGGGCCGAGTTTCGGTAGGAGTCGCTCGAACACCGGCTGCAACGTAAACGCGAGGAGCGTGCCCAAGAGGATCCCGAGGCCGATCGGCATGACGATCCACACGATGGCGGCGGCCGCCGCGATGGCGGTCCACCCGAGCGCGCGTCGCTCGCCGCTGGCCATCTCGTCTCTAGGGATCGACGAGTCGTCCTGCTCCGCGCCGTTCGCCACGCAGACGGTCTATCACGTGCTATGCGACCGGTCGCTGTGGCGACGGTCTCCCCGCGCGGCTACGTTGCGGCCCTGGCGCAAGAACGCCCGTTCCTCAGGAGGCCGTCATGTACGTCGTCGCAGGTGTCACGGGTCACGTGGGCTCGGTTGTCGCGAAGGACCTTCTCGGCAAAGGCAAGGCGGTTCGGGTCCTTGTCCGCAGCGCGGACAAGGGCGCTGCCTGGTCGAAACAGGGTGCCGAGGTGGCGATCGGCTCGCTCGACGATCCGTCGTTTCTGGCCGGTGCTTTGAAAGGAGCATCGGGGTTCTTCACACTTCTGCCGCCGAACTACCAGGCGTCGGATTTCTTCGCGACGCAGAAGAAGACGGCCGACTCGATCGCGAGCGCCGTCAAGACGAGCGGCGTGCGGCACGTGGTGATGCTCTCGTCGATCGGCGCGGACCTTCCGAGTGGGACGGGCCCAATTCGCGGCCTGAACTATCTCGAGAACGCCCTTCGCACGACCGGTGTGACGTTGAGCGCGATTCGAGCGGGCTCCTTTCAAGAGAACGTGGCGATGTCGCTCGGACCTGCCAAAGCGATGGGCATCTTTCCGAACTTCGCACCTTCGGCGGACTATCCTCTGCCGCAAATCGCCACGAAGGACATCGCGAAGCTCGCCGTCCAGTTGTTGGTCGACGCACCCGCGAAGAGCGAGACGATCGACCTCGTCGGGCCCGCATACTCGAACCGCCAGGTGGCCGAGAAGCTCGGGGCATCCCTCGGCAAGAAACTCCAGGTGGTGGACGTTCCGCCGACCGGCGTCGTCGACGCGCTCATGAAAGGCGGAATGCCGAAGTCGCTCGCGGAGCTTTTTGCGGAGATGTACGGCGCGTTCGGCAAGGGTCTCATCGCGCCGGTCGGCGACCGCGTGATTCACGGCACGACGACGCTCGACGAAACATTGAAGCAGGTGCTCTCGGGTACGTGACGGCGGCAGCGCCTCGGACTGAAGGGTTCTGAAGTCCGGGGCAGCGCAAATCGGACTATCGCGCGCGCTATCCGCCGCGATTCCGCTGTCCGGCGAGGTCGGTGGGCTGGAAAGCTTGGGGGGCCCGGACCCACGATGAAGGTCTCTAATCGAAGCTGCCCACCGGAGCCGCCAAGTACGTCCCCCACCAGCCGCCCGCACGCACGCGTTCGGGCGGTTTTTTGCCAATTGAGTCCGTTTTCTTTTGCCAATTTACGCTTGCGCGATTGGCAAAAAGAGAGGCGCGGCCGTCTCACGACTATTCCCGGCACTGCCCTTGCGGTCCGGGTCGCGGCTCCGCACCTTGCCCCTTTCTCCTGGTGGGCGTCCCGGCTCCGGCTCGGATTCGAGCGAAGGACGAGATGGTCGCACCCTTACGCTACGCCTGCGGCTCTCGCCGTCGAAACAATCTGCGGAGAACTGGCGCGGGCCCTCTGCGCGGATTCTCCTCGCCAGTGCCCCAAAGGAACAACAATCATGGCTCTCGTCCGGCACTCCGCCGCAACCGCCACCAAAACGAACGGTACCAACCCGATTCCCCCGAGCTTCGAGAGCAGGGCGACGGTCGTCGGCTCCCGCGACGTGGAAGCCCAGCGTAAGAAGGCGCGCACACTTGCGAAACAACAGCAAGCGGCCGAGCGCATCGCCGCCGCCACAGCGGAACTGTCGTCGGGGATCAATGAGGCCGCCTCGGCGGCCGAGGAGCTCAAGCGGTCCTCCGACCAGATCGCCACCGGCGCCGAGGAAGCGTCGGGCGCCGCCCAGGAGTCTCTCACGGCGTTCAAGCAAGTGGAGGCCGCCATCGTCCGTCAGCTGCAGAGCGCGGACCTGGGCCAGGCCAAGGCGGAGGCCACGCAGGCCCTCGTCGTCAAAACGAGCGCCGACGTCGCCGGGTTGCTCGGCAACGTCTCGCTGGCCGCCGAGCGACAGAACGCCTCGGTCGAGATGGTCGCTCAGCTCGAGAAGCAAGCGGCGAACATCGGGGACATCGTGAAGGCCGTCGCGCGAATCGCGGACCAGACCAACCTGCTCGCGCTGAACGCCGCGATCGAGGCGGCCCGCGCGGGAAAGCACGGCAAGGGGTTCGCCGTCGTCGCCGACGAAGTGAGGACGCTGGCGGAGACATCGGAGAAGAGTGCCAAGGAGATTCAAGACCTCGTCGGGCAGATCCAGAAGGAAGTGAAGGAGATCGCCGCAGGCATAGGAGCCTCCGCGAAGGGCGTCGAGGGCCAGGTGGCGAGCGGCAAGACCGTCGCCGTGCAACTGGAGCAGATTCGCAGCGACGCGGCGGAGATTGCCAAGGCCGTCCGGGAGACCGCCGTCAGCGCGCAGCAATCCAAGGTGGCCGCGCAGCAGGCGGTCAAGGGGTCGGAGAGCATTGCGGCGGCGGCCGAAGAGCAGTCCGCTGCGTCCGAGGAGTCGGCCAAGACGGTCGAGGAGCAGGCCGCGGCGCTGACCGAGTGCGAGCAGGCGGCGCAGAGCCTGTCCGAGCTCGCCGAGGACCTGAAGACGTCGACCGACGTCTCGAAGAGCGCGGAGCAGGTCGCATCGACCGCGGCGGAGCTATCCTCGACTGTCGCGGAGCTCAATCGATCCGGCGCCCAGATCATGGCGGCCATCGAGCAGATCCGGAAGGGCGCCCAGGAGCAAGCGTCCGGAACCGCCGAAGCTGCCGCCGCCATCACCCAGATCGAACAAGGTCTCGAGCTCGGCCAGAGTCGCGCCTCCCTCGCGACGACGAAAGTCGACGCAATCAAGACCCTTCTCGGGGTTAACAAGACCTCCGTCGACGCGATCATTCGCGGCATCTCCGCATCCGCAGAGTCCTCCAAGGTGAGCATCAAACAGATCAAGGATCTGGAGCTCGTATCGAGGCGCATCGACAAGATCGTCGACGCCATCACGACGGTTTCCATCCAGACGAACATGCTTGCGGTCAATGGGTCCATCGAAGCAGCGCGAGCCGGCGAGTTCGGAAAGGGCTTCGTGGTCGTGGCGACCGATATCCGCAACCTCGCCCAGGACTCCGCCACCAACGCCGACCGGATCAAGGACCTCGTGAAAGCGGTCCAGGACCAAATCGCTTTGGTCGGGCGAGACCTCGCGGAAATCGCGATGGTCGCGCTGAGCGAAGTGGAGAAGGCAAAAGTGAGCACCGCGAACCTGGCGTCGATCGAGACGGACATCGCAGTCGTTTTGACGGGAACCCAGGAGATCCTGAGCGCGTCCGCGGAGATCGCGACGGCGACGGGTCAAGTGAAGAAGGGCGTGGAACAGATCGCCTCCGCAGCTCAGGAGGCCGAAAAGGCCTCGACGGAGGCTGCGACCGCCGCGAAGCAGCAGTCGCAGGGCGCCGAGGATCTTTCGACGGCCATCGAGGAGATCGCGTCGCTCGCCGATGAGCTGCAAAGCGCCTAGCGCGCTGAACCCACCCCCCGCATTTTGCGGGTTTCCCGGTGCGGTCTGCCAAGACTGTCGCCGAGCCGAGGAGAGCGATCATGATCACCGACACCCAAAGCCAGCCGAACGGCGCGCCTGCCCTCGGCCTTCCGGCCACCATCGGCGACGGAGAGGACGGCGAGTCCCGCGCGGCCGACGTTCGCCAGTTCGTCACGTTCATGTCCGGCGACGAGGTGTTCGCGGTCGACATGGCGCCTGTACAAGAAATCATCCGCGTTCCGGACGTCGTGCGCGTGCCGCTGGCGCCTGGTACGCTCGACGGCCTTGCCAACCTGCGCGGGAAGGTGCTGCCGATCGTCAGTCTGAGGCGCGTCTTTGGCTTCGCCGAGCAGGAGAACGGCGACGCAACGCGCGCTCTCGTGATCGACATCGGACACCCCCTCGGCTTCGTCGTCGATCGGGTCGTCAGCGTCGTCGGTGTCGAATCTTCCAAGATCGAAGGGGTCGGCGCCATCCAGTCTGCCGTCAAAACCGAGCTGCTCTCCGGGGTGATCAAGGACGTGGGCGGCCACCCGATGATCATGGTTTTGGACTTCGCCAAGCTGATCGCGGAAGAGTTCGACGAAGTGGCCGCGATCGCGAAGCGCGTCGGCTCGGGCGGCGCCTCTGAAGGAAACGCGGCCGTTTCGGCCGAGGAGGACGAGCATGCGAGCGACGAGCTCCAGCTCGTGAGCTTCGACGTGGCCGGGCAGGAGTACGGCATGCTCATCGAGGAGGTGCAGGAGATCGTGCAAGTCCCGACGAACATCGTTCACGTGCCGAACTCGGAACCGCACGTAGTCGGAGTCATGACGCTGCGGCAGCGCTTGCTCCCGCTCGTGAGCTTGCGACGCATGTTCGCCTTGCCGCCGCGCGATTCCGACGAGCAGAGTCGGATCGTCGTCGTGTCCGTCGCGGGCGCAACGGTCGGCGTCGTCATGGACAACGTGAACGAAGTCTTGCGCGTGGCCAAAGCCGACGTGGATGCCTTGCCAAGCTTACTCGCCAAACCGGGCGAACTGTCGCAGGTCAAGCAGATCTGCCGTCTCGATGGTGGGAAACGCCTCGTATCGATCATTTCCGCTGGCACGCTGTTCCGTCACTCGACCGTCAAGGAGGCTTTGACCGCCGTGGATGCTTTGAGTCATGAAACGAAAGCGAACGAGGTCGCGACCGCCGACTCGAGCGATGACGACGAGCAAGTCGTCGTCTTCCGTCTGGGCAAGGAGGAGTTCGGCGTCCCGATAGACAGCGTTCAGGAGATCGTGCGCGTCCCCGACGAGCTGAGCCAAGTTCCGAAGGCACCCCCTTTCGTGGAAGGCGTAATCAATCTGCGCGGCGCCGTTCTCCCCGTGGTCGACCTCCGGCGGCGGCTCGGCCTCCCCGCCGTGGAGCGATCGGACCGGCAGCGCGTGATGGTGTTCCTGACACGCGGCGTGCGGACGGGCTTCATCGTCGACTCGGTCGCCGAGGTGCTCAAGATCCCGGTGGCGAGCATCGAGGCCGCGCCCCGTTTTTCGAGTGAGCAGGGTGGTCTTCTTGCACGCATGGCCAACCTCGAAAAGCAAAAGCGCATGGTGCAGCTGATCGACCCGACCCACCTCTTGGAGAAGAGCCCGGTCCAGGACTTGGCGCAGCTTCCCGCCGCGTGAGGTTTCGACGCCCGCCCGTGATCCATGATCAAGCTCCTCATTGTCGACGACTCGGCCCTGATGCGGCGGCAGTTGGCCTCCTTCTTCCAAGGCGAGCCCGACTTCGAGATCCGGCACGCTAGAAACGGCAAAGAAGCAGTTGAGGCGAATCGGGACTTTTTGCCCGATGTCGTGACGCTCGACATCAACATGCCGGAGATGGACGGCATGACGGCCTTGTCGCTGATCATGGCGGAGAGGCCCGTTCCGGTGGTCATGGTCTCGTCGCTGACCGAGCAGGGAGCGCTGGCCACGTTCGAGGCGCTCAACTTGGGCGCGGTCGACTACGTCGCCAAGCCAGGAGGCACGATCTCGCTGTCTCTCAGCGAAGTCAAAGTCGAGCTGGTCCGCAAGGTGCGCGCGGCTGCGAAGGCCCGCGTCAAGGGCAAGGGCTCCATGCAGAGGATCCTCCTCGGAGCCCGGCTGCGGGAAGAGCGCGAGACCCAGAAGAGCAAGGCCATCGCCGCGACGCGCACGAGTGTGGGCGTGGGCGATGGACTGGTGCTTATCGGTGTGTCGACCGGTGGCCCGCGTACTCTCGAGGACATTTTGCCGCTGCTGGCGGTGAGCTTCCCGTGGCCGGTGGTCGTGGCGCAGCACATGCCCGCGGCGTTCACCAAGCCCTTTGCGGATCGCCTCAATGAGATGTGCGCGCTTTCGGTCTCGGAGGCGACGCACGCCGTCGCGCTCGAGTCCGGCCATATCTACATCGCGAGGGGCGGGGCCGACATCTTCGTGACGCGTCGTGCCGGCAAGGCGATGCTCGTAGCCAGGCCCGAGAACCGAGAGTACCACTGGCACCCGTCCGTGGAGCTCATGGCACGTTCCGCGCTCGAGGTCTACGACGCGTCTCGGCTGGTGGCCGTCATGCTCACCGGCATGGGCTACGACGGGGCCGACGGCTTCGCCGAGATCAAAACGCGGGGGGGACGGACGGTCGCCGAGTCACAAGAGTCTTGCGTTGTCTTCGGCATGCCGGCCGAGCTCATCGCCCGTGGCGGAGCGACGCTCGTCCTGCCATCGACGAGGATCGCAGCTCAACTCAGCACTTGGGTCAGGCCATAAGAAGGGCGCGTCATGGGTCTCGTCAAACCGCATCATGTGGCGCCGAGCGGCAAGAACGAGCGCAAGCGCACGCGAGACCTGGCCGGTTTGGTGGCGGAGCTGGAGGACCCGAACGCGACGGCGAGGCGCTGGGCCGCGCGTGATCTGCGAGATTGGCCCGGGGCCTCCGCTGCGCTCCTGGACCGTCTGATGCGCGAGCCGGACCACTCGGTGCGAGAAGTGATCCTCACGACCTTGACCTTGTCGGCATTGGGCGATGCCGTGGCCGTCGCAGCCCTCGTGAGCCTGCTCCGGAGTGAGGACGCAAATCTTCGCAACGAGGCCATCGAAGCGATGAAGCACCTCCCAGTCGAAGTGGCTGCCGTCATGGGGGGGCTGCTCGAGGACCCCGACCCGGACGTTCGGATCTTCGCCGTGAACATCCTAGAGTCTCTCCGCCACCCCGACGTCGAGTCCTGGCTGCTCGCGGTCATCGCGCGCGATCCGCACCTGAACGTGTGTGCCACGGCGGTCGACCTGCTCGGTGAGGTCGGGTCGGTCCGCGCGGTCGAGCCGCTTCGACTGCTCAAGGCGCGCTTCGGCGGCGAACCCTATATCCAATTCGCAGCCGACCTGGCACTGAGCCGTATCGAAGGCTGAGATGCCGACCGCCTCGATCACGGACCACGAGTTCGAGAAGTTCCGCGAGTTCTTCTACCGAAAGACGGGAATTCAGTTCGAGCCTTCGAAGCGCTACTTCGTCGACAAGCGCCTCATCGAGCGCGTCGATCGGACCGGAAGCACCTCCTTTCGCAATTACTTCACGATGCTGCGCTTCGAGGCGTCGGGCGCAGAGCTGCAAGAGCTCACCAACGTCATGACGGTCAACGAGACGTACTTCTTCCGCGAGGAGTATCAGTTTCAGTGTCTGATCAGGTCGATCCTCCCCGACGTCGTCCGCCGCAAGCTGGACAAGTCACCCATCCGAATCTGGGTGATACCCTCCTCGTCGGGTGAAGAGGCCTATTCCATCGCGCTCTACCTGATCGAGTACTGGGCGGCACTCCACGAATGGGACGTCGAGATCGTCTCGTCCGATATCGACACGAGCATCCTGGAACAGGCGCGGAGAGGCCTTTACTCGGTTCGCTCCGTCCAGAATCTCCCGGCGGCGCTTCTTCGCAAGCACTTCCAGGAGAACGAGGGCGGCTACCAGATCTCCGACGATTTGCGGGCCTCCGTCGAGTTCACACGTGTCAATCTCTCTGACCGCGCCGACACGCGCCGATACCGAAATTTCGACGTCATCTTCTGCCGCAACCTCCTCATTTACTTCGACGACGTCTCGCGTCGAGCCGCGGCGGAGACATTCTACGACGCGATGAAGCCCGGGGGCTACATCTGCCTCGGTCACTCGGAGTCGATGAGTCGGTTCTCGTCGCTATTCAAGGCTCACAAGTTCCCGGAAGCCGTCGTTTATCAGAAACCCATGGAGGCGTCATGACACGCATCTTGATCGTCGATGACGCCGCGACCGTGCGCAGGTATCACCGCACCATTCTCGAGGGCGCCGGCTACCTGGTAGAGGAAGCCGTGAACGGGGTCGAGGCGCTCGAGAAGGCGCTGAAGCAGCCCTTCGCGCTTTACCTGGTCGACGTGAACATGCCCAAGCTCGACGGCTACGGCTTTCTTCGCGAGCTCAGGGGACAAGACTTGGCGCAGGCGCCCGCGATCATGATTTCGACGGAGGCCGCCCACGGCGATCGTCAGCAGGCCTACGCGGCGGGGGCCAATGACTATCTCGTAAAGCCCGTAAGGCCAGAGCAGCTCAGGCTCCACGTGAAACTGCTGGCCGGGGACGCGCGAGCATGAACCCGCTACTCGAGCAGTTCTTGTCCGAAGCGCGGGACCTCCTGCAGAGTATCGGTGAGAAGCTCATGCAACTGGAGGATTCGCCGGGCGACGCCGAGCGGATGACGGCGCTTTTCCGAATGGTCCATACGCTGAAGGGCAATAGCGGGCTGTTCGACTTCCCCGAGATGACGCGCGTGCTCCACGCCGCGGAAGACCTGATGGACGGCGTTCGCCAGGGCAGGGTGAGCTATTCCAAAGAGCTGGCGGACGCGCTCCTCGACTCCATGGACTTCGTCGGGAGACTCTGCGATGAGATCGAGGCGCCGCCCACCGTTCCCAGTTCCCATGCCGAGCAATCGGCAAACCTGGCAACGTCGCTGCGTGGGCTGATAGTCGGCTCGGAACCTGACACCGGAAAGGTCGGGGCTGGGGCTGCGCGCGCAGTCGCCGCTCGCTCTCTTTCGGGCGCGGCCCCCGGCGGGGTGGGCAGCGCAGGAGCTCTCGCCGGGTCGCTGCTCCTCGCCATTCCCGACAGCGTTCGGCGGGAAGCACATCGGCAAGCCTGTGACGGAGTGGTGGTCCACTGGCTCGAGTACAGTCCGAAAGACGATTGCTTCTTCCAGGGGGAGGATCCCTTCTTCCAGGAGCGCAGCACTCCCGGGTTGCTCTGGGGCACGGCGCATCCACGGGAGCCGTGGCCGGCCTTGGCCGAGCTGGATGCCTATCGCTGCGTCCTGACCTTCAATATGCTGACCTCTGCACCGCGAGCGGAGCTCGAATCGTACTTCCGGTACATGCCGGAGCAGGTGCGCTTCGTGGCGCTCTCCCCCGACGCTCTCGCGACGTCGGTCCACGCCACGGGCCGTCCACTCGAGCTCATTGAGCCGACGCTGGCGCAGGACGAGTCCGAGGCTCTGGAGGCGATCGTCGCCATTCAGAGGCACGTCCTGACGCTGCCCATCAGTGCACGCTGGCATCTTGGTCGCCTCGAGGCGGTCGCAGCCTCGCTCTCCTCTTGCCTGGGCGCGAGCGGCGACCATGCTGCCATTTCTGGCTTGGAGGCGGCAGCGGCCCAGGCCAGAGAGACGGGCAGAGCCGCGCCGCTCTTGCTCTGGCTCGACGACAATCTCCGACCCAGAGGTCGCGCGACTGGGACTCGCGCGACCGAAGCCGGCCTCCGCGCAGAGGCGAGCGGGCTGGTCTCTCCCGTGCACGAGCCCCCGCGCGCGGCCGCCGTGGACGTCGATATGGAACCCAAGTTCGGGCGCCGGGCAGAGGACGCCATCACGGCTACCAAGAGTCTCAAGGTGGACCAGACGAAGATCGATCGCCTCATGAACTTGATTGGCGAGATCGTGGTCTCGAAGAACGCCCTTCCGTATCTCGCCGCGCGCGCCGACACCGTCTTCGGGGTGCGCGATCTCTCGCGCGAGATCACGGCCCAGTACGCCGTGATCAATCGGATCGCCGAAGAGATGCAGGACGCCATCATGCAGGTACGCATGATGCCAGTGTCCTTCGTGCTCCAGCGCTTCCCACGCCTGGTACGTGACACTTCGCGCAAGCTTGGGAAAGAAGTCAACTTGGTCCTCCAGGGAGAGGACACGGAAGCCGACAAGAACATCATCGAGGCGCTCGGCGACCCGCTTCTGCATGTCGTCCGCAACAGCCTCGATCATGGGTTCGAGCTGCCCGACGTGCGGCGCGCCGCGGGAAAGTCCCAGACCGGCACGCTCACGATTCGTGCGAGTCAGGAATCCGATCGCGTGATCATCGAGATCACGGACGATGGCAAGGGCATCGATCCTGCCGTCGTCAAGCTCAAGGCCTACCAGAAGGGTCTCATCGACGAGGCCACGCTGGAACGGATCGGCGACCAAGACGCGGCGAACCTCGTCTTTCTACCGGGCTTCTCGACGGCGGACGTCGTATCCGAGCTTTCCGGGCGTGGGGTGGGGATGGACGTCGTGAAGACGGCGGTCGAGAAGGTGAACGGCACGGTCACGCTCACGAGCGAAAAAGGGAAGGGCACACATATCCGACTTGCTCTTCCGCTCTCGATGGCCGTCACCAACGTCATGATCGTCGAAACGGACGGTCAGACCTTCGGCGTCCCGATGGAGAGCGTCGTGGAGACGGTCCGTGTGCCCGAGAGCGCCATTCGTACGATCGAGGCGAGTCGGGCCGCCGTTTTACGTGGCCGGATCGTCCCGCTCAAGTCGGTCAACGAATTGCTGGGGCTCGCGGCGCTTCCCAAACCGAACGCCGAGGGGGAGCTCGCAGTCTTGGTCGTGCGCTTCGGAGGTGAGTCCGTGGGGCTATTGGTCGACGAATTCCGGGAGACGGCGGAGATTCTACTCAAGCCCATGACCGGCGTTCTGGCCGGCCTCTCGGGCTACTCGGGGTCTGCGCTGATGGGGGACGGTTCGGTGCTCATGGTGCTCAACGCGAAGGAGATGCTGTCATGACTATCGAATACCGAGATGATGAAGCGCGCTTTCGGGACATCGTGAGCGTGGAGGCGGCCGAGGGACTCATCGCGTGGCTCGAGGGCCGCTCGCGGGCCACGGTGGACCTTTCGGAGTGCACTCACTTGCACACCGCGAACCTCCAGGTGCTGATGGCGCTCCAGCCACGCGTCCGCGTGTGGCCGATGGACACCGAACTCGCTGCGTGGCTGATGCCCATCTTGGCAAAGTCGTGAGTGGAACAACCAGATTTCGAGGAAGCCGACCATGCCGAAGACGATCCTGATCGTCGATGACTCCGTCACGATGGTGATGAGCGTGAAGCTCGCCCTGGAGGGCGCCGGATTCACGGTCCACACCGCCGCGGACGGGCTCCAGGCGCTTGGCCAGCTCAAAGGCGGGATCAAACCCGATCTCATCATCACCGACATCAACATGCCGAACATGGGCGGCATGGAGCTCATCAAGCAAGTGCGCGGCTTGCCAGGTTTTCGCTTTATACCCATTCTCACGCTGACGACGGAGAGTCAGGCAGAAAAGCGAGACGAAGCAAAGAAGCTCGGTGCCACGGGGTGGCTGGTCAAGCCCGTAGGTGGCGCGGAACTGTTGAAGATCATCAAGCAGGTTTTGCCCGGAGCGTGAGAGATCATCGATGAGCACCGAGAGCGTGGGACGCGAAGCCGATCGAGCGGCGTGGGCCGCGGGCGGTCGTCAGGGCGACCAGA
>Ga0265318_10000440_pt1 | contig 31452 bp, 23 predicted proteins | sample 4821metaG_FD_192431 | JGI IMG/M metagenome (GOLD analysis project Ga0265318, IMG submission 192431) | Rhizosphere microbial communities from Carex aquatilis grown in University of Washington, Seatle, WA, United States - 4-8-21 metaG | ecosystem: Host-associated > Plants > Roots > Rhizosphere >... | reverse complement strand
GCAATGGCAGCCGCTATCGGGCCGACACGCTGGAGATCCGCATCCGCGGCGCGGACGGACGGCAGGCCCACATCGCCGATGTGCTTGCGATGACCGCGAACGAGGCACTGGCCTTCTTCGCCGATGTCCCGGCGGTACTCGCGCGTTTAGCGCCCCTCGTGGACGTCGGCCTCGACTACGTGCGGCTCGGGCAGCCGGTGCCGACGCTCTCGGGCGGCGAGGCGCAGCGCCTGAAGCTGGCCGGACACCTGGCCGAAGTGGCGCTGCCGGCGGCGCGCGCGCGGGCGCGCAAGCAGCGGCCTGGCGAGAAACAGCCGGCCAGCGCCCGTGCAGCGGGCAAGCTGCTGATCTTCGATGAGCCGACCACCGGACTGCATTTCGAGGACATCGCACGGCTGGTGCGCGCCTTCGGGTTGCTGCTGCAGGCGGGTCATTCGCTGCTCGTGGTCGAGCACAACCTGGACCTGATCCGCGCCGCCGACTGGATCATCGACCTGGGGCCCGAGGGAGGCGAGCATGGCGGGGAAGTGATCGCGACCGGCACCCCGGCGCGATTCGAACGCGAGGCGGATTCGCAGCTGCAGCGCTCCCATACCGCGCGCTCGCTCGCGGACCACGCGCGCGCGCTTGCCGCCGGGGCTCCCGCAGTGGCCGAGCCGGCGCTCGCGCGTCGACCGGCGGCCGACGGGCCCGGTAGCATCGTCGTGCGCGGCGCGCGCGAACACAACCTGAAAAACCTGGACGTCGAGATCCCGCGCGAGCGCTTCACGGTGATCACCGGAGTGTCGGGCAGTGGCAAATCGACTCTCGCGTTCGACATCCTGTTCAACGAGGGACAGCGGCGCTACCTGGAATCGCTGAACGCCTACGCGCGCCAGTTCGTGCAGCCGGCGGCGCGTCCGGATATCGACGCGATCCACGGCATTCCTCCGACCGTCGCGATCGAGCAGCGCGCCAGCCGCGGCGGCCTGAAGAGCACGGTGGCCACACTGACCGAGCTGTATCACTTCCTGCGGTTGATCTTCGTGCGCCTCGGCACACAGTACTGTCCGGACTGCGACGTCCCGATCGCGCCGCAGAGCGCCGCGGCGATCGTCGGGACGCTGTTGCGGGATCATCGCGGGCAGCGTGTGCGCGTGCTCGCGCCGTTGATCGCACACCGCAAGGGCCACTACCGCGAGTTGGCGCGCTGGGCCGCGGCGCGCGGCGCGCGGGAACTGCGCGTGGACGGCAGGTGGGTGCCGACCGAGCCGTTTCCGAGCCTCAAGCGCTTCGTCGAGCACAACATCGAATTCCCGGTCGCCGAGGTGCGCTGCGCCGCGCGCGAGCAGGCGGAGCTGCGCGCCGCAGTCGATGCGGCGCTCGAGCTGGGCAAGGGCGTCGCGCTGGTGCTGCCCCCGGACGGTCCGAGCCGCGTGTTCAGCGCGCGGCGCGCCTGCCCTTCCTGCGGCCGTGGCTTTCCGGACCCGGACCCGCGCCTGCTGTCCTTCAACTCCTCCCAGGGCTGGTGCGAGGCGTGTCACGGCACCGGGCTCGCGCTGGCCGGTTTCACGGACGAACAAAGCGGCGAGGAGAGCCAGTGGCTCGAAGGCGCGGCGGCACCGCACGGAAGTTGTGTCCAGTGCGGCGGCGCACGGCTGAACCCCGTTGCGCTGCAGCTGCGCTTCCGCGATCAGTCGATCGCACAGCTCACCGCGCTGCCGGTGCGCGCGCTGGCTGGATTCTTCCGCCGCCTGAAGTTGCCGGCACGCGATGCGACTATTGCGCGCGACGCGCTCGCGGAGATCGCCGGACGACTCAGTTTTCTCGAGCGGGTGGGTCTTGGATATTTGGCTCTCGATCGCGCCGCGCCGACGCTCTCGGGCGGCGAGGCACAGCGTATCCGCCTCGCCGCGCAGCTCGGCACCAACCTGCGCGGTGTCTGCTATGTGCTCGACGAACCGACGATCGGCCTGCATCCGCGCGACAACGGGGTGCTGCTCGATGCGCTCGCGGTGCTGGCCGCTGCCGGCAACACCCTGGTGGTCGTCGAGCACGACGAGGATACGATCCGCCGGGCCGATCACGTGATCGATCTGGGGCCGGGCGCCGGCGTGCGCGGCGGCCGCGTCGTGGCCGCCGGCACGGCGGAGCAGCTCGCGCAGCAGCCCGAGTCGGTGACCGGCCGGTTCCTGGCGCGACCGCTGCGCCACCCGGCGGTGCCGCGGCGCGCGACGCACGCGCGCAGCCCTGCGATCGAGATCGAGGCCGCGCGGCTTCACAACCTGCGCGGCCTCGACGTGCGCGTTCCCCTGGGCCGTTTCGTGGTGGTCACTGGAGTCTCCGGCTCCGGCAAGTCCTCGCTGGTGCGGGACGTGCTGTACGCAAATCTGCGCGCGATGCTCGGTGCAAAATCACCGCCGCATCTGATCGGCGCGCGCGCCATCCGGGGCACCGGGCCACTCGCGCGCGTGCTGGAGGTCGACCAGACGCCGATCGGCCGCACGCCGCGCTCCTGCCCGGCGACCTATATCGGATTCTGGGATGACATCCGCCGCGTGTTCGCGGCCACCAGCGAAGCCCGGGTCCGCGGCTACGATGCCAGCCGGTTCTCGTTCAATACCGGTGGCGGGCGCTGCGAGGAGTGCGAGGGCGCCGGGCAGCGCACGATCGAGATGAGCTTCCTGCCGGACGTCAAGGTGCAGTGTGAGCGTTGCGGTGGCAGTCGTTTCAATCGCGAGACGCTCGAGGTGCATTGGCGTGGGCATTCGGTTGGCGAGGTGCTCGCGATGAATGTCGAGAGCGCGCTGCCGTTCTTCGCCGCCCACCCGCGCATCAGCCGGGCGCTGACGCTGCTGGCCGAGGTCGGGCTCGGTTACCTGACGCTCGGGCAGCCGAGTCCGACGCTCTCCGGCGGGGAGGCACAGCGCATCAAGCTCGTGGCGGAGCTGGCACGCCTCACCGATGCGCCGCGCGCGCGGCCGGGCCACACGCTGTACGTACTGGATGAGCCCACCGTCGGGCTGCACATGGCGGATGTCGAGAAGCTGCTTGGGGTGTTGCACCGCCTCGTGGATGCAGGGCACTCTCTCGTGCTGATCGAGCATAATCTCGACGTGATGGCCGAGGCGGACTGGATCATCGACTTAGGGCCCGAGGCCGGCGATGCCGGTGGCCGCATCGTGGCCGCGGGTCCTCCTGCGGCCATCGCCGCGCGGCGTGCGAGCTCGCACACCGGCGCAGCGCTGGCGCGATTCCTCGCGCAGCGAGCGGCCTGAGGCATGGCACACGATCTGGTCTGCTGGAAATGCGGGGCCTCGCTGGCGGCGCTGACGCTGCCGCTGTCACGCCGCGACGAATGCCCGCGCTGCCGCGCCGAACTGCACGCGTGCAGGATGTGTATCGAATACGACGTGCAGGTGGCCAAGCACTGCCGCGAACCGATCGCGGAGGAAGTAAGCAACAAGACCGGGTCGAATTTCTGCGACTACTTCAAGCCGCGCCCGGGAGCCTATGTACCATCCGATACCAGCGCCGCTGAGCGCGCGCGCCGCGAGCTCGAGCAGCTGTTTGGCCCGAAACGCTGAACCCGGCGCCGCCGCTGAGGCTTCAGGTCCCGAGGCGCTCCGCAAGCTTTTCGAACAGCTTGCCCAAACGCGAGGGTTTGCCCGGCTTGGCCGCTTCGAACTGCAGATGGCGCACGCCCGAGTCGTTGATAAGTTCCTTGCGTCCATCGTCGATCTGCAGCTCGCTGGCACCCAGGATCTCCAGCGTTTCCTCCAGCGTCATCGGCTTGGCTTTCGCCTTCGCCTGTACGCGTGAGGCTGACGCCGGGCGCAGCTTGGCACGCTTTCCGGGCGCACCGCGGGTCGGACGCGCTGGTGTGACGGCGCCGGGCGCCACGCCCCCGGATGCTGGCGGGACCGGCGAACCGTCGGCGCGGAATGCCTCACCGCCCGCTGGGCGCTGCTTGTCGTCGATGAACTCGAAGCGCGCAGGCTCCGGGCGCGCCGTCGCCGCAGCGACGGCGGCCGCCGCGGTGTTGGCCGCAGCAGTCGGTGGGCGCGTGGAGGCGAGGCGCGCACGCTCGCGTTCCCGCACCGTGACCGGTACCACCGAAACGGTCGCGAAGTCGGAACGGACATAGTGCGCAACCTGCTTGGCCGATACCGCATCGGTGAAGAACCCGAGCCGTATGCCATACCAGCGGCGGCCATCGCGATTGCCCTCGGCACCATAGAGGGTGTACGCGCTGAATATCGCGAGCTGCGGCACCTGCGAGATATCGATTGGCTGCACCGACCACATGAGCTGCACCGCGAACTGCGCTTTCTCGTCGCGCGCACGCGCCTCTGCGACTTCCCGCATGCGCTCAGCCGCAGGACGCTGCGGCGAGCCCGGAAGCGTCGCGGATCGGACCGGCATGGCCGGGCGGGGCTGGCGCAACGTGGGCGCATCGGCGCGAGCCGTGCCCTCGAGCATGCGCAGCACTCCAGATTCACTGAGCCCCGGGGCGGCCTTGAGCTCAGGCAGCGGGCGCAGCGTCGGGGCGGTTGCGGTCTGTTCCTCCAACGAGGCGATCGCAGCGCGTACGTTGGTCAGTGAATGCGCTGCTTCGCCTGACGTGGGCTGCAACCGCAGCTCCAGGGTCGCTGACGGTAGTCGGCGCCCGGCGTCGGGCAGCAGCGCGAGTTCGGGCTGCACTGCGAGTTCGGGCTTCGGCTCGAGCTCGGACTGCGCGGCGCGCTCGGGCAGCAGCGTGAGCTCGGGCCGGACCGCGCTGGCTGCCGCTGGCAACGCTGCGGTGGCGGGCATCGCGGGAGCCGGTTCCGTGGGTACGGCGACAGCGGGTGGCATCACGGCCACGGCGGCGTCCGGGCGCACCGTGACTGGCGTGCTCGTCGGCAGTTCCACGCGCGCCGCGCCCGGAGCCTGCGTGCGCAGGCGGTGGCCCGGGGCAAGTCCGGCCCAGGCGCCGGGGTAGATCTCGCGCACGATGTCGAGCAGCTTCTCGGCCTCTTCCTGGCTCGCGAAGTAGCCCATATGCAGTCTGAAGCGCTCGCGTCCCTCCTCGCGCCTGCGCGAGACGAAAAAGGTGAAGCGCTTCAATCCAGCGTGATCCGGCGGCGACAGCGCGACCGGCGTGGTCGACGAGCACAGGTTGATCACGAAGCTGCTGACCGGTTGCGGCGCTTGCGAGGGCGCGCCGGCGGGCAGCGCGAGCCGGGACTCGTCGTGCGCGAGATTTGCCTGTTGCATGCGATTGTTCCCCAATTCCACGCGTGGAAACTGCGGAACCGGAAGTCATGCAGCGGGGATGACACAGTGGACCGGCTTCGTCGCCATGCAGCGACAACTGGCCCCGTGGCAACCCCGCTATCCCTTCATGCCTTCCGGGACCGGTGGCTTTGCGTCCCTGTCTTGCGACAGGTTTGCCTTTAAGTCACGCGAACGAGTGTGACAGCTTGACGCTCGACGTCAAGCGCGGGAACCCGGTGTCGGTTCACATCGTGGGGTATTCGCTGCACTGCATGGCAATCTGTCAAATGCGCGGCACGCTCAGCCTCGCGGCCGATCCCGCATGGCCGCAGCGGCCAGCGCGCGCATGTCATCGTATTGATGGCGATTGACTCCGCGCCTGCCGACGCGCGCGACACCGTACATCGCCGCCGCGACCGTATCGGCCTCGATGGCGCGATAGCGCATTGCGGAGCCCAGGAACAGCGGACGCGCCGCCCACATCAGGGCCTGCGCACCGAACTCGAGCAACCGCAGGTGCCGGCGTGCCCCGAGAAGCAGCGAGGGCTGCATGAAATCGAGTGCACGCAGACCGAGTCCCTCCAGCGAGCGCTCCATCTCGCCCTTTACGCGTAGGTACAAACCACGCGCCTCGCGGTTCGCGCCGACGGAGGAAACCACCACGAGCCGTTCCGCTCCGGCCTTCTGCGCGAGACGCGCGAAGTCGACCACCAGATCATGGTCGACCCTGCGGAAAGCCTCGGGGCTGCCCGCTTCGCGTATCGTCGTCCCGAGGCAGCAATATGCGTCCTGGCACACGAGGCCCTTGAGCTGCGCATCGAGCGGCGCGTCGAAGCGCACCACGCGGTTCGCAAGCCGGGGATGATCCATCGGCAGTGCACGCCGGGAGAGTGCATAGACCCGCGTATAGGTGCCGCCGTTGAGCAGCAGCGGCAGCAATCGCCCACCCACCAGCCCGCTTCCACCCGCCACCAGGGCAATCCGACCGCTATCCACCGCCATGTGGTCGAGCTTACGGTCCGCACGCCGAAACTTCCAGACGCGCAGCGCTCTCGCTGCGCGCGGCCGGCTCAGTCGTCGAAGCCGTCCAGCGTCAGCTGCGCGGCCGGCACCGCGGGCACGCGAAACGCGCCGGTGTCGAGCGCGATCGCCCGTGCATGCAGCCCGTAGCGGCGGCGGGCCACCTCACAGCGTGCCTGCAGCAGCTTTGCCTCCACCCCCTCCCCCTGGAATCTGGAGCCGAAACGGGAATCGTTGAGCTCCCCGCCGCGCATCGCGCGAATGCGCGACAGCACGTGCTGCGCGCGCAGCGGCGCATGCTCATGCAGCCACGACTCGAACAGCTGCTTCACGTCGTATGGCAGCCGCAGCAGGATGAAGTGCGCGTAGCGCGCGCCGGCCGCCGCCGCGGCTTCAAATATGCCTTCCAGTTCGTGGTCGTTCAGCGCAGGTATCATCGGCGCGGCCATGACGCCCACCGGCACACCGGCGTCCGCGAGTCCGGCGATGGCCTTCAGGCGCGCCGCGGGCGAAGGCGCGCGCGGCTCCAGCCGTCGCTTCAGCTCCTCATCGAGAGTCGTGACGCTCACTGACACCTGGCACAGGTTGCGCCGCGCGAGTTCCTGCAGCAGGTCGAGGTCGCGCAGTATCAGGTGACTCTTGGTCACGATCGTGACCGGATGCCGGAAGCGCAGCAGCACCTCGAGCAGCGCGCGCGTGATCCGATGCTCCCGTTCGATCGGCTGATAGGGATCGGTGCTCGAGCCGAGATTGATGACCCGCGGGCGATAGCCGCGCCGCGACAGCTCCGTCTCGAGCAGCGCTGCAGCGTTGACTTTGTAGAACAGCCTGGTCTCGAAATCCAGCCCGGCGGACAGATTCAGGTAGGCGTGCGTCGGACGCGCGTAGCAGTAGATGCAGCCGTGTTCGCAGCCCCGATAGGGGTTGATCGACTGCTCGAACGGGATGTCTGGAGAATCATTGCGCGTCAGGATCGTGCGCGCATGCTCCGGACGCTGCACGGTCGCGATCGCATCCGGCGCGGCTTGCGCATACCAGCCATCGTCGACCGACTCGGTGCGCTGGTGCATGAAGCGCCCTTCTGGGTTCTCGAGTGCACCACGCCCACGATAGGCTGCCATGCAGGATACTGTACATGCATACAGTGCTAGTGTAAACGATCCAGCCGCCGGAGCTCCGGAAACAGCCGCATCCAGCCGGCGACCACCAGCAGCGTCAGCGCCCCGCCGAGCGCGGCCGCGCGCACCGCGCCGAACCAGCGCGCCGTGACGCCGGACTCGAACTCGCCCAGTTCGTTCGACGCCCCGATGAACATCGTATTGATCGCGCTGACGCGCCCGCGTATCGCGTCTGGCGTGTTGATCTGCACCACCACGCTGCGGATGTTGACGCTCAACATGTCGCCGCTGCCGCAGGCGAACAGCGCCGCGAGCGACCACAGAAAGCTGCCGGACAGCGCGAATACCAGCGTGCCGATGCCGTAGAGACCCACCCCTGCGAACATCCAGGCGCCGGCGCGGCGCTCGATCGGACGCAGCGCGAGCACGCTCGCTGCAAGCGCGGCGCCGACGCCCGGCGCGCTGCGCAGCAGCCCGAGGCCAACCGGCCCGATATGCAGCACGTCGCTGGCAAAGATCGGCAGCAGCGCAGTGGCGCCGCCGAACAGCACCGCGAACAGGTCAAGCGTGATCAGGCCGAGCAGTGAACGGTGCCGGCGTACGTACCGCAGGCCCTCCATCAGCTCGTGTGCGGCGGAGCCGCGCACCGCTCCAGGCGCGCTCTGCGGCAGGTGCGCCGGGAGCCGAATGGCCAGCACGACGGCTAGCGCGAACAGCGCGCCGCAAATGCCGAAAACCAATGCAGGTCCGACCAGGAACAGCACGCCGCCGATCGCCGGACCGCTGATGACCGCGACCTGGAACAGCGTCGCGTTGATCGCCACGGCGCGCGGAAACTCGGCGCGCGGCACCAGCCGCGGAATGACCGCCTGCAATGCCGGGGCCCAGAATGCCCTGGCGGCTCCGTAGGCTCCCACCGCCAGGTAGACCGGCCAGACCGCCCGCAGACCGGCCAGCGTGATCACGAGCAGCGCACCGATGCACGCGGCGTCCACGCTCCAGGCCACGATCAGTATGGTGCGGCGGTCGACGCGATCGGCCACGTGGCCACCGAACAGCACCAATAGTACGAATGGCACGAACTGGCTCAAGCCCACGAGCCCGAGCGCGAGCGCACTGCGCGTGAGCGCATACACCTGCCAGCCCACTGCGACCGTGAACATCTGCCAGCCGAGCGAGGTGCAGAACCGGCTCGCCACGATGCGCGCGTAGTGCGCGTGCCGCAGCACGCTGAGGCTGGGAAAGCGCTGCGCCAGCGCCATCTAGCGGGGCCCGTCGTCCCGCTGCAGCAACCCCTCGCGCCACAGCGAGTACAGCACCGCCAGGATGACCGGTCCCACGAACAGGCCGATCACGCCGAAGGCACCGAGTCCTCCGAGGGCGCCGAACATCGAGAGCAGGAACGGCAGGCGCGACGCGCCGCTGAGCAGGAATGAACGCACCACGCTGTCGACCGCGTTCATGGCGATCAGGCACCAGATCAGCAGCGCGATCGCCGCGCTGGTATGTCCGGTCGCGAACAGCCACACGACGACCGCGCCCCAGGCGAAGTTGACCGCAAACGGAATCAGCGCCGCGAGCGTAGTCACGGCCGTAGTCACGAGCGGCGCGGGCACCCCCGCCACCCAGTAGCCGAGGCCTGCGAGGGCACCCTGCGCCAGCGCGCACAGCACCAGGCTCAGCAGCACCGCCTTGACGGTCGCGCCGCTGGCCTGCACGTAGAGATCCGCACGCGCACCGATGAACCGCCGCAGTACGGTATGGATCTGGCGCGCCATGGCTTCGCCGTCGATATACATGAAGAACAGGCTGATGACCGTGATACCGAGCTTGAACAGGTTGCGACCGACGTTGCCGAGCAACGAGCCCACCTGGCCGTAGGAGCTGTTGAGCAGGCCGCGCAGCGCGTTGTTCATCGCGTCAGGGTCGCCCGTCCAGCGCGCGTTGAGCTCGGCCAGGCGCGCTCCGAGCAGCGGCAGGCGCAACAGGAAGTCCGGCACGCGCAGGCCGCTCGCGAAGTAGGCCTGCGCGCTGCGAAAGGCATCCACTGCCTCCGGTCGCAGCAGCAGGAACACGGACGCCATCGGCAGGATCACCGCCAGCGTGAGCAGCAGCGTCATCAGCAGCGCCGCCGGCGTACGCGCGCCGCGGAACAGACGGATGAAGTACTGGTAGGGGGACCAGCTGACGTAGGCCAGGATGGCCGCCCAGAGCAGCGGTACCAGGAAGGACTGTAGGACCGCAAATCCGAGCAGCAGTAGCACTGCGAGCAGCGCGGCGATCGCGGCCTGCCGGATCCAGCCCGACTCCATCAGGCGCCCAGGAAGAGTCGGTAGGCGGAATTGCCGGACTCGTCCTGGTATGGATAGCGCAACTCGTTGAGATGGCGCACGAAATCGGCGCGTTCGGCGGCAGGCACCTGGATGCCGGCCAGTACACGTCCGTAGTCCGAGCCGTGATTGCGGTAGTGGAACAGGCTGATGTTCCACTTGGAACCGATCGCCTGCAGGAAGCGCAGCAACGCGCCCGGACGTTCTGGGAATTCGAAGCGATAGAGCAGCTCATCTGCCTGGCCAGTGGCGCTCGTGCGGCCGCCGATCATGTAGCGCACGTGCAGCTTGGCCATCTCGTTGCCGCTCATGTCGGTTACCGCGTAGCCGGCGGCGCGCAGCTGCGTCATCACGGCCGTGCACTCCGCATGGCCCTGCGTGAGGCCAAAACCGACGAATACGCGCGCCAGTTCGCTGCCCTGGTAGCGATAATTGAATTCAGTGATGTTGCGCTGTCCGAGCGCATCGCAGAACGCCAGGAAGCTTCCCTTGCGCTCCGGTATCTCGACTGCGAGCAGACCTTCGCGCTCGCCACCGATGTCGGCGCGTTCCGCCACATAGCGCAGGCGGTCGAAGTTCATGTTGGCGCCGCTGTTGATCGCCACCAGCCGCGCATCGCGCAGGCCGGAACGTGCGACGTAGTGCTTGATGCCGGCAACGGCGAGCGCACCCGCGGGCTCCTGGATCGAGCGGGTATCCTCGAAGATGTCCTGGATCGCCGAACATATCGCGTCGGTATCGACCAGTACGATCTCATCGACATAGCGGCGCGCCAGCGCGAAGGTCTCCTCCCCGACCCGGCGCACCGCCACGCCGTCGGCGAACACGCCAACGCGATCGAGCGTCACGCGCTTGCCTGCGCGCAGCGACTCGTACATCGAAGCCGCATCGTCGGGCTCCACGCCGATCACCTTGACCCGCGGATAGACCTGCTTGATGTAGGCGGCGATTCCTGCGATGAGACCGCCGCCGCCCACGGGTACGAACACTGCGTCGAGCGCACCGGCCGTCTGCCGCACGAGTTCCATCCCGATCGTGCCCTGGCCGGCGATCACGTCCGGATCATCGAACGGATGCACGAACAGCATTGCACGTTCGCGCGCGAGTACCAGCGCCCGCTCGTAGGCCGCATCGTAGCTGTCGCCGGAGAGCACCACCTCGCCGCCGAGATCGATGACCGCCTGGACCTTGATCGCGGGCGAGGTCTCCGGCATCACGATGACCGCGGGTACCGAGCGCCGCCGCGCGGCCAGTGCGACGCCCTGCGCGTGGTTGCCCGCGGAGGCGCAGATCACGCCGCGTGCCGCGACCGCCGGCGACAGTTGCGCGATCTTGTTGTAGGCGCCCCGCAGCTTGAATGAGAACACCGGCTGCAGGTCTTCGCGCTTGAAGAAGATCTGATTGCCGAGCCGGCGGGACAGGCGCGGGGCCGGATCGAGCGGTGACTCGATCGCGACGTCGTAGACGCGCGCCTTGAGTACGCGCTGCAGGTAATCGTCCGTCATGGGCTCCCGAGTCCGGCGTCCTGGCCGCGCAGCTTAAGCCATTCGCGACGGCGGCGCCTCAAGCCTGGCCGTTCAGTCGGGCTTGATGACGAAGCGATACTGGAGCTTGCCGAAACCGACCAGGTCGCCTTCGCGCAGCGTGCGCCGGGTGACCGCCTCGCCGTTCACGAACGTGCCGTTGGTGCTGTGCAGATCCTCAACCACGGTGTCCGAGCCGGCCAGCAGCAGCACCGCGTGATGCCGGCTCACGAAATCCGCCTCGACCCGCAGGTCGTTGTCCGGCGTACGTCCGACCGTGGTCCGGCGCGTCAGCACGTGCACGATGCCGTTGGCGCCCTCAGTCCGCACCAGCAGCCGTTTTGGCAACGCCTCGTCCGGCCGTGCCGGCGCAGCCGGGGGCGTCGCATTCCGCGCCTGCAGCTGCTCGAGCTGTGTCCGGGCCTGCAGCAACTGCGCGCGTAGCGCTTCGAGCTGACCTTCGAGATCCTTGAGCTGTCCGTCGCGTTGTGAGAGCTGCGACTCCAGAGCCGCGAGCCGCCCGTCCCTTGCGCTAAGCTGCTGCACGAGCTCGGACAGCTGGCGCTCGAGGCCGCCTCGATCGTATTCCGGAATCGTCTGCTCGGCAGGCCCGATGCGCTCATCCCCTAGTGGGGGCAGGATGCGCCACGAATCAGTGGCCGCGAGGCCGTCCGCATGCGCGGCGGCGTTGCTGGCCGGGAGAGTAGGCATCTCGGCCGTGCATTCGAGGTCCACCCGCCCGGGAGCGTTGGGTTCCGTGGGCATAACCGGGGCCGACGCGACCCTACGGCAGACCCAGGAAGTCGCGCAGCTGGGCGGCCTGGTTCTCCAGTTGCCCGCCCTCGCCGGTGCGATCCTGGGCGGCGCGCAAGTCGATCACCAGCGAAGGATGACGCAGCGCCTGGGCCTCGGCGCGCACTGCATCGGTAGGGGGAGAGAGCACGATGCGCCCGACCTGGGAGGGGCGCAGACGCGCCAGCGCGACCGCGACGGCAACGCCGCCTTCGTGTGCCAGCAGGTCGATGCGCCGCAGGTGCATCGAGTCGAGGAAATCGGAGAGTGCGGCCGCCAGATCGGACACGTCGGCCGTCCCGGGTGGCGGGTCGGATTCGCCGCTGCCCGGCAGATCGGGCGCGTAAACCGAACGGTCGCGCCCCAGCGGCAGCAGCAGCGGATCGAAGAAGCGGCCGGATCCGGGGGAGCCCGGCACGCACAGCAGCGGCGTGGCCTCATCGAAGCCACCGCCTCCCGGGATCGCGTAGCGCATGTGCAGCTGCCCATAGCGGCAGTCGAAGTAGGCGCGACGCACGCGCGTCTCGGCCGGGGCGGGTGTGGTGGCACGTCGGGCTCTGATCATCTGCGGCATCACCCTTGAGGTCCTGCGAACACACATTCATCGTCCGACATGGCCGGATCGACGGGCTGGCCGACGATTATTCCGCAATCGCGCGCGCCGGCTTGCGACCCACTGCCCAACTTCGCGTGAGCAAGTCCCTGGCGTGTCGACATAACGGGGCACGCTCCACCCCGTGTGATTCTGCGTCGGCCGCCGGGCCGCAGCAACCGCTGGAAAACCTATATAGTCGGGTCATGTCCAGCGCGCCCGGCCCCGTCAATACCGAGATCCCGGCGGGCTCGCGCCACCACGGCAATGCCCCCGTCACGCTTCAGGCGCACATGCTGCAGCAGCAGGCGGTCCACCCGCAGGCGACGGGCACGTTCTCATGGATACTCTCGGCGCTGTCGATCTCGGCCAAGATCATTGCCGCCAGGGTGCGCTGCGCGCGACTCGAGGACGTGCTCGGCCAGGCCGGCAGCCAGAACGTGCAGGGCGAGCAGCAGCAGAAGCTCGATGTGATCGCCAACGAGGTGCTGCTACGTACGCTCGGGGGGCGCGAAGGAGTCGCGATCGTTGCCTCGGAGGAGAACGAGGAACCGGTCATCCTGCGCACGGCGCGCGCGGGTGAGCAAAAGTATTGCGTGCTGTTCGATCCGCTGGACGGTTCCTCGAACCTGGACGTGTGCGGCGCCGTAGGCACCATTTTCAGCATTCTGCGCCATGATCCGAGGCTGCGACCCGAGGATTCTTTGCTGCAGAGCGGGATGCGGCAGGTCGCCGCGGGTTACGTGCTGTACGGATCCTCCACCGTGTTCGTGCTGAGTGTGGGCGCCGGCGTGGACATGTTCGTGCTCGATCCACTGATCGGCGCGTTCGTGCGCGTGGCCGAGCAGCTGCGCATACCCGCCACGAACCCGACCTACTCGGTAAACGAGGGCAACAGCCGCAGTTTCCCCGACGGCTACCGGCGCTACCTGGACTGGGCGCAGGAACGCGGCTACTCGAGCCGCTACGTCGGCGCAATGGTCGCCGACGCCCATCGCATCCTGCTCAAGGGCGGAGTATTCCTGTATCCGCCCACGGCCAAGGCGCCGCAGGGCAAGCTGCGCCTCATGTACGAGGCCAATCCGATCGGCATGATCATCGAGCAGGCCGGCGGCAAGGCCTATGCCGGTCCGGGACGACCCATCCTGGAAATTGCCCCGGGCGGCATTCATGAGCGCACTCCGGTGATCCTCGGCAGCACGGCGGAGGTAGATCACGTGCTGCGTCACCTCCAGGCCTGAACGCGGCACGCAGTCGTTCCCGATCGATGCGATGCTGCATTCGTCGACCCATCGAGTGGCACCACGCTCTGACGGTGCTGCTCGCCGCCGTGTTGTGTGGCGCGCCATGTTGCGACCCGGTGCTCGCGGCTTCGCCGCAAGCCGAGCCTATTCCATCGGACGCCGAGCTCGAGGCCAGCGGTGCGCGCATCGGTGCGATCGAGATCGATCGCCAGCAGATCTTCAATCTCCGGGATCCGCGCGAGGACTACTGGCTGTACAGCCTCGCTGATCACCTGCACGAGAACACGCGCGAATCCGCGATCCGTGCCCGGCTGCTGATCCGCACCGGCCAACCCTATTCGCGGGCCCTGATCGATGAGACCGCACGCATCCTGCGCAGCAGCGCGCCGTACGTGCGCGAACCCGATATTCGGCCCGTGCGCTACCACGACGGCGTGGTGGACATCGGGATCGTCACGCACGATGTCTGGACGCTGTCGCCGGCTTTCAACTTCGGGCGCAGCGGGGGCACCAACAGCACCAACTTCAACATCTCCGACGCGAACCTGTTGGGGTTCGGCAAGTCCGGCGAGGTCGGTCATTCAACCTCGGTGGACCGCAATTCGAGCTTCGCCTCCTGGTTCGATCCGAATGTCTGGGGAACTCGCTGGCAGGACGGCGTTCAGTACGCCAACAATTCGGACGGCAAGGTCTGGAGCATCATGGCCGGTCGCCCGTTCTATTCGCTGGAAACACCCTATGCATTCGGCGGCATCACCGGGGACAACCGCGGTATCGTCACGCGCTACAGCCTCGGCCGGTCCTACGATTCCTATGCGCAGGATGAGCGTGTCACCGACCTCTACGTGGGCAAGGCACTGCTGGTCGAGGAGCGCTGGACCATCCGGGCGCTCGTGGGCTGGCGCCGGGACGATAGCCAATTCACACCGGCGAGCAACAGGACATTGCTCGGGCCGTTGCCGGCCGATCGCACCCTGGCCTACCCGTATGCGCGCGTGCAATGGATAGAGAACGACTTTGCCACCACACACAATCTCAATCAGATCGCCTTCACCGAGGATCTGCACTACGGTCTGTCGGCCAACTTCGGCCTGGGGTATTCGAGTCCGACGTTTGGCGCCGATCGCCGGGCGGTGCTGATCGATGGCTCGTTCACGCATGGCTGGCATTTTGGCGCCGGCCAGAATCTGTTTATCGGCGGCACCGCGGCCGGACGCCTGTCATCCGGGCAGCTGCAGGATGCGTTCGCCAGCGGCAACGCCAGCTATTACCTGACCACCTCGGAACAGACCAAGTTCGTGATCAAGCTGAGCGCGGATGAAGGCCATGCTCTGGACATCGATCACTTCCTGCAGCTCGGAGGCGATACGGGATTGCGCGGCTATCCGCTGCGCTACCAGAGCGGCAGCGGGCGCGGGCTGCTCAGCGTGGAAGAGCGGGTCTATACGCCCTGGTTTCCGTGGCGGCTGGTGCATGTGGGAGGCGCCGTGTTCTTCGATGCCGGCCGCACCTGGGGTACAGCGCCGATCCCCACGCCCTACCGGGGATTGCTCAAGGATTTCGGAGCCGGTCTGCGTCTCGGCAACGCCCGCTCCTCCTTCGGCAACGTCATCCACATCGACGCCGCCGTCCCGCTCGATGCGCAGGCCGACATCTCGAAGGTACAGTTCCTGGTCAGTACCGAAAAGACGTATTAGGCCCGCTAGAACATGCCGGAGGGATCGACTTCGCCCGAGGCCGGATCGACGGTACGCGCGGCGATGAAGTCCCCGGTGATCATCGAGTCGTAGCCCAGTCCGGGTCCCACCATCGGATACACACCCGCATCCGGATCGATGATGACCTCCAGGAACGCGGGGCCCTGGAAGCGCAGAAACTCCTCGATGACCGCCGGTACGTCCTGCCGCCGGTCCAGGCGCCGCGCCCACGGAAACGCGTCCGCAATCGCGGCGCGCACGAAATCCTTCTTGTGCAGCGACTTGTCGCTGCCCGAGAGGCGGCCCTTGAAGAAAAGCTTCTGCCACTGCTTGACCATGCCGTCGCCGAAGTTGTTCAGCACGACGACCTTGATCGGCAGGTCATAGGTCGTGACGGTCTCGAGTTCACCGAGGTTCATGCGGATGCTGGCATCGCCGTCGAAGTCGATCACGAGACGGCCGGGATTGGCGACCTGCGCACCGATCGCGGCCGGCAGGCCGAAGCCCATCGTGCCCATGCTGCCGGAGGTGAGCCATAGCCTCGGGGCGCTGAAATCGAACATCTGCGCGGCCCACATCTGGTGCTGACCCACCCCCGTCGTGATGATCGCCTCGCCGCGCGTGTGCCGGTTGATCTCCTCGATCACGTAGTGCGGCTGCACCAGCTCGCTGGCCCGGTCGTAGTTCATCGCGTGACGCGACTTGAGGGCCGCAAGCTCGGCGCGCCACGCCGCGAAATCAGTACGCGCACCGCCACGGCTCCGGTAGAACGCCAGCAGTGAGCGCAGCGCATCGCCCAGCAGCCCGATGTGGCTCCAGTGGGCGTGCTTGACCTTGTTGATCTCGGCCTGGTCGACGTCGAGGTGCGCGATGCGCCGCGCATTGCGCGCGAACTTGTGCGGATCACCGGCCACGCGGTCATCGAACCGCGCGCCCGCGGCGATCAGGAAGTCGCAGTCCTCGACCGCGTAATTGGCGAATGCGGCGCCGTGCATGCCGAGCATGCGCATCGAGAGCGGATGGGTCGTATCGATCGCGCCGATGCCCATCAACGTCGTGACTACCGGGATACCGAGCTCGGTCGCCAGTTCGGTCAGTGCGCCCGCGGCCTCGCCGTTGATGACGCCACCGCCGGCATAGATCAGCGGGCGTCGCGACTCCGATAGCAGCTGGAAGAAGCTGGACGCGAGGGCGTCCCCGAGCGCGTTGGACGTCACATCGTGCAGCCGCTGGCGATACCCCGGGATGGCGAGCTGGCCCTGGCCCTGGAACACGCCGGTCCAGTTCTGCATGTCTTTCGGAACGTCGATGACCACCGGTCCGGGACGCCCGGTACGCGCGATCTCGAACGCCGTGCGCATCGTGGCTTCCATCCGGTGCGGATCGGTAACCAGGAACACGTGCTTGGCGACCGATCCCATCAGGGAGGCCACGGGAGCCTCCTGGAACGCGTCCGTACCGACCGCGGCGGTCGCGACCTGGCCGCAGATGACCACAATCGGCACCGAGTCGGCCATGCAGTCACGGACCGGCGTGACGGTGTTGGTGGCACCGGGACCGGAGGTGACCAGGCAGACCCCGACCCGGCCGGTCGAGCGCGCATAGCCCGCAGCCATGAACCCGGCGCCCTGCTCGTTCGCCGGCACGATCAGCGGTATCTGCCGGCCTGGCTTGAGCTTTTGCTCCTCGTTGAACACGAAGACAGCGTCGTAAGTCGGGAGGATTGCCCCGCCGCTGTAGCCAAAAATGGCCTCGACGCCTTCATCGGCGAGCACCTGCACGATCATCTGCGCGCCGGACATGACCTTTCCGGCCAGCGGATGGATCGGCGGCCGCACCAGCTTCGCACCCTCATTCATCTGAAGATTATGGCCGAGCGGGCCGCCGATTGGCTATTCTGGTCGTTCCGGCGGGGGGTTTACCCGCACATCGGCCCTGACGGCGCCGCGCGGACCGACAAGCATGCGTCACATAATAGGGATCCTGCTCCAGAACGAATCGGGCGCGCTCACGCGCGTGGCCGGCATGTTCTCGAGCCGCGGCTACAACATCGAATCGCTGTCGGTGGCGCCGACCGACGATCCGACGGTTTCGCGCCTCACCCTCGTGACCAGCGGCTCGGAGGCGGTCATCCTGCAGATCGCCAACCAGCTCAACAAGCTCGTGGACGTGGTCAGCGTCGAGGACATGACGCGTGGCGAGCACATCGAGCGCGAGCTCGTACTGCTGAAATTGCGCGTCGACGCGATGCGCCGCGACACGGTGCGTGGGTTCGTGGTGCGTACCGGCGGCCGGGTGCTCGATCCATCCAGCGAGTGCTTCATCGTCGAACTGCTCGGCAGCGAGGCCGAGATCAATGGCTTCATGCGCTCGCTGGCCGCGCACGCCCAGCTGATCGAGGTGGTACGCAGCGGCGCGCTCGGAATCAGCCGCAACCAGCGTGCGCTGCGGCTGGTGGATACGGCGGCGCTGGCGGGGCAGTCCACCCCCTCGAACTAGAGCGCGGCGTTGTCGGTCTCGCCGGTGCGGATGCGGATCACGCGGTCGATGTCGGTGATGAAGATCTTGCCATCTCCGACCTTGCCGGTCTTGGCCGCCTTGAGCACTGCCTCGACGACCTGATCCACGAGATCGCTGCGCACCGCCACTTCGACTCGCGTCTTGGGCACGAAGTCCACGACGTACTCGGCGCCGCGATAGAGTTCCGTATGCCCTCGCTGCCTGCCAAATCCCTTGACCTCGGTGACGGTCATTCCCGATACGCCGATCTCCGACAATGCCGCCCGGACATCGTCGAGCTTGAAGGGCTTGATGATCGCGGTAATCAATTTCATGCGAGAACTCCCGCTTCCATTTTCTTAGGGTCGGCACTCCGGCGTCTCGACGCTGCACCTTTCGTGCCACGCCGGATCCAGGGCAAATGCGCCGCGCCCGTGCCCTGTGTCATCCCCATCCAAACTACCGCAGCACCACGCCGGGGCACTCAGTGTACGGCATTGCCCGCTGCTGGTGCGAAGTGTCGCGACCGGAATCAGCGCAGCACCACCAGCAGGTCCTTGGCGTCGACCTGCGTTCCGGGACGCACTACGACCTCCCCGACCAGTCCGTCAATCTCTGCCCGCACCGCGGCCTCCATCTTCATGGCCTCCAGCGTCGCGACTACGTCGCCGCGTGCCACCTTCTGACCCACCGCCACGCTGACCGAGGCGATCGTGCCGGGCATCGGGGCGCCGATGTGGCGCGGATTTCCGGTATCGACCTTGCGCTGCGGCGGCCGCGTCGGGACCTGGCTGCGATCCGTGACGCGGATCGAGCGCGGCGCCCCGTTGAGTTCGAAGAACACGGTGCGCGTGCCGTCTTCGTGCGGCTCGCTCTTGGTAACGTAGCGCACGATCAGCGTCTTTCCGGGTTCGAGATCGACGTTGATTTCCTGGCCAGGCTCCATGCCATAGAAGAACACCGGTGTCGGCAGGATCGCGACGTCGCTGAACCGGCGCCGGTCCGCCGCGTAGTCGGCGAACACCTTGGGGTACATCAGGTAAGAGGCGAATTGCGCATCCGTTACCGGATGCGCGGCGCGCGCGCTCGCCTCTGCGCGCAGCGCCTCCAGGTCGGCCGGCGGCATCAGCGCGCCGGGACGCGCCGTGCGCGGCGCGGCACCCTGCAGCACCTTGCGCTGCAGGCCCTCGGGGAAACCGCCGATCGGCTGCCCGAGATCGCCGCGAAACAGCTGGACGACCGACTCGGGAAATGCGATTTCGGTATCCGGGTCCAGCACTGCCTGGCGCGACAACCCGCTGGTGATCATCAGGATCGCCAGGTCGCCGACCACCTTGGACGTGGGTGTGACCTTGACGATGTCGCCGAACATCTCGTTGACGTCGGCATAGGCGCGCGCGACTTCGGGCCAGCGCGCATCGTCGATGCCGAGTGATCGCGCCTGCTCGCGCAGGTTGGTGTACTGGCCTCCCGGCATGCCGTGGACGTATACCTCTGAAGCTCCGGCGCGATTGTCGCTCTCGAAGGCGCCGTAGGTCGCGCGCACCTGCGCCCAGTAGTGCGAGACCGTACGGACGTGCTCCGGGTCGAGGCCGGTGTCGTGGGGTCCGAAGCGCAGCGCCTCGACGATCGAGCCGAGGTTGGGCTGCGAAGTGAGACCGCTCATGGCATCCATCGCGCCGTCCACGGCATCGGCGCCGGCATCGATGGCCGCGAATACGCTGGCGGCGGCGATGCCGCTGGTGTCATGCGTATGGAAATGCACCGGCAGTCCGGTCTCGTCCTTGATGGCGCGGACCAGCGCGCGCGCCGCGTCCGGCTGGCACAGCCCGGCCATGTCCTTGATTCCAAGGATGTGCGTCCCCGCTGCCTTGAGCTTAGCAGCCAGCCGTACGTAGTAGTCGAGCGTGTACTTGCGCTCGCGCGGATTGCTGAGGTTGCCGGTGTAGCAGATCGCGGCCTCGCACAGCCGCCCGGATTCGCACACCGCGTCGATCGCGACGCGCATGTTCTCGACCCAGTTCAGCGAGTCGAACACCCGGAACAGGTCGATGCCGGTCGCGGCCGCCTGGCGCACGAAGTAGCGCACGACGTTGTCGGGATAGTTCGTGTAACCGACCGCGTTGGCCGAGCGCAGCAGCATCTGCAGCAGCAGATTCGGCATCGCGGTGCGCAGGCGCTCGAGGCGCTCCCAGGGATCCTCCTTCAGGAAGCGCATTGCCACGTCGAAAGTGGCGCCGCCCCAGCACTCGACCGACAGCAGCTGCGGCAGCAGCGCGGCATAGGTTGGCGCGATCGCCAGCATGTCGATGGTGCGCACGCGCGTCGCGAGCAGCGACTGGTGTGCGTCGCGCATCGTCGTGTCGGTGAGCAGCACGTTCGGTTGGGCGAGCATCCACTGCGCGAAGCGCTCAGGTCCCAGCTCGTCGAGCCGCTGCTTGCTGCCCGCGGGCGCCACCGCCGGAGCGGGGACCGGCAGCCGCGGCAGGCGCACGGGTGTCAGCCGCTCGGGCCGCTTGCGCCCCTTGACCTCCGGATTACCGTTGACCACGGTCTCGGCCACGAAGGTCAGGATGCGCGTGGCCCGGTCGCGCCGCTCGCCGGTCGCGAACAGTTCCGGCGTCTCGTCGATGAAACGTGTCGTGTACTCGCCGCGGGCGAAGCGCGGGTGGGTCACGATCTGGTCGAGGAAGCGCAGGTTCGTCGCGACGCCGCGGATCCGGAATTCCCACAGCGCGCGGTGCATGCGCGCGATCGACTCCTCCGGAGTGGCGGCCCAGGTCGTGACCTTCACCAGCAGCGAGTCGTAGGACCGCGTGATCACGGCACCGGTGTAGGCCGTACCGGCATCGGTGCGCACGCCGAACCCGGCCGGACTGCGGTACGCGGTCATGCGGCCGTAGTCGGGCACGAAGTTGTTGTGCGGATCCTCGGTGGTCACGCGGCATTGCAGCGCGAAGTAGACGAGGTGAATGTCCGCCTGCCCAGGTACACCGCTGTCGGGTGCGCCGATGCGGGCGCCGTCGGCGATCCGCAGCTGCGACTTGACGAGGTCGATGCCGGTGGCGCATTCGGTCACGGTATGCTCGACCTGGATGCGGGGATTGACCTCGATGAAGTAGAACGAGCCCGTATCCGCATCCTGCAGGAACTCGACGGTGCCGGCGTTGCAGTAATGCGCGGCGTGCCCGATCCGCAGCGCCGCTTCGCACAGGCCGGCGCGCTCGGCATCGCTCAGGAACACGGCCGGTGCGCGCTCGACCACCTTCTGGTTGCGTCGCTGCACCGTGCAATCGCGCTCGTACAGGTGCACCAGATTGCCGTAGCCGTCGCCGAGGATCTGCACCTCGAGGTGACGCGCGCGGCGCACGAGCTTCTCGAGGTATACCTCGTCATTGCCGAACGCGGCCTTGGCCTCGCGCCGCGCCAGCGGCAGCAGGTCGCTGAGCTGGCTATCACTCTCGATCACGCGCATGCCGCGGCCGCCACCGCCCCAGCTGGCCTTGAGCATGACCGGATAACCGACCTGCTGCGCCAGTCGCTGGCACTGCTGCAGGTCCTCGGGCAGCGGCGGGGTCGCAGGCATCACCGGCACGCCGGCGCTGACCGCGAGGTTGCGGGCTGCCACCTTGTTGCCGAGTACGCGCATGGTCTCGGGACTCGGACCGACGAAGATGATGCCGGCCGCCGCGCACTGCGCCGCGAATTCGGGATTCTCCGACAGGAAGCCGTAACCGGGATGTACGGCGTCGACACCCGCTGCCCGCGCGATGCGCAGGATGTCGGGAATATCCAGGTAGGCCTCGATCGCCCCCTTGCCCTCCCCGACCAGGTACGCCTCATCGGCCTTGGTCCGGTGCAGCGCGAAGCGGTCCTCCTGGGAATAGATCGCCACCGTGTGGATCCCCAGTTCGGTCGCCGCGCGCATCACGCGGATGGCGATTTCTCCGCGGTTGGCGATCAGGAGGCGGCGGATCTTCTGGGGCATGCTGGAACCTCGCGAGTGGGTGCCTCCAGGCCCTTGCAAGATCGGGGCCGTGGCGAGGCGGCGCAGTCCGGACGCTGCCGCAGAATTCTAGTCGGCCAGGTAGGCGGCCAGGTAGTCCTCGAAGCTGCCGCGCTGCCTGGCCTCGAGCGAGGCCAGTTCGTCGACGGACTGCCGGACCTCGGACTCGAATTCGGACAGACGCGCCGGCGGCGGCCGGATCGCATGCAGGCAGTACTCGCGGTGCGCGCGCGAGATCCGCAGCGAGAAGTCCTCGAAGCTCTCCCCGTGCTGCTCGAGCTGGTGCAGCACCCGGGCCGATGGCGTGCGGCTGGGGTCCGCGAGGCGGGCGAGCTGCTCGCGCAGTGCGGCCCCATAGGGCCGGTCACGATGCCCGGCATCGAGGATCTCGCACAGGCCCTGCATCGAATCGAACAGCTCGGCCGCCCACCCGGCGAGCGGCGTGCGTCGGCCGTTGCGCTCGAGCAGCAGGCCGGGTGCGCGTCCCGAGCGGGCCACCAGCAGGTGGTTGCGCTCGCTCGCCTCCTCCTCCGCGTCATCGATCGGCGGGCTGTCCTTGAGCAGCAGCAGCGCGAGGAACAACTCGAGGAAGTGCAGCCGCGGCAGATCGACCCCGAGCGGATCGAATACGCTGTTGTCCAGCGCGCGCACCTCGACGTACTCGACGCCGGCCCGCGCCAGCGCCTGTCCGGTACGCTCGCCGGCGCGCGGCACGCGCTTGGGCCGAATGAAGCTGTAGTACTCGTTCTCGACCTGCAGCGCACTGACCGACAGCTGGCGGTACTCCCCGTCGCGCTTCATGCCGAGGGCCGCGAATGGCGGGTGTGGCTGGCGCATCGCGCGACGCAGGTCGCGCAGGTATTCCTCGAGGCTGTTGACCGATACCGGCACCGCGGCCTGGTTGCGGTTGCGGTAGCCGATGTCGCTCATGCGCAGCGAGGTCGCGTGGGTACCGATCAGTGTGCCGGACCCCCAGGAGCGCAGCTCCGCATCCTCGCGTCCCTGCAGGAAGGAGCGGCACAGCGCCGGTGAGGCGCCGAACAGGTACAGCACCAGCCAGCCGTGCCGACGGTAGTTGCGCAGCAGGTCGAAATACCTTGCCGACTGGAAGTCCGCGGGAATCCCGCGCGACTCGCAGATTTCCCGGTACAGCGGCCAGAACTGCACCGGCACCGAATAGTTGAAGTGCACGCCCGAGATCGCCTGCATCATGCCGCCGTAGCGGACTTTCAGGCCCTGGCGATAGATATGCTTGACCCGGCCGCGATGCGAGCTGCCATAGCGTGCGATCGGGACCTCCTCGTCGTCGCGCAATTCACAGGGCATCGAGGAGGCCCACAGCAGCTCTTCGCCCAGGTGCCGGTACACGAAATGGTGCAGATCTCCGAGGTAGGCGAGCAGCGATGCGTTGTCCGCAAAGGCCGGAGTGACCAGCTCGGTCAGCGCCTCCGAATAATCCGTCGTGATGTGCGGATGGGTCAGTGGGGAGCCCAATGCGGACGGCTGCGGCGTGGTCGCGATCCGCCCCGCGCCCGTGACGCGCAGCGATTCGCGCTCGAGGCCACGCAACCCGCGGGTGAGCAGCTGCGGTTCGCGGCTGTTCACCAAGGCCGCGAGGCGGCGCTCGAAAACCCGGTCGACGCCGGTACCTGCCATCCATCCTCCACCTGCCCGGTCGGGCGTGGCATCCTAGCAGCCTCGTGGACCTAGGGGCGCGATGCCCAATGGGGCCTCTATGTTGGTCACAAGCACTCCCCGCCGGGTCGCGATCATCGGCGGCGTACGGACGCCGTTCGCGCGCTCCCACACCGCCTACGCCGGCACTGACAACCAGGAACTGCTGACCGCTTCGCTGCGCGCCCTGGTCGAGCGCCATGGCCTCGCCGGCGAGCGCCTTGGGGACGTGATAGCGGGTGCCGTGCTGAAGCATTCCCGCGATTTCAATCTGACACGGGAATCGGTGCTGTCGAGCGGCCTGGACCCGCAGACCCCCGGCCTCGACGTGCAGCGGGCCTGCGGCACCAGCCTCGAGGCAGCCATCCTGGTCGGCAACAAGATCGCGCTCGGACAGATCGATGCGGGTATTGCCGCGGGCGTCGATGACTTGAGCGATCCGCCGGTGGCGTACCCGAAGTCGTTCCAGCGGCTGCTGCTGCGCAGCGCCCGTGGCCGCAGCCTCGCGCAGCGGCTCCGGCCCTGGCTCGAGCTGCGGCCGCGTGACTTCAGACCCGTATTGCCGGGCGTGAACGAGCCCCGCACGGGCCTGTCGATGGGGCAGAGCTGCGAGCTGATGGTCAAGACCTGGAACATCGGACGTGTCGAGCAGGACCGGTTGGCGAACGAGAGTCACCTGAAGGCCGCGGCGGCCTGGCGCGAGGGCTTCTTCGAAGATCTGGTCGTGCCGTATCGCGGCCTGAATACGGACAATAACGTGCGCGCCGACTCGACCATGGAAAAGCTGGCGCGTCTCAAGCCGGCATTCGACACCAGCGGCACCGGCAGCATCACTGCCGGCAACAGCACGCCGCTCACCGACGGGTCCGCCGCGGTGCTACTCGCCTCGGAGGACTGGGCGGCCGCGCGCAAGCTGCCGGTACTCGGATACCTGCGTGCGGGCAAGAGCTGGGCGGTGGATTTCGCCAGCGGCCACGAGGGCCTGCTGATGGCACCGGCCTATGCCGTGGCCTCGATCCTGCGTGATACCGGCCTTGCGCTGCAGGATTTCGATTATTACGAAATTCACGAAGCCTTCGCAGCGGTTCCCCTGTGTCTGCTCCGGGCCTGGGAATCGGCCGAGTACTGTCGCGAGCGGCTCGGGTTGGCCGCACCGCTCGGCCCGATCGATGTCTCGAAGCTCAACGTCAAGGGCGGCAGCGTCGCGATCGGTCATCCCTTCGCCGCGACCGGCGCCCGCATACTCGCGGTGCTCACGAAACTGCTGGCCGGCGATCCGCGCTCGAAGCGTGGCCTGGCGTCGGCCTGCACCGCCGGCGGCATGGGCGTCGCGGCGATCGTGGAGCGTGCGTGAGCCAGTTCGAAACGTTCATGGCACGCGACGGCCATGAGTTTCAGGTCTACATCGCTTCACCTGCCGGCCGGCCGCGCGGCGCTGTGGTGCTGGTGCACGCGCAGTTCGGGCTGACGCATGCCATCCGCGACGCCGCCGACCGGTTCGCTGCCGGTGGTTACCTGGTGATGGCGCCGGCGCTGTTCGATCGCGTACGTCGTGGCCTGGTGCTTGGCTATACGGCTGATGAGGTCGAGCAGGGTCGCGGCTACCGCGCCCAGATCGCGACCGACGCGGCGGTGCTCGACATCGGCGCGGTGGCGGCGGTGGCCCGCCATGCCGGCAAGGTCGGGGTCCTGGGCTATTGCTGGGGCGCGTGCCTCGCCTGGGTAGCCGCCGCTGCGGGGCGGTTCGCTGCCGCGGTGTGCTATGACGGGGTTGAACTCGTCGATGAGCTGCCGGTGGTGCCGGCGTGCCCGACGCTGATTCATGTCGCCGTGCCAGACCCGTCGCTGCCGCCGGCAGGACTGGAACGGCTGCGTAGCGCCTACCCGCAGGGAATCTACGAGCTCTATGCATCCGACCAGGGCTTCGCCAACTGGGAACGCGCCGCCGTCTATAATGCCGCCGCAGCCGACCTCGCGCTCGTGCGCAGCCAGGCGTTCCTGGCACAGCATGTCGGCTGAAAGGCGCGACTCGCACCGCGCGCGCGGGCTGCACCCGAATTCCCACCGCCATCGCATCAGTCCCGGCCACGACGCGTGAACATACCGATTGCCCCATCCAGCGACGCGCTGGGCGTACTGCTGGTGAATACCGGTACGCCCGACGCGCCGACCAGCAGCGGAGTCAGGCGTTTCCTGCGTCGATTCCTGTCCGATCCGCGCGTAATCGAGCTGCCGCGGCTGCTGTGGCTGCCATTGCTGTGGGGACTGATCCTGCCGCTGCGCTCACCGCGCAGCGCCCGCAAGTACCGTGAGATCTGGCAGGAATCCGGCTCGCCGCTGCTGCACTTCACCAGCGCGCTGCGTACCGGGCTCGAGGCATCGCTGTCCTCGCGGGGTGCGCGGCGGCTGGTCGCCGACGCCTACCTGTACACGCCGCCGTTCGTCGACGACGTCCTCGACGAGTGGCGGGCGCTGGGAGTACGCCGGCTGTTCGTGCTGCCGCTGTTTCCGCAGAGCAGCGGTAGCACGACCGGGGCCGTCTACGACCAGGTCGGGCACGCGCTGCGCTCGTGGCGGGCGCTGCCAGAGTTGCGCTACGCCGCAAGCTACTGCGCCGATCCCGGTTATATCGAAGCGCTCGCCGCCAGCGTACGGGAGCACTGGCAGGTCAATGGTCGCGAGGGTCATCTGCTGCTGTCGTTTCACGGCATTCCGGAGTCCTATGTGACCCGCGGCGACCGCTACGCCGAGGAGTGCCGCCGGACAGCCGGTTTGCTCGCGGCGGCGCTGGGCCTCGGGGAGAGTGAATGTTCGTTGAGCTTCCAGTCCCGCTTCGGAGCCAATCGCTGGCTGACGCCTGCTACCGAGGACGTGCTGCGCGAGCTGCCGCGGCGCGGCGAACGCAGGCTCACCGTGCTGTGCCCGGGCTTTGCCGCCGATTGCCTCGAAACGCTCGAGGAGATCGCGTTGACCGGCCGCGCGATATTCATGGCGGCGGGTGGCGAGAGCTTCCACTACGTACCTGCGCTGAATGCGCGCGAGGATCACGCGCGTGCACTCGCGCAGTTGATCCTGCGATCGAGCAGCGACTGGACCTGATGTTCGGGCGCTTCCTCGAACTGTCGATCGCGACCCGTGACATTGCCGCGAGCGTCGCGTTCTACGAGCAGCTCGGGTTCGCGCAAGCCATCACCGGCGATGCACTGCGACACCGGTATGGCGTACTCAGTGATGGCCGCCTGTCACTCGGGTTGCACGAGCAGGAGCGGCCTTCGCCCTCGCTGTGCTTCGTGCGGCCCGGTCTCGCTGGCGAATTCGCGGCTCTTGAACTCGCAGGGTTCGAAACGGAGCGCGCGCAATTCGGTGAGGAGTCGCTGCATGAGCTGCGCCTGCGCGATCCGGAGGGTCACGCGGTCACGCTGCTCGAGGCACGCACCTTCTCGCCCGCGGCGCCTGGAACTGCATCGGAGTCGCAGCTCGGCTATTTCTCGCACGTGAGCCTGCCCGAGACGGACTTCGGGGCCGCGCAGCGTTTCTGGGAGCGCGGCGGCTTCGTCGCGCTGTCCGAGCTGGACACACCCTATCGGCATATGCCGCTGACGCGCGACGGCATCAACCTGGCGTTCCATGCGCCGCCGCTGTGCCCGCAGGCGATGCTCGTGTTCGAGTCGGCGGACCCGCAAGCGCGCATGGCGCGGCTGCGCACGCCGCTCGCCGTGCCATCGACTCGTCTGCCGCGCGGCCTGGATCGTGCCCGCAGCGCCCTGATCGAGGCACCGGATGGCATGCTGCTACTGCTGGTCGCTACCGGCTCCTGAAGGCTCCCGGCGCGCGACCACGCGATAGCGCACATGCATGCGCTCGGCGACCTTGAGCGCTCCCAGCGCTATGCTGTAGGGAGTGAGTCCGAGATCGGCATGGTCCAGGTCGCATTCGCCGCTCGCGACCAGGGTGTCACCCGACAGCGTGAGACTCACAGGCATGGCTGCCAGATCATCGTGCTCGCGCACGACGATGCTTAGCTGCGCGATCCAATGGTCGCCCTCGGCGCGGATCTGCCGCGACTCCATCCGAATGCGCGGGAAATGCGCTGCATCGAGCAGGGTGCTGCCAAGCATGTGGTTACGCGTACCCTGGACGCTCGCGGCATCGATCGGGGCCTGGAAGGCGCTTCCCGCAGCGGCGCGCAGCGCCGGATCGTCGACCAGCAGCTGCTCGACCGGAAACTCCAGCGCAAATGCCGCCAGCGCCGGATCCGCCGGTAGCGCGATCTGTCCGTCGAGCGAGCGCACCGCAATCAGATGATCGTGCCCGAGTGCGGCCAGTGGCCCGTCCCGGAAAACGCTGATCAGTACTTCCGAATGCTCCGGATCCACACGGTAGCGTGCAACGTTCGAAGGACTCGCGGTATGGTGCGCGGCGGCTGACGTGCCGTGCGGCGTGCGCGACCCGGGCGGCGCGTGGCAGGCTGCGAGCCAGAGCACGCCGGCGCACGCGAGCGCGCCTGCGCGCACGTTCATCGCGGCCGCCGCGCCTTGCGCGAGCTGCGTGCGTCCTTGCCCGGACGCTTCCGTGCCGGCCCGCGCGCCACCTTCCTGCGGCGCCGCGTCTGCGCCTTTCCTGCGGCGCGCTTCGCAGCCTTTCTCGCCGGGCGCTTCGCTGCCTTGCTCGCCGGGCGCTTCGCTGCCGCGGCACGCACAGTCCGGGACCCTTTCTTGCCGCGCTTGGCGCGCTTGGCGGCGCGCCTCCTGCCCGCTGGCACGGGTGGCGCTGGTGTCGCTGCAGCGGGTACCTCGCCGCGCAGCTGCGCGATGATCAGCGGATTTTCGAGCGTCGAGATGTCCTGCGCGATCTCCTCGCCGCGCGCGATCGCGCGCAGCAACCGGCGCATGATCTTCCCCGAGCGCGTCTTCGGCAGACCGTCGGTGAACCGGATCTCCTCGGGCCGCGCGATCGGACTGAGCTGCGCTGCGACCCATCGGCGCAGTTCCTCTCCGAGCGCAGGCGCTTCCCCCGGCGCGATTGCTCCGCGACACACGACGTACGCGAATACCGCCTCGCCCTTGATCTCGTGCGGCCGCCCGACGACGGCGGCTTCGGCCACTCGCGGGTGGGCGACCAGTGCGGACTCGATCTCCATCGTACCGAGCCGGTGGCCGGCCACATTCAGCACGTCATCGATGCGGCCGACGATCCAGAAGTAGCCGTCGGCGTCGCGGTGCGCTCCGTCACCCGCGACGTAGTAGCGGTTGTGGAATTTCCGCCAGTAGGTGTTCAGGTAGCGCTCATTGTCGCGCCAGATCGTACGCGCCAGCGAAGGCCATGGCCGGCTGATGACCAGGTAGCCGCCGGCGCCCGGCTCCTCGACCCGGTTGCCCTGCTCGTCGACGATCTCGGCGAAGATCCCGGGCAGCGGCAGCGTGCACGATCCTGGCTTGGTCGCCGTGACGCCCGGCACCGGCGAGATCATGATCGCGCCCGTTTCGGTCTGCCACCAGGTATCGACGATCGGGCAGCGCGAGCGCCCGATCACCCGGTGGTACCACATCCAGGCCTCGGGATTGATGGGCTCGCCGACGCTGCCGAGCAGCCGCAAGCGCGACAGATCGTACTGCGCCGGCAGCTCCTCGCCGAGCTTGATCAGCGCGCGGATCGCAGTCGGTGCGGTATAGAACACGCTCACGCCGTGCGTCGCGCATATCTTCCAGAAGCGTCCGCCGTCCGGGTACGTCGGTGCGCCCTCGTACAACACGATGGTCGCGCCGGCAGCCAGCGGCCCGTAGGCGACATAGCTGTGTCCGGTGATCCAGCCCACGTCGGCGGTGCACCAGAAGACGTCGTCAGCACGCAGGTCGAACACCCACTCGCAGGTGAGCTTCGCATTGAGCAGGTAGCCGGCGCTGGCGTGCTGAATGCCCTTCGGCTTGCCGGTGGAACCTGAGGTATAGAGCAGAAACAGCGGCTGCTCGGCATCGACCCACTCGGGGTCGCAGTGTGGGGATTGCGTCGCGACCAGCTCGTGCCACCAGTGATCCCGGCCGGCGACCCAGGGCACTTCGAGACCCGTGCGTCGCAGCACGATGACGGCCTGGGTGGTGGTGCCGCCCTCGCGCAGTGCCGCGTCGACCGCCGCCTTGAGCGGGACCGCATTGCCGCCGCGCCATCCGCCGTCGGCCGTGATGACCAGCGTCGCCTCCGCATCGGCGATGCGGTCGCGCAGCGCCACGGCGGAAAAGCCGCCGAACACGACCGAATGGATCGCCCCGATGCGCGCGCACGCCTGCATCGCGATGATCGCCTCGGGCACCAGCGGCAGGTAGATGACGACGCGATCATCGCGGCGTACACCAATGGACTTCAGCGCATTCGCGAACCGGCATACCTCGCCATGCAGTTCGCGGTAGCTGAGGCGCCGCATGTCGCCCGGCTCGCCCTCGAACACGATGGCGGTCTTGTGGCCCTGGTGTTCCAGGTGCACGTCCAGGCAGTCGTAGGAGACATTGAGCTGGCCATCGCTGAACCAGCGGTAATTCGGCGCAGCGCTCTCATCGAGCGTCCGCGAGAACGGACGGTGCCAATGCAGGTGGGTGCGCGCGAGCTCGGCCCAGAAACCGACCGGATCGGCTTCGGCGCGGCGACGCAGCTGCGCGAGATCCGCAGGCCGGAGCCGCGCCTGTGCCACGAACTCCACGGGCGGCGGGAAACTGCGCTGTTCGTGCAGCACCGATTCGATATCCGAGGTGGTGACGCGCGCTTTCCCGGCCATGCGATTCCTCTGACTTCCGGTGACCCCTCCGCGCTGCGCAGGATACATGAAAGTACGTACGTCGCCGCGCGGGGCCGGGCGGTAGAATCCCGGTTCAGGGGCGGGCCGGGCGGCGTGCTGCTGCGTGCCTGTTTCTCAACCCAGGCGAGATTGCCTGAAAGGAAATGCCATGTCCGATCAATACAGCCGGCGCGACGCGCTGCGCACGTTCGCGGTCGCGTTCGGGGCCGCGGCCACCATTCTGCCCGGGCGACGCGCGATGGCCGCAGACCTGCCGCACGTATTGCCCACCGATGCAAGTGCCACCGCGCTGGGCTACCACGAGGACGCCAAGACGGTGGATCCGAAATCGAACGCGACCTACCAGCCCAGCCAGGTGTGCGCGAACTGCGCGCAGCTCAAGGGCAATGAAGGCGATGCGTGGCGCCCGTGCACGCTGTTCCCCGGCAAGCTGGTCAGCGCGAACGGCTGGTGCAAGGTGTGGACCCGGAAGCCCGCCTAAGCCAACGCCGCGTGAATACGCGCGGCTTGTCGGCGCAGCAGCGTTCCGAAGCCATGGCTGTCGCAGAACGCGTCGATCGCGGCCAGATCGGGCAGTACTCGCCGCAGGTCCTCACCGGCGACGGCCAGCGGCGCATCGCAAGCGACGCGGGTGAGCGCGCGGGCGCGGTAGGCGACCTCGCGATGCGCCCGCAATCGCGCCGGCAGCGAGGCCGCCCCGCGCAGCGGCAGCGTTGCGGCCCGCTCGGGTTGCGCGTATAGCTCGTCAAGCGAGCCATACAGGCGCATCAGCGCCGCGGCAGTCTTCGCGCCCACGCCGGGCACCCCAGGCACGTTGTCGACGCTGTCGCCGCGCAGCGCGAGGTAGTCTGCCATGCGCTCGGGTGTGGCGCCGAAGCGCGCGGCGATGTCGTGATAGCGATATTCCGCCTCGCCGGCATAGTCCCAGTACG
>Ga0265318_10000437_pt1 | contig 31678 bp, 23 predicted proteins | sample 4821metaG_FD_192431 | JGI IMG/M metagenome (GOLD analysis project Ga0265318, IMG submission 192431) | Rhizosphere microbial communities from Carex aquatilis grown in University of Washington, Seatle, WA, United States - 4-8-21 metaG | ecosystem: Host-associated > Plants > Roots > Rhizosphere >... | reverse complement strand
GGCGTGGGTCCGAGGATGCCTCTCGGAGCCGGTGCGGCTTGGCGACCACCGCGGTGGTCGGCGCCCGCTCCCCGACCAGCTCCGCGGCGGCCGCTGGCAACACCGTCGACCGCGCGTCGGAGCGCCGCGGACCCGAGTCGAGGGGAGTGGGATCGGAGGCCACGGCCGGCGACACCCCCGGAGCGGCCAGCGGCTTCGGCGCGGGCGCGGGCGTCGGGGTAGGCGCGGCCAGCGGCTTCGGGGTGGACGGGCTCGCCCCGCTGGTTCCCTCGACCAGCTCGGGCAAACGCGCGCCCGGGCTTCGCGCCGCCCTGGGGACCACGTTCAGCAGCGTGACGAGGAGGGCCACCGCGGAGCCGAACCCGAGGGCCATCCAGCCGAGGTGCCGGGTCCGAACGCGGGCGGCGCGAAAGGTCGAAGCGCCCGCCCGGGAGGAGGACGAGACGGTGCCCGCCGCCACGGGGATCACGCCGAGGGGACCGGGCTCTGACTTCATCTCCATCGTGACCGCGGAGACGGGGCGCCTGGTGTCGGCCCCTGTCGCCGAGGCAGCGGACGGACCGGGGGCGGCCGATGGCACGGCGGGGAGCTCCGCGGGGCCGGTGTCTCGGCCCGCGGTCTTGTAGGGCCCCGTGTCGTCGAGGCCGAGCCGTCGCTCGCCCGCGATCCTCGCCGCGCGTACCGCCGAGTCGCGCGCCCAGCGCGGAGCCCACGGCCGGAGCCCCTCGGCCAGGATTCCGACGTTGCCGAAGCGCCGGTCCACATCCTTCTCGAGGCAGGCCAGGATGACCCGCGACAGCTGGTCCGGGACGTCGGCTCGCAGGGCGCTGGGGGCCACCGGGGCATCCACGAGGATCGAGGCGATCACGTCGGCGACCGTCTCGCCCCCGAAGGGCTGCCGCCCGGTCACGAGCTCGTAGAGGATCACCCCGAGCGACCAGACGTCGCTGCGCCCATCGACGGTGCTCGGGGTTCGAATCTGCTCGGGCGACATGTAGAGGGGCGTCCCCACCAGGGAGCCGCTGACGCTGACGGCGGGATCGTCGCCGGCCCGGCGCACCACGCTCGCCTCCAGCATCTTGGACACGCCGAAGTCGAGCACCTTGACGAGGGGGTAGCCGTCCATGCGGCGCGAGAGGAAGAGGTTCTCGGGCTTGAGGTCGCGGTGAACGATCCCGAGCGCGTGCGCCTCGGCGATGGCCTCGCACGCGTGCAGGACGTACCCGACGCTGGTCGTGAGCGATCGCGGCGCCGCCGCCTTCAAGACCGCCCCGAGGTCCTCGCCCTCGAGGTGCTCCATCACGATGAAGTGCCGACCGAGCTCGTCGCTGCCGACGTCCACCACCCGCGCGGTGTGCTCGCTGCGCAGGGCCGCGGCGGCCCGCGCCTCGCGGAAGAACCGGCCGATGGCATCGGGTTGCAGATCCTTCGGCACCGAGAGCAGCTTGATGGCCACGGTCTGGCCGAGCTGCTCGTGGAGGGCGGCCACCACCACGCCCATGGCACCGGTGCCGAGCACCCGCTCCACCAGGTACTTCCCGGCGAAACGCTGGCCGGGGGCCATGCGGAACGGCAGACCGCTCCCCCCAACTTCCGTCTCCACCTCCGGTTCCATGGGCACCTCTCAGACTATCGCCCAAAGGATGGACCGTCCAGGTGCACCGGCCCAGTTGCCGCCCGATGACGAGTCAGGAGAGGTTTTCGGAATTTCCCACCCAAGCCCCCGTCCCCGTCCCCGCCGCCGTCCTCGTCGCTCGCCTCTCGAGACGACGACGGCGACGAGGATCTGGCCCACCTGCCTTACGGGACGGTGCCAGCGCGCAGGTACTTCGCGAGCGGCAAGTTCTGCTTCTTGATCTCGCCCGCGACCAGGGCGGCGATCTTCTCGCCGCCGGCCAGGTTGGTGTGCGTCGCATCGCTCATGTTGGCGTGATACTTGAGGGCCTCGGTCTTGGAGCCGAGCGAGTTGTACCAGGCGACCGAGAGGGCGGTCAGGTCGATGTACGCCGCACCCTTGGCCATGGCCGCCGCCTGGGCCGCCGCGGCGTGCAGGCTCGACTGATCGCCTTCCATGGTGCCGGTGAACTGCACGCGGGCCGGCGGAGAGACGATGATCGGAGTGACCCCGGCCGCGATGGCGTCGGCGGCGTACTTCTCGAGGTTCGCCTGGACGGCGCTGTCGGCCACGCCCTTGTCGTTGTGGCCGAACTGGATCATGGCGTAGTCGCCCTTGGTCCAGTGCTGCTTGATCTGTCCCCAGAACCCGCCATAGAAGCTGCTCGAGCTCGCGCCGCTGTTGCCGTAGTTCGCGATGCCGATCGGCGCATCGAAGAACTCGGGCAGCATCTGGCCCCAGCCACCGAAGACGTTGCCGGTCTGGTCGCACTCGGTCGAGTCGCTGGCCATGTAGACCATGATCTTGTCGGCGCCAGCTGCCGCCAGGGCATAGCCGATGCCCGCCACCTGGGGCGAGCCCATCGCGTTGCCCGAGAAGAAGAGATCGAGCCCAGGGTAGCCGCCAGGGCCACCGGCGTGGTTCGGCTGTCCCTCCATGGCGCGGACGTTGACCACGAAGGCAAAGTCCTTCATCTCGCCAGGGCCGGTCATGACCGGCATGAGCAAGCCACGGCTCGATTCGGCGGCCACCGAGGTCACGCCCGCCATCGCGCCGCCGAGGCGAACGGAGACCAGGTAGTCGCCGGCCTTGGCCGTGCCGTCAGCCGTCGGAGTCTGGGCGTTGTTGTAGGTGTTGCCGCCGAAGAGGCACTGCAGGCAGACGGGGCCGGGGCCGCCACCCGGGCAGAGCCCGGCAGTGGTCGGCATGGCCGACATACAGCTCATGACGTTCATCGCGGTCGGCTGGGGATAGCTCGCGGGGATCGTCCCCCCCGCGGGCATCAGGTTGGTTCCGCCGCCCGGGGTCACGGCTGCACCTCCCGCGCCGGGCGTGCCGCCGCCCTTGCCGGCCGTGGCGGTTGCGCCGCCGCTGCCATCGGTCGGGGAACCCGTCTTCCCTCCCGTCGAGTCGGGGGGGACGGTGGCCGTGTCACCGCCCGACGATGCGGAGGCGGGCGTACCGCCCGAGCCAGAGGTGATTCCACCTCCGGTGAAACCACCCGAGCTCGGGAAGGTCGAGGATCCGCCGGTTCCCGATGTGGAGCTGGTGGCTCCTCCGGTGCCCAGCGGCGAGGGCTGGGTTCCCCCCGTGCCTGGTGACGACCCTGATTCGCTGCTGCCCGAGCAGGCCATCAGACCCACCAGCGTGCATAGAGGGAACAGAGAGCGGCGCTGCATGATGACCATGATCGTTCCTCACTTCCTGGGGCCTGAGTGTGGATTGTCCCCCATCTTCAACGGGGCGGGGCAAATGAAGCCTTCTTTGTATCACCTCAATCTCCGGCTGAGACGCCGCAAACGGACCGGCGCCACCCTGGTAAGACCAGGCACACCCCGTCGTCCGTCCGCGCCAGACGCGTATGTGCGGTATCTCACTGTCGACACGGCCCTGCCCAGCCGTGCCCCAACCGTGCCATTGAAAAGGAGTCAGATGTTGCAAGGCATGTCCAGATCCCGATGTGGAAGGTGATCCTCGCGCCGGCCCAGCTGGTCGGCTACCTCGCGTTCGCGCTCGGGGTGTTCTCGTTCGCCCAGCGCGACGATCGGCGCCTCAAGGGTGCGGTGGCGCTGCAGGCGCTCGGCTACGCGCTGCATTTCGCGCTGCTCGGGCGACCGACCGCCGCCGTCGCGTCGAGCATCACCGCGGCGCGCTCCCTGCTGTCGTTGCGGACGCGGTCGCGGTGGGTGCTGGCTGCGATCCTGGCGGCGAACCTGCTCCTCGGGGTCACGGCGGCTCGCGGGGTCGCGGGGTGGCTCCCAGTCGTGGCTTCGTGCGTGGGCAGCCTGGCGTTCTTCCTGCTCTCCGGGATCCCGATGCGGCTCACGATGCTCGGCGGGACGACGCTGTGGTTGTGCACCGCGATCCTGGCGGGCTCGATCGGCAGCACCGCGCTCGAGCTGACCATCGCGCTCGTGAACGGCACCACCATCCTGCGACTGTGGCGCGCCCGCCGCCACCATCATCACCTCGGCGCGCCACCACCGCCGGTGGTCGCCGCGGTCGCGGATGGGGGCGATTCGTCGCTCACCTGATGGTGCGAGCGAGGGGCGCCCGCGCCGGATGAGGCAGCAGGCGATCACCGAGCGCGATCGCCACCGCCGCCGCCAGCACCGCGCAAGAAACGGCCAACGTGCGCGCGTCCGGCGCCAGCAGCGGCTGCCCGCGCAGCGCCTGCCACAGGGTCACCGAGGTGAGGCCGATCCAGGCGAACCCGAGGGCGACGATGGGCCGGGCAGGGGCGGGGGCTGCGGCGCGCCCGAGGCTTTGGTTCGCCCGGCGACGAGCGCGTCGCTCGAGCAGGAGCGCCGCGAGGGGCAACACCTGGAGCGCGTGCAGGCCGACGAAGTGGGGCACGCGCAGATCCCCGCCCTCGGTGCTCCAGCGGGTGAACGGAAGCCCGGGGCCGCCGTCGGGGACACCCACCGCGTGCGCCCCGATCCGGGGCGTGGGCCGCCGCGCGCGGAGCGACTCGATCTGGGCGGCGGTGGGCCGCGGCATGATGGCTCCGACCGCGCCGCCAAAGAGCGTCCCCGCGAGGCCGAGGCGAATGGCCCAGGTGCGCGCGGGGGTCGAGAACCGCATCCGGAACGCGCAGACCGCGATGAACAGCTCCGCCAGCCACAGGAGGGCGATGGCGGCGCCCATGGTTGCGAAGACCGCGACGTCGAACCGGGTGGCCTGGTTGAAGTGGCTCGGGACGCCGCGCGCAGCCTGCAGGGTGATGGCCGCCAGCTCCAGCGCCGCGAGGGCGGCGATCAGCCCGCCGGCCCGATCGAGCCAGCGCCAGCGGCGCAGATCGAGCCGCTGGCGCATCTGGCCGAGGATCCAGGCGAGGGCTGGCGCCGTCACGGCGATGGACGCCGCGAACTTGGCGGGCTTCATCCAGGCGGGAGCGCCCGAGATCTGGTGGAGGCTGGCATGGCCCGCGCCGGCCTGCGCGGCCTGGATGGCCAGCGAGACCGCGAGGAGCCCGAGCGCACCCGCGATCAACCACGCGAGCGCGGGGTGGCTGGACCGCAGGGCCCGCGCGCGCGGGCCGAGGCGGGAGCGTCCGGTATCGACCGAGCGTGAGCCGAGCGAGGAGACCGAAGCGGCGAGGCGATCCATGACGTGCTCCTGGGTGCGAGATCGTGAAGATGAGGCGGGCCCGAGCGGCCACCCGCTCTGGCTCCGGAATGATGACACTGTAAACATTAGGTTGACGCCGTCAACATTTATTTGTTGTCACCGTCAACATGCTAGGCTGGTCGCATGAGCATCCGGGTGAACCGCAAGCCGGGCGACGTGTACCAGCACGGAGATCTGCGGCGCGCGCTGGTCAAGGCTGGGCTCAAGCTGCTGTCGGAGAGCGGGGAGGCGGGGCTCAGCCTGCGCGCGGCGGCCGAGCTGGCCGGGGTCAGCCACGCCGCGCCCTATCGCCATTTTCGCGACAAGCACGCCCTGGTCGCCGCCATCGCGGAGGAGGGCTTCCGGCTGCTGACGCAGCACATGCGAGAGGCGGCCGCTGCCTGCGCGCCCGGGGACCCGCTCGGACGCCTGCGGGCGCTCGCGCACGGCTACGTGTCCTTCGCCGTGCGCCACCCGGCCTACTTTCGGACCATCTTCGGCGGGGCGGTCTGCCCCGAGGGGGAGACCCCGCCCGCCGGGCTCCGGGAGGCCGGGGCCGAGGCCTATCGCGTCCTTCGTGACACCGTCGCCGAGGGGATCGCGGCGGGCGCGCTGCGCCCCGGCGACGCCGACCAGCTGTCCCTCGCGGCCTGGTCCCTGGTGCACGGGCTCGGCATGCTGATCGTCGAGGGGCAGCTCCCCGACACCCGTTCGCACCCCGCGCGCGTGAAGGCCGTCACCGACGGGATGGTGACGCTGCTCGAGGTGGGGCTGCGCAGGGTCCGCTAGAGCACCTGCTCGGTGCTAGGACGCAACCTGAGCGGGGGTCAGGCGCGGACCCGGCCGGGAATCGCCGGCGCGCGGGCCGGCGGAGCCGAGGAGGAGGACGGGGGCGAGGAGGATGCGACCTGGCCCTTGGCGGCCCGGTGGTCGCGCGCGAAGAGGACGTAGATGGCCGGGACGAAGAAGAGCGTGAAGGCCGTGCCCATTGCCATCCCCGCCACCAGCACGAGGCCGATGCTGTTGCGGGCGGCCGCGCCCGGGCCCCGGACCAGGGTCAGCGGGAAGTGGCCGCAGATGGTGGCGACGCTGGTCATCAGGATCGGTCGCAGCCGGGTGATGGCGGCCTCGCGCACCGCCTCGAGCTTGGTGTGTCCCTTCTCCTGGAGGGAGTTGGCGAACTGGACGATCAGGATGCCGTTCTTCGAGACCAGACCCACCAGGGTCACGAGGCCCACCTGCGAGTAGACGTTGATGGTGGTGGTCCAGCCGTCCGTCCAGTAGGGCATGTTGGGGTTCGGCATCTTGAGGAACGCCAGCGCCAGCGCCCCGAACATCCCGAGCGGGACCGAGCCGGCCAGGATCACGAAGGGATCCCGGAAGCTGTTGAACTGGGCCGAGAGCACCAGGAAGATCAGCACCACCGCCAGCAGGAAGGCCGGCAGGAACTTGTTGGCCTCGGTGCGCAGCTGGCGCGACTCGCCGGTGTAGTCGATCGAGTACCCCTGGGGCAGGATCTTGGCCGCCTCGCCCTCGAGGAACGACAGCGCCTGGTCGAGCGGGCGGATCGCCACCCCGTTCAGCTTCACCGCGTTGAGCTGCTGGAAGCGGTTCAGCGAGCGCGGCGTGACGGAGTTGTGGATGGTGGCGATGGAGTCGAGGGCGATGAGCTGACCGTTCGGGCCGCTCACGTACACGTCGTTGAGCTGGCTCGGGTTCAGCCGCTCCGAGCGCGCGAGCTGCGGGATCACCTTGTAGCTGCGGCCCGCCACGCTGAAGCGGTTGACGAAGTTCCCACCCACGGCGGCCGAGAGATCCTGGGCCACCGACTGCAGGTTGAGGCCGAGCTCGGCGACCTTGTCCCGATCGATCTCGATCTCGGACTCGGGCTGATCGACCTTGACGTCGATCAGCGGCGGGAAGGCGAACATGCCGCTCGCGGCCGCCTTCTGCTGCAGGGTGGTCGCGAAGCCCAGGATCTCGTTGGTCTCGGCGGTGGACGAGAGGATGAACTCCACCGGGAAGTTGCCGCCCCCCGGCAACGCCGGCGGCAGGATCGGGAAGGTCTGGATCCCCGGGATGACCCCCACCCGCTGCTGGACCTCCGGGATGATCTTGAACGCCGACCGCTTGCGGTCCTCCCAGGGCTTGAGCACCAGACCCCAGAAGCCGTTGTTCGGGAAGGTGATCTGGAAGGTGAAGTCCGCCTCGGGCATCTGCATCAGCGTGCGGTTGACCTCGCGGGTGTAGTAGGTCACCTGATCGAGGGTGGAGTTCGAGGGCGTGTTGACCACCCCGAAGACCACCCCTTGGTCCTCGGCCGGCGCCAGCTCCTTGGGGGCCTGCGCGAACATCAGGAATGCCAGCAGGCTGATGACGATCCAGACGGCGTAGACCGCGCCGCGCGCCGACAGCACCCAGTCGAGCCTGCGCGCGTAGTTGTCACGGAGGCGATCGAAGGCGTGGTTGACCACCCGCGCGAAGCCGCGCTCCTCGTGGCCCGCCTGCAGCAGCGCCGAGGACATCACCGGCGACAAGGTCAAGGCCACGATGCCGGAGATGGTGACGGCACCCGCCAGGGTCAGGGCGAACTCGCGGAACAGGGAGCCGGTGAGCCCACCCTGGAAGGCGATCGGGGTGTAGACCGCGGCCAGGGTGATGGTCATGGCGACGATCGGCCCCACCAGCTCCCGAGCGCCCGCCAGGGCCGCCTCGAGCGGGGTCATCCCCTCCTGCAGGTGGCGCTCGACGTTCTCGACCACCACGATGGCGTCGTCCACCACCAGCCCCACCGACAGCACGATCGCCAGCAGCGTCAGCAGGTTGACCGTGAACCCGAAGAGCTGCATCAGGGCCACGGCCCCCACCAGCGACACCGGGATGGCCACCACCGGCACCAGCACCGAGCGCAGGGATCCGAGGAACAAGAAGATCACCACCACCACGATGAGCAGGGTCTCGCCGAGGGTGTGCTCGACCTCGGTGATGGCGCTCTTGATGTAGTTGGTCCCGTCGAAGGCCACCACCGCCTGGATCTGCTCGGGGATCTCCTTGCGCAAGGTCTCCATCTCGGTGCGGACCCGGGCGATCACGTCGAGCGAGTTGGCGTTGGGCAGCGCCCACATGCCGATGAAGACCGCGGTCTGCCCGCTGAAGTTGACCGAGGTGTCGTAGTCCTCGGCGCCGAGCACCACCTCCGCGAGATCGCCGAGGCGCACCACCGAGCCGTTCTTCTGGCGCACCACCAGCTGCTTGAACTCGCGCACCGAGCTGAGATCGGTGTTGGCGGTCAGGTTCACCTGCACGAGCGAGCCCTTGGTCTGCCCCACCGCGGCCAGGTAGTTGTTGGAGGCCAGCGCCTGCCGCACCTGGCTCGGGCTCACCCCGTAGGCGGCCATCCGGTCGGCCTTGAGCCAGATGCGCATCGCGAAGGTGCGCGCGCCCAGGATGTCCGCGCGCTGGACCCCTTCGATGGCGGACAGGCGCGGCTGCACCACCCGCACGAGGTAGTCGGTGATCTCGTTCTGCTTGAGGAACTGCGAGGAGAAGCTGAGGTAGGCCGAGGCGAACTGGCTGTCGGCGGATTCGATGTTGATGATCGGCAGCTCCGCCTCGGGCGGGAGATCGCCGCGGACCTGATTGACCTTGGCGCTGATCTCGGAGAGCGCCCGGTTCGCGTCGTAGTTGAGACGCAGGCGCGCCCGGATGGTGGACAGGCTCTGCTTGCTCTCGGACTCGATGTAGTCGATCCCGTCGGCTGCGGCGATCGATCGCTCGAGCGGGGTGGTGATGAAGCCGCGCACCAGCTGGGCGTTGGCGCCCACGTAGGCGGTGGTGACCGTGATGGTCGCGTTCTCGCTGCGGGGGTACTGGCGAACGTTGAGGGAGCGGATGGCCTGCAGCCCGGCGATCAGGATCACCAGGTTGACGACGATCGCCAGGACCGGCCGTCGGATGAAGAGATCGGTGAACTTCATCAGTTGTCCGCCGGCTTGGGGTCGAGCTCGACGGTGGGGGCGAGGCTGTCGTTCACCAGCACGTGCGCGCCCTTGCGCAGCTTGAAGGCGCCGTTGCTGACCACGGTCTCGCCTTCCTTCACGCCCGACACGACGGCCACCAGATCGCCGCGCTTCTCTCCCAGCCGCACGAAGCGCGGCTCGACCACCAGCGCCGGCTGATCACCGCCGCCAGCGGCCGCGGGGTGGTTGTCGGTTGGCGGGCTGCTCGCCCCGCCCGCCGCCGGCCCAGCTTCGCTCTGCTGGCTCTTGATGACGAACACCGAGTCCCCGTAGGGCGCGTACACCACGGCGGTGGCGGGGATGACCACCACCTCGTGGCTGTCGGCGGCGTGCACGTCCACGTTCACGAACAGGCCCGGCCGCAGGGTTCCATCCCGGTTGGGGAACTGCGCGCGCACCCGGACGTTGCGGGTGGTGGCGTCCACCTCCGAATTGATGGTGCTGATCTTGCCTTCCCACTTTCGCGTCGGGAACGAGTCGACCCGCATGGTGGCCAGCTGGCCGACCTTCAGGTCCGCGAGGGCCTGTTGCGGCAGCGAGAACTCGGCGTACATCGGATCGACCGACTGCAGCGTGGCGATGGGGGTCCCGGGCGACACGACCTGGCCGCGCTCGACCTGACGGATGGCGACCCGCCCGTCGAAGGGGGCCCGGATCGTCTTCTTGGAGATGGTGGCGCGCAGGTTGCTGACGGTCGCCTCCGCCTGCTTGGTGCGGGCGGCCGCCGTGTCGAAGTCGGCGGGCGTGTTGGCTCCCGCCTTGCGCAGCACCTCGGCGCGCTCCATCGAGGCCTTGGCCAGGGCCAGGTCCGCCGTGGCCGAGGCGAGCTGCGCCTCCTCGTTGGTGGTGTCGAGCTTGACCAGGAGGGCACCCCGCCTCAGGTTCTGACCTGAATCGAAGGCGACCTCGCGGATCAGGCCGGGGAGCTCGGCGCCGAGGGTCACGTCGTGGACCGCGACCAGGGTCCCGATCGCCTCGCGCCGGGCCTGCCAGGTGGTGCGCGACACCTTGGCCGAGGTCACCGCTTCGGGGGGCGGCACGAACGACTTGCCGGCCTGGATCATCGCGCGGATTTGCCCGACCTTGATCCCGACCAGAGCAACGATGACGAGAACGATACCCACTATGGCTAAAATCCAGACTTTTCCCCTGGTCTTCATGAGCTCCTCGGTGGTCACCAACCGCCTGTCGCCGGCCATCTGGAGCCGGCCGGCTCCCCTTTCCTACACGACAATTGGCGGTATGCCCGTCGATAATGACGGGGGCGGACGCGCCCCGCGGGGCAGCCTCCCCGCGCCCCGAGGACGGCCCGCGATCAGGGGGTGGGCGCGGGGGACGCGGCCGAGGAGCCTGGTGTTAAACGCCCCACTTCGCCTGGGCGGCCGATCCGGCACGCCGGCTTCGTTGCTCGTCGGACAGATACCTTCGGGTGTTCGCCCTCCTCACGCCTCGCCATCGTGCCGGCTTGGCCGCCCAAGATTCGCGGCTCGTTCAACACCAGGCTCCTCGGTCCCGAGCGCCCGGCGGGCGGCCGCGAGGCCGTCGTCGTAGGCCGCGAGCAAGCGATCCCAGGTCGCGTTGGCGCCCTCGTCCACGACCCGCCGGGCCGGGTCGGCATCGAACCACGCGAGCGTCTTGCGGATCCCATCGCGAAAGCGCGTGGTCGCCACGTAGTCCGGGACGAAGCGCTTGATCTTGGTGTTGTCGAAGATGGCCGGGTTGGCCTTGTCCCCGAGGAGGCCGTCGGTGTCGGCAGGCGGGAGGCACGCGCGCAGGTAGTCCGAGGCGATGTGCACCAGCCTCGGCCGGGGAGCGCCCGCCGCCTCGGCCACCGCCTCGTAGATCTGGTTCCAGGTGAGGACCTCGTCCGAGGTGATGTGGAAGGCGTGCCCGATGGCGCCCTGGTGTCCGACGAGACCGACGAGGCCCCGGGCGAAGTCGGTGGCGTGGGTCATGGTCCACGGGGAAAGCCCGTCCCCGGGGACGATCACCGGGCGTCCCCGGCGCATGCGGTCGACCACCGTGAAGGTCTTCCCCCAGGGATTGAACGCGAGCGGCACCACCGTATCGCCGTAGGTGTACGAAGGGCGGACGATGGTCACCGGGAAGGCGGTCTCGCGGTGGGCGCGCACGAGGAGGTCCTCGCAGGCAATCTTGTCGCGGGCGTACTGCCAGAAGGGATTCGAGAGCGGCGTCGACTCGGTGATGAGGTGGTGCGAGGCGGGCTTTTGATAGGCGCTGGCCGAGCTGATGAAGATGTACTGGCGCGCGCGACCGGCGCCGAGGAGGGCGATGCGCGGGGCAACCTCGTCCGGCGTGAAGGCGATGAAGTCCACCACCGCGTCCCAGGCCGGAGCGCCGGGGTTTCGCCCATCGGACTCGTCTCCATCGACGGCGCGGAGGGCCGCCGACAGCGCTTCGGTGTCGTGGACGTCCGCCTGGATGGCGCGTGCTCCGGCCGGGCCGCCCCCGCGCCTGCCTCGGTTGAGGAGGGTGACGTTCATTCCCGCGGCCACGGCCCGCTCGGCACAGGCGTTGCTGATGATTCCGGTACCACCGAGGAAGAGCACGCGCATGGGGGGCCGGAGTTTAACCCAAAGCCCGGCGCGTGGGATTTGTAACTGAACTGTCACATGGCCGCCTTCTATCCGGCACAAATTTGTCGATGAGCATGCGGCTGTCACCCGACTGTCAATCACGCAAAGCACGCAAAGACACAAGGAGCCGAGGGAAATGAACGATACGTTCGACCTGACCACGGGGCCGTTCGCCTGGTGGGCCATCCTCTGCGCGATCAGCGCGGTGAACCTGGTGGCCTGGACACTGGCCGCCACCGCGGTGTGGCGGCAGCGCGAGCAGACCGAGCCGGGGCTCTACGCCTTCCGGCGCTGGCAGATTGGCCTGTCGGCGGTCTTCGTGCTGGTGTGCGCGTTTCGCTCGGCGTTTCCGCGGGCGGACGTCCAGCGGATCTGTTTGCACGATTCATGGCTATCGAGCGTGATGCTCGGGCGCTCGCTGGCCACGGTGGCCGAGCTGTGCTTCGCGGCTCAATGGGCGATGCTGCTGCGCGAGATCGGCATCCGGACGAGCAGCCCTGGGCCACAGCTGGCGTCGCGGCTGATCGTGCCGTTCATCGCGGTCGCCGAGGTCTGTTCCTGGTACGCGGTCATCACGACATCTTACATCGGCAACACCTTCGAGGAATCCATCTGGGCCATGACGGCGCTCCTCGCCACCGTCAGCGCCGCCTCGGTGTGGTCGCGTCTCGCCGCCCGCCATCGCCCGTTGCTGGGAGGCGGCCTGGTCTTCGGCGCGGCCTACGTGGCGTTCATGACCACCGTCGACGTTCCCATGTACTTCTCGCGCTGGCTCGCCGACCGGGCAAGCGGGCGGATGTATCTGACCCTCGGCGAGGGGCTGCGGGACGTGTCGTTTCGATGGGTGGTCGCCCATGGCTGGCAGGCGTGGCGGACCGAGATTCCCTGGATGTCCCTGTACTTCACCGTGACGGTGTGGGCCAGCATCGCCCTCATGAACCTGCCGCCGCTGACCGGCATCCACCCCGGAGCCCTCGCGCGGGCCGTGGCCAACCCGGGCGCGGCGGTCCCCGGCCGGGCCCAGACGCTGGTTCCCGGCGCTGCCCGCGCCGCGAGCCGCTTGCCGGCCTGAGCTCGAGCTGCCGGGGCGGCGCACGGGGGAACCGGCGCGGGCGGTTGGCCGCGGGAGGTTCAGGGAGCGGGCAGGCGGCCATCCAGAAACTGGCTCACGAACGCGGACTGGGGATGAGAGGCCAGCGTGGCGAGCGTCCCCCTCTGGATCACCGTGCCGTGCTCGAGGACGAGCACGTCACCCGAGAAGGCCTCGGCGTCCGCGCGATCGTGGGTCACGATGATGGTCGGGATGGCTCGGCTGGTGACGGCCTCACTCAGGAACCGCCGCACCGCCGGGCGCAAGGTCGCGTCCAGGGCGGCGAGCGGCTCGTCGAGCAGCAGGGCACGCGGGCAGGAGGCCAGGGCGCGGGCCAGCGACACGCGCTGCGCCTCGCCCCCCGACAGCTTGCCCGGTGCACGGGCGGCGAGCCCCGAGAGCCCGAGCTCGGCGAGCGCGGCCCGGGCGAGCCTCACCCGCTCGGCGCGATCGCGGGCGGGAATGCCGTACGCCACGTTGGCGAGCACGTCGAGGTGCGGGAACAGCGCCTGGCGCTGCGGGACGTAGGCGATCTGGCGGCGCTCGACCGGGAGCTCGATCCCCTGCGCGGGGTCGGAGAGCCGGGAAGGGCCGAGCGTGACGTGACCGCGCTCGAGCGGGAGCGCCCCGAGGATCATCTTCAGCGTGCTGGTCTTCCCGGCTCCATTGGGACCGACGAGGACGGTCGGCCGACCGCCCGTCCGCAGGGTCACGTCGATGGTCAGCTGGCCCACCCGTCCGTGCAGGTCGACGTCGAGCACGTTCTTCACGTGCGTGTCCCGGCCCGCACGGCCACGAGGAGGGCGAAGGCGACCACGACCAGAACGATGGACAGGCTCTCGGCCGTGCGCACGTCCGACTCGAGCGCCATGTAGATGGCGAGCGGCAGGGTCTGGGTTCGGCCCGCCAGGTTACCGGCGAACATCAAGGTCGCTCCGAACTCTCCGAGGGCCCGCGCCCAGCTCAGCGCCGCGCCGCCCACCAGGCCGGGAATCGAGGTGGGCAGCGCGATGCTGAAGAACACCCGCACCGGGGAGGCGCCGAGGGAGCGGGCCACGAGCACCAGTTCGGGATCGAGGCGGCGAAAAGCCGTGGCCGCCGCCTGCACGTAAAAGGGAGCGGCCACGAAGGTCTGCGCGAGGACCACCGCCGCGCGCGTGAACGGCAAACCGATTCCGGCGGTCGCGAGGACCGGCCCGAGCAGCCCGCGGCGCCCGAAGGCCAGCAGCAGGGCGACACCCGCCACCGCCGGTGGAAGCACGACCGGCAACTGCAGGATCGCCTCGATGACCCGCCAGCCACGGTGGCGCTGGTGACGGGCGAGCATCCACGCCACCGGGGTTCCGCAGGCGACGATCAGGGCCAGGCTGGTGATGGTGGTCGCGAGCGTCAGGCGCACCGCCGGCCCGACCAGCGGGTCGGTGAGCCCCCGGAGCAATTCACGCGGCGAGGCGCTGAAGAAGAGGCTCGCCACCGGGAGCACCACCAGCAGGAGCAGGAAGCCCGACAGTCCACCGGCGGCGACTGGCCAGGCCCAGCGCCGGATGCCACCGAGGGCTCTGGGATCTTGGCGAGTCATGGGGGCATCCGGGTGAGGGTGACGGTGAAAGGGTGACCTGTCGGTCTTTTACGACATCCGGAGCGGCCGCGGCCCCAGAAGTCGGGGGACGGGAATTGGGCCCGGAACGTGGTTGCACGCACGCAAGCCCTTGCATGGAGGCAGGGTGGGGTGAAGCACGTCCGCCCGGTCGTGCTGGGTGTTTGCTGGCCATCCGGTCCCGAAAGCGGCCGGCATTCGAGTTGCACCGAGACCAGGTGAAGGTCGGTCCCATGACGGTGACGGCTGCTATCATCATCGAGCTTCGAGGAAGCGCGGGGAGGATGTCGATGTCCGAAAAGAACGGCGTGCGCCACGGGGCCGGGCGATGAGGACGAGATCGTATCTCGTCGGGTCGGTCCTGCTCGGGTTGGTCCTCGCGGGGTGTGGAGGCGGCGATTCCGGCGCGGTCTCCACCCCGGGATCGATCACGAGCTCGACCGATGCCGCGTTCTTGACCTGCGACACCGAGATGCGGGCCATGCCGTATCTGGCGGGGATGCATGTGGCGTCCGCGGCCGGAACGTTCGAGGTGAAGCTCATCGAGAGCGTGCCGGGTCCCCCCGTGAAGGGGAACAACAGCTGGACCATCGAGATTGACGACTCCGCGAGCGGAGCGCCCCTCGACTTGCTCGCGGTCTCCGTGACGCCGTGGATGCCCGATCACGGGCACGGGACCCAACCGGTGATCGTCGCCCCGACGGGGGCGGCTGGACAGTATGGCCTGATGCCGGTTTACCTCTACATGAGCGGCTTCTGGCAGGTTCAGATCGGCATCAAGTCGACCGCCGGCGCGGCCGCGACCCAGGATCAAGCGATCCTCCCCATCTGCATCCCGTAGTTTCCCGGCACCCCGCCACCGCGCGGACACGGACACGCGCGCTGCAGCCGAGGAGGCGCGCAGCCGATGTCCATGAGTGCCGGTGCGCCCGCTGAGACTGCGGACGTGACCCGTTCGCGCCGTGGTTGAACACCCTGCGTTTGCCCCCATGGATTGACCCTGTCTCTTGAATCTTGCTGAAAAGAGGTGCCATGCGTTCGAGATCGACCACGCTCCCTGCAGCCACCACCCTCGCCGCCGTCGTCCTGCTCGGGGCCCTGCTCGGGGCCGAGGGCTGCTCCTCGGATTCGGCGACCATCCCGATCGACGGGGCAGGAACGGGGGGCGGAGCGGCCACGGGCGGAGCAGCCATCCCCTCGGGGACCGGAGGCGGCGGCGGCCCGGCTCGGGGCGACATGTCCAGTTCCTCGGGGGGAGCCACCGCCGGCCAGGTCACCGCCGGAACGGGCGGTGAGACGGGGGTGGTTGCCACTGGCGACGCGGGCTCGGACGGCAGCGCCGCGGGCGGTGCTTCCGTGGACGGCGGTGTGGTGATGGGCACCGGCGGCGCGAGCCTCGGCGGACGCTCGGACGCGGGGATGGGCGCCGGCGCCAGCGGCGGCCGGGCTCCCCTCGGTACCGGAGGATCGCACGTTGGCGGCGCAGGCGGTCGCCCCGGCGGAAGCGGGGCCGCGGGGGGCGGCGTCGCGGGGAGCGCGGGGCGCCCGGGCGTGTCCGGCGGCTCGGGTGGGGCCGCCGGTGCCGGGCCGGCCGCGCCCGGCGGCCGCGTGACCGGCTACGGGCTGGTGCGCCTGGCGGCCAATTCACAGAACCAGATCGTGCGCCTTCAAACCACGCTGACGGTCCCCGCCAAGCCCGCGGCGACCGGGACCCTCTTCCTGTGGCCGGGGCTGCAACCCGGCGGCGCGAACCTGTTGCCGATCGACAACGGCGTCCTGCAGCCGGTCTTGACCTGGGGGCGATCTTGCGCGCCGGGCACCCAGCCGAAGGCCTACTCGACCTGGTGGATCTCCGCCCAGTACGTCAACACCTACGGCAAGGCCCAGGGATACACCGGCTGCTCCGGGGGTCCGGTCATGTCGGTGGAGGTCGGGGATCCCCTGCAGATCGACATGCAGCTCACGGGGACGGTGTGGAATCAGACCGTCACCGACGCCGCGACCGGGGCCTCGGTCAGCTTCAGCAAGGACATGATGGGTCAGGCCCAGAACTCCGCCTACTTCGACGTCGAGGAGTACTCCGCGTCGCCGGTCTCGACCGTGGTGTTCACCGACACCACCCTGACCTTCGGTTCGGCCGACACGGCGGACTGCAAGCTCAGCATGCGCGGACAGACCGACTTCGTCTCGGTCCCCCAGCCATCGCCTGATGGCCTGCAGTGCAAGGTGGCGCAGATCGTCCTGCGCGCCCAGGGCATCCCGTGAGGCGATCGCTCGATCGGCCTCGGCCGAGCCGCCGTCAGACCGCGGTCCCGCTCTGCACGCGCCGGCGCACGGTCGCGACGTGGTCGCGCAGCACGTAGAGCTGGTCGGCGAACGAGGTCGGCGTCTTCAGCTCCTTCACGGCGAGGGCGATCTCGTCGATGCGCTCCAGGATCCGCGTGCGGGCCTCGGCGTCGCGGGAGCCGGCCATCTCGCGCTCGATCTGCATGAGCACCCCGTACCAGCGGTAGATGCGCGAGCGCACCCGCCAGCGGTAGATCGCGGGGACGATCTTGGTGGCGGGCACGATCACCACCAGCAGGGGAAAGATCAGCACCCACAGGCGGTCGATGAAGGTGGCCAGCCAGAACGGCAGACGCTTGTAGAGGAAGGGCTCGCCGGAGCGGTAGTAGCGCTCGGCATCGTGGCTGATGGGAAAGTCGCGCGGCAGCGGCGCCGGGAACTCCCCCGCCGTGCGGAAGAGCCCCGGGCCCCCGTGGATCTCCTTGGCGGCCGCGATCAGTAGATCCGACAGGGCAGGGTGCAGATCGTCGCGTGCCACGAGCTCGACGGTCGGGCCGATGAGCTCCACCGTCCGCGGCGGGTAGTCCTTGGCCAGATCCATCGACCCCTCGGGGAGGGTCAGCTTGGACAGGAACCGGAACTTGCGGAGGTACCCGTCCGCCTGACGGAAGCTCGCGAGCTCGATGCCGGGGACGGCGCGCAGGCCGCGCATGACCTGGGGAGTCGCCGAGTCGCCCATGAAGAAGGCCGCGTCGAGCTCGCCGGCGATGAGCGCGCGCGCGGCCTCCTCGCCGCCGAGATTGACCACCGTGGTGGGCGGGCCATCCATCTCGTTGGCCTTGAGGATCTTGAGGGCCAGCACCCGCGCCCCGGTGCCCTCCGGGCCGACCGCCAGGCGCTTGCCCTTGAGCTGGGGAAGCATCTCGATGGGCTCGGTGCTGCGCGCATACACCATCAGCGGCTGGGCGAACACGCTCCCGAGCGAGATCAGGTGGGCGGGGGCGGGGGCGCCATCGGCGAGCAGGCCGCCCTGCACCAGGCCCACGTCGACATGGGTCCTGGGGTTCGTGAGTTGCTCGAGGTTGTCGAGGGATCCGCGTGAACCCACCACGTCGACCTTGATCCCGTGGGCCTCGATGATCTTCTTGTAGCGCTCGGCGAGGTTGCGGTAGCTGCTGCCCTCGGGGCCGCTGATGAAGTGGATGGTGCGGGGCGGGGCGAAGCGGACGGACTTGGCGCCGATCCATGCCACGGCCGCCAGCACCAGCAGCGCCGGGATGCCCACCGCGCCGATGTCGCGCCAGGAGGCCGCAGCCAGGCGGGCCTGGATCCCCGTCTTGAACCTCTGTCTGACCTTGCTCTCCGCCTTCACCGGGCTATCTTGCGCCCAGGGCCGCCGCGGTCAACCGCCGACCGGGGGACAGGATCGCCCGGGCCCAGGCGGGCCTCCTCCGTCCGGTCTTCTTATGTCCGGGACTTCTCCGTGCGGGCCTTTTCCGTGCGGGCCTTTTGGGCCTCGAGGATCTTGGCGAACGAGCGCAGCCCGAACTCCTGTTCGGTGAGCCCCGTCTGGGCGATCTCCGAGGCGTCGATCGCCCCGCAGTTGAGGGCGCGCAGGAAGTAGTTGAGCAGACCCTGGCCGGTGGCGGCGTCGTCGAACACGTCGCCTATCAGGGTGGCCTGGGCCGCCTTCTCGACGAAGTTGCGCAGGCGGTCGGCCGCGGCGGCGAACCCTTCGAGGAAGAAGGCGTAGCAGGCCGCGTAGCGCACCGGGAGCTGGGCGGGGTGCAGATCCCAGCCCTGGTAGAAGCCCCCCTCGAGCGAGTGTCGGATGTGGTGGTGGGCCAGCCGCCAGGCCGCGTGCACCTGCGCGCGGTTCTCGGCCCGCTGGGCCTCGGTGAGATCGCGCTCCCGGTGGGGACCCACCGGCATCACGTTGGTCGCGCCATCGGACAGGAAGATCCCGGTGCCGGCGTAGGCCAGCATCATCATCCCCTTGGCCAGATCGCACATGGGGTGATCCATGCGCTGGTACGCCGCCGTGATGTTGCACGACGCCGTGTAGTCGTAGGTCCCGAGGTGAGCCGCCACGCAGCGGCCCTCGGCGGCCGCGAGGAAGTCGGGGAGCGGAGAGCGGCCGTCGGGCGCCAGGAAGGCCTGGGTGGTCTCGATCATGATCTCCATGCGCAGCGCGCCGGACGGCAGGCCGTGCCGCCGCTCGAGCAGCTCGAAGAGTCGAACCAGGGTGGCGGGCTGGGCGGCGATCGTGACCTTCGGCAGCGTGACCACGAAGTTGTCGGGGAGTCGTCCGCCGGTGGCGGTGAGGAGCGTCTCGAGGAAGATGTCGAGCGTGCGGGCGGCGCGCAGCTTCCACTCCTCGCCCATGGACTTGATGCGGATCCCGATGAAGGGCGGGAGCAGGTGGGCGACCATGCCGCGCGCCACCTCGCGGGCGGCGGCGGCGGCGACCTGGTCCTCCTCGGCGTCCGGGCGCGCGCCGAAGCCGTCCTCGAAGTCGATGCGAAAGTCCTCGACCGCCTCGCGCTCGAGCTTCTTGCGCACCCGCTCGTAGACGGTGTGGGCCAGCCAGGCTGCGGGCTGGGATCGGCGCAGCGCCTGGGGGTCGTGCTCGAAGGCCGAGCGGTAGGCCTCTCGGGCCGAGGCCGAGGCGTCGAGGGCCTGGGGCGCGACGAAGCCCACGCCGAGCGCGAGCTCGATCGGATCCCGGCCGTAGCTGGCGAGGCTCCGGAGGGCGAGCTCCCCGAGTCGCAGGGTGGTCTCCGCCTTGTAGAGCTGCGCGCCGCCGTAGACCGTGTGAATCGGCTGGCGCGCGCCGCGATCGCCCGGGTAGGTGCGGGCGAAGGCCTGGTTCTGCAGGCCCAGGGCTTCGAGGTGGAGGTGGGCTTCTTCGAGCAAGCTCATGGGGTGGCTCATCTGTGCATCGACCTCAGGTGCCGCGGTAGGTGGAGTAACCGAAGGGACTGAGCAGGAGCGGGACGTGGATGTGCGCATCGCCGCGCTCCACCTCGAAGGTGACGTCCACCTGCGGGAAGAAGACCGGGCGCTGCGTGGCCGCCAGGTACGGCCCGGTGTGAAAGGTCAGGCGATAGGTACCGGCCACGACGGGATGCGCGGGCAAGAGGTTCGAGACGCGCCCGTCGTCGTCGGTGACGCCTTCCGCGACGACGCTGAAGGTGGGGACCGGGACGCCCGCCCCGCCCGTCGCACCCCCCACGGCCGTGAGGTGGCCCTCCCCGCGGTCGAACGGCTGGCTGACACGTGCCAGCGTCACGCGCAACCGTCGGGCTGGGCAGCCGAGGGCGGTGTCGAGGACGTGGGTGGTGATGGGGCTCATGGTGTCGCGAGCTTCTCGAGGCGCAGCCTGGTGATCTTGGCCTGCTCTCGAGCGGCGATGCGCCGCTCGACCTCCGGGGAATTGTGCAGGCGCGCCTCGAGAAGATCGAGCATCTCGCGGGCGCTCCTTCCGGTCGCGCAGACGATGAACGTGAACCCGAACGCCTGGGCGTAGGCCTGGTTTCCGGCGCGCAGGCGCTGGCGGGTCTCGGCGTCCGCGTGGACCGCGCCGGCCTGCTCCGCGCGGGCCCAGGTCGCTGTTTCGCGCAGATCCGGAGCCGAGGATCCCGGCTGTCCGGCCGACGGGTCGGCCGACGGCGCGCCGCCCGCGGCGAGGGGGGCCGGGCCAGGCTCGCCGACGGGGAGCTCGGCACCGATCCGTGGGTGGTGGGCGAAGGCCTCGAGGTGGTCCGCGACGTCGAGGGACTCCCAGACCGTGTCGGCGGCGGTCAGGAGCGCGGCGGTGGTGGCGAAGGGCGCGCGGGCCTGCATGCCCTCGACCCAGCGCCGGGCGCCGCAGCACCGCGCGAGGGCGCGCGCGGCCTCGGCGTCGCTCATGGCCGCCAGCACCGCGTGCGCCTCAGGCATCGCGCCGACCCCACAGGCGGAAGCGGCTGAGCCCGCCGTCGGGGAAGATGTTGATCCGCACGTGCGACAGCGCCCGGTGCGGACGGAGCGCGCCCGTCCGGAAGAAGTGCCGAGCGTGCGGCGAAAGCTGGGTCTGGTCGAGCAGCGGAGCCCACCCGGAGGAGGAGATGAGCTCGGTCATGGGGGCGCCCGCCGCGTCGATTCCGTCGAGGGAGACGCCCTCGGGGAAGTTGCCCTTGAAGTGGTTGGTGTCCACCTCGACCAGCTCGGCGGTCCCCCGCGCCCCGAGCTCGACGATCAGCCAGTCGTGCCCCGGGCCGCGCTTGCGCCGGGTCTCCCAGCCGCCGCCCATGTTGACGGCGCGACCGGGCAGGAGGAGGTTGTTCATGGGGCCGAAGAACGCATCCGAGCAGCACAGGGCGCTGCCCCCGTTGGTCACGGCCGCCAGATCGTGCACGCTCCCGGCCGGCGCCGACAGCTGCGCCTGGGTCTCATCGTCGATGTGAGCCGGCTCCCAGGTGGGGGCGACCCGGCCAAACACCCGCAGGCGGGCCACGCCTCCGTCCGGAAAGATGTTCAGACGAACGTGGCTGATGGGCGTGCCCGCGCCCGCTCCCCCGCCCGTGGCGAACAGGTGCTGCGCGGCGAACAGGTTCTGCGCGCTCGGACGCAGGGGGACCTGAGGCAGGAGCGGACGCCAGGGCAGGTCCTCGAGCGCGCCGACCGGGGTTCCGGGGCGCGCGCCGAGACCGTCCAGCGATGCGAAGGGTGGGTGGTTGCCCGAGAAGTGATTGGTGTCGATGTCGATCCCGAGCACATGCCCCGGGACGCCGAGCTCGACGATGCACCAATCGTGGGCGCTGCCCGCGGCGTCCTGCGCGCCGAGGCCCCGCTTGCGGCGACTCTCCCAGCCGTCCATCCACTTGCCGCGATCGGTGTACTTGCCCGGGATGAACTCGCCTCGACCGGGGACGAGGAGGTTGTCCATCGCGGCGAAGAAGTCGTCGCTGGCCGCGATGGCCCTTCCCCCGAGCGTCGCGGCCGCGAGGTCGACGAGCCCGGTGAAGGTGGCGGCGCTGGATTCTTGCACGGTGGTCATCCGTCATTCCTCTCTGCTCTCTGCTCTCTGCTCTCTGGTCTCCGGTCCCTGGTCTTCTCGGATCAGCGTCGCGGGGCGGGCGTCCCGGTCGGATCCCCGTGCGCGCGGCGACCGAGCAAGAGCTTGCCCGTGGCGCCCGCCGGATGGGTCTCGTCCCCGGGCCGGGTCCCATCGAAGATCTTGCGGCCGCCGAGCCAGGTCTGGTGCACGACCCCGCGCAGCTCGCGTCCGAGGTAGGGCGAGATGGGGTGGCGAAAGAACAGGCGCTCGGGGGTGACCGTGAACGTCGCATCGGGATCCCACACCACGAAGTCGGCGTCGTAACCGGCCGCGATCCACCCCTTCTTGCCGGCGAGGCCGGCGAAGGCGGCCGGGCGGGCGCTCATCCACCGGGCGAGCTCGGCCAGGGTCGCCCCACGCCGCGCGGCCTCGGTCCAGATGGCCGGCAGCCCGAGGGACAGCGACGCGATCCCCCCCCACGCGTCCATGAAGTCGCCGCGCTCGGCCAGCTTCAGCCCGGGGGCACAGGGGCTGTGGTCCGTGATCACGAAGTCTATCACCCCGCCAAAGAGGCCCTGCCACAGCGCCTCGCGGTTGGCGTGGGAGCGGATGGGCGGGGCGCACTTGAAGCAGGTCGCGCCGTCGGGGATGGATTCGGCCTCGAGACAGAGATAGTGCGGGCAGGTCTCCACCGTGATGGGCAAGCCCTCCGCCCGGGCAGCCCGCAAGGCGGGCAGCGCGGACGCTGACGAGAGGTGCACGATGTGGACGGCGCAGCCGGTCTGACGGCAAAGGTCGATGAGCAGCTCGATCGCGCGATCCTCCCAGAAGGCCGGGCGCCCGTGCAGGTAATCCCGGTAGGCGCGCGAGTGCGGCGGCAGAGCAGGGGCGCCGAGATCGAGCTCCGCGTGGGCCAGCAGCGGCAGCCCGTGGGCCCGCAGGACCGGCATGGCCTCGAGCAGATCCGACGTGGTGGCGTTGGGGAACTCGTCGATCCCGGAGTGCACGAGGAACGCCTTGCACCCGAGGACCCCGCCCTCCGCCAGCCCCCCGAGCGCGTCGGTGTTCCCGGGGACCACGCCGCCCCAGAACCCCACGTCAACGAAGCGCTGGCCGGCGCTGGCGGCGATCTTGAGGTCGAGCGCCGCGCGGGTGGTGGTGACCGGCAGCGAGTTGAGCGGCATGTCGACCACGGTGGTGACCCCGCCGGCTGCGGCCGCGCGGGTGGCCGTCGCGAAGCCCTCCCACTCGGTCCGCCCCGGCTCGTTCATGTGAACGTGGCAATCCACGAGCCCGGGCGACACGACCAGATCACCGAGGTCGACCAGCGTGTCCGAGGGGTGCTGTTCGAGCTCGAGGATGTCGCGCGCCGAGACGATGACCGCCTCGATGCGGCCATCCTCGATCACGATGGTGGCGGGACCGACGCCCTCCGGGCGAACCACGCGCGAGCTCCTCAGCGCCAGCAGGCTCACCGCCTCAGATCTCCCGCTCCCCGAAGCTGCAGAGGCTGTCGAAGTAGGCGTCGCGGTCCTCGAGGAAGAACGAGCGCGTGATACCGCCCACCAGCCGCGGGATCGAGTACTTCATGCCCGAGATGCTGGCGCCCCCGAAGCCGAGGCTGAGCAGCCCGCCGAAGGTGTAGTTGTAGAGGGTGCCGAGATGAGGCGCGCTGCCGGGCGTGCGCTCGGTGAACTCGAAGCTGGGGCCGAGGTAGGGGTGCCGGAGCAGATCCTCGTTGCGCTCGGCGGCGGGCGGGGTGTAGCGATCGCTCCAGCGGGCGATGTCTTGCTCGACGAGCGCGAGCTCGGGGCGGAGGGAGAGATCGGTGACGAAGCCGGTCCCGACGATCACGAAGTCGGCCTCGTACGTGCCGCTGGCGGTGTCGATGACGATCACGCCGTCCCGGCGGGCCTCCACGGATCTCCAGGCGGAGCCCGGCTGCAGGTGAAACCCCGCGTGCTCGGTGGCGCGGCGGTAGGTGTCGGTCGGGGGCAGCTGTCCCATGCGCACGATCTGCGAGACGAAGCGCCACTTGTCGGCGTCGGGGAGATCGCCCATGTGCCGGAGGAACCCGACGAACTCCGCCCAGCGGTAGGCGTTGACGCGGACCAGATCCTTGCGGCGAAAGTAGAGGCGGACCTCGCGCGCGCCCTGGTCGAGCGCGGTCGAGGCGTTGTCGAACGCCGAGGCGCCGCACCCGAGCACGGCCACGCGCTTGCCTCGCAGGGCCTCGAAGTCGATGGCCCAGCGGGTATGGGCATAAAGATGCCGCGGCAAGGCCCTGGCGATCATGTCGGGGATCGCCCACTGCCCCGAGCCCTCGATGCCGGTGGCGAGGACCACGCGCCGGGCGTGCAGCACAGTCGCGGGCGGGCCGGCGTCCTCCCCGGTCGGGGTCGGGGGTGAGGACGATGGTGAGGACGACGGTGAGGTGGCCCCAGGCGAGGGTGCCGCCACCTCGACGCAGGGGACGTCCCAGCAGCGCTCGGCCGCGTTCCACGCGAGCGCGCCGGCGCGAGTCCGCGCGCGCACGGGGATGTCGAGCGTGCGCCGGTACCAGGCGAGGTAGTCGGCCCAGAGCTCCTTGGGGATGAGCCCGAGCGCCTGCCAGCTTCCGGCGCCGTGCTGGGCCTCGTACCAGGCCCGCGGCGTCAGGCTCGGAATCCCGAGGTCGGGGCCGGTCAGGTACTTCGGCGTGCGAAGGGTCCGCATGCGGGCGAAGTTCAGCCAGGGGCCGGCGCGATCCGCCGGGTTCTCGTCGACCACCAGGATGTTGGTGATGCGTTCGCGCATGAGCCCGAAGGCGGCGGCGAGGCCCCCCTGGCCGGCGCCCACGATCAGGACATCGTAGATGGGCTGCCCGTCCGCGGTGCGGCGCGGCGGCAACCAGGACCGCTCCGGATAGCTCAGGAGCTCGAGGTCGCGACGCACCTGCTCGGCCTGAAGATCGAGGGACCTGGCCGCGGGAGGCCGCTCGGCGGGCGTGACCGCGGGTGCCGGCGGTGGTGGCTGGCTCGGCTCAGGCATGCTCGCTCTCGGCCTCGTCCAGCTCGTCATCATCCAGGCCGGCCAGGCTGCGCAGCAGGCGCGGGTCATCCACCGCGCGCAGGTGCTGGCCGGCGCTCTTGCCGCGACGGAGCGCCACCAGCTCGGCCACGATGCTGACCGCGATCTCCTCGGGGCCGACGGCGCCGAGATCGAGGCCCACCGGGGCGTACACCCGATCGAGCGCCACGGGGCCCTGCCGGGCGGCGATGCGCTGCACGAGGCGGAAGACCTTCCGCCGGCTGCCGACCAGCCCGACGTAGCGGGGCGTGAGCCCGACGGCGAGGGCCAGGATCTCCTCGTCGAGCCGGTGGTCGTGGGTGACGACGAGCAGCCAGTCCGCGGAGGTGAGCGGCCGCCGACCGAGCGCCGACGCTGGATCGGTGAGCTCGCGCGCGCACCCGGGAAAGCGGGCCTCGGTGTTCCATTCCTCGCGCTCGTCCACCACGCTCACCTCGAACCCCACACTGCGGGCGAGGGTGGCGGTGGGCATCGCGATGTGGCCAGCGCCGAAGATCCACAGCCGGGGAGCCGCCTCGATGGGTTCGACGAAGAGCTCCATGCGTCCTCCGCAGCACATGCCGAGGTCATAGCCCAGCTCGCGCGCGATGAAGCGCGGCTGGTTGCTGCGCTGGACCTCGCGCAGCGCCTCGCGCACGGCTTCCTCGATCGCGCCCCCCCCCACCGTTCCCATGGTGGTTCCATCCGGGCGCAGGAGCAAGCGGGCCCCCGGCCGCTGCGGCACCGAGCCGGCCGTGCGAACCACGGTGGCGAGCGCACCCCGTCCGCTGCCGGCGAGCACCTCGAGGATGGCCTGGCAGATGGCTTTGACGTTGGGCTCCATGTGCAGGTGCATGTGCATGTGCGTCCGGATGTCTGCGCAGGTCCGAGCGGACCAAGATGCCGGCACCCGACGCCGCGCTCGACCTCCTCGACGACATTCGGAGAACCATTCTAGCGTCCCCGGGCGGTTCGGAAGGTGAACAAATGCCGAGGGAGGTGGAGCGAAACACGATTCGCGATCAGTCGAAACGCCCGCGATACCCCCGCCCGGCACGGCCTCCGCCCAGTCACCGAGCGGCTTCTTTCGCCGATCCGGCGGCCTCCGGGGCGCGTATCCTCGATATACTCAGCTTCGCATCCACCATGTCGGTCCAGCTCACGCTCAATGGCCATCCGATACGGGTCGACGACGTCGATCCGCACCTGAGCGCGCTCAACTGGTTGCGCCGCGCCGGATACACCGGCACCAAGGAGGGATGCTCCGAGGGCGAGTGTGGGGCCTGCGCGATCGCGGTGATGCGGCGGAACGTGCAGGGCCAGGCGGGCTTCCAGGCGATCAACAGCTGCCTCGTCCCACTGGCGGCGCTCGACGGACAGGATGTCGTGACGGTGGAAGGCGTTGCGGGGCCGGGGGGCGATCTGCATCCTGTGCAGCGCGCCCTCGTGGACGAGGGGGGCTCTCAGTGCGGATATTGCACGCCCGGGTTCGTGGTCAGCCTGTTTTGCGAGTATTACCGCCCCGGGCGCGAGGGGTTCGATCCCGAGTCGGTGAGCGGCAATCTGTGTCGCTGCACGGGATACCGTCCGATCCTCGACGCCGGGCGATCGCTCGGCCCGCCAGGCAGTGATGACCCATGGCTCGCGCGCTTGCCGGGGACGCTTGCGACGGCCGGAACGGCGCAAGGCGCGGTGACCGAGCTTCCGCCCGGGGCCGACCACGCGCGCGGCGGGCGGCGCTTCGTCCGACCCACCACGCTGACGGAGATCTTCGGGCGACTCGCCGAGGATCCAGCAGCCACCCTGATCGCCGGGGGCACGGATCTCATGGTGCGCGCCAACCAGAGCGATCTGCAGTTCGGGACGCTGCTGTCGCTCGAGGCCGTGCCGGAGCTGCGCGCCTTCGCGCCCGGACCGGAGGCGCTGATCGTCGGCGCTGGCCTGACCCTCTCCGACCTCGAGGCGCGGGTCGCCCTCGATCCCGAGCTCGCCCGGGAGCTGCCCATCATTCACCAGCTCCTGTGGCTGTTCTCGTCGCGCCTGATTCGAAACCGCGCCACCCTGGGCGGCAACCTCGGCACCGCCTCGCCGATTGGCGATTCGCCCCCGGTGCTGCTGGCGCTCGACGCCGAGGTGACGCTGGCCAGCGCCCATGGACGGCGTACCCTCCCGTTGCGGGAGTATTTTCGAGGATATCGACAAACCGCCCTCGGCGTCGGCGAGCTCATCGTCGAGCTGCGCCTGCCCCGCCCGTTCGCGAAGGTCCAGCGCTTCTACAAGGTGAGCAAGCGGGTCCTCGACGACATCTCGACTGTGGCCGCCGCCTTTGCCCTCGATCTCGCGCCGGATGGGCGGGTGCACCGGCTGCGCATCGCCTATGGCGGTATCGCCGCCACCCCCATCGTCGCGCAGGCAGCCGAGGAGCTGGCGGTCGGCCGGCCCTGGAACGCCGAGACCGTCGAGCTCCTCGCGGAGGCCGTCGCGGGGCTCGGCACGCCGATGAGCGATCACCGTGGCAGCGCCGCTTACCGGCGGGCGATGACGGTCTCGTTGCTGCGCAAGTTCTTCGACGACACCACGGGGCCGGATACCGCCCCCGAAGCCCCGTCCGCTCCACGGGTCGAAGGAACGTTGCCAGGAACGTTGCCATGACCGCACCCGCGCGGCTCGAGCGCGGGGTGCCCGCCGCCAGTCCCGACCGGGTGGAGCTCACCGACGCGACGCCCAGCCCGCCGGTGGTCGGGCGGTCCGTGAGCCACGAGTCCGCGGCGCTGCACGTCACCGGCGCCGCCCGCTACGTCGACGATCTGTCCCCCGGGCTCGCGCGCCTGGCGCACGCCTGGCCCATCGCCTCGCCCCACGCCCGGGCGGCGGTGCTGGCCATCGACGGGGTCCACGCCGCGGCCATGCCGGGGTTCCTGTGCTTGCTGACCGCCGTGGACGTCCCGGGAGAGAACGACATCGGTCCGGCCCGTCGCGACGAGCCGCTTTTTCCGCGCGAGGCCAGCTTCCACGGACATCCGGTGGCCTGGGTCGTCGCCGAGACCGAGGAGGAGGCGCGCGCGGCGGCCAGCCGGGTGCGCGTGACCTACCAGCCCTTGCCGGCGATCCTGTCGGTGGCGGAGGCGCGCGCGGCGGGCGCGTTCCTGACCGACACCGAGCGCATGCGCCGGGGCGAGCCCGAGCATGAGCTCGCGGCCAGCCCCAATCGCCTCAGCGGCGAGCTCGCCATCGGCGGGCAGGAGCACTTCTACCTCGAGCCGCAGGTGGCGCTGGCCCTGGTCGACGAGAACGAAAGCCTGTTCGTGCATTCATCGACCCAGCACCCGGCCGAGACCCAGGAGGTGGTGGCGCGGGTCATGGGCCTGCCGCGCCACCGGGTGGTGGTGCAGTGCCTGCGGATGGGCGGGGCGTTCGGGGGCAAGGAGGTGCAGGCCAACCAGTGGGCGGCGGTCGCGGCGCTGGCCGCGGCCAGGCTGCACCGCCCGGTGCGCGTGCGGCTGTCGCGGCAGCAGGACATGGTGATGACCGGCAAGCGCCACCCCTTCGAGGCGCGCTTCTCGGTCGGCTTCGAGGACGACGGACGGCTGCGGGCGCTGCTGCTGCAGCTCTGGAGCGACGGGGGGTGGAGCCTGGATCTCAGCAGCCCGATCCTGTCGCGGGCGATGTTCCATTCCGACAATTGCTACTTCTTGCCGCACGTCGAGATCCTGGGACGGGCCTGCCGCACCAACCACGTCTCGCACACGGCGTTTCGGGGGTTTGGTGGGCCGCAGGGGATGCTGGTCATCGAGGAGATCCTCGACCGCGTGGCCCGGCACCTCGGCCGGCCGCCCGAGCTCATCCGCGAGCGCAACTTCTACCGCGAGGGCGAGCGGACCCACTACGGGCAGGTGGTGCGGGACGCCTCGCGCATCACCCGCATCTGGAGCACGCTGAAGGAGAGCAGCGCCTTCGCGCTGCGCGCGCGGCACGTCGAGGCGTTCAACGCCGCGCCGGCCAACCGGCACCGCAAGCGGGGGCTGGCCATCACCCCGGTGAAGTTCGGCATCTCGTTCACCACCGCGTTCTACAACCAGGCGGGGGCGCTGGTGCTGGTCTACAAGGACGGCAGCGTGCAGGTGAACCACGGCGGGACCGAGATGGGGCAGGGCCTGCACACCAAGGTGCTGCAGATCGCCGCCGACGCCCTCGGGGTCCCGCTGGCGGCGGTGCGCATGATGCCGACCCGTACCGACAAGATCCCGAACACCTCGGCCACGGCGGCGTCGAGCGGGTCGGATCTGAACGGGGCCGCGGTCGAGGCTGCTTGCCGCACCTTGCGGGGGCGGCTGGCGGAGGTGGCCGCGCAGGCCTTCGAGGTGCCCCCGGAGGAGGTGGTCTTCGCGGGCGGGCGGGTCCACGCGCGCGGGGCCCAGCAGAAGGGCGTGTCGTTCGCGGAGCTGGTGGGCAAGGCGTACCTGGCGCGGGTCTCGCTCTTCGCGACGGGGCACTACGCCACGCCCGACCTGCACTTCGATCGCGAGTCCGGCATCGGCAAGCCGTTTCACTACTTCGCGTACGGGGCCGCGGTGAGCGAGGTCGAGGTGGACGGCTTCACGGGACAGAACCGGCTGCGCCGGGTGGACATCCTGCACGACGTCGGCGATTCGCTGTCCCCGCTCATCGACCGCGGGCAGGTGGAGGGCGGCTTCCTGCAGGGGGTGGGGTGGCTCACCACCGAGGAGCTGGTGTGGAACGGGGACGGCGCGCTGGCCACGTCCGGAGCCTCGACCTACAAGCTGCCGACCTCGGGCGAGTGCCCACCCGATTTTCGCGTGGCGTTGCTGCCGCAGGCGCGCGAGCCGGGCGTCATCCACGGCAGCAAGGCGGTGGGCGAGCCCCCGCTCATGCTCGCGATCAGCGTGCGCGAGGCGCTGCGGGCGGCGGTGGCGGCGTTCGCGGCGCCGAGGGCGGATGTCGATGAGGGGGCGGCGCAGGGCGCGCCGGTCGAGCTGGCGAGCCCGGCCACGCCCGAGGCCATCTTCTTTGCGATCGAGCGGGTGCGGCATGGCTGACGAACGCGACGATGGGGCCGGTGGGGCGCGGGACGACGACAAGCTCGACCGCATCGTGAAGGCGCGCATGGCGCTGCGGCAGCGGTTCGAGGCGCGCATGGCCGAGTCGCCGAGCCTGTCCGACACGGCCCCCCTCGGGGATGGCCCGCCCAACCGGCACGGCATGCCGCAGATCCCGATCGGACAGACCGAGACCGAGAAGTGGCCGGTGCTGGATCTCGGCGCGAAGCCATCCATCGCGCTCGCGCGCTGGCAGCTGCGGCTCGACGGGGCCTGCCAGCACCCGGTGTCCCTCGGGTTCGCGGACTTCATGGCGCTCGAGCAGATCGAGGACACCAGCGACTTTCACTGCGTGACCACCTGGTCGAAGCTGGATCTCCGCTGGAAGGGCGTGCGGCTGAGCGAGCTCCTGGCCCTGTGCGAGCCCGCTCCCGACGCCACGCACCTCCTCTGCCACGCCTACGACGGCTACAGCACCAACCTGCCCATCGCCGAGGCTCTCAAGCCCGACGTCTTGCTGGTGCACACCGTGAATGGCCTCCCCCTGCCGCGCGAGCACGGCGGCCCGGTCCGCATGATCACCCCCCAGCTCTACGCCTGGAAGGGCGCCAAGTGGATCAACCGCATCGAGCTGCTGCGCGCCGATCGCCCCGGCTTCTGGGAAGAGCGCGGCTACTCCATGACCGCCTACCCCTGGCGCAACGACCGCTATCGCTGAGGGGCTCCAATCTCAGCCGATATCGTTCTGAGAACCACGGCGATGTGGCGTTTTCGCAGAATTGACTGAGCGCGATGAAGGAAACGCGTGTTGCCGCCCTTCGCCTGCTGTCTGCCCAGGTTTCGTACCCGAGGTCGAAACGTGTTGTAGGATGTCCACGAATTTTTGCCGCGACGGCGGCCCGGCCACCACGGAGGACTGTCATGCGAACTCGAGTATCGACTCGAACCCTCGTTCCAAGCGTTTTCGCTCTCTTGTTCTGCGCTTCAGGCGCGGCGCACGCCCATTTCAACCTCATCATGCCGCCGCCGCTCTCCACCGACACGGGGGGCGGCAAGGGCCTCCCGCCCTGCGGCCCATTGACCCCGGCGTCGAACGTGGTCACCAAGGTTCAAGGTGGCCATCCGTTGACGGTGTCAGTCATGGAGACGGTGGCCCACACCGGCTTCTACCGGATCGCCCTTGCGATCAACGCACGCACCGAGTTGCCCCTGGACAACGTGGTCCATGATGCGACCGGGAAGGTCCTCCCTCCGAGTGGAACGCCCGCCGGAACCTCAGCAACGGCGGACTTCGAGAATCCCCCGGTCTTTCCCGTCCTCGCCGACAACCTGTGGCCACACCAGGGTACGGGACCGATGATGTTCACCACTTCGGTGACCTTGCCGAACGTCACCTGCGCCAAGTGTACTTTGCAGGTGATCGAGTTCATGGCGATGCACGGCCCGAACCAGGCTGCTGGGGGAGGTCCCTCGGGCGGTTACTTTTACCATCACTGTGCGGACCTTCAGATCACGGCGGACCCCGCGCTGCCGATCGTCGATGGGGGCATCGCCGGCGGAACGACGGACGCGGCCGCCGCTGAGGCGGGGAGTCCGGCCCCAGATGCCAGTGTCGCGGAGGTCGGGGGTGGCAGTGGGGGTAGCGTCGGCACGGGGGGGGCGACCGCGAGCGGCGGTGCCACCGGGACCGGGGGGGGGGCGTCTCTGGGTACCGGTGGA
>Ga0265318_10000436_pt1 | contig 31719 bp, 33 predicted proteins | sample 4821metaG_FD_192431 | JGI IMG/M metagenome (GOLD analysis project Ga0265318, IMG submission 192431) | Rhizosphere microbial communities from Carex aquatilis grown in University of Washington, Seatle, WA, United States - 4-8-21 metaG | ecosystem: Host-associated > Plants > Roots > Rhizosphere >... | reverse complement strand
TGAGCTCCAGCGCCGCGGCAAGCTCCTGCACGCTGCGCTCGCCGCCCGCGAGCAGGCCGACGATGCGCAGCCGGCTCTCATGCGCCATCGCCTTGAAGAATTCGAGCAGGGTCTCGGTCATCGGAGTGTCAGTTATTTAGATGGGTGTCTAATTAGACAGCTATCTACTTTGAAGACTGTCGAAGTTCAAGGCCAGGTTTTTACCTCCCCCTTGTGGGGAGGTCGAAAAATGCGAAGCATTTTTCGGGTGGGGGCACGACGCCCCGCACCGTTCCCTCCCACCCGAAATCTCTTCGCTGCGCTACGAGATTTCGACCTCCCCACGAGGGGGAGGTAAAAGAAGACGCAATCCAAGCCTCGGTGTCCCTCATGGCCGATCTCTCCGCCTTCCCCATCACCCGCCGCTGGCCGCCCCTTCATCCGGACCGGCTGCAGCTCTATTCGCTGCCCACGCCCAACGGCGTGAAGGTGTCGATCATGCTGGAGGAGATCGGGCTCGCCTACGAGCCGCATCTCGTCGACATCACGAAGAACGAGAGCTGGACGCCCGAGTTTCTTTCGCTCAATCCGAACGGCAAGATTCCCGCGATCCTCGATCCGCACGGGCCGGGCGGCGCGCCGCTCGGCCTGTTCGAATCCGGCGCGATCCTGATCTATCTGGCGGAGAAGACGGGCAAGCTTCTGCCCGCCGACGCCGCGCGGCGCTATCAAACCATCGCCTGGGTGATGTTCCAGATGGGCGCCATCGGCCCGATGTTCGGGCAGGTGGGCTTCTTCCACAAATTCGCCGGCCGCGACTACGAGGACAAGCGCCCGCGCGACCGCTATGTCGCGGAGTCCAGGCGCCTGCTCGGGGTGATGGAGACGCGGCTCGCGGGCCGCGAATGGATCATGGACGAATACACCATCGCCGACGTCTCGATGCTGGGCTGGGTGCGCAACCTGATCGGCTTCTACGGCGCGCGCGAGCTGGTCGAGTTCGACGTGCTCAGCCACGTCCCCGCCTGGCTCGAGCGCGGCCTGGCGCGGCCCGCGGTGCAGCGGGGATTGGATATCCCCAAGCGCGGCTAGCCGAGGGGCTTTTGCACCACGCGGAAGACCGCGCGCATGCCGACATCGGCCGGCGCCGTCTCCTCCATCGCGGTGCTCTTGAAATAGCGGATCGGGCCGAAGCGGCCGAGCATGGCGTCGATCTCGGGCGGGGTGAACCGCGTGGCGTTGAATTTGCCGCCGCGGACGGGATCGGAATCGCGCATGTTCTCAAGCACCGCCAGGATCCCGCCCGGCGCCACATTGGCCCAAGCGCCCTGCATGAAAGGCTCGCGGAGCTCGGGCGGCAGGATCGAGAAGACGCCGCAGACCATCCCGATCTCGACGGGCGTCCCGCGATAGGCCTCGACGCCCTCGCCCGCGAGCGCGACCTTGCCCCGCACGCGCTCGCCGAGCTGCTCGTACATCTGGGCGATGTCCCAATGATAGGGCCAATTGGGCTCGACCAGCGTCACATGCGCCACGCCGCTCGGATTGAGCAGCAGCTCCATCGAGTTGAGTCCCGTTCCCGCGCCGAGATCGACGACGCGCAGATCGCTCCGCCCCGGAAAGTACTGTGCGGCGAGATATTCGACGAGCGGCGCCTTCGCCGAGGCGCTGCAGGTGCGGTAACACTGGCTCTTGAGCTGCGTGAGAAAGCCGTCGGCGCGATAGGCGCTGTGCGGCTCGGCCCGGCTCGCGCCGAGCGCGCGGATCGTGCTGGCGAGCGCGGGATCGAAGCGGCCGTGAAGCAGCGCGTCGCGCACCGGAAAATAGGCGTCCAGCGCCGAATAATCCGCCCCTGCTGGACGCTTGAGGCCGCCTTGCGTCTTGCCGAAGGCGAGGAAGCGTTTGGTCGCGTGAGCCGGCTTCTGCCCGAACATCTCTTCCAGCCGCGCGTCGGAGACGTGCCGCGTCGGATCCGCGCGGCGCGGGACGAAGATCACGCCGCTGTCGCCCAGGTACCCGTTCAGCCTGTCGAGCAGCGCATAGGTCCACGAATGCTCGAACATCGCGACGCTGCGGTGGACGACGACGCAATCGTAGCTCCGGCGCGGCGGCGGCAGGAGGAAACTCATCGTCCGCTCGTCCTCGCGCCGGTAGGGCTTGAACAGCGGCAGCATGTCGATCTGCGCGCCGCGCCCCTTCGCCGCATCTATCCATGCCTCGCCATCCGCGTCCGATGCGGTGTTGACCAGAAACGCGATGGAGCGCGCGGATTCGAGCAGCGCGCCGGATGGTTCGTTGGGCTTCGGCTGCCGCACCGCACGGCGCAATGGCCGCGCAAGGCGCTGCAGAAGCGAGTACAAGGATCTCATCTGGGATATACTGCCGGAGACAACGGGACGCGGTGCACCATGGCGGTCACGATCTATGGAATCAAGAACTGCGACACGATGAAGAAGGCGCGCGCCTGGCTCGACGGGCGCGGCGTTGCTTACGTCTTCCATGACTACAAGGAAGCGGGCGTCGCCAGGTCCAAGCTCGAAGCCTGGGCGAAACAGGTAGGCTGGGAGGTGCTCCTCAACCGCGCCGGCACCACCTTCCGCGCCCTGCCGGACAAGGACAAGAACGGCCTGACGCAGAAGAAGGCCATGGCGCTGATGGCCGCGCAGCCCTCGATGATCAAGCGCCCGGTGCTGGAGGCGGGAGGAAAGCTCCTCGTCGGCTTCAAGCCGGAGGTCTACGAGGCGGCGTTCGGCACGCACCGCTAAAGCTTGTTCGTGGAATGTTCCTGTAGTAGCCTGGGTCTGGATCGGCCGCCCGGCGGCGCGATCCCCCATTTCGGACATGGCGGCAAAAAGTGTGGGGATGATTCGCCCTCGCGTCGTAATCGCCGTTGTTCGGAAGTGGCGAACTGCGTTGAGTGCGCCCGAAGGCTCAAGAACGAGAGCGATGAACGTCGAGACATTCCGTCAGGTGCCGGTGGATATCGAGGTCGAGCAGGCCGTGCTCGGCGCGGTGCTGGTCGACAACCGCAGGCTCGAGCCGCTGACGACCGTCCTCAAGGAAGAGGAATTCTACGATCCGCTGCATCAGCGCATCTATTCCACCATGCTCAAGGTGTGGGAGCAGGGCCGCGCGATCACGCCGCTGACGCTCAAGGCGCTGATGCAGAACGATCCGGGCGTCGCCGAGATCGGACAGGACTATTTCGTCAATCTCGCCGAGGCCGCGCCGGCGGTTGCCAATGTGCGCGAGCTCGCGCGCATCATCCACGACGCCGCGGTCCGCCGCGAGCTGTTCCGCATCGGCGAGGACCTCGTCAACAACGCGCTCGACGTCAACGTCGACCAGCCGCCCAAGGTGATCATCGAAAGCGCGGAGAAGGCGCTCTATCGCGTCGCCGAGAACTCCAAATACGGCGAAGGCCCGATCGATTTCGCCGAAAGCCTGCGCCGCGCGGTGGAGAATGCCGAGCGCGCCCAGGCCCGCGGCGGCCGCATCTCGGGCGTGACGTCGGGGTTCACCGAGATCGACAGCCTGCTCGGCGGGTTGCAGCCCTCCGACCTGCTGATCCTTGCGGGGCGGCCGGGCATGGGCAAGACCTCGCTCGGCACCAACATGTCGTTCAACGCCGCGCGCACCTGGGCGATGGACATGCAGGCCGGTGCCGAGCTGCCGCGCGGCGCGCCGGTGCTCTTCTTCTCGCTCGAAATGGCGGCACAGCAGCTCTCCGCGCGTATCCTCTCGGAGCAGACCGAGATCGAGATGTGGAAGATCCGCAACGGCAAGTTCTCGGAAAGCGAGTGGGAGAAGTTCGTCCTCACCATGCAGGAGCTTTCGACGCTGCCGCTCTACATCGACGACACCGGCGGCATCTCCATCGCCCAGATCGCCGCGCGCGCGCGCCGCTTGAAGCGCGAGAAGCAGATCGGCGTCATCGTCATCGACTATCTCCAGCTCGTCGAGCCGTCGCGCCGCGCCGAGAACCGCGTGCAGGAGATCACCGAGGTGACCAAAGGGCTCAAGGCGCTCGCCAAGGAGCTGAACGTGCCGATCATCGCGCTCTCCCAGCTCTCGCGCGGCGTCGACAGCCGCGACGACAAGCGTCCGGTGCTCTCGGACCTGCGCGAATCCGGCTCGATCGAGCAGGACGCGGACGTGGTGATGTTCGTCTATCGCGAGGAGTACTACCTGAAATCCCGCGAGCCCGATCCGAGCTCGGCCGACCACGCCAAGTGGCTTGAGAAGTGCGAGCGCGCCCACCGCCGCGCCGAGGTCCTCGTCGAGAAGCATCGCCACGGCGCGACCAACAAGATCGACCTGCATTTCGACGAACGCTTCACGCGCTTCTCGAACTTCGCGGCGGAGGGGAATTAAATCCCCACACTGTCATCCCCGGCGAGCATCGCGCGCGTTGCGCGCGATGTGAGGGAAGGGGACCCAGGTGGATAGACCAGACGCGGTCTTTCCACCTGGGTTCCCTTCCCCTCGCGATGCCAACGGCATCGCTCGGCCGGGAATGACAATGAGTGCTAGTTGATCGCATCCCGCTCGTCGCAATGCGAGTTCCAGCCGCGATAGGGATCGTGGCGCAGGTGGCGGTCGTCGGGGCTCAGCCGCGCGGGGTTCTCGTCCTGCGAGGTGTCGTCGCTCGCGTAATGCGCGCGGCCGTAGCCGTCGACCCAAGCGACCTTGCGCACCTGCGCGACATCGGCCTGCGTCATCGTGTCGGAAGAGCCCGGCGAATACTCCCGCGTCTCGCTCGACGATTCCGAATAGCTCCCGCTGCTTTCGCCGTAGCCCGGGTACGCCTGCTCGAACTCGGCGACCGTGTGGCGGTGATGATGGCGATAGTGGTGCTCGACCTGCGCGCTCTGCACCACGGGTGCGGGCGGGGGAGCGGGAGCGGTGCAGTTGCAAGGCGCGGGCGGCGCGGCCGCTACGACCGGGGCGGCCGCGGTCGCTTGAGGCCTGCTGTCGCAGCCGAACAACCCCGCACAGAGCAGGATCGATCCCACCACCAGGAACATTGCACGCATGTCATTTCTCCGGCAAGCGCCCCATTTTGGAGCAACCGGGGCGCCGCGCGGCCAAACATCTTCAGACCTGGTTAACTTTGGCGACGTTGTGCGCGCGCAAAACCTGCTAGACTGATGTGGTGGTCGCGGGCGCAAGCGCCTCGGCAGCCGCCTTTCCGCCGGAACGTGCCTTTGGTGTCAGAACACAGCGCTACCGACATGTCCTTCGCCCTGATTGCGGGCGAGCGCGCCCGAGCGAGCGAGGCCGAGCGCGAACGCGTGCTCAAGCGCGTCGCCGCCGGCATCGCGGTCGTGCTCGTGCACATCGTCATCCTGCTCGCGCTCTTCACTGCGGGCCATATCGCGGCGCTGCGGCACAAGGCGCAGCCCCAGGAAGTGCTGCTGCTGTTTCCGCCGCCGGCGCAGCACACCAGGAACAACACCGCGCCCTTGCCCGTCACGCCCGCGATCCTGCCGAGGGAACAGGAAGAGGCGCCGAAGTTCACCATCACCGTGCCGCCGCCCAAGCCCGAGCAGCAGCAGAAGCCGGGCGACGTCATGCAGGCGATCGGAAAGGAGCTCGCTTGCGGCGCCGGACCCTGGGAGCATCTGAGCCAGGCCGAGCGCGAGGCCTGCAAACGCAACCCTTGGAAGTTCAAGAAGACGGCCAAGGGCGTCATCGTGATGGACACGCCCGACAAGGCGCCCGTCCTGCAGGAGCCCGAGACCGGCGCCGAAGAGGATCTGCACACGATCCAGACTTCCGATCCCTGCCTCGCCGCCGGCAACACCCACAGCGAATGCGTCCACAAGACGATCTTCGGGCGATGACTGTGCCGTCGTCCTTCGGGGCTCGCTCCGCTCGCACCTCAGGATGACGCATGACCTATGCCGAAATTCGTCGTCCTGAGGTGCGAGCCGAAGGCGAGCCCCGAAGGATCATGCCCTTTGACGCCGCTCGCCCGGCACAGCATTCTGCGTCGCAAATGACCGGTAGCGATTTCGAAGCAGCGCGCCTGACGGTGCGGTTGGGCGCGGTGGGCGCGAACTTCCGCGCGTCCCGGCGTCTCGCTGCGCCGGCCGCCGTCGCGGGCGTCGTGAAGGCCGACGCCTATGGCACGGGTATGAAACCGGTCGCCCGGCATCTCGCCTCGATCGGCTGCGACACCTTCTTCGTCGCGCGGCTGGAGGAGGGCGTTGCGCTCAGGCCCGTCGTGCCGGATGCGCGCATTTTCGTCCTCGACGGCGCGCCGGCCGACGCGGTTCCGGCGCTCGTCTCCCACCGCTTGACGCCCGTGCTCAATTCGCTCGCCGAGATCGCGGCCTGGAGCGCCGCCGCGCGCGAGCTGCGCACCGAGCTGGACGCCGCGATCCATTTCGACACCGGCATGAACCGGCTCGGCCTTCCACCGGGAGAACTCGGCCAACTCGCGGGCGAGCGCGCCGAGCGGCTGGGTGCCATCCGCGTCGTCCTGATGATGAGCCACCTGGCGTGCGCGGAAGATCCGGACGCGAAGATGAACCGCGTCCAGCTCGACCGCTTCCGCACGGGGCTCGCGATGCTGCCCGCCGCGCCCGCGAGCCTTTCGTCCTCGGGCGGGATCATGCTCGGACGCGACTACGCCTTCGACATGGTGCGGCCGGGGGTGGGACTCTATGGCGGCAACCCGCAGCCGGGCAGGGACAATCCCTTCGAGACGGCCGTGGTGCTGACCGGGCGCATCCTGCAGCTGCGTCACGTCGAGCCGGGCGAGAGCGTGGGCTATGGCGCGACATTCCGCGCGGCCCGGCCCAGCGTGCTGGCGACCGTCGGTTTGGGCTATACAGACGGCCTGATGCGCGCCCTGGCGGGGCGCGGCGCGGGGGCTGTCGGCGGCGTCAGGGCGCCGGTCGTGGGGCGGGTTTCGATGGATCTGATCACCTTGGATGTCACCGGCGTGCCGCCGGACGCGCGCAAGACCGGTGCGGAGGTCGAGTTCGTCGGCGACCATATTCCGCTCGAGGAGATCGCCGCCGCTTCCGGCACCGCGTCTTACGAGATCCTGACCTCGCTCTCGCGGCGCGTGCCGCGTCACTACGAGACCTGACACATGAACGTGTTCGCCGCCATCGGCCGCGTCTTCCTCGCCTTCCTGGGCGAGACCGGGCGGCTGTGCATCTTCATGGCCGACGCGGTGAGCGCGATCGTGCGTCCGCCGGTCTACTGGTCGCTGATCTTCAAGCAGATGATGCGCATCGGCTACTTCTCGCTGCCCGTCGTAGGGCTGACGGCGTTCTTCACCGGCGGCGTGCTCGCGCTGCAGATCGCCATCGGCACAGACCGCTACAATGCGGGCGCCTATGTGCCGCAGATCGTCGCCATCGGCATCACGCGCGAGCTGGGGCCGGTGATCGCGGGCCTGATGGTCGCGGGCCGCGTCGCCGCGGCCATCGCCGCCGAGATCGGCACCATGCGCGTGACCGAGCAGATCGACGCGCTCACCACGCTCGCCACAAATCCGATCAAGTACCTCGTCGTGCCCAGGCTGATCGCGGCGGTGATCTCGATGCCGATCCTGGTCGCCATCGCGGATTCGATCGGCGTCTTCGGCGGCTACATGGTGGCGACCCAGAAGCTCGACTTCACCGGCGCGATCTACCTCAAGAACACGATCGATTTCATCACCAGCCAGGACGTCAGTTCCGGCCTGATCAAGGCGGCGGTGTTCGGCTTCATCATCGCGCTGATGGGCTGCTACCATGGCTTCCATTCGCGCGGCGGTGCTCAAGGGGTGGGTGCCGCGACGACGGACGCCGTGGTGTCGGCGTCGATCCTGATCCTCGCCGCCAACTACGTCCTCACTTCGGTGCTGTTCTCCAAATGACGGCCAAGGTCGAACTTCGCGGCGTCAAGAAGCGCTTCGGGCCCAAGGTCGTGCTCGACGGCGTGGACCTGTCCATCGCGAAGGGCGAGTCCCTCGTCGTCATCGGCGGCTCGGGCACCGGCAAGTCGGTGATGATCAAATGCGTGCTGGGCATCTTGAAACCCGACGCCGGCCAGATATTCGTCGACGGCAAGGAGGTCACACGGCTCAGCGGCCGCGCGCGCGACGCGATGCTGCGCAAGTTCGGCATGCTGTTCCAGGGGGCTGCGCTGTTCGACAGCTTGAGCGTCTGGGAGAACGTCGCTTTCGGCCTCATCCAGGGCCGCGGCATGGCAAAGGCCAAGGCGCGCGACATCGCCATCGAGAAGCTCGCCAAGGTGGGGCTCGGCCCCGAAGTCGCGAACCTGTCGCCGTCCGAGCTCTCCGGCGGCATGCAGAAGCGCGTCGGCCTGGCGCGCGCCATCGCGGCGGATCCCGAGATCATCTTCTTCGACGAGCCGACGACGGGCCTCGACCCGATCATGGCCGACGTCATCAACGACCTCATCATCGCCACCGTGAAGGACGTCGGCGCCACGACGCTCTCCATCACCCATGACATGATCAGCGCGCGCAAGATCGCCGGCCGCATCGCCATGCTCTATCGCGGCAAGATCATCTGGGAAGGCCCGACGGCGCAGATCGATACGAGCGGCAATCCTTACGTCGACCAGTTCATCCACGGCCGCGCCGAAGGCCCGATCAAGATGGAAGTGCGGCGGTAGCAGGACCTCGCGCCACCCGCTATAGTAGCTTCGACTCTATACCACGGCCGTCGAAGGCATCTTCCATGAACAAGGAGAAGAAGGTCGCCTGGTGCGACTGGCTTGCTGGCATGATCATCGGCTTCATGCCGCTTCTGACTCACTTCGTGCTCTGGATCGCGGCAAAGAAGCAAAGCGCTTGGACCGACAATTGGGTTCCGGATCTTTTGTTCGTAACGATCAGCAATTCCGGCTTGGTGGCGGTCACAGTCTTCACGCGCCTGTTGGCTGGCGCTTATCCGATCTCGAATCTCTCTCCGGGAAAGCGCGTGGTTTGGGGACTGACCTTGGCGTCATTTGCGCTTGCCGCCATGTTGTATGGGGCCGACGTCACGGGAATGGGCAATGACAATGCATGGATTACAGCCCTGATTCTACTGTTCTTTTCGGCGATTTGTTCCTTGAATTTCGAGCTTGCGATAGCAACTGTGCCAAGGGACGAGAGCCACCCCAGTGGCAATGTCGAGCGGAAGTGACTATATTGAGGTAGTGCGGTCTATGAAAACAATGCGTGGTTGAGACGTGATGACGGGTTTTTTGGACATTGCTGCCGTGGTGGTTTCCGTCATCGGTGCGGTCGTATCCCTCTTCGTCCGAAGGCAGGGACTTTGATTTCGCTATTTTACTGGAACTGGCGCGAGAAGATTTTGCTTCGCGCTCGAAGGCTCTCGGTTCGCTAGGACGGCAGCGCTTGACACTCATGCTATGATCGATTCATGGCAAAATCCTCCGCCTCTTTCGCCTGTCAGGCCTGCGGCGCGGTCCATTCGAAATGGTCCGGGCGCTGCGATGCGTGCGGCGGGTGGAACACGATCGTGGAAGAGGGCGTGGCGCCGCCGCTGGGCGGCGACGGGCGCAGGCGCCCGCGCGGGCGGCAGTTCGCGCTCGAGGACCTCAAGACCGACGACGAGCATCCGCCGCGCCGCGCCACCGGCATCGGCGAGTTCGACCGGGTGTGCGGCGGCGGGGTGGTGCCGGGCTCGGCGCTGCTCGTCGGCGGCGATCCCGGCATCGGCAAATCGACGCTGATCCTGCAGGCGATGGCGGCCTATGCGAAGGCAGGCGGCCGCGCGGTCTATATCTCCGGCGAAGAGGCGATGGCGCAGGTGCGGCTGCGCGCGGCGCGGATGGAGTTGGGCGAGGCGCCGGTGGCGCTGGGCTCGGCCACGTGCGTCGAAGACATCCTGGCGACGCTCGAAGCCGGTCCGCCGCCGGGCATCGTCGCCATCGATTCGATCCAGACGATCTGGACCTCGGCGCTCGAAGCCGCACCCGGAACCATCGCCCAGGTGCGCACGGCGTCGTTCGATCTCGTGCGCTACGCGAAATCCACCGGTGCCGCGGTCATCCTTGTCGGCCACGTCACCAAGGACGGCCAGATCGCCGGCCCCAAGGCGGTCGAGCATCTGGTCGACGCGGTGCTCTATTTCGAAGGCGAGCGCGGGCATCATTTCCGCCTCCTGCGCGCGGTGAAGAACCGCTTCGGACCGACCGACGAGATCGGCGTCTTCGAGATGACGGGCAAGGGCCTTGCCGAGGTGCCCAATCCGTCGGCGCTGTTCCTCGGCGACCGTTCGTCGCTGTCGCCGGGCACGGCGGTGTTCGCCGGGATCGAGGGCACGCGGCCGCTGCTGATGGAAATCCAGGCGCTGGTCGCGGCCACCGGCTACGGCACGCCCAGGCGCGCGGTGGTGGGCTGGGACACTGGGCGGCTCGCGATGATTCTCGCCGTCCTGGACGCGCGCGGGGGGCTTGGATTGAGCGGTCACGATGTCTATCTCAACGTCGCGGGCGGGTTGAAGATCGGCGAGCCGGCGGCGGATCTGGCGTCTGCGGCGGCCCTGATCTCCTCGATCCACGGGCGGGCGCTGCCCAAGGACAGCGTGTTCTTCGGCGAGATCAGCCTTTCGGGCGATATCCGCCCCGCGCCCCAGGCGGAACTCCGCCTGAGATAGGCCGCAAAACTGGGGTTTTCCAGGGCCATCGTGCCCGCGGGCACCAAAATGGACGGTAGTGGCATGCGTTTGAGCGAGGTTGGAGACATCGCGGAGCTGCTGACGCTGATCGGCGTCCCCCGCGCCGTGCCCGGCCGTGCTAGAATGGAATCATGAGGGCGCCCTCATGAGTGCACTGGGTATCACGTATATCGATCCGATCGTGGTGATCGTCGTGGTCGTCTCGGCGATCTACGCGACCTATCGCGGCTTCGTCTCCGAGACGCTGTCGATCTTCGCCTGGGCGGCGGCGGCGTTCGCGACGCTGTTCTTCGGCCCCAAGCTCGCCCCCATCGCCCGCGGGCTGTTGTCCTCGCCGGTACTGGGCGTGATGCTGGGCTATGCGGCGATCTTCCTCGTCGTCCTGATCCCGCTCTCGTTCCTGAGCTTTCGATTCGCTCAATCGGTGAAGAACTCCGCGGTCGGCACGCTCGACCGCTCGCTGGGCGCAGCCTTCGGGGTGGTGCGCGGGCTCGCGATCGTCGGCCTTGCCTATATCGCGTTCACCACCGTGATCCCGGTGAAAAGCCAGCCCGACATGGTCGCCAACGCCAAGACGCTTCCCGTGATCCAGGTCTCGGCCCAGGCGCTTTTGTCGCTGGTGCCGGACCAGCATCTGATCGCAGGCAAGGCCGAGACGCCGCAAGCGGCTGCTCAGCCGCAAGCCGCGCCCGCAGGCACGCCGGTCCCCGCGCCGAAGCCCGAGCCCGCCAAGAAGCACGGCAAAAAAGCCTATGGCGCCAAGGAACGCAGCCAGCTAGACAACCTCATCGACAGCACCAGCGGAAACGGCAAGCCATGACGGTTCTTCCCGCGATGCCTCCCACCGACATTGGCTTCGAAAACGGCGACGACAAGCTGCACGAGGAATGCGCGGTTTTCGGCATCTTCGGACATGCCGATGCCGGAAGGCTCGCCGTGCTCGGCCTGCACGCGCTCCAGCATCGCGGCCAGGAAGCGTCGGGCATCGTCACCTACGACAACGGCCAGTTCATGGCCGAGCGCCACACCGGCCTCGTCGGCGACATCTTCGGCGCCAAGCACGCGGGCCGCGTCGAGAACCTCAAGGGCGATTTCGCCATCGGCCACAACCGCTATTCGACCGCGGGCGGCTCGCGCGCGGCCAACATCCAGCCGATGTTCGCCGACCTCGCCGGCGGCGGCATCGCGCTCGCCCATAACGGCAACCTGACCAATGCGCGCATCCTGCGCGAGGAGCTGGTGCGCGAGGGCGCGATCTTCCAGTCGACCTCGGACACCGAGGTGATCATCCACCTGGCCGCGCGCAGCAAGTTCGGCCCCGTCGTCAACCGCCTGATCGATGCGCTGAAGCAGGTGACGGGCGCCTATTCGCTGGTGGCGCTGACGTCCAAGAAGCTCATCGGCGCGCGCGATCCCTGGGGCGTGCGCCCGCTGGTGCTCGGCGAGCTCGACGGCGCGCCGATCCTGGCGTCGGAGACCTGCGCGCTCGACATCATCGGCGCGAGCTTCGTGCGCGACGTGGAGCCGGGCGAGATGGTCGTCATCACCAAGGACGGCATCGAGAGCTACCGCCCCTTCAACAAGCAGCCGCACCGTTTCTGCGTCTTCGAATACATCTATTTCGCGCGGCCGGATTCGATGGTCGAGGGCCGCAACGTCTACGAGATGCGCAAGCGCGCGGGCAAGGAGCTGGCGCGCGAGGCCAAGGCCGACGCCGACATCGTCGTCGCCGTGCCGGATTCGAGCATCCCCGCCGCGCTCGGCTATGCGGAGGCCTCGGGACTGCCGTTCGAGCTCGGCATCATCCGCAACCACTATGTCGGCCGCACCTTCATCGAGCCGACGGACGGCATCCGCCACTTCGGCGTGCGCCGCAAGCACAATCCCAACCGCGCGACGCTCAAGGGCAAGCGCGTCGTCTTGATCGACGATTCCATCGTGCGCGGCACGACGTCGAAGAAGATCGTGCAGATGGTGCGCGATGCCGGCGCCGCGGAAGTCCATTTCCGCGTCGCCAGCCCGCCGACGGCGCATTCCTGTTTCTACGGCGTCGACACGCCCAACACCGCCGACCTCCTCGCCCACGGCATGGACGTGGAGGAGATGCGCCGCTTCATCGAGGCCGACAGCCTCGCCTTCATCTCGATGGACGGGCTCTACCGCGCTATGGGCGAGAAGGGCCGCAACGAGCGCGAGCCCGCGTTCTGCGACGCCTGCTTCTCCGGCGCCTACCCGATCACGCTGCCCGACATCTCCGGCGGCAAGCGCGACGGACAATTGTCGCTGCTCGCGGACGTGGCGTAGGTCTTCAAGCTCCACTTGTCATTCCCGGCCGAGCGATGCGATAGCATCGCGAGGGGAAGGGAACCCAGGGGGCTCGCGCTTGGCCCAGTCACCTGGGTTCCCTTCCCTCGCATCGCCTGACGGCGCTGCTCGCCGGGAATGACAAGGGGTTTGCATGAATCAAAGAATCGTTCTCGTCACCGGCGCGTCGCGCGGGATCGGGCGTGCGGCGGCGAAGACGCTGGCGAAGGCGGGCGCGCATGTGATCCTGGTCGCGCGCACCGTGGGCGGGCTCGAGGAAGTCGACGACGAGATCCGCAAGGACGGCGGGGCCGCGACCCTGGTGCCGCTCGACATCCGCGACTTCCCGGCGCTCGACCGGCTTGGGGCCACGATCTTCGAGCGCTGGGGACGGCTCGATGCGTTCCTCGGCAATGCGGGTTCGCTCGGCGTCATCACGCCGCTATCGCATCTGGAGCCCAAGGCGTTCCAGGAATTGATCGACGTGAACGTGACGGCCAATTGGCGGCTGATCCGCTCGCTCGATCCCTTGCTGCGCCGCTCGGAGGCAGGGCGCGCGCTGTTCGTCACCTCGGGCGCGGCGCGCAAGCACACGCCGTTCTGGGGCGGCTATGCGATGGCGAAGGCAGCGCTGGAATCGCTCGCGCTCACTTATGCGGCGGAATGCGCGAGCACGAACGTGAAGGTCAATCTCCTGAGCCCCGGACCTTTGCGCACCGCGATGCGCGCCAAGGCGATGCCGGGCGAGGACCCCGACACGCTGCTCAAGCCCGACGCGGTGGCGCCGCTGATCGTGGAGCTGCTTTCTCCTTCCTGCGACAAGAACGGCGAGATCGTCGCGTTCACGCGATGATCTGCTCGATGTCGAAGCCGCTCAGCTCGCGCATGTACTCCTCGAGCGGGACGAGGCCGACGCACGGATAGGCGCCGGGCGCGAGGCTTTCGTTGCCCATCAATTTCCTGGCCAGTACGATCGCCGGGACGCAGGGCACTTGAGGGCCGTGGCCGCTGCGCGCGATCAGGAACCATTGCCGCTCGCGTCCGCCGCCGCGCAGGATCGCGTGCATGCCGCCGTCCGCGCTGCCGAAGGCGTCGAACAGGTTGCTGATCCGCAGCATCAGCGCGGCATGGCGCGGCAAATCGAGCGGCAGGCCCAGCCGCACCAGCCACGACAGGCCCCACAGGCTCAGATGCAGGACACCGAGCTCGCTGCCCGCGAAGAAGCGCACGCGCTTGATGCCGTAACGCGCGGGCAAAAGGTCGAGATCGGCGATGTCGCAATTGGCCATCCAGCGCTTGCCGAGCCGGGGATAGGCGCGGCGATGCACGTCCTGCCAGCCGTGAACGCCGTGAAACTCCTTTCCGGCATAGGTCATGACGGCGGCGACGGTGGCGAGCCCGCGCGGCGTCTGCTGTCCGGGCGAGATGCCGAAATCGATCTCATCGATCCCGTCGAACTCGTGGCGGAAGTGCTCGATCACCGCCGACGACAAGCCGGGCACCGAGCTCGCGCCCGAGATGACCGACACGCCGCTCGCCTTCGCTGCGGCGTCGAGCGCGGCGATGCCCGTGACGAATTCGCGCGCGTCGGCGAGGTCGATGTAGTGGATGCGGCGCGCGATGCAGGCTTGCGCCACGTCGTAGCCGCTGGTCTGGAACGGGCCACAGGTGTTGACGACCACGCGCGGCTTCAGAGCGTCGAGCCGTGCGCCGAGCGCGCGATGGACGTCGAAATCCCTGCGCCCGCCGGCGGCGGTGACCGGGACATCGTGGCGCTTCAACCCCTCGACGATGCGCCGGCCGAAATTGCCGGTGCCGCCGAGGACGAGCACCTCACCCGGCATAAGGGTTCGTGCCGCCGCGCAGGCGCAGGCGGATCGGCGTGCCGTCGAGATTGAAAGCGCTGCGCAGGCCGTTCGTCAGGTAGCGCAGATAGGCGTCGGGCAGCGCGGGGAGCTGGTTGCCGAACAGCGCGAAGGTCGGCGGCCTCACCTTGGGCTGCGTCATGTAGCGGATGCGCACGCGCCGGCCCTTGATCGCGGGCGGCGCGTGACGCGCGAGCGCCTCTTCCAGGAACCGGTTCAACACCGAGGTCGAGATATGCGTGTTCCAGGCGCGGTCGGCCGCGAGCACCGCGGGCAAGAGCCGCTGCACGCCTTCGCCGGTGCGCGCGGAGATCGCGACCAGCGGTGCGCCCACGAGCTGCGGCAGCGACTCGTCGAGCTGGCGGCGAAGCTTGGTGATGGCGCCCGCGCGATCCTCGATCACGTCCCATTTGTTGATCGCGAAGACGACGGCGCGGCCTTCCTTCTCGATCAGGTCGGCGATGGTCAGGTCCTGCTTCTCGAAAGGCTGCGTGGCGTCGATCACCACGATCACGCAATCGGCGAAACGGATCGCGTCCAGCGTGCTGCCGATGGAGAGCTGCTCCAAGGTCTGGCCCGCGGCGCGCGCCGATCTGCGCAGGCCCGCGGTGTCGTGCAGCAGGATCGCGCGGCCGTTCGCCTCCCAGGGCGCGGCAATCGAGTCGCGCGTCAGCCCCGGCTCGGGCCCGGTGAGCGAGCGCTCCTCACCCAGGATGTGATTGAACAGACTCGACTTGCCGACATTCGGCCGCCCCACGATGGCGAGACGGAGCGGACGGTCCGGCGCTTCTTCCGCTTCCGGCGGCGCTTCTTCCTCTTCGGGCCCGAAAGGCGCGAGCGCTTCGAGGAGCTCGGCCGTGCCCAGATTGTGCTCGGCGGAGACGGCGACCGCTTCGCCGAAGCCGAGCGCATAGGCTTCCGCAATGGCCTGATCCTGCGCGCGCCCTTCGCATTTGTTGGCGGCGAGGATCACGGGCTTGCCCGAACGGCGCAGCGTCTCGGCGATGATCTCGTCGCCCGCCGTCACGCCGTCGCGCGCGTCGATGACGAAGAGGCAGACGTCGGCCTCATCGATGGCCGCCATGGTCTGTGCGGTCATGCGCTGGGCGAGGCTGCCGTCGGCGCCTTCCTCGAAGCCGGCGGTGTCGATGAGCCTTATCGGAAAGCCATCCGGCGCCGCCTCGGCCTCGCGCCGGTCGCGGGTTACGCCAGGGGTATCATGCACCAGCGCGAGCTTCTTGCCCGCGAGACGGTTGAACAGCGTCGACTTGCCGACGTTGGGACGGCCTACGATGGCGACGGTGAGAGACATGGCGAGTAGTGAGTAGCGAATAGCGAGTGGAAAGGCGAATCCAGCGCCATCCTTCGAGGCTCGCTGCGCTCGCACCTCAGGATGACGCTGCTGCTAAAGTAGGACCGTCACCCTGAGGTGCCCGCGAAGCGGGCCTCGAAGGGCGACGGGCCGTTTAGCGCAGCGCCACGAGCTGTGCGTCGTTGGTCCACAGATAGAGCGTGTCGTCGGCGACGACGGGGGCGATATAGGCCTCGCCCGGAATCTCGACGCGGCCGAGGAGCTTGCCGGTGTAGGGCGAGAGCGATACCGCGAACCCGGCCGAGGAGACCAGGATCAGCCGGTCGGAGACGAGCACGGGCCCGGCCCAGACAATCGGGTCCTCTTTCTTCTCCGCGTCCTTGAAGCGCGAGAGCTGATGGATCCACTTCACGCGCCCTTCCTTGCGGGTGAGGCAGACCACCTGCTGGTCGGTCGACAGCACGTAGATGAAATCGCCCGCGGCCCAGGGCGTCTGGATGCCGCCGACGTCGCGCGACCACGAACGGTCGCCGGTCGAAAGGTTGATCGCCGCCATCACGCCGGAATGGCTGATCGCATAGACCATGCCGCGGTCGACGACCGGGCGGCCCGCGATGTCGTCGAGCTCGGACAAGGCGGTGACGCCGCCGGAGCTCGTCAGCATGTCGTTCCAGGCCGGGCGCCCGTTCTGGATGCGCAGCGCGTAGATCTCGCCGGAGGTGTAGGGCGCGATGACGTATTCGCCCGCGACCGCGGCGCTGGTGCTCTCCAATATGCCGGCCGAGGTCGAGATGCCGGTATGGTCCCAGAGCTTGCGGCCGTCCTGCTGCGCCAGCGCGAAGAAATGGTTGTCCTCGGTGGAGACGAAGACGCGTCCCCCCGAGGCGACCGGCGCGTTCACGATCGGGACCTGAAGCGGCGTCTTCCACATGCGCCGTCCGTTCGCCGCATTGAGCGCGAAGACGTCGCCGAAGCCGGTGGAGACGAAAAGCTTGCCGTCGTCGAAGGCGAGGCCGCCGCCGAAGCCCTTGCTGGGATCGATGGAATGGTTGGAACCGATCAAGCCGAGGCTGTATTCGTTGACCAGGCCGTTCTCGCCCTTGGGCGCGAGCTCGACGTGCCAGCGCGGCGCGCCGGATTTGGCGTCGAACGCAAAGACGCGCGCCTGCGCGTCGAGCACGAAGACCACGCCGCCCGCCACGATCGGCGGCGCGGTCAGCCGCGAGTCGTTGTCCGAGCCCTTGCCGGCTTCCTGAGCCCAGATCTGGCGCAGCGGGCCGGACGCCTCCAGGTGATACGGCGCGTTGGTCGCGAAGCCGCCGGGCTCGGACCATGCGTCGTTGCGATAGGGCGCGGGCAGGACGACGGGCGTGTCCTTCAGCGCCGGGTCGGGCTGCAGCGACTGGTCGAGCGACATGACGGAGATGCGCTCGCCCTTCAGCGCCGATTTGCGCGTCGAGGTGTCGAACAGGCTGCTGACCTGGTCGATCATGGTGCAGCCGCAGACGAGCGCTGCGACGGCAAGCGCCGCGGTGATGCGGAACGGACGCGCGGTCATGGCGTGGGCTGGCCTTCGCTCGGTTGCAGCGGCGTGGGCGCCTTGTTCGGAAGCGGCACGGTACCGAAGGTCTTCTCGCCGCCGGTCGAAAGGAACGTCGCCATCGCGTGCGCGCGGTCGCGCAGGCCCTGCGAGCTGGCCTTGTCGTCGGCGAGCGCCTGGTATTCCTTCTGCGCCTGCTCGGTGGCGCCGGCGCGGTAGTCGGCATAGGCCAGCACCTCGCGCGCCATGAAGCGCCATTCCGACGTCTGGACGTTGAGCGGTGCGAGCAGCGTCTCGAGCTCGCTGCGCGGCGCGCTGTCGGCTTCCGCCCAGGCCGCGCGCATGCGCGCGACGTCGCCGAGCGGCGATGAATCCTTCTGCGCGATCGATTTGTAGATCGTGATCGCGTCGCCCCGCTTGCCCGACATCAGAAGCGTGTTCGCCTCGGCGAGCTTGGCGACGGTGGCGTAGCCGCCGGGGCCGCTCTGCGCCAGCTTGCCGAACATCGCCGTCGCGGCGGCGGTGTTGCCGGCATCGGCCGCCTCCTGCGCCGCGACGAAGGTCTTGGACGCGTTGAAGCGCTGCTGCTCCTCATAGCGGGTCCACAGCCTGTAGCCCGCGACGCCGATCACGACGGCAGCGACCCCGGCGATGATGTAGTCGCCGTATTGCTTCCATATCTTCTCGAAGCGTTCGCGGCGAACGTCTTCCTCGACTTCCTGGAAGATGTCGGTCACGGCATGAATTCCTTTTGGCGGGCGCCCTTGGGCCCGCAAACCTTTGACGGGCCGCGATAATTAGCCGGACCCGCCCCCAATGGCAACTTGCTTGTCTGTAACGGGGTAAATCCGCCCCCGCTTTAGCGGGGGAGGTGCCGAGCGCAGCGAGCCGGAGGGGGTAAGTCCCCATAGGCGCTAACTTAGAACAAATTCAGACGGGTTTGACCGAGCGGAGCGCCATGCTTCGAGGCCCGCCTTCGGCGGGCACCTCAGCATGACGCTACTGCTGCAGCAGGTAGTCACCCTGAGGCGCGAGCGCAGCGAGCCTCGAAGGGCGACGTGCCGCTTGTTGGCGCTCTAAGTTAGCGCCTATGGGGTAAGTCCCCCTCCGGCGCTTCGGTCCATACGCTGTCGCTATGGACCCTCCCCCGTAAGGACGGGGGAGGATAAAGCGCTCACCCCGTCTTCTTCATCGAGTAGACGTTTTCCTTGCCGGGGAAGCGGCGCTCGCGCACGTCGTGGGCATAGGCCTTGACCGCGTCCTCGATCATCGGGCCGAGACCCGCGTATTGGCGCACGAATTTGGGCGGGTTGGGGTTCAGGCCCAGCATGTCCTCCATCACCAGAATCTGGCCGTCGCATTCGGCCGAGGCGCCGATGCCGATGGTGGGCACGGCGATCTGGCGCGTGATCTTGGCGGCGAGCGGCTCGGCCATGCCTTCGAGCACGACCGCGAAAGCGCCGGCTTCGGCCACCGCGCGCGCGTCGGCCTCGATGGCGGGCCATTCGGCTTCGGTGCGGCCTTGCGTCTTGAAGCCGCCGAAGACGTTGAACATCTGCGGCGTCAGCCCGATATGGCTCATCACCGGGATGCCGCGCTCGGTGAGGTAGTGGACGGTCTCGGCGATGCGCGAGCCGCCTTCCATCTTCACCGCCTGGCAGCCGGTCTCCTTCATCACCTGCACGGCGTTGCGGAACGCGATCTGCGGGCTTTCCTCATAGGTGCCGAACGGCATGTCGACGACGACGAGCGCGTGCTTGGAGCCGCGCATCACCGCCTTGCCCGCGACGATCATCATGTCGAGCGTGACGGGGATCGTCGTCTCCAGCCCGTGCATCACATTGCCCAGGCTGTCGCCCACCAGCATCAGGTCGACATGCGCATCGAGCAGCCGCGCGGTGTGGGCGTGATAGCAGGTCAGGCACACGACCGGCTTGGCGTTCTTGCGCGCGCGGATCTCGGGGACGGTGACGCGCTTGGTTTCGACGGCGACGGACAATGGTGCCTCCCTGCCTGAACGGCCGGACTATACGCGATGCTGCACGTGCGAAGAAGCTGAACATTTCGAACGGAGAGAGAACAAGCCTTTCGGCCGACAATCTTCGGTACATGTCGGTGTTAGAATCACCGTCCAGCGAGAATCGGATGATGGGCGATTCCGACGTGCAATTCGATCCGGAGGGCCAAGAGCCCGAACTTCTGGCCTTCCTGCGCGAGTATTGGCAGCACCGGCGCGGCGAGCGCGAGATGCCGGCGCGCCGTGACGTCTCACCTTCCACGATGAGGGCGCGGCTGCCGCATATCCTCCTCGCCGACGTGGTCGAGGAGGGCAGGGATTTCCGCTATCGCCTCGTCGGCGGCGAGCTGCAGCGCTATTTCCACGGCAATCCGACCGGCAAGCTGATGAGCGAGGCGCTCAGCCCCTTCGGGCCCGAGGCGGTGCGGCAAACCATCGAAACCTATGCGGCGGCCGTCGCGCGGCGCGCGCCGGTCAGGATCAAGGGCCCGGGCGCGATATATTCCCAGAACGCCAAGCGCTTCGATGCGCTGCTCGCGCCGCTCTCCGACGACGGTCTTCGCGTGAACATGATCCTGGGGACCTTCCTTTTCGAGTGGAGCGTCCGCGCGATCCGCGCGCCGCTCCTCATCGCCGAGCCCGACGAAGCCACGATGGCGCGCGCGCTCGTCGTGGGGAAATAGGGTTCTGTACAGAAGCGATTTTCGTTTTTCCGTGTCATGCGGGCATGGCTCCGCCGCCTGTGGGAATCCGGCAAGGCGCGCCGGCGTGCACATAGGTCGTTCATCGCGGGCGGCTTCGCCACGCTCATCATGCTCGCAACTATCGGGATTTAACATACATGGTGTTTCGACCGTGACGGTTCAAGAGGCGTCACGAATTTATTTTCGCGAGTGAAAATTGGGAGCAACGTCTTGTCGTGCTTGCGCAAACAAAAATGACGCCCTGGATTTGATGCACCGCAGCGACGTGGGAAATATTTCTTTTGCATCCGCCTGACGGTCTTCGACCTCCCTCATCCTGAGCCTGTCGAAGGATGAGGGACTACGGAGCCAAGCCGCCGCGTCGGCTCGCAGCCGAAGGAGAGCCCGGCGAAACCCTCACCCTTCGACAGGCTCAGGGTGAGGGAATGCGGCAGCGTCCTCGAAGCACGACGGGCCGTTTCGAATCGTAAGGCCAAAAAAGAAAACCGCGGCTTTGCGGGCCGCGGTTTTCCGATTCGGATGGGAATGGAACGAAGCGACTAGGCTTCCGCGGCAGCCTCTTCTTCCTCTTCCGCCTTCGGGCCGGCGCCTTCTTCGAACAGTTCCTCGGCGGCGACCACGGCCTCTTCGGCCTCGGTCTTCTCGGCGAGGACGTCCTCGCCGCGCGCCTGGCGTTCGGCCTCGTCCTCGGTGCGGGCGACGTTGATCGTCACCTTCACGCGGACTTCCGGATGCAGCACGACGTGGATCGGGACCAGCCCGATATCCTTGATCGGCTTGTCGAGCGGCACCTGGGTGCGGCTGACGGAGAAGCCGCCCGCGGTGATGATGTCGGAGATGTCGCGCGGGCTGACCGAGCCGTAGAGCTGGCCGCGGTCGCCGGCCTGGCGCAGCAGAACGAAGGTCTTGCCTTCGAGCTTCTCGGCGACCTTGGAGGCTTCCGACTTGCGCTCCAGGTTGCGCGCCTCGAGCTGTGCCTTCTGCGTCTGGAAGTATTCGCGGTTGGTCTTGTTGGCGCGCAGCGCCTTCTTCTGCGGCAGCAGGTAGTTGCGGGCGAAGCCGTCCTTGACCTTCACCTCGTCGCCCATCTGGCCGAGCTTCTCGACGCGTTCGAGCAGGATCACTTGCATGGCCGTTCTCCTACTTCACGACGTAGGGCAGCAGCGCCATGAACCGCGCGCGCTTGATGGCGACGGCGAGCAGGCGCTGCTTGCGGGTGGACACGGCCGTGATGCGGCTGGGCACGATCTTGCCGCGCTCCGAGATGAAGCGCTGCAGCAGCTTGGTGTCCTTGTAGTCGATCTTCGGCGCATTGGCGCCCGAGAACGGGCACGTCTTCTTGCGGCGGAAGAAGGGGCGGCGCTTGTCGTCGCCGCCGCGGGCTCCGGCGTGGCTCATTGTGCGGCCTCCTCGACGACAGCGGCTTCGGGCTTGCCGTCGCGGTCTTCGCGGCGGCTCTTGTTGGCGGACTGCTCGAAGCCATCGACCTTCACGGTGATGTAGCGCAGCACGTCCTCGTTGATCTTGTTCTGGCGCTCGAGCTCGACGATCGCCTTGGAGGGGGCGTTGATGTTGAGGAGCACATAGTGCCCCTTGCGGTTCTTCTTGATGCGGTAGGCGAGACCGCGCAGGCCCCAATATTCCTGCTTCTCGACCTTGCCGCCTTCGCCTTCGACGATGGTCTTGAGGTGGGTCGCCAGTGCGTCCACCTGCTGCGCGCTGATATCCTGGCGCGCGATCAGGAGATGCTCGTATAGAGCCATCCCGTCAACTCCCTGTTTTGGCTACGGAATCCGAAAGCGGCGGGTGCCGCTCCGGACCATGGTTCGCTGAGGACGCCGGACATCCGGCATGGACCCGAAACGGGCCTCCCGCGACCGCAGCCGCCTTTGAGGGGCGGCTTATAGGGGAAGCGTTCGCTTGGGGCAAGACAAAGGGCCATCCGCTGGAACGCTGCGGTTCAAAGTCGCCCCGGGGCGCAATGGATGGAACAAGCGCAATGCCGCAACGTGGCCGGCTCGCCACAATCCGACAATAAACCCTCTTTCCTTCTAGAGAAAATCTACAGACGGCGCGACAAACCTTGATCTCGAGCATGGAGTTGATCAATATTCGAGGACTCTTGACATAGTGAATGTTGGGTAACGGGGGGCTGAATGTTTCGTATTCATCTCTTGGGCGTGCCGCTGACGGCGCGCGCTCGCCGGAACTGGATTCAAGCTACGCTCACATCGGAGACGGCCTATGCCAGGGCGTATCTGGGTCCCGACGCCGATGTAGTGCGCGTCGCGAAACACGCGGTAATGGTGCGGATCGAGGCCGCCATCGAGCGGATTACCAACAAGTCGCTGGGGCTACTCCACTTCATCGCGATCATGACGGCGTTATCGACCATCAGTCTCGGTGCCAAGGACGTGACGCTTGTCGAGCCCGCCACCGCTTCGAATGCCTTGCTTATTTTGATGGTCGCGGCAGCGCTGCTGCTCCTGAACTTGCTCTTGGCTTGGCCCAAGCGTCTGGACAACGTGCGGGACATCGACGCCGAGGTATGGGATCTCCTGAGGCTCGCCCGCGGCCGCGGCGTCCGGCTTACAATCGCAAACGTCCTCGCATTCAGCGCGCTCTGCGTCCTGGTGATCGGGCTGCCGCAAAGCGTTTTGCATTCTTCCCTTTTCCGGGATCTATACCTGATCGGCAAATGGCTCACGGGATCGATCACCGCTGCGGCAGATCTGATCGGTGACTGGCTCAGAAACAAGGGCAAATGAACAGAGCTTCTACCGGCGCGTGGTCTGCAGGAACGACAATGTTCCTTCGCGCGCCTTCATCCTGACGGCGTCCGAGTCAGACAAAGCCATATTTCCAATCAGCCGCAGCACGGATTGTGCAACGAGAAAGTGCGGTTGAACCGAACGGGAGGCCCATCGCGAAATCGTCGGCTCGGTTACCTGACACGATTTTGCCAGACGCGCGCGGCTGATCCCCAGCTGATCGGCTTCATGGATAATGTCGGGCAGGAGGTCGATCGCGTGAGGCTCAGCCGCCAGCCGATGCAGGGCACCGGCGAACAACGAGAGGCGGTTGGCCTGCTGCTCGATAGAATCTACGCGGTACGAGGAGAAAGGACAGTTGTCCTTGTCGGGATCCGAAGACGGCAAACGCTCACCGTCCAGTTCCGAAGAATCCATTCCGCGCTCCCGCACATCGGTGCACGCAATATGCTTCCCTATGGGAAGCCATATCTTTCGCGTGCCGTAAATCTTTCCCCAGGAACGGAATTTACGTGAGTCGATGAATTTTTACAACCGTGCAATATAAGTTACACAAGAAATTATAAGACTCCTGGAAGCGGGGTTGTGCCTTGTCATGCAACATATGTTGCACAATAATAGAGTCGTGCTCTTCAGGCACAACATTGGCGCCGTAATGGAGTTTTGAGGCCTCCTGGAAGGGAGAACTTATCATGAACACGCTAGAGGGTCTTTCTGAAGTCCGGATAGAGTACTTCGAAGGCTGGGACGGGATCCGCCGAGTCCTTGATTTTGTCAAAGAGCGGGACGGTTTCCTTCGAGAGTCGGAGAGGGAGAATATCGTCGAGCGTCCCCTGTCGCTGCTCAAGGCGGCGGAGCACCGTGTCCTTATGCTCTACAAGGGCAACCGCACAGTCGGCTGCATTGTCGCCTACAGCTTTTGCAGCGGCACGTTTCACGAAATCGGAACCGCGCTGCTCCGCGAAGAGGTGGAGGGCTTTCGCCTGCTGAAGCTGCTGCTGGCGACTTTGATTGCCCTGGTCTATGCGGGCGATCCCGGTCGGTTCAAAGTGCACAGGATCGCGGCCATCGCGGGACGGTCGGCATTTAAATCGCGGCGGACGCTTCGCCAGATGCTGTTCGATGCGCGCCGCTTCGACTACACGCTCCTCAAGGATGCTCACGATATCGAATTCAAGCGCGGACGTGATCGCTATTTCGTTCTCAGCGAAGAGGGTTTCCGCCGTGCCATGGAACGGATCCTGGCGCTGGATGTGGTGGAAGGCAAAAGCCTGGCCACCTACCTGACCTCGCGCGACGCGCTCGTCGCCGGACAACTCTACGTGGACCTGCGGTGCGAATTGCTGGCAAGGGACGAAATCCGCGCGTTGCTCAAGGCGCGCGCGCGGCTGCCCGAATACATGATCTGAGTTGTCGCGCGTCGAGCTTCGACGACAGGCCTGAGTGGCGGGACGGCCTGTTCCGCTCTCCCGGGCCCAATGCACCCGGCGATGGTTGCGCAGACAAATCTCGACGGCTTCAAGGGCGCGCGCCACAGCCGAAGGCGGCTATGGGGGCAAGGCTGCGGGCAGGGGGGCGAACAGCGTGTCGCCCTCCCGCGCCCAATGCAGCAGGTCGTGCGCGCGCAGGAAGGTCCGCACGTCTTTGGGGTTGGAGAACCGCGACAGGACGTCGGCGCCGCCTCTCACCGCAGGGTGCTCGGGAAGCGGGGGCATCGAAGGCTCGACCCCGAGGAATTTGAACACGGCCAGCATGGCCGCCTCGTTGTTGATCTCGTCGTAGCGCGAAAGCTGATAGGGCTGGCCGCTCGCGGCCAGACCGCGAAGGATGCGATCGTAGAACGCCGCCTGCTCGTCGTGATAGCGGGTGAACTCCGCGGCATCGAAGGTGACGGCCGGCTTGGTCGCATACTTGCCGAAATCGCCGGTCTTGCGCGCGGCGAGGTTCGAGGCGTATCGCGCCAGGATGTTCGTGCGGTAGTGCACGATCTTGAGCACGCTGCGGTCGGCGAGGATGTATTCGAGCATCGCCGGATGATGGCCGGGGAATATCTTGAAGCCGACCACGGGCTTTTGGAAGTCGAGCGTGAAGAGGTGCGCGAGGAAACCGTGCGGATCGCTGCCGCGTTGCGCCTTCAATTCGCTTTCCACTTCGCGCACCGCGCGCCTGCCGCCGCGAGCGATGGGCCAGCGGGTGTTGACGCTCTCGGGCATGAAGATCTCGCCGCAGCAATGGATCTCGGGATGGCTGCCCAGCAACTGGACGAGATAGCTCGATCCCGTCCGCCGCATCGCGACGATGGCGAATTTTGCCCGCGGCTGGCTCAAATTGAACATCCAAATCCCGAATGCGCCGATATCGCCACTTCATGGCGCCGAAGACAAGGTCTCCAGCGCCCATTCCATCAGGTCGTGGTCGCGCAGATAGGCCTCGGCGGCTTGCGGGTTCGAGAACCGCGACAGCACGTCGGACGAGGCGCGGTTCGGGGGCGGTTCCTGCAATGGCGGCAGCTCGGGCGCCACGCGAAGGAACTCCAGCATGGCGGTCAGGCGGGAAGGGATGTTGAGCTCCTCATAGCGCGAGACGTGAAAGGACTGGCCGGCGGCGCCGAGGCGGCGCTCGGTCTCGTCGAAGAACGTCGCGTGCTCGCGATGGAATGCGGCGAAGCCGGCCGCGTCGAATTCGACCAGCGGCTTTTGCGCATGGCGGCCGGAATCGCCCGCCGCCCGTGCGGCGAGGGCGGAGGCATAGCGCGCCAAGCCGTTCTCGCGACGATGAACGATCTTGGCGATGTCCGGATCGTCGAGGATGCGCTCGAGCATCGGGCGGTTGTGCTTGTGGAAGATCTTGAAGCCCTGCACCGGCCTGCCGAAATCGATGGCGAGGACGCGCGCGAGAAAGGTTTGCGGATCGCGCGCGCGCAACTCCTTGAGCTCGCTTTCGATCTCGCGTCCGGCCGGCCGCCCGCCCATCGCTTTGGGCCAGCGCAGATTGACGCCGTCGCGGTTGAAGATCTCGCCGCAGCAATGGATCTGCGGATGGCTGCCCAACAGGTTCACCAGGTAGCTCGACCCCGTGCGCTTCAACCCGACGATGGCGAACCGCTGCTTCAAGGCGTATGCGCCAGTGTCGCCGCGACGCGCGCCTTTGCGTTCTCGCGCAGGTTCATCGCGAAGAGCGCGTAGTCCATGCCGTGATAGTTCTTGCCGCCCATGTCCATGCGTTTGAACGGGCCGCCCGACTGGTCGGCGACGGTCAGCACGCCGTCGCGGCACTCAGCCCAGGTCCAATGCGGCAACGGCGCCGCCAGCGGGCCGAACACGGTGCCCTTTGGTCCATCACCGCCCAGGAAATTGGCCGTGAAGTCGCCCTCGATCGGCTCCGCGCCCGCGTTCAGCGATTTGTCGGCCATGCCGCCGTCGCGGCGCCAGGAAAGCGGATTGACGCAGACGAGCTTGTCCTTGGTGAGGAAGGTGGGCTTGCCGCCTTCGCCCCAGGTCGCCCAATGGACGAAGCAGCCCGTGTCGTCCGCCGACGCGCAGACATGCACGCTCTTGAGCGACGCGGCGTCCTTGTCGGTGATCTGGAAGCCGATCAGATAGGCCGCGACGAGCCTTTTCGCGAGCGGCGTGCCGTCGATGCGCTCGCGCAGCAGGCGGAAGCCGTGCTCGGTGCCCTGGCTGTGGCTGGCGATGATGAACGGCCGTCCCTTGGAATAGTGCTCGAGGAAATAGGTGAAGGCGCGGTCGACGTCGGAATAGGCGAGGTCGCGCGCCTTGCCCGCGACGTCGGAAGTGTCGAAATAGCGATAGATCGAGGTCTCGCGATAGCGCGGCGCATAGATCGCGCAGCAGCCGTTATAGACGCTGGCCTGGTTCGCCATCATCCATCGCGTGTTCTCTTCCGTGGCCGTGTTGGGATCCATCGGCGAGTTCCAGTCGCCGCCGTTCAGATAGCCGGTGGGATGGATGAAGAAGACGTCGGCGGGCGGGGTGCGCTGCACGACCTCGATCCGGTTGCCGCTGGCGTTGCTGGCAGGCGGCGCTGAGGATGTGGACGGGATGCGCCGCACGACCTTGATCCAGTTGCCGCCGGCGTTGCCGGCAGGCAGCGTTGAGGATGTTGAGGCGAAAGTGGCCGCGACGCCCTTCGGCACCAGCGCGGTCAGGCCCGGCTTGGACGGCAGCGCGGCCCAGTTCTTCGCGTCGGCATAGTCCGGCGCCGGCGCCTTGTATTTCATGTCCCAGCCGTGATGCGGCCGGCCGATCAAGGCGACCACGGTGAGCGTGTTGCCTGTGAAATAGATCGCGGCACCCGCTGCCGCGAGCACGATGACAAGCCACATCACGATACGCAGGAACGTTCTCATTCGCGGATCTCCCCAACCGTTTCTTAACCCTAGCGCATTTTTGCGCGGCGCGGGCGGTCGCGTTTTAGTTGAGCTTTTACCGTTCGATGCCAAACATTTCGCCCATGAGATACGCAAGAACCCTTCTCGCCGGCGCCTTCGCGGCGCTGGCGCTCGCCCCCGCCACAGCCCAAGCGGGCGCGGGCTACAGCGTGACCGATCTGGGCACGCTGGGCGGCAACTACAGCAGCGCGCGCGCCATCAGCGCCAACGGCCTCGTCACCGGGATCGCGAGCGACGCGAGCGGCGCGGACCAGGCGTTCGTCTATGCGCTCGGTCAGATGCAGGCGCTCAGCGACCAGGGCGCGTCGCAGGCCGGCGGCAACGGCGTCAATGCCTCGGGCGAGGTGGCGGCCTTCGACCAGGAACCCACTTCCGGCCGGGCTTTGCGCTACGAGAACGGGCGGATGCGATATCTGGGCGATCTGGGCGGCGGAACGGCCACGGCCTTCGCCATCAACGTGCATGGCAACGTGGTCGGCTCGGCCCGCACCGCGGACGGCCATGACGAGCCGTTCCTCTACAACAACAAGGCGATGATCGATCTGGGCACGCTGGGCGGCCACGACCAGGGGCAGTGGAACGCCGCCTTCGGCGTCAATGCCCATCGCGCGGTCACCGGGACGAGCTGGGCCGCGGACGGCCGCTATTACGCCTTCCTCTGGAAGGACGGCAGCATGCAGAGCCTCGGCACGCTGGGCGGCAGCTGGAGCGAAGGCAGCGCCATCAACGACTACGGCCAGATCACCGGCGTCGCCTACCTTCCCGGCGACGGCGAAGCGCATGCGTTCCTCTGGAAGAACAACCGCATGAAGGATCTGGGCCGGCTCGCGAACAGCGGCTTCAGCTGGGGCTTCGGGATCAACAACCAGGGCGTCGTCGTGGGGATGAACCAGGACAGCGCTTATGTCGACCACGCCGTGATCGTCAATGGCGGGCCGATGCAGGACCTCAACGGCCTCATCGACGCGGGCTCCGGCTGGCAGCTCAACGTCGCCTACGGCATCAACGACGCCGGCCAGATCGTCGGCGAAGGCACCATCGCCGGCCAGACCCACGCGTTCCTGCTGACGCCGAACTAGATTTGTTCCACCCGCGCTAAACGGCACGTCGCCCTTCGAGGGCCGCTTCGCGGCCACCTCAGGGTGACGTGCCTACTTTAACAGTAGCGTCATCCTGAGGTGCGAGCGAAGCGAGCCTCGAAGGATGGCGCGCCGCTCGCGACGCATTGCAGCATCGCGCCCGATCCGACAAAGTCCCCTCGAACGGGGGACAGCGTGGAAAAGAGCGTTTTTGCGAAAGCGGCGTGGCGGCTCATCCCGCTTCTCGTCCTTCTCTACATCGCGAACTTCCTCGACCGGGTGAATGTCGGCTTCGCGGCGCTGACGATGAACGCCGATCTCGGCATCGGCGCCGAGGCGTTCGGCGCCGTCGGCGGCATGTTCTTCCTCGGCTATTTCTTCTTCGAAGTGCCGTCGAACGTGATCCTGGAGAAGGTCGGCGCGCGGCTCTGGATCTTCCGCATCATGCTCACCTGGGGCCTCGTCTCGATGGCGACGGCGTTCGCGAAAGGCGTGACCAGCCTTCTCGTCCTGCGCTTCCTGCTCGGCGTCACCGAGGCCGGGTTCTTTCCGGGCGTCGTGTTCTATCTGAGCCTGTGGTTCCCGTCCGAGGTGCGCGCGCGGTTCGTGGGGTTGTTCCTGTGCTCGATCTCGGTCGCCAACATCATCGGCGCGCCCGTGTCGAGCTGGATCCTGCAGATGGAAGGCGCCGCCGGCCTGCACGGCTGGCAATGGCTGTTCCTGATCGAGGGGCTGCCGTCCTTCCTTCTTGCTTTCGCCGTGCTCAGATTCCTGCCCAACGGACCTGGAGACGCGCGCTGGCTCGACGAGGGCGAGCGGGCGGCGCTGGCGGCCCGGCTCGCCTCCGAGCCGCCGCGCAAGCACGAGGCGTTCTGGCCGATGCTGCGCGACGGCCGCGTCTGGGCGCTCGCGTTGCCGGATTTCGGCATCGTGCTTTCCACCTATGGCCTCGGACTCTGGCTGCCGCAGATCGTCAAGGGCATGGGATACGCGACCATGCAGACGGGCTTCGTGGTCGCGATGGTCTATGTCGCCAGCAGCATCGTCTCGGTCCTGTGGTGCCTGTCGAGCGACCGTGCGCAGGAGCGCGTGCGCCATGTCTGCATCGCAGCCCTGTTCGGCGCCGCGGGACTCGTCGCGGCCGCATTCACGCAAGGCACGGTCTTCTGCATCTTCGCGCTGGCGGCAGGCATGGCGGGAACGCTCGCCGCGATCTCGGTGTTCTGGGCGCTGCCGTCCGGCTTCCTCGGCCGAACCGCGGCTGCAGGCGGCATCGCGCTGATCAACTCGCTTGCCAACCTCGGAGGCTTCGCCGGCCCCTATCTCATGGGCTGGCTGAAGAACGCGACCGGCGGCTATGCCGTGGGCCTGGGCGTGCTCGCTTGCGGCCTGATCATGACGGCGGTGATGATCCTCCTCGTCGGCCGCTCGCTCGGCTTCCCCGCCCGCGCCCGATCCTTCGACAAATTCGCGCCGCCGGTGTGAATGGTGAGGGTAGTAAGGAGCACATGGACACTTTGTCCAATTCGTCATGGCCGCCCTTGAGGCGGCCATCCAGAGTTATTTTCGCTCGCTGACGAGCGCCAGCTGGATGGCCGGGTCGTGAAGCTTGTCCTCGGGTCGCGCCTTCGGCGCGATCCCGGGGGCCCGGCCATGACGGTAAGAGTTGTTTTGAACTTCAAGACAAAGCCGCGACGCTCAAGCGAGCGCCCGTCCTGAGCGTGGCATCGCATTGTTCAACTCAAGGAGTTCCGGGACCAAGGTGCGAAGCTTCTTTAGCAGCGCTTCGAAGGTCTTGGATTCGGTAACGAGGCCGGGAATGTTGTCGCTCGTCGCAACCCAGACGCCTGCATCGGCGTCCCATAACGCCTTGACGACGAACTCTGCGGCCGACGATCGCTTCATTTCTGTAATATGAGCCTTCGCGGGCTCACAATCAATTGTAGGGCTCGGCTTGACACATCGCCAAGCTTGGCCACATTCACGGCTTTATGACACGCGCATTCATCTTTCCGGGGCAGGGGAGCCAGGCGGTCGGCATGGGCAAGGTGCTTGCCGATGCGTTCGCCGCTGCGCGCGAGACGTTCCAGGAAGTCGACGAGGCGCTCGGCCAGAAACTCTCCCGCCTGATGTGGGAAGGACCCGAGAGCGATCTGGTGCTGACCGAGAACGCGCAGCCCGCGATCATGGCAGCGAGCCTCGCGGTCATGGCGGTTTTGCGGCGCGAAGCCGGTCTCGATCTCGCCAGGCACGTGCGCTTGGTCGCGGGGCATTCGCTCGGCGAGTACAGCGCGCTTGCCGCTTGCGGCGCGTTCACGCTCGCCGATACGGCGCGGCTGCTCAAGGCACGCGGACGGGCGATGCAGCAGGCCGTTCCCGTCGGCGAGGGCGGCATGAGCGCGCTGCTCGGCGCCGAGATCGATCAGGCCGAGGCGCTCGCGAAGGAATGCGCCGCCGCGACCGGCGGCGTCTGCGTCGTCGCCAACGACAACGCGCCGGGGCAGGTCGTGATCTCCGGCACCAAAGCGGCCATCGACCGCGCGCCCGAGATCGCCAAGACCATGGGCATCAAGCGCGCGATGGCGCTGAACGTCTCGGCCCCCTTCCATTCGCCGATGATGCAGCCCGCCGCCGACGCGATGGCTGAGGCGCTGGCGAAGGTCACGATCCGTCCACCCTCGGTTCCCGTCGTCGCCAACGTCACGGCCGCCGAAGTGCGTGAGCCCGATCAGATTCGCCGCCTTCTCGTCGAGCAGGTGACGGCGCGCGTGCGCTGGCGCGAGAGCGTTCTGGCGTTCCGCGCGTTAGGAGTCGAGACCACCGTGGAAGCCGGCGGCGCGAAAGTGCTCACCGGCATGGTCAAGCGCATCGACAAGGAATTGCAGACGGTCACGCTCGACACGCCCGCGGATATCGAAGCCTTTGCGAGGACGCTCTAAGATGTTCGGCCTCAGCGGAAAGACTGCGCTTGTTACGGGCGCACGGAGCGTCGGCCAGCGCGAAGCGCGTCCGGCCGCGCGACCCTAAAAAGAGCAGGAAGCGCCCATGTTCGATCTCTCAGGAAAAACCGCACTGGTCA
>Ga0265318_10000435_pt1 | contig 31727 bp, 21 predicted proteins | sample 4821metaG_FD_192431 | JGI IMG/M metagenome (GOLD analysis project Ga0265318, IMG submission 192431) | Rhizosphere microbial communities from Carex aquatilis grown in University of Washington, Seatle, WA, United States - 4-8-21 metaG | ecosystem: Host-associated > Plants > Roots > Rhizosphere >... | reverse complement strand
TTGCCCGCTGCACGGGCGCTGGCCGACTGTTCCTCGCCAGGCCGCTGCTTGCGCGCCAGCGCGCGCGCCGCCGGCAGCGCCACTTCGGCCAGGTGTCCGGCCAGCTTCAGGCGCTGCGCCTCGCCGCCCGAGAGCGTCGGCACCGGCTGCCCGAGCCGCACGTAGTCGAGGCCGACGTCCACGAGGGGCGCTAAACGCGCGAGTACCGCCGGGACATCGGCGAAGAAGGCCAGTGCCTCGTTCGCGGTCATCGCGAGCACATCGGCGATGTGGGCCTGCCGTCCGTCCGCGCCGCGCATGCGGATCTCCAGCGTGTCGGCGCGATAGCGGCTGCCATTGCAGTGCTCGCAGCGCAGATAGACATCCGACAGGAACTGCATTTCGACGTGCTCGAAGCCGTTGCCGCCGCAGGCCGGGCAACGCCCGGTGCCCGAGTTGAAGCTGAAGGTGCCCGCGGTGTAGCGGCGCAGTCTGGCTTCCGGGTCGAGCGCGAAGCGCGCACGGATCTCGTCGAAGGCGCCCACATAGCTCGCCGGATTCGAGCGCGTCGTGCGTCCTATCGGCGCCTGATCGATCAGCACCGCGGCTTCGATCAGGTCCGCGCCCTCGAGCCGGTCGAACGCGCCCGGCGCCGCGGTTGGCCTGCCGTGCGCCTGCTGTAGCGCCGGAAAGAGCACGTCCTGCACCAGGGTCGATTTTCCTGATCCTGACACGCCGGTAAGGCAGACCAGTGCATGCAGCGGAATCTCCACGTCGAGGTCGCGCAGGTTGTGCTCGCGCACGCCGATGAGTCGCAGCGCGTCCCCAGGCGCACTCGCGTGGGTACGCAGCGGCGGCAGCTGGCGCCGCCCGGCAAGCCAGGCCCCGGTGCCGGACTCCGGGTGCGCCATCAGCTCGGCCGGGGTGCCGTAGCACACGATGCGTCCGCCGCGCTCGCCGGCGCCCGGACCCATGTCCAGGATGTGATCGGCTTCGAGCATGATCTGCGGATCGTGCTCGACCACTAGCAGCGAGTTGCCGGCGTCGCGCAGCCGCTGCATCGCGGTGATCACGCGCCGCATGTCGCGTGAATGCAGGCCGATCGAGGGCTCGTCGAGCACGAATAGCGTGTTGACCAGCGAGGTGCCGAGCGCGGTCGTGAGGTTGATGCGCTGCACTTCACCGCCCGAGAGCGTGCGGGATTGGCGGTCGAGCGTCAGATACCCGAGGCCGACTTCGGCGAGGAAGCGCAGTCGCGCGCGCACTTCGCGCAGCAGCAGGTCGGTCGCCTCGTCCAGCGGTGGCGGCAGCGCCAGCGCGTCGAAGAACGCCCGGCAGCGCTCGATCGGGAGCAACATGATCTCATGGATCGCGAGGCTTGAGCCCGCGTCCGCGCCGCCCGAGGCGGGCGCGCCGATGCGCCACAACAGTGCGTCCGGCTTGAGTCGTGCGCCATGACAGGCCGGGCAGAGCGTGTAGCTGCGGTACTTCGACAGCAGCACGCGGATGTGCATCTTGTAGGCCCTGCTCTCGAGCCAGGCAAAGAAGCGTCGCACGCCGTACCAGACCTTCTTCGTCCAGGCGCCTTCGCCATCGATGACCCAGAGCCGCGCCGACTCGGGCAGTTCCCGCCACGGCACGTCGGTGGCGATGCCGCGGCGGCGCGCGAAGCGCAGCAGGTCCTGCTGGCATTCCTCGAAGGACGGGCTCTGCCATGGCCGGATCGCGCCGTCGGCGAGGCTGCGACCTTCGTCCGGAATCACCAGCCCCAGGTCGATGCCGATCACGCGCCCAAAGCCGCGGCAGGTCTCGCAGGCGCCTACGGCCGAGTTGAACGAGAACAAGCCCGCGGTCGCGTCCTGGTAGTGCAAGTCGCACTGCGCGCAGTGCAGGTCGCCCGAATAGCGCAGCACGCGCTGTTCGGACCCGCTCGCGTCCAGTGCATGGATGCTGACCCGTCCGTGTCCGGCGCGCAGCGCCGCCTCCAGCGCCTCGATGAGACGGCTGCGCTCGGCGGGGTCCAGGCGCAGGCGGTCCTGAATCACGGTGAGCGCGCTCGCATCCTCGCTGTGGATACGCGCGTAGCCGAGCTTCGCGAGCTCGAGCCGCAGGGCCGCGCTCGCCAGGCGCCCGGTGACCGGCACCGGAAAGCACACCAGCAGCAGCGGCTGCTCCAGCCCCGCGAGTGCACCGGGAAGTGCCTCGGCAATGCTCTGCGGGTGGTCGCGTCGCACCGGCTGTCCGCACTGTCGGCAGTACAGTCGCGCCGCGCGCGCGAACAGCAGCTTCAGGTGATCGTTGATTTCGCTCATGGTCCCGACGGTCGAGCGCGAAGTGCGCACGGGGTTGAGCTGATCGATCGCGATGGCCGGCGGAATATGCTCGATCCGGTCGACCTGCGGCTTGTCCATGCGATCGAGGAACTGGCGGGCGTACGGCGAGAACGTCTCGACGTAGCGCCGCTGACCCTCCGCGTACAGCGTGTCGAACACGAGCGAGGACTTGCCGGACCCGGACACGCCCGTGACGACGACCAGCTCGCGCAGCGGCAGGTCGAGGTCGAGATTGCGTAGATTGTTCTGACGCGCGCCGCGCACGACGATCGCGTCATGCGCATTGCCGCCCATGATGGCCGGTATGTTAAGGGAATTCCGGGGACCCGGAGCGCCACGGCACCAGCGCCCGCGGGCGTCTATAATGTACGACCATGCTCGCCGCACCCGATCTGCGCCGCCCTGCCGCTGCGCTGCGCCCCGCGTCGGAGCCAGCCCGCGGTGCCGCCCCGTTTCTGCCGACCACGCAGGCCGAGATGGCGGCGCTCGGCTGGAGCTGTTGCGACGTGATTATCGTGACCGGCGATGCCTACGTCGATCATCCGAGCTTCGGCATGGCTATCGTCGGGCGGGTGCTCGAGGCCCAGGGGCTGCGTGTCGGCATCATCGCGCAGCCCGACTGGCGCAGCGCCGATGCCTTCCGAGCGCTCGGAGCCCCCCGGCTGTTCTTCGGCATCACGTCCGGGAACATGGACTCGATGGTCAATCGCTACACCGCCGACCGGCGCATACGCCATGACGATGCCTACACTCCCGGGGGCGTTGCCGGCCAGCGTCCCGACCGTGCCGTGATCGTCTATGCGCAGCGTGCGCGTGAGGCGTTCAGGGACGTGCCGATCGTGATCGGCGGGATCGAGGCGTCGCTGCGCCGGATCGCGCATTTCGACTACTGGTCCGAGAAGGTGCGGCGCTCGATCCTGCTTGATGCGAAGGCCGACCTGCTCGTGTATGGCAATGGGGAGCGGCAGATCAGCGAGATTGCGCGACGCCTCGCCGCCGGGGAGCCGATCGGTGCGCTGCGCGACATTCGCGGCACCGCGTTCGCCGGCGGCGCACCGCCGGGAGCGTGGATCGAGATCGATTCGACGCACCTGGATGCGCCGGGGCCGCTTGAGCCGTCGACCGACCCGTATGCGATGGGAGCCAACGCCACTGCAGCCGCCGCGCCGGCCGCGGCCGGAGCTGCGCACGCAGCTCGACCTGCGGCCGCTGCCGGACTTGCGGCTGGGGAGCTCCGGGTCGTGCGCTTCACGCGGCGCGTCAGCGGCGAGGACCGTGACCGCAGCGTGATCCGGATGCCCGCGTTCGAGCAGGTCGAGAACGATCCGGTACTCTACGCGCACGCTTCCCGCATCCTGCATCTCGAATCCAACCCCGGAAATGCCCGCGCGCTCGTGCAGCGGCATGGCAACCAGGACGTGTGGCTCACGGCGCCGCCGATTCCGTTGACCAGCGAGGAGATGGACTGGATCTACGATCTGCCCTACCAGCGCCGGCCACACCCGCGCTACGCTGATGCGGCGATACCCGCCTACAAGATGATCCGCTTCTCGGTATCCATCCAGCGCGGGTGCTTCGGCGGCTGCACGTTCTGCTCGATCACCGAACACGAGGGCCGCATCATCCAGAGCCGTTCGGAAGCCTCGGTGCTGCGCGAGATCGGTACGATCCGCGACACGGTGCCGGGTTTCACCGGCGTGATATCGGACCTGGGTGGCCCGACGGCCAACATGTACCGCCTCGCATGCCGCAGTCGGGAGATCGAGAGCGCGTGCCGCCGGCCCTCGTGTGTGTATCCGGGCGTGTGTCCGAACCTCGACACCGATCATGCGCCGCTGATCCGGCTGTACCAGAAGGCGCGCGCGCTGCCCGGAATCAAGAAGGTCCTGATCGCCTCGGGCGTGCGCTACGACCTCGCGATCGAATCACCGGAGTACGTGCGAGAGCTCGCGCAGCATCACGTCGGCGGCTACCTGAAGATCGCTCCCGAGCACCTGCGCGAGGGACCGCTGTCGAAGATGATGAAGCCAGGGGTCGGCACGTACTACCGCTTCAAGGAGCTGTTCGACCAATACTCGAAGGAGGCGGGCAAGGAGCAGTACCTGATCCCCTACTTCATCGCAGCGCACCCCGGCACCAGCGATGAGGACATGCTCGAGCTTGCGCTGTGGCTCAAGGCCAATGGCTTTCGGGCCGATCAGGTGCAGGCGTTCCTGCCCTCGCCAATGGCGAGCGCGACCGCGATGTATCACAGCGGCCGCAATCCGCTGCGTCGGGTCACGCGCACCAGCGAGACGGTGCAGGTGCCGAAGGGGTTGCGCGTGCGGCGTCTGCACAAGGCATTCCTGCGCTATCACGATCCGGACAACTGGCCGCTGCTGCGCGAGGCGCTGCGGCGGATGGGGCGAGCGACGCTCATCGGCCCGGGACGGCAGCACCTGGTTCCGGCCCACCAGCCGCCGGGCACGGGGCGGCAGCCTGGACCGGGCCGCGCGGGCCAGAAGCCATTCCGCACGCAGCACACCGGACTGCCCGCAGCGCCGCGTGCCCCCCGCGTGCGGCGCTGATCCTGCGGCAACCGTGAGCGCACGCCGCTTCTGCATGGCCGCAGCGCTGCTGCTGGCGCTGGCAACGCTGACCGGAGCGTTCGGGGCCCATGCGCTGCGGGCCCGGCTGCCCGCCGATCGCTTCGAGGTGCTGCAGACTGCGGTGCAGTACCAGTTCTTTCACGGACTCGGCCTGCTCGGCCTCGGACTGGCCTGTGAGCGGCTCGGTTCGCGCGCACTGGAGCGGGCCGCCAGCCTCGTGCTGTACGGCGTGCTGCTGTTCTGCGGCAGCCTGTATCTGCTGCTGCTCGGCGCGCCGCGCGTGCTCGGCGTGCTCACGCCGCTCGGCGGCCTGTGCCTGATCGCCGGCTGGTGCGTGGCCGCGTGGGCGCTGTGGCGCTCGCGCGCGGCGTAGACCGGAAGGACCAGATGGACGCGGCGCAGGCGCGGGCCGAACTCACCGAGCAGTGGCGCGGCTGGCTGCTGCCGGGAATCTCGCTGCTGATCTTCGCCGGCGTGTTCTACGTGCTGCACCGGCAACTCGCGCAGTTCCGCCTGTCGAGCATCCTGATGCACCTGCGGGCGATCCCCTCGCCGGCGCTCGCCGGCGCCGTGCTGCTCACGGCCGTGAGCTACTGGCTGCTGGGATTCTATGACGTGCTCGCACTGCGCTACCTGGGCCGACAGGTGCCATACGTGCGCACGGTCTTCACGTCGTTCATCGCCTACTCATTCGGTCACAACTTCGGCATTGCCGCCTTCACCGGCGCCGCGGTGCGCTACCGGCTCTACTCATCGGTCGGCCTGAGCGCCGCCGACGTCGCCACCATCGCCGCGTTCTGCGCGGTGACCACCGCGATCGGACTGGGACTGCTCGCCGGCGTGTCGTTCGTGACTTCTCCGTACGAGGCCGCCCAGGCGCTGCACCTGCAATACAATTTCGTGTTCGGACTGGGCCTGCTGCTGATCATGCTGGTGGTGCTCTACGCGCTGTGGTCACTGCTCGGCCCGCAGCGCACCGAGGTGATGGGCTGGGCACTGCGCGCGCCGTCGCCGGGCGTCGCCCTGCCGCAGATCCTGCTGGCACTGGTCGACCTCAGCGTGGCCGCGCTGGTCCTGTACCTGCTGCTGCCGGCATCCAGCGCCGTGAGCGTGCTGGCCTTCGCGGGCGCCTATTCCATCGCGATGAGCGCCGCGGTCGCGAGCCACGTTCCGGGCGGCATCGGCGTGTTCGAATCCCTGCTGGTGCTGACGCTGCCGGCGGTACCGGCGGACCAGCTGTTCGGATCGCTGCTGGCGTGGCGCGCGATCTACTACCTGCTGCCGCTGCTGGTCGCCACCCTGCTGTTCGGCGGACAGGAGCTGCGGCTGCAGCGCACGGCGCTCGCACGCATCGAAGAAGTTGCCGCCGCGTACGTCGCACCGATCGTGCCGCAGGTCAGCGGTGCGCTGGTGGTCCTCGCCGGCTTCCTGCTGCTGGTCTCCGGCGTCACGCCAACGCTCGACCGCCGGCTCGCGTTGCTGCGCCAGGTGATGCCGCTCGCGGTGCTCGAGGTCTCGCACCTGCTGGCCAGCGTGGTCGGCCTCGCGCTGCTGATTCTCGCGCGCGCGCTGTTCCGGCGCGTTGCCGCAGCGTACCAGCTCACCGTATGGCTGTTGCTCGCCGGCATCGTCGCCTCGCTGCTGCGCGGCCTGCAGATCGAGCAGTCGCTGGTACTGGCGCTGGTGCTGGGTGTGCTGTGGCTCGGCCGGCGCGCGTTCTACCGTCCGGCCGAGATCATGGCACAGCGCTTCACCCCCACCTGGATCATGAGTCTCACGATCATCATCTCGACCGCGATCTGGATCGGATTCTTCGCGTACCGGCACGTGGATTACTCCCATGCCCTGTGGTGGACGTTCGCGTTCGAGGCGGACGCCCCGCGCATGCTGCGCGCTTCGCTCGTGGTCGTGCTGCTGGCGGCCGCCTTCCTCGCGACCAACCTGCTGCGGCCGGCGCGGCCCGATCCGGGCGTCGCCTCGAGCGCCGACCTGGAGCGTGCGCGCGGCCTGATCGCGCAGTGCCCACAGGCGCTGGCAAACGCGGTGCTCAGCGCGGACAAGCGACTGCTGTTCAGCAATACCGGCGACGCATTCCTGATGTACCAGATCAGCGGGCGCAGCTGGGTCGCGCTCGGCGACCCGGTCGGCGCGGCGCAATGCCGCGAGGAACTCGTGTGGCGCTTCCGGGAGCTCTCCGACCGCCATGCCGGCTGGACCGTGTTCTACCATGTCAGTGCCGAGCGCCTGCCGCTCTACGTCGATCTCGGGCTGGCGGTGATGAAGCTCGGCGAGGAGGCACGGGTGTGGCTGCCGAGCTTCACGCTCGAGGGCAGCGCGCGAGCCGAGCTTCGCACCCAGCGCCGCCGCGCCGAACGCGACGGTGCGAGCTTCCAGGTGGTCCGCCCGTCGGCGATCGAGCCGCTGCTGCCGCGGCTGCGCTCGATCTCCGACGCGTGGCTGGAGGACAAGGCGGTGGCCGAAAAGAGTTTCTCGGTCGGTGCCTTCGACGAGGCCTACCTGCGCCAGTTTCCGGTCGCGCTGGTGAGCTGCAATGGCGAGCCGGTGGCGTTCGCGAGCCTGTGGATCGCCGGCACCGGCGAGGAAATCGCGGTCGATCTGATGCGCTTCGGTCCGGACGCGCCGCGCGCGGCGATGGACTTCCTGTTCGTCGAGCTGATGCTGTGGGGGCGGGCGCAGGGCTATCACTGGCTCAATCTCGGCATGGCACCGCTGGCCGGACTCGAGCAGCACCCGCTTGCACCAGCTTGGCACCGGGTCGGCAATTTCGTGTTCCGTTATGGGGAACACTTCTACAACTTCGATGGATTGCGGCGATATAAGGCAAAATTCAATCCGGTGTGGGAATCGAAGTACCTCGCGTCGCCGGGTGGCCTGGCGCTGCCTCGCGTGCTGCTCGATGTCTCGGTGCTGATCTCCGGTGGTGTCAAGGAGCTGTTTGCGAAATGAACTTCAGGAAATGCGTGCTGGTGCTGGCGATGACGCTGGTGGGGCTGGCTGGACCGGCCGTAAGGGCCGCTGCGGACCCACCTGCTGCCGCGCCGCCGCGTGCAGCGAAACCCACCGCGGCTGCAGCCCGGGCCGCAACCACGGAGCGCGCCCGCCGCCAGGCGCAGGAGCGAGCGCAGGCGGGGGAGCGCAGCTTCGAGTACGGCGCGCAGTTCGGCACCGTCAGCCTGTACATGCCGCCCGCCAAACCGAAGGGGGTCGTGATCTTCCTGTCCGGAGACGGCGGCTGGCACCTCGGAGTGATCGACATGGCCCGGCACCTGCGCGATCAGGGCGCCGCAGTAGCCGGGATCGACGTGCGTCGCTACCTGGCCGACGTCGCAGCGACCAAGGGCGGAGGCTGCCGCTACATGGCGTCCGATTTCGAAACCCTCGCGCACCGCGTCGAGCGCGAGATGGGTCTGCACGACTACCAGGTGCCGATGCTCTACGGCTATTCCTCCGGCGCGACGGTCGTCTATGCCGTGCTGGTGGAATCCCCGCCTGGCACATTCGCGTCGGCCGTGAGCCTCGGATTCTGTCCCGACCAGAAATTCGGCGGCATCGCCCTGTGTCCGGGGGGCGGCGCGAAGCTGACTTATCACACCGGCGACAAGGGCGCGTGGGTGTTCGATCCGGCTCCGAAGCTCAGCGATCCGTGGGTTGCATTCCAGGGCGAATCGGACATCGTCTGCTCGCCGGCACAGGTCGATGAGTTCGCGTCGAAGGTTGGCCATTCAGAGGTCGTGCGGCTGCCGATGGTCGGACACGGATTCAGCGTCGAGAAGAACTGGCTGCCGCAGTTCCAGCAGCTGTACGCGCGGATGTCGGCGCTGAACCCCGTCGCCCCGCTGGTTCCGGCGGATGTCGCCGACCTGCCGCTCATCGAGCAGCCGATCCCGGCCGGCAATCCGGGTGCGCCGCTGGTCGTGCTGCTGACCGGCGATGGTGGCTGGGCGGGACTGGATCGCGGTCTGGCCGAGGCGTTCAATGCGCACGGCGTGCCGCTGGTTGCGCTCTCGACCCTGAAGTACTTCTGGCATGCGCGGACCCCGGACGAGACCGCCGGCGACATCGCCCGCGTGCTGCGTCATTACCTCACGGCCTGGAAGCGCGAGCGCGTGCTGCTGGTCGGTTATTCCTTCGGCGCCGACGTGCTGCCGTTCGTCGTCAATCGGCTGCCACCGGAGCTGCGCGCGCGCATCGGCACCGTGAACCTGCTGGGACTGAGTGAGAACGCGAGCTTCGAGATCCATGTTGCCGGCTGGGTGCCGGGCAGCGCGACCGGCAATGCTCCGGTGCGGCCCGAAATCGAACGCATGCATGGCATCGATGCACTGTGCCTGTACGGCAGCGGCGAGCATGATGATCCCTGCGCCCGTTTTGCCGGCGCCGGTATGACGGCGCTGCCGTTGGGACAGGGGCATCACTTCGGCGGCGAATACGGCGAGCTCGCCACGGCGGTGCTGCACCACGCAGGCTATGAGTCTCCCGCCACAGCCGGCGATCCGGTGCCGCCCGATTCCCCGGGCGCTCGCTGATGGACTTACCCGGCGCGGCATGCTGATCGACGGCGCAGCGCTGCGGCAGCATCCGCTGGCCGCCGCGCTGCTCCCGGCGCTGCAGCAGCGCCGCGACGTCGTGCTCGCGGCGCCCACCGGGGCCGGCAAGAGCACGCTGGTTCCGCTGGCGCTGCTCGAAGAAGAGTTCGTAGGCGGGCGCAGCATCCTGCTCCTCGAACCACGCCGGCTCGCGGCGCGTGCGGTCGCCGCACGTATGGCCGCACTGCGCGGCGAGCCGGTCGGCCAGTGCATCGGCTACCGTGTGCGCTTCGACACGCGCGTGTCGCGTGCCACGCGCGTCGAAGTGCTGACCGAGGGTGTGCTCACACGCCGGCTGCAGGAGGATCCCGCCCTCGAGGGGGTCGCCTGCGTGATTTTCGACGAGTTTCACGAGCGCAGCCTGCATGCCGACCTGGCGCTCGCGTTGTGCCTCGACGCGCGCGCGCAGCTCGATGCCCGCTTCCGCATCCTGGTGATGTCGGCGACCCTGGAGCTCGAGCGCGTCGTGACTCTGCTCGGGGAACCGGCGGTCGTGGAGCTGCCCGGACGGACTTTCCCGGTGGATATCCGCTACCTCGGTCGTGGCCCGCCGCTGTTGCCGGGCAGCGCGTCGGAGGCCGAAGCCTTCGAGCGTGCGCTGGTGCGCTCGGTGCAGGCGGCGCTCGCCGCCAGCAGAGGTGATGTGCTGGTATTCCTGCCAGGAGTCGGCGAGATCCGGCGTGCGCAAGCGCAGCTGCAGCGCGCCGCACTTCCCGCATCGGTGCGGCTGCTGGTGCTCTACGGCGATCTGCCCAGCGACGCGCAGGACGCCGTGCTGGCGCCCGCCGCGACCGGCACGCGCAAGGTCGTGCTCGCGACCAATGTTGCCGAGACCAGCCTTACCATTCCGGGCGTGACCAGTGTGGTGGACGCGGGTCTGGTGCGCCGTTCGCGCTTTGATCCCGGGACCGGCATGAGCCGGCTCGAGCTGATGCGGGTGACGCGCGCTTCCAGCGAGCAGCGAGCGGGTCGTGCCGGACGCACCGAGGCCGGCGTGTGCTACCGGCTCTGGGGCGAGGGCGCGCAGGGTGCGCTCGCAGCCCATGACACGCCGGAAATCCTCGAGACTGATCTGACCCCGCTGGCGCTCGAGCTGGCGCGATGGGGCGTGCGCGACGCCGCGCAGCTGCGATGGCTGGATGCACCACCGGCGGCGACGCTCGCGCAGGCGCGCGAACTGCTGCTGCGCCTGCAGGCGCTGGACGCGACCGGAAGGCTCACGGCGTCGGGCACCGAGATGGCCCGAATCGCGGTGCACCCGCGTCTGGCCCACATGCTGCTGCAGGCCCGGCATTTCGGGGCCGTGGCGCTCGCGGCGCAGCTGGCTGCGCTGCTGTCGGAGCGCGACCTGCTGCACGGAGATCCAGATATCACGCTGCGGCTGGACCTGCTGCACGGCGGTGCGGTGCGCGGTGAAGCGCGCACCAATCTCGAGCGCGTGCAGCGTACGGCACGCGCACTCGAAGCCGCCGTGCCATCCCTGCAGCCTGGGGCTTCCGACGCGGCCTTGGCGCGGCTTGCACAGCTCGGTCCAGCCGCGCTGCCTGGGGCGCTGCTCGCACTCGCCTATCCGGATCGGATCGGCCAGCGGCGGAGCGGCTCCGGAGGTCGCTATCTGCTGAGTAACGGACGCGGTGCGGCCTTCCGTAGCCCCGTGGCGCTGTCGCATTCACCGTACCTGGTCGCCGCGGTGCTCGACGATGACCGGCGCGATGCGCGCATCGACCTCGCGGCCGAGCTGCCGCTGCCGGCGCTCGAGTGCGTATTCGCGGGCCGGATCACCACGCACGAGCACTGTGGTTGGGAACCCCTCGAGGGTGCAGTGCTCGCCCGGCGGGTGCGGCGCCTCGAGGCGCTCGTGCTCGAAGAGCAGCTGCTGCCGGTGCCCACCGGCGATGGGGCCATCGACGCCATGCTCGAGGGCGTACGCTCTCTCGGGCTCGACTCGCTGCCCTGGAAGACCGACACCCGTCTGCTGCAGGCGCGCATGGAATTCGTGCGGCTGCGCGGCGGCGCCGCGCCACGTAGCGACTGGCCTGCAAGCGATGATGCGACGCTGCGCGCGACGCTGCACGAATGGCTCGCGCCATGGCTGCCGGGCGTCACGCGCCGCTCCCATCTCGCGCGGCTGCCGCTGGCCGAAGCGCTGCGCGCCCGGCTCAGGCCGGCGCAACTGCGCGAGCTCGAGGTGCTGGCGCCGCGTGAACTGACGGTGCCCAGTGGCTCGCGCATACGGATCGATTATCTCGACGACAGTGCGCCCTGCGTGGCGGTGAAGTTGCAGGAAGTCTTTGGTCTGGAAGTGACACCCCGCATCGGCGGCGGTTCGGTCCCCGTGACGTTCAAGCTGCTCTCACCCGCGCAGCGCCCGGTGCAGATCACGCGCGACCTGGCCGGATTCTGGCGCAGCGGCTACGCCGAAGTCCGCAAGGACCTGCGCGGCCGCTACCCGCGCCATCCATGGCCCGAGGATCCGCTGCAGGCGATCGCGACGCGCGGCCGCAAGCGCTGAGCCACCCGCCTCAGTGCGGCAGACCTTCAGCCGAGAGGGCCGCCTGAACCGCCGGGCGCGCGGTGACCCGCGCCATGTAGGCCTGCAGCTGCGGCCAGGCCGCAAGGTCGATCTTGAGCGGAACGGTCCAGCGCAGCACCGTGAACAGGTACGCGTCGGCGACCGTGAACTGCTCGCCGGTCAGGTAGGAATGACCGGAGAGCGCGTCGCTGACGTAGCCGAACCGGCGTCTCAGGACCTCGAGCTGTGCGTCGCGCGTCGCTTCCGGTGTCGTCGAACGGAACAACGGGCCGAAGTTCTTGTGCAACTCGGAACTGATGAAGGCGAGCCATTCGCGCACCCGGACGTTCCCCATCGTGCCGGCGGGCATGATCAGGTGCGCTGAGGGGGCCAGCTCGCCTATATAGGCCAGCAGCACTGCTCCCTCGGTGAGGACCTCGCCGCTGTCGAGCTTCAGCGCCGGTACGTAGCCCTTCGGGTTGATCGCATTGAAGTCCGCGCCGGCCGCGGTCTTCTTGTCGCGCAGATCGACCTTCTCGGTCACGTACGGCAGGCCCGATTCCTGCAGGGCGATATGGGATGCCAAAGAGCAGGCGCCGGGAGAGTAGTACAGTTTCATGCGGTCTCCAGAGGAGTGGGCGGACGTGGCGAAAAACACACGGCCAGGGCCACTGCCAGGGCCACGGCCCGGGGCGTTGGCGGCAACAGGCCGTGCGGTGCCGGTTCGTGAAGCTATCTTAAGTTAGCTTGACGTCAGCGGTACAGGCGTGGAGGCTTTCCGGACCATGTCCCGACGCGCACTTCCCTGGATCCTGCTGTTGGCGCTCGCCTCGTGCCAGAGGGCGGCGCCACCGCCGACCTTGCGCGCCACGCACGCCAACGAGCCGCCGGATATCGCGTGGTTCGACGGCAGCCTGCAGGGCGCGTTCATCGTGGCGAAGCGCGAGAACCGGCCGGTGCTGATCTACTGGGGCGCGGAATGGTGCCCGTTCTGCCACACCCTGAAATCCACGGTGTTCTCGCGTCCGGATTTCATCGCGAAGGCCAAGCTGTTCCTGCCGGTGTACCTGGACGGGGATGACGAGGGAGCCCAGAGGTGGGGTGAGACCTTCGGCATCCAGGGCTACCCGACGCTGATCGTCCTCGACCCAGACCGGCACGAGATCATCCGGCTCGGCGCCGGACGCGACGTATCGCAGTATGCGGCGGCGCTCGATCTCGCCCTCGAGGACGTGCACCCGGTCGATGCGCTGCTGCAGTCCGCGGCCGCGGGCCAGCCGCTCGCACTCGATGACTGCCGCAGGCTCGCGTACAACTCGTGGGATCTCGATACGCTCGAAGCGAGCGGATATGCACAGCGAGCCGCGGCACTGCAGGCCGCGGCCAGGCAATGTCCGGCGGATGCGAAGCTCGAGCGTGCCGATCTCGATACCTTCGCGGCCTACTATCAGGCCAGCGCCGAGAGTGCCGCCCTGGCCGATGCCGGGCAGCAGCCATCGGCGGCGCTCTCCGGGCTGATTGACCAGGTCACCGCGGTGCTTGCGCAGCACGACAACGCCGTGGCCGCCGCCGGCGCGCTCAGCTCGCTCGATGTGAGCTTCTTTCGGGCCGTGCACGCCCGCGGACCGAAATTCGCCGCCCAGTTCGGCGACGGCTACGTCGCGATCATGGATGCGGCGGCCAGCGATCCGCGCTACGTGCTCGCGGACCAGCTCGGCTTCGTGGATGCGAAGCTGCGCGCGCTCGTCGCGCTGTCGCCCGTCAAGGCGAAGCAGCCCGGAGCGACGCTGCCGAAGGCGGCCGTGGCCGCGGCGCGGGCGCGCGTCGACGCGGCGCTTGCGGCAGAGCAGAACATCTACGTGCGCTCCGGCCTCGTGAACGCGGCGCTGAACATACTCGAGGAGGTTGGCGATTACCCGGCCGCCTACCAGGTCGCGCAGGCGGAGATCGGCCGCGCCAGCGCGCCGTACTACTACAAGGCCGATCTCGCGGAGATCGCCGAGAAGCTCGGGCATCGGGACGAGGCGCTCGCACTGCTCGGCCAGGCCTACCAGGAGTCGCAGGGCGCCGCCACCCGCTTCCAGTGGGGCCAGGCGTGGTTGAGCGGTCTGCTGCGTCTGGCGCCGAAGGACGCGCCGCGCATCCAGAGCGCCGGTGCGCAGGTGCTCTCCGAACTCGACGGCACCGATCGCATCTACCTGCGAGCGCGCGTGGAGCTCGGCAAGCTCGATCGCGAGCTGCGCGACTGGAACTCCGCCGCGAAGGACGCGCACCGCGACGTGCTGCAATCCCTGCACGCGCGCATGCAGCAGATCTGCGTCAAGATCCCCGGTGGCGAACCGGCGCGTGCGAGCTGCGACGCGTTCCTGCAGCCTGCCGCCTGAAGCCCGCCCGATCGCCATGCGCTAAACTCGCCGTCCGCCGATGGGCCTGTAGCACAGCGGTTAGTGCAGGGGACTCATAATCCCTTGGTCCTTGGTTCGAATCCAAGCAGGCCCAGTTCATTCGCATCAGATGTTCCGTAGCGCTTCAACCGCAATTGCCCTCTCAACCGTCTTCGTCTTCTCGTCCCACTTCGCCTTGTCCTCGGCAGTATCTGCGCTGCGCGTCATGCCGTCGGCAATAGGTCTGCTCTGCACTCGAAAAGCCGTGCCGCCCTTCCTCACCGATAGCGTAAAGCCGAATCCAGGCGTATACGCCCAGTACGCCTCATCGCCCAGACCGCTTTCCGCGCCCTTCATGAACCGCCCCGTCTTCGGCGCGTCGAATTGACGGGCCGTCAGGAAATTCACCTGGACGTTCTGCGCCGACATCTGCGGCTTGCCATGCTCCCGCCACACGCAAAATTGCGGGTGGCCCGGCAGGCTGTAGGTTCCGTCGTCAACCGGCACACCGAGTACTTTCGTGACCTGCGCAGCGGTCAACAGCTTACAGGCGTCCCCGCTCGCCTCTTCGATAGTACCCGCCGCTGGAGCCCGGAAGGCCGCAAATCCGATGCCCATGGCCCCCGCAATCAACCAATGGCGCAAACCCGTCTGCATCGTGGCTCTCCTAGTCGACCTCGGAACGATCGCGTCCTGATTCCTTCGCCCGATAGAGCGCCCGATCGGCGCGATCGAACAGCGTCTCGGGGGTGTCGTCTTCGCGGATCTCGGTGATGCCGCACGAGGCGGTCACCTTCACGGGCGTGCCTCGAAAATGAAAGCCGAGGCGATCGAGTTCTTCGCGCATCAGGGCTGCGACCCCGCGCGCACCTTCTGCCGGTGTACCCACCAGCAGCATGATGAACTCCTCGCCGCCGTAGCGGGCGACGAAGTCGGTCTCCCGGACCTTCTCGCGCAGCAGCTTCGCGAAGGCCCGCAGCACGCGATCGCCCGCGCGATGGCCGTACGAGTCATTGATACTCTTGAAGCGGTCGAGGTCCCAGGCAACGATCGAGAGCGGCTGGCGGAAGCGCCTCCAGCGCTTGAACTCCTGCTCGATGCGCTCGTCGTATCCGAGCCGGTTCGCGATGCCGGTCAGTGCGTCGAGCAGTGCCATGCGCTGCTCGCGCAGCAGACTGCGCTCGAGCGCGGCGGTCTCGTTCTCGAGCTGCTGGATGCGCTCACCCATGCGCTCGGCCCGCTCGCGATAGGCATGTGAGCGCCGCTCCTCTCGCGCACGGAAGGCCTGCAGGTGGCCGTCGATCGCCTCCAGTCGCGACTTGACCGCAACCTGCAGATCGCCGAGGTCCGTGGCGACCTGTACCGTGCTGCCGATCTCCTGCACTTCGCCGCGCAAGCGGTCATTGAGCTCGCGACCGCTGCGATCGGCCTCGCCCTGGTCGGCCTGGGAGGCGGCAAGGAACGAGGCGATTTCCCCCAAACGAGCGCTTACCTGCTTCAGCACCCGTTCGCTTTCGGCCTTCTCGGTCTCGAGGCGGGTGCGCTCGGCGGCGATCAGGTCTCCCAGCCGCCAGACCGCCTGCTCGAATGCGGCCATCGACGGTGGCTCCGACAGGCCTGAACGCACCGCGTCGGCTTCTGACTTGTCCGACGCAACCAGGCCGAGCCGATCGAGGACCAGCAACAGCGGTTCGGCGAGTACTTCGAGCCCGGCGATGCCGTCGGCCGGCGAGTCGGGGGCCGGCACCGGCACGGCCGCGGCGGGCGGAGCTGACGCTTCCCGGTGCTGTCCGGTGAGCGCGCGCGTCGCATCGAATGCCGTGACGGCCGTCGTCACGCGACTGAGCAGCTGGTCAAGCGCGCCGGCACTCTCGGCGGTGCGGATCGTCGCCGCCACCACGCGCAATTCTTCGTCGAGCCGGGCATCGACGCCCTGCGCGGCTGCACAGAGGCGTCGGACCAGTCGGCGCAGAATGTCCTCGAGCTGCTTCCAGGTTCTGGCCTGCGCGTCGAACTGCTCTGTCAACACGCGGTACTTCTCGCGCCAGTCCGGAACTTGATTCACTGACTCTGACCTCGCGATAGACAGGAGCGCCTTGCGGTCGTCCGCAAATGATCGCCGGAAGAACCCGCCTTGTCGAACGCAGCTGTTGCCGGCGCCCTGGCACGGTCCGGTCGCTTGCATGCCAGCCGACAGCTGTCATAGTGCCAAGGACCTCCACTGAGTCAGCGACTGCAAAGGAGCCGGAATGGACCACACCGCAGATTCGGCAGCAGGAGCCGTGCGCATGGCGCGCCGTGGGGTGATGACCGCTGCCCTCGGAGGACTCGGGGTCCTGGCGCTGCGGCCGCGGCGCGCCGCGGCGGACGATGAGGGCATCTCTCACAGCGCGGAATCGATCCATCAGGAGCCGCTGATAGCCGCGCGCCGTGACAGGATCTACGCGGCGCTGACCGACGCGGCGCAATTCGAGCAGCTCACTAGGTTCAGCGACGCGGTCAAGACCATGCCGCCGCAGCATGATCCGGCACGAATCGAGCCGCGGGCCGGGGGCCCCTTTGCGCTGTTCGGCGGCTATATCAGCGGACGCTTCATCGAGTTGGTCGCAAACGAACTGGTCGTGCAGGCCTGGCGCGTCGGCAATTGGAACCGCGGCGTCTACTCGATTGCGAGCTTCCAGCTGCACGAACAAGGCACGGACACCCGGATCGTATTCGATCATGCTGGATTCCCGCTCGGGGCTGCCGGCCATCTCGCACTGGGCTGGCAAAGAAACTACTGGGATCCACTGCGGAGGCTACTTGCCTAGCCGCCCATCGCTCAACGCAACGTGAAGGTCTCCGCCGACTCGCCGAGTGCCCGAAGAAACCCCGCTGCGGCGGCACCATTGATCGGCTCCGGACCTGCGAGTCCGTCCGGAAAGTAGCGCAGCAGCAGCGCCCGGTCGGTCGGAGCAATGTTTGCAAAGCCCATGGTCCAGTTCGGGAAGCGGCGATCCGGGTGCGTCTCGAGCTGGATCAGGCGCAGGTCGCGGTGCGAGCGGGCCGGAACGATGCGCGAGTGATAGATCCGGTTGACTTCGTCGTAATCGCCCTCGAGGGTCTGCAGGAAGCGCCCGTCGACGTGGCACAGGAAGCCGGTGACCTCGGACACCGAGTTATACGCCGCCGCACGTTCCGCGAGATCCACGATCCGCTTGACGTCGAAATCGCCGATCCGAGAGCTGACATAACTGATGCTGAATAGATTCATGCGCGTGCATTCCTGGCTGCAGAGTGTAGCAGGGCCGTCATGGCCCGATCGCGAGGCGTGAGCGGAACTCGCGCCGCACCAGCAGCAGGCTCACGGCCGCCTGCAGCGCGAGACTGGCGACCGAGAGATACCACAGCTGTCGCGGCGCGAACCAGGGCTGGCGCGCGAGCCACAGGGCCGGAATCGCGAACGTCAGCAGGCGCGAGGCGCTACTGAGCAGTGAGGGCACCGTGTGCCCGAGCCCCTGGAAGGTGCTGGAGCAGGTGAACACGATCCCGGTGCCGACGAAGCTCCACGAAAGTATCTGCATGAACTGCGCGCCACCTTCGATCACGCGCGGTTCCCCGGAAAACAGCCGTATGAACCACTGCGGATCGACCTGGCAGAGCAGCGTGAGCAGCAGCATCACGAGGCAGCTCAGGCCCAAACCGGTCCGGAAGGCCTCGCGCACGCGAGAGTACTGCTTCGCGCCAAAGTTCTGGCCGACGATCGGTGCCACGGCGAATGCCACCGCCATCGCGGGCAGCATGATCGACTGCATCACGCGCGACCCTACGCCGAATCCCGCCTGCGCGTCGGCGCCGAAATGGCGGATCATCCAGAAGATCAGTCCAAAGTAGATGAACATCAGCGCGAACTCGCCGCCCGCGGGAAGCCCGATCTTCAACAGCCGACTCCAGACCGCCGGGCGTGGCGCCCAGGCGGACGGATGCAGCGCGACGTATTTCTCCAGCCGGGCAAAGTAGACGGTCAGCATCACCACCCCGGCTGCGATCGAGAGCGTGCTCGCGAGGCCGGCACCGGCAACTCCCAGCGCATGTCCGGTGCCCCAGCCGGCGATCAGCACCGGCGCCAGCGCGACATTCAGCAGTACGGTCAGGCCCTGCACGAGCATCGTCGGCCGCACGATCCCGGTGCCGCGCAACGCCGAGCCCATCGACACGAGGGCGAACTGCAACGCCAGTCCTGGTATGAACCAATATAGGTAGCTCGTTCCCGCGCCGGCTGTTGCCGCGTCGGCGCTCATCGCGCGCATGTACGCGCCGGCGCCGGCATAGCCGGCTACCAGCGTGAACACGGCACAGCTGCCGGCCAGCGCCAGCGACTGGTTGAAGACCAGGTTTGCCTCTTCCCGGTCCGCGCGGCCGACGGCCTGTGCGATCAGCGCGACGATGCCGACCCCGAGAGTCTGGGTCAGCGCGAAGATCAGGAACATCAGGTTACCCGCGCCGCTGACTCCCGCAATCGCCGCCTCGCCGATGCGCGACACGAAGTAGAGATCGACCACGTAGTACAGCGTCTGCAGCAGCATGCCCGCCATGATCGGCAAGGCCATGGCGACGATGTGTCGCGCGACTGACTGTTGCGTGAGGTCCTTCATATCAGCAGCGCATGCTACACGGACCGGAATGATGATCCGCTGGCCCCGCGCCGCCGCAGGGAGCAGTATCCGTGTCGATGACCGCTGTTTTGATCCGAACGCTGCGGGGCGAGGACTACCCGGCCTGGAAGCCACTCATCTTCAACCTGTATTCGACCGGCCTCGATTACACCGTGAAGTACGACTTCGACACCCGTTTCGGGCACTTCAGCGTCGGCACAACCGGCACCCAGTTCCTGAAGATGGACGAGTCATTCGGCTATCCGACGGCCGGGGAGATCTTCAGCGTCAAGAACTCGAACGGCGAGAATTCGCTGTTCCCGGACATCGAGACGCAGCTGCGAACGCATGCTGGCTGGCTGTTCCGGAACGTCCAGACCGACCTGTACTGGAATTTCACCGGCGGCTATCGCAACTGGGGAGCGAATTCGGTGGCGCCGATCCTCCACGACACCGCGGGCAACCCGATCGGGGGCGGCGACTGGGTGCATTCCAACAGCACCTTCGATCTGAACATCGCCTACAAATTTGCCGATGGGCGACTGGCGGGCGATCAGATCTACTTTCATGCCACCAACCTGTTCAATACGCCGCCGCCGTTCGTCAATGGGCCCACCGGCTACGACTCGGCCGCCGCGAACCTGGTCGGCCGGATCATCGAGGCGGGCGTACGGATCAAGTTCTGAGCGAGCTGGAGATATCATGAACCACGCGTCGATCGCACTGTTTGGCCCGCTGCTGCTCGGGGCGGCCGTCTGCGCCGTTGCGGCCACACCGGACATTCCCGGCTACGTGAGCGCTGCGGTCAACGACCCGGGTCGTCCCGCCGCCGATGTCGCACAGGATCCGCTCTACCATCCGGCTGAAGTGCTCGCGTTCTCGAAGATCAAGCCGGGCGACAAGGTATTCGAGTTCTTCGCCGGCGGCGTCGGCGGGTACCACCTGCGTCTCTTAAGCAGGCTGGTAGGCCCTAAAGGCCACGTCTACGCGGCCGTGGCGCAGGAAATGGTCGACCAGCGCCCGACGGCGGGCGATGCCGTCAAGGCCATCGCCGCCAGCCCCGAGTATTCCAACGTGACCGTGCTGGTCGAACCGGCCCGCAATCCCACTGCGCCCGAGCCGCTCGATGCGTTCGTGATCCTGAGCGTCTATCACGACATGCATACCCCGGCGCCGTTCGGCACCGGCGAATTGCTGCCCTTCAACCGGGCCGTGTTCGCCGCACTCAAGCCCGGCGGCACCTACTTCGTGACCGATTTCGCAGCGCCAAAAGGCAGCGGATTCACGGTCACGCCGCAGGTGCATCGGGTCGAGCCGGATGCGGAGAAGGCCGAGATACTGCAGGCGGGATTCGCCTTCGACGGTGCCAGCGAAGCGCTGGCGAAGCCCGACGATGACTATGCGGCACACTCGAAGGCGGGGTCCGATCAGTTTACCTTCCGATTCCACAAGCCTTGAGCGATAGTGCAGCGACACCCAGGAGCCGGACGGCGATCCGGCGTTTCCTTAAGCCCAGGAGAACAGCCATGATCCAGCGCAGAAATTTCTTGAGTCTGTCAGCGATGGCGCTGCCCGCGGCCGCGGTATCGTTCGCAGGTCCGGCCTTCGCGCAGCGCGCGGGATCCAACTCCTGCCTGCCGGATCCGGCCAGGCTCAAGACGCGCACGGCTGCCAAGACCGAAGTGCTCTACAAGACCACGCACGGCAAGCCGAACGGCCTCGCCGTCACCACCAATCCCGGCGAACTCTGGGTCATCGACCAGGGCACGGAGCGCTGGGTCACGCTGACGCACATCGCCGACGGATCGGTGATCCGGGAGTTCCAGACTGATGTCGTCGGGCCGAGCGGCGTCGTGATCGACGACGACAACGTGATGTGGCTCACCTCGACGCACAACAGCCTGATCGTCAGCATCGATCCGGCCAACGGCAAGACCATCGCGAAGTACGTCACGCCGGGCGCAGGCCGGATCTACAAGAAGGCCGGTGATCCGCCGAACCGCGTCAGCAAGCTGCCCACCGCCTATCCGGAGCTGTCACGCGCCGTCGGGGGCGGGCAGCGGGAAGCGCGGGCGGGCGGCATGGGAGGGCCTCGCGGCAATGGCCTGCCTCCAGGGCAGGTTCCGCTCGACACCGACGAGGGGGCCGGCGGCACCGGTGCCCATGGCATCCTGTCCAAAGGCGATCTGCTGATCTACGCCTGCCCGCCGAGCCGTGCGATCTACGTGATCAACAAGAAGACCTGGGAAGTCCAGGATGTCTGGCCGACTCCCGGCAACCGTCCGCACGGTATGACCTGGGCCGATGCGTCGAAGACCAGCTTCTGGAACGTCGATTCCAACACCAACACGTTCTACCACTACGACGCATCGAGTGGCGCGATCCGGGAAGCCGTGCGCGTGCAGGATGATCCATACACCGTCTGCCACGGTGCCAAGCTGGTCGATGGCTATATGTACTTCTGCGACGACGTCGGCTGGATCTGCCGGATCAAGTGGACCTGATGCCTCGTCAGTGTGGCAGCGAGTAGTTCAATGCGGTAGCGAGTAGTTCGCGGGCAGCCAGGTATAGCCGCTCTTCTCGGCACGGATGTGACCGATTGCCGGGAAGGACAGGTGGGATGCGGCGACCCAGTAGCCGCCCTTCGCGGCCGCATCGAAGGTCTTGATGCGCGCGGCGGTCGCCACGGTGGTGTCGGAATCGAATTTCATCGCGACCGAAGGCCGCGCGAACTGCACCGCGCCGACGTGGATCAGATCGCCCAGCACGAGCAGCTGGCTGCCCTTGCTGGCGACGAGATAGGAGGCGTGGCCCGGGGTGTGTCCGTGCGTATCCACCGAGCTGATTCCTGGTACCAGCTCGCCATCGGCATCGAAGCTCTTGAGTTTCCCCGCCTTGACATAGGGTGCGAAGGCCGCCTGGGCCGTCTGGAAGCCGCCCTTGGCCTCGGCGGCCGCGCTCGCCAGATGCGCCGGATCGAGCCAGTAGTCCGCCTCGGCCTTGGACGCGCGCACGATCGCGTTCGGGAAGTTCGGCTTGTCGCCGCTCGAGAGCCCACCGATGTGGTCGCCGTGCATGTGCGTGATATAGATCTCGTCGACCTGCTCAGGGGCGTAGCCGGCCGCTCGCAGATTGCCGAGCAGCTTGCCGGTCGTCGGACCCATCGCGCCGCCCGTTCCGGTATCGATCAGCACCAGCTTGGTGCCGGTATTGATCAGGAAGGCATTGATCGAAGTCTCGAGCGGCGATGCCAGGTACGCGCGCGCCAGCAAATGTGTAATCTCCTCAGGGCTAGCGTTCACGAGCAGGTCCTTGACCGGCAGCATCGCGGTGCCATCCGAGAGCGCCGTGACCTCGATGTCGCCGACCATTTGACGGTAATAGCCCGGCGCCTGCGTCTTCAGGAGCGGCGCGGCGGCCTGCGCCTGCGCGAGGCAGCAGGTGAGCAGCGCTGCGGCCGCGCACCGCGCCACGACCCATCCCCGGCTTGCTGGTTCTCGGTCCGACATAGGTTGCATCCCCGACTCGTGTGTATGCCATCTGGCGCCGCATACACTACCGTAAGGTCGGGTCCGGCAACAGCTGGCACGCCTGCTGCAAGGCGCTATGCTGATCGCCTTCAGGAGAGCTCAGCAGCATGCCCAGGGAACCCGGTCGCAAGCGGATAGTGATTGTCGGGGCAGGTTTTGGCGGCATGGCCGCGGTCCAGGAGCTGCGGAACGTCGATGCCGACGTGACGCTGATCGACCGCACCAACCATCACCTGTTCCAGCCGCTGCTGTACCAGGTAGCCACCGCCGCCCTGTCCCCGGCGGAGATTGCGACCGCCATCCGGGTGCTGCTGCGCTCGCACCGGCGCTCCACGGTACTGATGGCCGAAGTAGTCGGGGTCGACCGCCAGCAGCGACGGGTGCGCCTCGCGTCCGGCGTCGAACTCGAATACGACTACCTGGTGCTTGCGACCGGTGCGGGCTACAGCTTCTTCGGCCACGATGAATGGTCGCCGCATGCCCATGTGCTCAAGACGCTCGATGACGCCCTGGAAGTCCGGGAGCGGCTGCTCAGCGCGTTCGAATGGGCGGAGGAATCTCCGGATGCCGCGACGGTGAACCGGTTGCTGACCTTCGTCGTGATCGGCGGCGGCCCGACCGGCGTCGAGCTCGCCGGCACCATCGCCGAGCTGGCCCGATCGACGCTGGCGCGCGATTTCAAGCGCATCAATACCCGCTATGCGCGCATCGTGCTGTGCGAGGCCGGCCCCCGCCTGCTCGCGAGCTATCCGCCGCACCTGTCGGAGTACGCGCTCGGCGCGTTGCGCTCGCTCGGTGTGGAGGTGCGCCTGGGCGAAGCGGTGCAGCACATCGACGCCCATGGCCTCGAGGTCGGCGGTACCAGGATCGACGCCGCGCTGATCCTGTGGTGCGCTGGCACCCAGGCGCGACCGGCCGCGCGGTGGATCGACGCGCCGGCGGCCCGCAACGGCGCGATCTGCGTCGGCGCGGATTGCTCCGTGCAGGGTGCCCCCGGCGTGTTCGCCATCGGCGATGTCGCGAGCTTCAGCGCGGGTCTGTCCGGGCCGCTGCCCGGGCTGGCGCCGGTCGCGAAGCAGCAGGGACGATACATCGGGCGCCTGATCCGCGCGCGCATCGAGGGCCGCCCCGACCCCGGCCCCTTCCGTTACCGGGATTGGGGAACGATGGCCGTCATCGGACGCTCCCACGCGATTGCGGATTTCGGTCGTGTCCGGCTGACCGGGTTCGCCGCGTGGCTGACCTGGTCACTCGTGCACCTGATGCTGCTGGTCGACTTCCGCTCGCGCGTGATGGTGTACCTGAACTGGTCGTGGGCCTGGTTCACGTACGGCCGCGGCGCGCGACTGCTGACGGGCAACGCGCACATGAAGCGCGTGATCACGCCGGACCAGCAGTCCTGGAAGTGACCCTCCGAGTGACGCTGAGATGAGCGATCCGCGGAGCGGGGCGGCACGCCCCGCTCCGCGGACCACCGGCGCTCAGGAAGCCGGCGCCTCGATCGCGATCGTCACCGTGACGTCGTCGCCGACCAGCGGCACGAACTTGTCCATCTTGAAGTCGCTGCGCTTGATCGTGGCCGTGGCGTCTGCCCCGATCGCATCCTTCTTCTGCATGTTCATCGCGTGCTTGAAGGCGGTGACCTTCAGCGTGACGGGCTTGCTGACACCCTTGATGGTCAGGATGCCGTCAATCGTGCTCGGTGCGTCGCCTTCGAACTTCACCGCGGTGGACTTGAAGGTCGCGGTCGGAAACTCGGCCGTATCGAGCAGATCGGCCGCCTGGATGTGCCCGTTGAATAGTTCCGATCCGGTATCGACCGACTTGGTGTCGATGACGACGTCGATCTGCGCGGTCTTGGCGGCCGGATCGAACACCACGGTACCGGTGGTCTTGTCGAAGCGCGACAGCTGGGTCGAGAATCCCAGGTGGTTGTACGAGAAGCGTACGAAAGTATGGTTGGGCTCCGGCGCGTAGGTCGTCGGCGCCGCAAGAGCCGCGGTCGAGAGTACGAGCGCCAGCCCGAGGCTGGAAACGGCAATGGACGAGGATCGCATCGGTGGACTCCTGGTGGGGGTACGAGCCGGGCATCTTAATCGCTGCCGCATGACAGTACCATGTGGAGGCGTAGACTCGAGCCCATGACCCTGTCCACCTTCCACCCCGCGGTCGCGCGCTGGTTCGAGGCGCAGTTCGTAGGCCCGACTGCGGCGCAGCAGGCTTCCTGGCCGGCGATTGCGGGCGGCCAGGATGTGCTGATCGCCGCCCCGACCGGGTCCGGCAAGACGCTCGCGGCTTTCCTGGCCGCGATCGACCAGCTCGTGCGCGCCGGGCTCGAGAACCGACTGCCGGAAGCGACCCTCGTGGTGTACGTCTCCCCGCTCAAGGCACTGTCCAACGATATCCAGCGCAACCTCGAGCAGCCGCTGGCCGCGATCGCCGCCGTGCTCGAGGGGATGGGCCTGCCCGTGCCGCCGATCCGGACGCAGGTACGCACCGGGGATACGCCCGCCGCGCAGCGACGCGCGATGCAGCGCTCCCCGCCGCATATCCTGGTCACGACCCCCGAGTCGCTCTACCTGCTGCTGACCAGTGCGTCGGGCCGTGCGATGCTGGGCCAGGCGCGCAGCGTGATCGTCGATGAGATCCACGCGCTCGCCGGCACCAAGCGCGGCGCGCACCTGGCACTCTCGCTCGAGCGTCTGCGGGCGCTGTGCGGCACCCGACTGCAGCGCATCGGCCTGTCCGCCACCCAGAAACCGATGCAGGCGGTGGCCCGCTTCCTGGTGGGACCTGCTGCAGCCGAGCAGTGCGTCATCGTCGATGCCGGCCACGTACGCGAGCGCGACCTGGCGCTGTTGCTGCCGGACTCGCCGCTCGAGGCGGTGATGTCCAACGAGGTCTGGCAGAACGTCTACGACCGCCTGGCCGCACTGATCCGCGAGCACCGCACGACGCTGGTGTTCGCCAATACGCGCCGCATGGTCGAGCGGGTCACGCGCGCGCTGAGCGAGCGAGTCGGCGCGGATCTGGTCGCTGCACATCACGGCAGCCTTTCGAAGGAGCAGCGACTCGACGCGGAGCAGCGCCTGCGCGGCGGCCGGCTGCGCGCGCTCGTGGCAACCGCCTCGCTCGAGCTCGGCATCGACATCGGGGACGTCGGGCTGGTGTGCCAGCTCGGCACGCCGCGCTCCATTGGAACTTTCCTGCAACGCGTCGGGCGCGCGAACCACTCGGTCGGCGGCGTCCCCCGCGGACGGCTGCTGCCGCTCAGCCGCGACGATCTGGTCGAGTGCACCGCGCTGCTCTCGGCGGTGCGGGCCGGTGAACTCGACGCACTGCAGCTGCCGCCGGGTCCGATCGATGTGCTGTGCCAGCAGCTCGTCGCCGAGGTCAGCGCCCGGGAGTACGGCGAGGGGGAGCTCTACGATCTGGTGCGCGGGGCCTGGCCATACCGCGATCTCGGGCGCGGGGAGTTCGATGAGCTCGTGAGGATGCTGTGCGAGGGCTTCAGCACGCGACGCGGGCGGCAGAGTGCATACCTGCATCGCGACGCGGTACAGGGCCGTCTGCGCGCGCGCCGCGGCGCACGGCTGACCGCGATCACCTGTGGCGGGGCCATACCCGACAATGCCGATTACCAGGTCGTCCTCGAACCGGCGGGCACCTTCATCGGCACGCTGAACGAGGACTTCGCGATCGAGAGTGCCGCCGGCGACGTATTCCAGCTCGGCAACTGCTCGTACCGCATCCTGCGCGTCGAATCCGGCCGCGTCCGGGTCGAGGACGCGCGCGGCCAGCCGCCCACGGTCCCGTTCTGGATCGGCGAGGCGCCGGCGCGCAGCACCGAGCTGTCGGGTGCGGTTTCGCGGCTGCGCGCCGAAGTCGATGCCGCGCTGCCCACGGTCGACGCGACGGCGATATCCGCCTGCTGCGTGCAGCTCGAGGCCCGTCACGCGCTCGCGCCGCTGGCTGCGCGGCAGCTGGTGGAGTATCTGGCCGCCGCCAAGGCGATGCTGGGTGTGCTGCCGACGCAGCAGCAGCTGGTGCTGGAGCGTTTCTTCGACGAAGCGGGGGACATGCACCTGGTCATCCATGCGCCGTTCGGGGCGCGGATCAACCGCGCGCTGGGACTGGTGCTGCGCAAGCGCTTCTGCCGTGCATTCAACTTCGAGCTGCAGGCCGCGGCCACCGAGGACGCCGTCGTGCTCTCGCTCGGCGAGACCCATAGCTTCGCGCTCGGCGACGTACCCCGTTTCCTGAATAGCCGCAGCGCCGAGGCGGTGCTGGTGCAGGCGCTGCTGGATGCACCGATGTTCGCGACGCGCTGGCGCTGGGTGGCGACGATCTCGCTGGCGGTCCGGCGCGCGCGCGCCGGCCGCAAGACGCCGGCGCCGTTGCAGCGCATGGCGGCCGAGGACCTGATCTCGGTCGTATTCCCCGACCAGCTGGCCTGTGCCGAGAACCTCGGCGGGGAGCGCGAGATTCCCGATCACCCGCTCGTGCGCCAGGTGCTGCGCGACTGCCTGCACGAAGCGATGGACGTGGATGGGCTCATCGCGCTGCTCGCGGCGCTGGAAGCTGGCGCGGTGACGGTCGTGGGTCGCGACCTGCCGCAGCCCTCGCTGCTGGCACAGGAGATCCTCGGCGCCCGGCCTTACGCCTATCTCGATGATGCGCCGCTCGAGGAGCGACGCACGCGGGCCGTGGCGCAGCGCCGCTGGCTCGACCCGGAGAGTGCTGCGCAGTTCGGACAGCTCGACGCGGCGGCGATCGCGGCGGTGCGCGCCGAGGCGTGGCCCGCGCCCGAGAATGCGGACGAACTGCACGATGCGCTGATGCTGCTCGGGGTGATGAGCGCGGCGGAGCTCGCGCGCGGTGGATTGGCTCCGGCGCTGGCGATCCTGCAGCAGCAGCGGCGCGCGACCGCATGGCAGCCCGGCGCCGAGGACGCGGCCGACACGCGCTATTGGGTGGCCGCCGAGCAGCTGCCACTGGTTGCGAGCGTGTATCCGCAGGGCGCGGCACAGCCGCCGATCGAGGTTCCGGCCGGATTTGCGCAGCGCCGCTGGGAACACGGCGACGCGGTGCGCGAGCTGCTGCGCGGGCGCCTCCAGGCCGCCGGTCCGGTCACCGCGGCGCGGCTGTCACAGGATCTGTGCCTGGCAGCGGCCGCGATCGAGGCCGCGCTGCTGGCACTCGAGGTGGAAGGTTTCGTACTGCGCGGGCAATTCACGCCCGGCGGCGGCGCGCTCGAGTGGTGCGAGCGCCGGCTGCTCGCGCGCATCCACCGCTACACGATGCGCTCGTTGCGCGCGGAGATCGAGCCGGTGGCGAGCGCGCAGTTCATGCGCTTCCTGCTCGAGTGGCAGGGCGTGACGCGCCAGCCCCGGCCCGACGGACCGGCGAGTCTCGCCGCGGTGCTCGAACAGCTCGAGGGTTTCGAAGTGCCCGCGATCGCGTGGGAGTCCGACGTGCTGCCGGCGCGCCTCGCGCAGTACGATCCGGCCTGGCTCGACGGCCTGTGCCTGTCCGGCCGCACGTACTGGGCACGGCTCAGCACGCCGGAGCGCGCGACCGCGGGCCCGGTGCGCGCCACACCGATCGCGCTGCTTGCGCGTGCGCACGCGTCGTGGTGGCAGCAGCTCGCGCCCTCACCAGCCGCGCCCACGGCGGCGTCGAGCATGGCCGCATCAGTGGCCGAATACCTGCAGCAGCACGGCGCGTCGTTCTTCGATGAGATTCAGCACGGTACGCGCCTGCTGACATCCCAGACCGAGAGTGCGCTCGCGGAACTGGTCGCGGCCGGCGCGGTGAGCGCCGACAGCTTCGGCGGCCTGCGCGCGCTGCTCGCGCCGATGGAGCGACGCAGGAAGCGTGAGCAGCGCCCGCGCCGCACGGGCTACTTCGGCATATCCGAAGCCGGACGCTGGAGTCTGATCCGGCGCGCCGCTGCTTCGACGCCGGCGGTAACGCCGATGCCGCCGCAGTCGCCGGAGCTGATCGAGGAGGTCTCGTTCGCGCTGCTGCGTCGCTATGGCGTCGTGTACCGACGGCTGCTGGCGCGCGAAGCGGAATGGCTGCCGCCGTGGCACGTGCTGCTGCGCTCGCTGCGGCGGCTCGAGGCGCAGGGCCGCATCCGCGGCGGCCGCTTCGTGGCCGGCGTCAGCGGTGAGCAGTACGCACTGCCCGAAGCAGTCGCGGCGCTGCGCGCACTCGGCCGGCAACCGCGCGAGCCGTGCTGGGTGTCACTCAGCGCCGCAGATCCGTTGAACCTCGCGGGGATCGTGACCCCGGGCGTGCGCGTGCCTGCGCTGGCCGGCAATCGCCTGCTGCTGGTCGATGGCGTGCCGGCGGCAATCTTGAGTGCGGGCGCGGTCGAGTGGCTGCAGGAATTCACGCCGGCGGAGCAGTGGCGCGCCCGCAATGCATTGCTGCGCACTGCCGCGCGTCCTGCGCTGGTGCAGGCCGTGTGAGCGCGCCCATCGCCAGCGTCGAGCCCACCGCCAATGTCGAGCCCGCCGCGCGCAGCGAGCCGGTGCGCCGCGTCGCGCACCTGGACATGGATGCATTCTTCGCTGCGGTCGAACTGCTGCGCTACCCGCAGCTGCGCGGCGCACCGGTCGTGATCGGCGGCAGTCGCGTACCTCGCGGCCAGAGCGACGGGGAGGCTGCACCGTTCGCGCGGCTCCGCCAGTATGTCGGGCGCGGCGTGGTCACGACGGCGACCTACGAGGCGCGGGCGTTTGGTGTGCATTCGGCAATGAGCCTGATGCAGGCGGCGCAGCGCTGCCCGCAGGCGATCCTGCTGCCGGTCGATTTCGCGCGCTACCGGGAGTACTCGCGGCGCTTCAAGGAGGTCATCGCGCGCTTTGCTCCGCAGGTCGAGGACCGGGGGATCGACGAGGTCTACATCGACTTCACCAGCGCGCCGGGCGGACAGGAGCAGGGAGGCCGTATTCTCGCCAGCCGAATTCAGCAGGCGATCGCCGCCGACACCGGCCTGACATGCTCGATCGGCGTCGCTCCGAACAAGCTGCTCGCCAAACTCGCGAGCGAACTGCGCAAGCCCAACGGCATTTCGATTCTGTACGAATCGGACCTGGCCTCGAAGATCTGGCCCTTGCCGGTCCGACGCATCAACGGCATCGGACCGAAGTCCGGAGCGCGGCTCGAGCAGCTCGGCATCCATACGATCGGCGAGCTCGCTGCGGCCGAGCGAAATTGGCTCGCACAGCAGTTCGGTCCGCGGCATGGCGGGTGGATGTACGAGTGTGCCTGGGGTTGGGACGACCGGTCGGTGCTCACCCACAGCGAACCGGTGTCGATGAGCCGCGAGACCACCTTCGAGCGCGATCTGCACGCCGTCCGCGACCGCGCCGCGCTCAGCGAGCTGTTCAGCGAGTTGTGCACCCGGCTCGCGCACGACCTGCGCAGCCGCGGATACGTCGGCCGGACCGTCGGCATCAAGCTGCGCTACGACGATTTCCGACGCGCGACGCGCGATCAGACCATCGACGGGTACACCGACGACGCCGTGGTGATCCGACGCGCGGCCGGCCTCGCGCTCAAGCGCGCCGCGCTCGAGCGACCGCTGCGCCTGCTCGGCGTGCGGGTCGCCGGGCTGGTAGCCCGCGATGCGCTTCCCGCAGCCACCGCAGTACCGGAGCAGGCGCTGCTCTGAGGCTCAGTGCGGTGCCGCGAATTCCTGCGCCCATTCGATGCGCGGCGGCCCACTCGTATTGACCGCGAATGCTATTCCCATGTCGGTGAAGCGCGATTCCATGATGTTCTGGCAATGACCGGGGCTGTCGAGCCAGCCCTGCACCACTTCCTGCGGCGTCGGTGGTCCCTCAGCGATATTCTCCCCGACGAGCCGGTAGCGGTATCCGCGCGCGGCGACGCGCATTCCTGGAGTACTGCCGTCGTGTCCTGCATGGTCGAAATAGTGGTAACGCAGCATGTCCTGCGCGTGCTCGCGCGCCGCGGCGCTGAGGGCTGGATCGAGGCGCAGCGCCGGGGCGGCTGGTTGCGGCCGGTGCCCGCACAGGCGTGGAGTGGCGCGCGCTGCGTTCACGAGGCGCAGCACCCGGCCGGCGACGTCGATCTCGCCATCCGCGTCCGGCGGGGAAAATGGCGCGGCGACGATGAGCCAGGTCTCGCTGCCGACCTGCACGCTGCCCAGGTCACGGTTGGCCGGATCCCGCAGCGCGGCGCAGAGGTTGTGTGCCAGGGTGGGCTGAAGCGGTGCCGCGCCACGCAGGTGCAGCGCCGCGGTCTGCAGGGCGCGGTAGCCGGAATCCTCGATCGCCCTCGACAGCGCACCACCGTGGGCCCAACGCGCCGCGGCATCGTCCAGCAGCGCATTTCCGCGCAGCGGCTGCCGGATTCCCGGGTGGCCGCCGCAACCGACAGAGCGGACCTGGCCCGCCGCGGCGAGAGCGCCGGGCGCGCCGGCTGCGGCCGGTGCCGCGACCGCGGCCAGCGCGAGCAGCAGCCATGCTGCGCGCAGCAGGCCGGCGGCGGCCAGCCGGCGGGGGCGATGGTAAGTGCGGCGCATAGGCATGGATGGTGACGTGACCCCTGGCTAACGCGCACACTGCACCGATGTTGACGTTCCTTTCGGGACTGGTTCTCTTTTTCGCACCGCACTCGGCCGCGATCGTGATGCCCGATCGGCGCGCGCGCCTGATACGGCGCTTCGGTCCGGGCCCCTGGAAGGTCGCCTATTCCTTGCTCAGCGCGCTGGGACTGGCACTGATCATCGTCGGCTTTGGGATGGCGCGACAGCACCCCGTCGTGCTGTATGTGCCGCCGGCGTGGCTGAAGCACCTCACGTTCCTGCTGATGCTGCCCGTATTCCCGCTGCTGTTGGCAACCTATCTTCCGGGCGCGATCCGGCGTCGGGCCCGGCATCCGATGCTCGCGGCGGTGAAGTTCTGGGCGAGCGCGCACCTGCTCGCCAACGGCCTGCTGGTGCACGTGCTGCTGTTCGGCAGCTTCCTGCTCTGGGCCGTGCTCGACCGCATCTCGCTGCGCCATCGCGCGAGCCCGCCGACGTCCGGGTTGCCCGCCAGCCGGTATAACGACCTCGTGGCCGTGCTGCTGGGCCTGCTGCTGTACGGGCTCGTGGTATGGCGGGGACACGCGCTGATCATCG
>Ga0265318_10000432_pt1 | contig 31886 bp, 25 predicted proteins | sample 4821metaG_FD_192431 | JGI IMG/M metagenome (GOLD analysis project Ga0265318, IMG submission 192431) | Rhizosphere microbial communities from Carex aquatilis grown in University of Washington, Seatle, WA, United States - 4-8-21 metaG | ecosystem: Host-associated > Plants > Roots > Rhizosphere >... | reverse complement strand
CTCCCTGCCGCGCAGCAGCAGGTGCCGGTACCAGGCGGCTATGCGTTCCTTCTCGTACATGACCCAATGATCGGGCTCAGCTGGACTGACGCTCTTCTGCAGAAAACATTCGCCGCTTCCCAGGATGGGATAGCCGTCCACCTGATCCATCGCCCACATGGTATGAAGAAGCTGCGGTTGTACACATTTGGAAGCTGCGGCGTAGCTGAGTGCCTCCCCCGATTCGAAGAAGTCGATGATATCGAGCTTGAGCAGGCGGTACGGGATCTGATGGGTTTCGCAGAATTTGACTGCGTAGCGCACATCCTGGCGGTTGAGGTCGCTATCGAAGCACGTGATGGCCACCTTGAATGGGATCCCCGCGAACATGAAAGACTGGACGACGACCTCGCTGTCGATCCCGCCTGAGAACAGAACCCAGAGGTCTTCGGACGTCGCCTCCCGGATCAGCCGCGCCGTGTTGATACACTCCGTGCGCCAATCGGCGACCGGTCGCTCGCAGCGGCCATAGGCAACGTTCCAGCGATCTTCAGCCTTCTTACGCTCGGTGAACCATATCCCGTTGTAGCCAAATCGGAAGTGGTTGCGGTGCGACAGTTGGAGCGACGTGGTTTCAAACTCACCGCTCATTCTGTTCGCCCCATTTCCCTGGCTGGCATCTCTGGATCTTCCACACCTATTCTCGCTTCGCTAGCAATCCAGGCATTCCGCGTAGTCCGCCGGATGCCCGCGCGTGGCGCGAAAGAGCGCACGGCGACTGAGAAGCTCGATGTGAGCGTTCAGCATCTCTTCGGAGAAGACGTCGTCTCTGAGAAACACATCCTTGACCTTATCCAGCTCTAGGAGGGCTTCCTCAAGATCGCGCGGCAGGCCGTTCTTCGCCCGATTGCGGACGTCGCCAAGGAAACCTGGCGCATTGTTGACCGCCGGGGCACCCGGCTCAAGACGCTGCTCGATTCCCGCCACCATCGCTACGATGATCGACGCCAATGCGAGATACGGGTTGCAGGACGCATCAGGGAAGCGCAACTCGATACGAGCCTCATTGGGCTCGAGCGCCGGTGGAATGCGAATTGGTATGCGCCTGTTGGAAACGCCGAATTCGACATCGCGTATGGGGTTGAACGCATGCGATAGCCGGCAGAAACTATTATGGCTCGGTGTGAGGAAGGCACAGAGTGCCTTGCTATACTTCATGACACCAGCGATTGCATGCATTGCAGTCTCCGACATGCCGCCGAGACCGCTGCCGCTGAACAGATTGACTCCTTCGCTCCAGATTGAAAGATGGAAATGTAGACCTGAGCCGGGCGCGAAGGGTATCGGAGCAGGCATGAAAGTAACGAGCTGGCCAAGCTTTGTCGCCGTCGCGCGCGCCACCCGCTTGTAGAGCTGGATCGCATCGGCAGCGCGTAAAGCTTCAAGATGACTGATTCCAATTTCAGCCTGCGCTGGTCCGGCCTCGTGGAAATTGTGGAGTGGCGACAGACCAACTGCTGCCAAATTCCTTAGGATTGCTTCCCGAGTGGGCGCCGTATAGTCGGACGTCGGCGACAGATGCAGGCTCGAGTGACCGAGCACGTATCCGCGATTGTGTGCCGACTGAGTACGCTCGCTGTTGGACGAACTCTCCGCCTCGATGAGCCTCACGTAGGTTTCAAACTGACCTAGCTTGTACCGTACTTCATCGAATATATAGAATTCAAGCTCAGGACCGACCTTGCACAGACAGCCACTCGCAACGCGCTCGAGCTGCTTGATAGCGCGCAGCAATACGCCTCGTGGATCTCGCGCGTACTGCCCGCTCCCATCGGGCTCCCAGACGTTTGCAATCAACGATAGCGTCGGGGACGCCTCGCAAGGATCAATAAACGCCGTATCTGCATCGGCCTTGAACAGATAGTCGCAGTTCGTTGCATCCCGCCAGTGACTTGCCAGTACCGATGAATGAATCCCACCGACCAGCTTCTGGTAGTTCATCGCTTCGCGCGGCCAGCTCAGGCGCATCCAACGACCAGAGAGGTCGGTGAACCATATCGTAACGAACTCGAAGGCGCCAGTTTCCCATAACTGCGCAAGGCTTTGTCCGCGCGCAAATGCCGACCTCTGCAGGCCTTCGATCGCACCTGTCGGCGCATTCATGGAATGAGTTCCTCGACAGCAGAGAGCATGGGATGCTTCAACTTCTGCGCCCGACTCTCGATTGATAGACCCAGCAGCTTCGGCAACGTAACCGCGCCGCCGCGCAAGCGCTCGAACTTCTCGCGCTGGACGAGAACCTCACGCAGCCTTGCGGTAATGTCACTCGATCTCTTCGCAAGATCGACAAGCAGAACGTTCTTGCCGTCTACGAGAGCACGATTGAACGAAAGCCGCTGATGCTGGTCTGTCGACAGCATCAGAACGCGCCGGGCTGCGATGACCTCCAGCGGAACACGCGGGCCGTGAAATTCAATCGAGAAATTGTTCTCCAGGAACGCCACAATGTCGCAGCGTGCGAGGAACTCGGGCACACGCCATGTCGGAACGGACGGCAGAAACCACGTTCGTCGAGCGAGTTCGTCATTAGCCTTCACAACTCGCTGCAACATCTCGAGGTGCGAAGGCCAGCCGGTGCTCATCGCTAGAAAGGTAAACGGAATCCCCTCTTGCGCGAGCACACCGAGCCCCTCGGCGAGCTCGACTGTGCCCTTCGATGGACCGGCCTTTCCATAGATGCCGATCACGAGGCCGTCCGGCTCGAATGGTCGGTTGCTCGCAGGAAGAGCCGCTTCGGACGCTGACGAGCTTTCGCCGTTGCTCTTTGAGACGCTAAGCAGCCCCTCGATGTCGAGCGATGCAGCATCGGAAAACCCTTCAAAGTTGAACGGATCGCCTCGGAGTATGTACCTTCGATCTTCGGGCACACCAAGGTCATCGAGCGCAGCACTGGCTCCGCCACTCGGAACTGTCAGGATCGACCTGACTCCTGAAAGGACACGTCTGTAGGCCATCTTGAGGCTCGGCACCTTAGCCAAGCGACCGATATCACTACCCGCATGACGGATCAAAACAGGCGTATCCGTAAGCTGACCAGCAAGCGCGGCGGCAATCCCATAGGGTTCAAGATAGGAACCAAGTATGACATCCGGTGCTTCGGCACTCACCTCATCAAGCAGCGATCCGAGGAGCGAGCTCAGGAACGGCGAGGCCCAGGGAATATAGCTCCCGTAGCGGACACGCTCCGTATTGCGCAGCTTCATAGACTTACCAAACGCTGCGAGCCGCACCCTAGCCAGATCACCCTCAGCGAACCGCATCCTAAATGTTGCGTCCACATCATCCGCATTGGTCACGACACGCACCCTGTGGCCATGCTCCAAAGCCGACACCACGAATTCGTAGCTCTCTCGTGATACTCCACCCTGAATCGGCGGCCACTTGCCACAAAAAAGTATGTTTGTCATTTTGCCGCTTAATTATCCCGCCATATCAACAGCCACTGCGCCACAAATCGCGAGAAGCCTCTCTAGTTCAAAACCTTCCCGCGCGTCGTCTCCTGGTCGACATGGCAATCCTTGACCCGATGAGATTACAGAGATCTCAATCGACGATGCGCGCAAAATTCTCGCGCGCACGACTGGTGACCGAGCGCGGTGCGCGTCTCGCCAGAGAGAAGCGTCCCGGAAAGGGGCGGGAGGAATGACGGTTCTTGTCCGGACTCAATATGCATCTCTCAAAGCCCCCCCCTTTCAAGATGCCGACATCGACAACTCAGCTGTCATTACCTCCCTACGGCAGCTTACACGACCGTCGTGTCCTGTCCATTGCATGCGGAACACGATGTGCAACCGGCTGGGCTATTTGCGCTGCCGCAACCGGCGCAACCAGCTGAGGCGGAGTCGAGAAAGAGCGTCCGATCCGGCCAAATGTGGCCGGGCGGAATTTCCTGAAACGCCATTTCGTAGATGTCGATGAACTTTTGATAACCCGATGTCGAGCGCTCGTGATCTTCATCGGACGTATCCGGCTCGTGGTGAACGAAGCCGCCAGACATATTCCTGCAGAACTCGGCATATTTGCGCGTGAATAGCACGAAAACATGCCACACATCGTCAATTGGTCCAGCCATTCCCACCGGGGCTGCTGAGCACACGGCAAGGAACTTCTTCAGCTCAACTGCATGCTCATTTGCGGTCTCTATGTCGACACGATGCTCCCTAACGTAACGCGCGACGACATCGCTTAGATCGAAATCGGCAATCCGCTCAAAATTCTCACGCGCCAGATTTGCCACTGATACTAGGGCATGATCTTCGCTGAGAAGAGCCTGCGGAACGGCTTTCAGGAACGATGACTCGCGTCCGACTTCATTCAGCATCTTTCAACTCCTCAATGGGATTGGCATCGACCCGGCTCGCATTCTGGATATCTCTGATCGTCCTAGCAACACGAAACAGACAACTCCGATCAGATCTGCAACTGACTGTTTTTACTAACAGTTCGCTATTCCCATCCGTTCTCTTCTCATCTGCCGTTCACGCGAGATCTATCAAATGGCCCCCGCGTCTCTGCCCCTGCCAGGAGGCGACGGACAAAAAGCCGATGCGAGTACCGGACGGCGATCACCGCTGAATGCATCGCGGAGACAATGCCGCCCCCCCTCCGCCCGGCGTGAACTGGATGAGCGAGTCCCGCGCGCGCGATTCAACCAGAGCTCTGGCCGGCCTTTGCAAGGCAGCTCCAGAGGAATACGTGCTGATCGACCACCAGTTGCCGCCTCTGGTCGCGCGAATTCGCAACTGAGTGGCCGGCATTCTCCTTAACATGCAAAAGCACCAGGGGTGACGGCGTGTTCTGAAGCGCAGCAGCGAACTTCATACTATGCAGGGGAGCCACGACCTCGTCGCGGGCGCCAGTGGAGATCAATATCGGCGGATAGGATCGATCGCTCTGGACGTTGTGCAAGGGCGACCATTGCAGGATGACCTGTAGCGCGGCCGGGTCGCCCGGGTCACCGAACTCATCGATCCACGCACTGCCCAGAGTGAACTTCGGAAACCGGACCATGTCGGTAGGAGCGGCGTCACAGATGGCTGCACCGAACAGATCCGGCCTCTGCAAAAAGGCGGTCGCGACCAGCAAACCGCCTGCACTTGCGCCGCGGATCCCAAGCATGTCAGCGCTGCAATAGCGCTCGGCTATCAGCCATTCCGCGCAATCGCAAAAATCCTGGTGTGCAACACTTCGTTTGGCCCCCTTGGCAGCCTCGTGCCAATTTTCGCCTTCCTCGCTGCCACCCCTGGTGTGCGCGATCGCATAGACGCCGCCAGACTTGAGCCAGGCCAAGGTCGCGAATGAAAAGCCGTGGGCGGCAGGACGGCCGAACGCTCCGTATCCGTATAGCAACGTGGGAGCCCGACCATCCCGCACCAATCCCGGAGGATGGATGAGCGTCAACGGTATGCGCTCGCCATCGCGCGCGGTGACAAAAACTTGCGCCAAGACGCAGTCCGACAACCCGTGATCGCCTTTGAGCGATCGAACGGGATGCGCCGCCGCGAGGCGAGGCGTAATCCGGTAAATCGTTCCTTGATGAGCCAATGAATAGACTGCGAGATCGAGATCGTCATCGTCTGGCGTCGATTGCGGCCACGATAATATGGCCGGCTCGGGAAGCGGAACGCGCCGGAGTGGGCCCCCATCGGCATCCTGGACTTCGACCCTGTCCCAGCCATGCTCGCTTCGGCACAATACCCAACTTCCACCAACGAACGTAACCCATTTGATCACGCAACTCGACTCCGGGATGACAGTTCGCCAGTTGTCCGGTTGTGGAGCGGACAGATCGAACGCCACGACGCGCATGCGAGTGGCCATATAGTCGGTCAACGCGAAGATCGTGGAACCCGTCTTGTGGACGACGGAGAGATCAAACTCATTCGCATCGGCGATCTGTACCACCTCCGCACCGTTCTCATCCAGGATCCACACGGCGTGTCTGCTGCCACCGCCATTTCGGTAACAAACAAAGCCGCTGCGGTCCGGAAGGCTTTTCGTCCAGCCGAAGCGTAGACTAGGGTCCCATCGGAGGGACAGCGCCTGGTCGCAATCCACCGTGTCGCCCACGCGGTGCATCACGATCTCATCCCAGGCGCTCGCCGACGGCAATTCCTCGGAGCTTCGCGTGTACAAGAATCGACGGCTGTCCGCTGCCCATGAAGGAAAGGCCAGACGACAGCGACCTATGACCTCCGGCAAGTCACATCCGCGCTCGACATCGAAGATGTGCAAGGTACCGAAGCCGCTTCCCGACAGATGCCTCACATAAGCGACGTAGCGGGCATCAGGACTAGGCTCGAACGCACCGACATAGTCGGTATCCTGCCCGCGCCACGAGTGAGGATCGACCAGGATGCGTTCTCCGGCCTTATCAGCCACCATCCAGACCTGCTGCTGGGCATCGCCGTGCTGAACGGTGTAGAAGCTCTTGCCAGCACGTCGTATTGGTACGCCCCACCGAGTTGTGGAGCTCGCCGACAATAACATTCTTTCGATCCGGTCGCGCCCCGGCAAGGCGTCCAGAAAGCGCCGTGTCTTCTGCCCTTGCGACCGTAGCCAGTCCTGCACATCGGGTCGCGAGCCATCTTCCAGTGTACGGTAGGGATCAGCAACATCCTCCGCATGCTCGACGTCCGCAAAGTCACAATGGGCCCCGACGGCCGGATCGGTCTTCGTCACACGCGCCTCCAGTTTTCACATAGTGTCAGCGAGCCGGATGATGACATCATTGTTCGCTCCACCAACGTCGCGGCTATTCTGAGGCCATAGCACATCGCCAGCCACAAATGCGCAATCGTTGCGCCTATGCGCAAGAAGGCGTCAGCCTCTATGAACCAAATCCGGTCGCCAGCAAGCTTAGAAGCAATAGAGCCCGCTATCAGCTTCTGCCATTTCGGTGTTGCGGCAATCAGCGCCGTGAGTCTGCTGTATTCGCACCATTGCGCGTCGGGAGCCCCTCCGACGGCGACGCACTTCAATTTCTACTGGACGCCGTGAGCACGATTGGAGCTGTCCTGCTCTAGACCGAATGGGTCAACAGGCTATCGAAATATGTGGCCCAATCGCCCGAAGCCTTTGACCATTTGCGCCTGTCTGCAGGCACTATCGTCTGGTCTGAGGAGAATCAAGCCGCTTCACCGAGATCCACATCCTGAAAACTCTACCTTCGGTTGAGATTTCGTCTTTCTGTGCGCCTGGGCGCAATTGCGTCCAACCTTCGGCCCTCTTGGGGACTCAACGGAGAAACCTCGTCCGGCTTCGTCATCCTGACGGCCGCCCCGCGCTCTTGCCTGGCCTGCTGGGAACAGCTCGCCGATATTTCTCCTCGTCTTTACTGCTTTTCGTCGCACGAATGATATCGTGATCAATTCGTTTTCTAGGATCGAGTCGCGAGCTCTTACTTCATCCTGCATTCAAACCCGTAGCATCCCTCGCACTTGGAGACCCTCTTCTCGGCGCATCTCCACCTGCCCGCGCCCCCGCGCGAGCCGATTCTCTTTTCCTGATGGATCCGCCGGCACGCCACGCAGGTCGAGTAAATGAAACCTTACGGACTTCTTGACCTGAAGATCGTGTTGAAGTCTGCTCTGGACCAATAGGACATCAATAGACTTGTGGTTGGAGAGACGACTTTATGTGCGGTATCGCAGGCATCATTGGTATCGCGGACGCAGGCGTTGCGGACAGAATGATCTGTGCCATGGCTCATCGTGGTCCAGATGGCATCGGCGCGCTCCATGGCGAGTGGTTCTCGGCGCGGATGGTTCGGTTGTCGATCGTCGATCCGCGGGGAGGTGACCAGCCCATCTATGACAGCACGCGCAGAGTTGCCGTTCTGTTCAACGGCGAGATTTTCAACCACCGCGAACTGCGCGAGGAACTCGAGCGCAAGGGCGTTCGCTTCTCCACACGCTGCGATACCGAAGTTATTGCGCAGCTCTATGCGTTGGAAGGGCTGCAGGCGATCACCCGTCTTCAAGGCATGTTCGCGATCGCGCTCTTTGATGGCAACATGGTTCATTTGTGCCGCGATGGATTCGGGATCAAGCCACTCTATGTTTGTCAATCCAGCGCGTATTCGCTGCTGTTTGCCTCCGAGATCAAGGCTCTCTCGGCGTCAACCGCGTTCTCGGCACGCGTGAACTGGCAGGCCGTCGTCGACAATACGGTTCAGGGCTATCCCGCGGCCGGCACCACATTCCTTCAGGACGTTCACGAGTTGGCGCCCGGAACGATCATGACCGTCGAGCGCGGATCGGAGAGAATTGCGTGCTCGACCAGACGTTTCCGAACCGTTCAATTCGTTCCGGACAACGATCGAGATCTGGACGCGAACGCGGCGAAGCTCCTCACGGCGCTCGATACTGCCGTCAGCCGGCAATTCGCCTGCGAAGCGTCAATTGGGGTCTCCTTATCCGGTGGACTTGATTCCAGCGCGATCACAATCCTAGCTGCCAAGAGAGGTGCAACACCGGTACATGCAATTTGTGTATCAGAGAGCACGCTCTCTGACGACCTTGAAGTCGCGCGCCACGTCGCACGAAGCTACCCTGTCTCCATCACCGAGCGGAGCGTCGAGCCAGACGAATACGTTGGGGCGCTCGCCGACGTCGCATGGATCGAGGAACAGATTTCGACTTTCTCGGCCATACCGAACTATTTCCTGGCCATGGAGGCCGCCAAACATCATCGTGTCATGATGAGCGGTGAAGGGGCAGACGAACTGTTCGGCGGCTACAAGACCTATCTGGGACATGCGAAGGACGCGCAGGAGCGCCTCGATCGGGTGAGTCGACTGTCGGCACGCGGAATTACGCCTCATCCCAACATCATGCACGACCTAAAACGACTTGCCGCGGCGCGGTCCGATGACGAACATGCCGAAATCGTGTTCGACATCTATCTGCACGACCAGCTCGTCTCCAATCATCTTCAGATCGCCGACAAGTACTACATGGCCTTCGGCGTCGAATGCCGAGTTCCGTATCTCGATGATATTTTTGCCGGCGTAGCATTGCAGCTGCCGTTGGAGCATCGTGTCAACCGTCGCCTTGGCATCCAGAAGGTGGCGCTCAAGGCCGCAGCGGCCTCCCTCGGGCCGGTTGCCTGCTTGGCAGCGATGCGACGAAAGCTGGGTCTACCGAGCGCACTCGGGACGATGCACCGTTCGCTTCTCCGTCCACCATTCTCCCAGCATCGTTCGATATACGCCCGCAGTCTCGGCGCCGTGGCGCCGTTTACCGGCATCTACGGACTGGCCTTCGATCTCTTCGCGCACATCTTCGTCAAGGGCCGCGGCGAGAGGCCCCATACCAATCTCGTTGCCGATCTGCTCCGGGAAGGCCTCACGAGGCGAGAGGCGGCGGCGCTTCCGGTCTAGACACCGCAAGGCGGCCGAAGCCGGGAACGATCTGAAGTCGCCGCACTATGCGACCGTCGTGAACGCCTCGGCGAGCTTGATGGACAGTTCCGGGTCGTTGAGCATCGTGCGGTTCGTCATGATCGATTTCACGCGCATGAACTCATCTTGCGATAGCTTCTGGAACAGGATCAGAACGGCCTCTCTGAGAGCCTCTTCCCTAGTCGGGATCACAACCTCCACGTCACCGATGCCGTTGGAAGCATCTCTCGTGACCTCGTCGCTGCAGAGCAGCTGCGTCGACGGCCCCCTCGTTTGCAGCTGCTTCAATTCCTTCTTCACGGTCGCTGGTGCGATTTTTTCGCCCGATTCGAGACGTCGAAGAATATCCTCGGCATATTCAACTGGTGTGCTGGAGGCAGACAAGATGAATAGCAGCGTCGACGGAAGACGTGCAACAACTGAGCTTTTTCCTGTTGCCCAATGCGCGATACGCATATAGGCCTGCGCCGTCCGGGCCGGTATTCCGACCTCTTGTTCAATCCAGCGAATGAACTGGCCGTGACTCAGATATCGCTTCGCCGCGATCAAGTCCTTGCCGACCTGAATCGTGGTCGCATGCACATACTTTCTTATTCGCTGTGCATGCCCCGTCAAAAAATTGGCAACAGATCTATCGAGAGTACTATAGTCGAACCGATCGCTGCCTTGGCATGCTGGATAACTGTACGGACCTGGGCGAGATGAATTCTGATTGACGACGACCTTGTCTGACGGCGACAGATTTTGAGCCATACGCTGCAAGCATGCTTTTCTAGACAGCCTAAGATTGAGTTTCTGTTTAACGAATTCCCAGTCCTCGTGCAACCATTTTCGCGACATCAAGTCGCACGGGGGCGCTCAACTCTCCCTTGCACAACTACCAATCATCTCTTTTCGGCGAAATCATAACTAACACGAGCAAGCGATACTCTCGAATGCGCTTGCGACTTGTTTCTGTTGAAGCACCTCGATTACAGCGTTAAATTGTACGGAGTCTACTCGTCCTGAGGCGCCCCCTCTCTGAAGGTGGAACGTGACCTTGAACCGCTTCTGTATCGCAGCCCTCTCTGTCTGGTTGACATGTTGCGCACCGTGCTTCGGCCAAAACGCCAGTCACGTTTTATTGATTCCGTTTGCAACCACCACGAGCGCCGACAATGATGTTCTGATGGGACAGACCGGCGGCACGCCAGCGACGATTGCCGGCGAATTGAGACTGCCACGATCGCAGGATCCTGCGTTCCCCGCGGTAATCCTGATTCCCAGCTCTGACGGCGGCAACCTTGCTGTCGAGCGCTGGGCCAATGCGCTGAACAAACAGGGAATTGCGACCTTCACGGTCGACTCCTTCAGCGGGCGGCGTTTCAATGCAGGGAAAAGTCAAGTTGACCCTCCCACACAGCGCCTTTTTCAGATTCCCGATGCATATCGTGCCCTTGATCTGCTTGCTAAGCATCCGCGCATCGACGCAAGCCGGATCGCGTTGATGGGATTTGGTACGGGCGGAGTCGTCGCGCTTTACGGGCGGCTGGAGAGGTTTCGAAAAGCGTTTTCTACGGGCAGTGCCCGGATTGCCCTGTTCATCGGATTGTACACGCCCTGCAACATCAGCCTGGTCGACGAGACGGAGCCGAGTCAGGCATCGGTCCGATTATTTCACGGCAGCTCTGACGACTGGTTTCCAGTATCCGTTTGCCGCGACTACGTTGCCAAACTGTCGAATGCGAATATCGACATCGTCCTCCGGGAATATCCCAACGCGTACAACTCCTTCGATAATCCGGACCTGAAGCATCAAGTGTTCCTTAGCCAATTCGCAACGGCGCGCGGCTGCCGCCTTGAGGAAAGGGCTCGCGGCGATTTCGTTAACCGCGATACTGGAAAGGCCTTCGAGCCGAAGGACGCGTGCGTCACGAGAGGAGTAACTTTCGGCTATGACCGCGAGGCGGCGGCTATAGCGCGCAGCGATGTGACTGCCGCGCTTGCGAAGATCTTCGATCTCACGCCCCAAAAGGACGATTGAGAGCGTTTCGGGTTCTGTCCACATGCGCTGAGTTCCGATGCCGTATTTCCGCGCCGTCTTCGAGCAGCACAGGCAACAAGCTGAGTCCAATCGGCAATCCAGGCGAGAGGAACTCAACACCAAATCCCAGCCCCGATTCAAGCTCGCGATCGGGCTCGTCGCAGGGCTAAGCTGCTTACGTGGCCTGCTAAACCTCGGCGTTCCTTTAGTGATCGCTTCGATCTATGAAGTCAGCCGGAAAACGCAGAGCTTGCATCTGTTGTTGGAATTGTTCGGCACAATCATCGTCATCCACCTGTGTCAGGCCACGCTTCGCTTCATACGGCTTCGCGTCATACGGCGGCTCGCAATCGACGTGGATCAGCGTTACCGTGAGCTAGCACTTCCTCACATCGTCGTGATCGACGCGCCTCGGAGGAGCGAGAACGTTTCTATGCGCGACATCGAAACGATCCGCACATTTCTGCTCGGAAACGGATTCGTCAGCTTGTTCGATACACCTTGGGTGCTGATCTATTTCGCGGTTCTGGTGCGTATCAATATTTGGCTGGGAGTGCTCTCTGCGTTGTTTACGGCATTGGTCGCAGGCTTCGGTATCGTGCAACAGTACAATCTGGCGCGCCTTCGCAACGCCGCCCTTCAACGCACCAAACCAGCAATCAACAATCCCGGCGATCTTCTTAGCCGTGCCTTCGTCCCGTGGTCCCACATTCAACGCACATTGATCGACGACCATTGCGAAAGCCAGCGTATTCGCTGGAACGACTCGTTGCCCGACGACGCGCTGAACGCGCTGTCTCGTTCCTTCAAGAGCGTCTACGTGGTCGCCGTGCTGGGCCTCGCATCATATCTCATGATGGCACACGATGCATCGGTCGGCACGATGATGATCGCAGCGTTTCTCGCTCCCCGGATCGTCGATCCAGTCGATACGCTGATCAAGAGTTGGCGTGACATCAAGGGTGCGCGGTCCGCTTGGCCTCGGTTGCGTTCTGCCGGACGCGTAAGCACGCCGTCGCCCGTCGGATATCCTGGGATGGGCCGACCTGTGCTGCAGGCCGACGATCTCACGATCGAAACGCCAGGTACCCGGATCACCATTTTGCAGGGAGTTAGCTTCAGGCTCAAAGCGGGCGAGGCGCTGATGGTGGTAGGACGAACTGGAGCTGGCAAGACTGTTTTTGCAAACACGCTCGCCGGGTGCCTACCCACACGGCGGCGGTCCATCTCGTTCGGTGGCGTTTTCCTTGAGGATATCGCCCGCGACCAGCGCGTCGAATGCATTGGCTATGTCCCCCAAAGAATCGAATTTTATCACGGCACGCTCGCCGACAATATCGCGCGGTTCAATCCTGAGCCTGACCTGGATGCTGTCGAGACAGCTCTTGCAGACATTGGTCTCAGCGAGCTGGCTCCGCTGGCGGGGACGAATATCGATCAGGTTACCGGGTCTGCTTCTCCGGGCGTTCTGAAGCGGCTTGCTATCGCAAGAGCCTTCTACAAGGCCCCCCCCTATCTCCTGCTAGACGATCCGGAGGCAGGTCTGGATGAAGAGGCACTGACCCAGCTTAGCGAGCTCATCGCTCGGCACCGGCAGCGCGGCGGCATCTGCCTGCTGTTTTCAACGGGGATACGCTTCTCACACCCCACACCCAGAGTGCTCGGAGAAGAGACGTCAACGCACCACGCCCTGCTTTTATTTCCGTGGAAACGACTTCAGATCGACGCCGACGATCCGCAGTTACCGATGATCCGAACCAAACTGACGAGTCGGTTCAAACGACAAATGAAGACTGCAGTTGATCAATGAACAGCGCAGTCCGGCAGCTCACCATTCCTCGTGACAGGCTGGCTCATCGCCCAGATTAAATAAATCGCTGTCTACGACCATAAGGATGAGTTGTCTGCGAACTAGTGTCGTGAACCGGAAGTTCGCGGCATCGCGTTGAGTTCTGTTGGGGCACTGTGTCGGCTGAAGCGCTCGATGGAAGCAAGGATGTCATCGGCTGATTTGGTCCCTCGGAAGGGTTTGGGATCGGCGTCGTGCCGGTCGATGAGCGAGGTGATATCTGCCCTGAGGGCGGCGATGCTGGGTCGTGTCCTCGAGCGTGGTTGAGCTCGGTAGAGCAAAGCCGTCCGCCCGCGCGTTCCCCCATAGCGTGCGCCAGAACGGGCGCATTGTCTCGGTCGCGGTGATTGTCGCAATCGGCGTCAACCGCGACGGCAGGCGCGAGGCGCTGGGCATGGACGTCGGCCCGTCGGAGGCCGAAGCGTTCTGGACCGCGTTCCTGCGCAAGCTCGCCCGCCGAGGTTTGCGTGGCGTCAAGCTCGTGATCTCGGATGCTCGCGAGGGAATTTCAGGAATTTTGTGTAAGGGGTGTCCGTGAGGGGTGAAGTTGATGTCGCGGGATCAGGACTGAGGCGTCGACGGCATGGTTGACAATTTTGCTTGGCGGTACCGAGCGGTCAAGTCCCGAAGCCGCGAAGCGATGCGCCGCAGGCACAGGACTTGACGGCGAAGGGGCTCGCCGAGCAATCATCATCGTTGCCGTGATGCCGTTCGTCATCGCGTCGTTCCCGCGAAGCGCTCGCCGAACTGGATTGCGAACTGGCCCATCGCGGCGGTCCATTCGACCGGGCGTCGCCAGCGCAGCCGGGGTTCCTGATCGCAAGATAGAGCAGCTTCAACGCTGCATCGTCGTTGGGAAAGCTGCCGCGCGTCTTGATGATCTTGCGCAACGAGCGATGCAACGCCTCGACCGCATTGGTGGTGTAGATCATCTTGCGGATGCCTGGGGGGAACGCAAAGAATGGCACGACGTAGTCTCAGGCCCGCCGCCAAGCCGCTCCGATCGCCGGGTAGCGCTTGCCCCACTCGGCTTCGAACTCCTCGAGGCGGACGAGCGCTGCATAGGCGTTTTCAGCCCGATAGATCGCCTTGATCGCGGACAGGATCGCCTTGCGATCCTTCCAGGACACGAAGGCCAGGCTACTCCTGATCAGGTATACGATGCAGGTCTGTACCACGTTCTGCGGGAATGCCGACGTGATGACCTCCGGAAAGCCCTTGAGCCCGTCGACCATAGCAATCAGGATGTCGTTGGCGCCGCGCGCCTTGAGATCGTTGACGACCTTGAGCCAGAACTTGGCCCCTTCGGTCTGCTCGATCCATAACCCGAGCACGTCCTTCTCGCCGTCCGGGTTGAGCGCCAGCGCCACGCAAACAGCCTTGTTCTTCACCAGGCCGTCATCGCGGATTTTGACGCGCAGTGCGTCGAAGAGAACCACGGGATAGATGGCTTCCAGCGGCCGGCTCTGCCATTCCCGCACCTCATCGAGGACGGCGTCGGTGACCCGGCTGATCAGGTCCGGTGAGACCTCGGCGCCATAGAGCTCGGCCAAATGGCCCTAGATTTCGCGCACCGTCATGCCGCGGGCATACAGGCTCAGGATATTGTCGTCGAAGCCATCGAACCGCGTCTGTCCCTTGGCGATGAGCTGAGGCTCAAAACTGCCGGCGCGGTCTCGGGGGACGGCAATCTCGATCGCGCCTTCCTCGGTCAGGATCCTGTTGCTGCTAGTACCGTTGCGACTGTTGCCGGTCCCGCGACCTGTCGGATCGCCCTTCTCGTAGCCGAGGTGCTCGCTCAGTTCGGTGCCGAGCGCTCGCTCAATGCTTTATTGAGCTGCTTGAACAGCCCGTTGTCTCCCGTCAGGTCCTTCGGCTTTTCATGGTTAGCAAGAAGTTGATCAAGTAACTCAGGTGTTATCGTCGTCATGTGAGTCTCCTCGGAACGGTAAACTCATAGAAACCTCCTTACACGCTCTTTCTGACACCCTCGCTCGCGAGGGCATCAAGGCCACAGTATCCCAGGTGCTCAATGCCACTTGGCAACGTTGTCGCGTTCACTTCATGCGCAATGCTCTCGCACATGCTGGCAAGAGCGGGCGCCGCGTGGTCTCCACCTTCATCGCCACGGCCTTCGCCCAGGACGACGCCGAGGCAGCCAAGACGCAATGGCGCAAGGTCGCCGATCAGCTCCGTCCCAAGGGGCCCAAGCTCGCTGCCCTCATGGATGAGGCCGAGCCTAACGTGCTCGCCTATATGAGCTTCCCGGCACAGCACCGCGCCAAGCTGCACTCGACCAATCCAATCGAGAGGGTCAATGGCGAGATCAAGCGTCGCGCCGAGGTCGTCGGCATCTTCCCAAACGAGGAGGCCATCGTCCGCCTCGTCGGAGCGATTCTGCTAGTACAGAACGACGAGTGGGCCGTCCAGCGCGCCCGCTACATGACGCTGGAAACCATCGGGCCTTTGAGCGATGGTCCCGTTACAGGCCTGCCCGCCGTGGCAGGCTAACCAGCTCGACCCGCACCGGAATTGCCCGGTGACCCACAATGCCAGCTACACCACTCTATGGGACATGATCCGACGCTGCGATAGACTCCGCGCCTGATTTTCTTTTCGGTGAGGATAGCGAGGAAGCGCTCGACCTGGTTGAGCCATGACGAACTGGTCGGAGTCAGGTACACATGCCAACGCGGTCTTCGGCGAGCCATTTCCGGATAATCGGAGGCTTATGGGTGGCGTAGTTATCCATGACGAGATAGACGTCGAGTTCGCGCGGCACGGCAGCTTCGATCTCGTCGAGGAACCTGCAGAACTCAGTAGCACGGTGCCGTCCGTAGCATTTGCTAATAATCCGTCCTGTCGCGATGTCGAGGGCGGCGAACAGGAATTTGGTGCCGTGCCTCTTGTAGTCACGGCTCTTACGTGCCGGCTGGCCGGGACGCATCGCAGCGTCCGTTCACTGCGGTCCAGCGCCTGGATTTGGGATTTCTTGTCCACACACGGAACGATGGCGTGCTCTGGCGGCGAGACGTAAAGGCCGACAATGTCGCGTACCTTGGCAACGAAGTTAGGGTCGGTCGAGAGCTTGAACGTTTCCATTCGGTGCGGCTGGAGCCCGAAGCCCGCCAGATACGCTGTACTGTCGACACCGACAGACCGCTGGCCTTCCATGCCGCGGGAATTCCAATGAGTAGCGTTCTCGGGGCAGCTTTCCAGCGTCTTCACGATCACGGCTTCGACCCGAGTATCGTCAACGCTGCGCGGCGCCCCAGAACGCGGCTCGTCGTGCAGACCAGCCATGCGCTGCTCCACAAAACACCGTCGCCACGTGCCCACCGCTTCCCGTTCCAGGCCTAACTTGACTGCTACTTCCGTGTTTTGACTGCCTTCCGCGCAGGTCAACACGATCCGGGCTCCAGAGACAGCCCCTGCGCGGTCTTCCGGCGCATTGTTAGCGACTTTAGTTCAGCTCGCTCGTCATCGCTCAATATTAGGAGAACAAGCGGCCGGGCCGACAGCAGATCCTCCGTCGCTCTGCAGCCACCATCTCTGGCATAGCGACACGAACCTATTGCGAATCCACGATTGCGAACTTGTGAATCTGGACACTAGTACCTGACACAGAGGTTTTGACCGATTGATCGGAGTCCTGCAGAATCGGCAGGTGTTCGGGTGCGACGAGGACTTGGATGCTGCGTGAGGCGCCCCGTGCTAATGAATTCGGCGCGCTCGAGCGTGAGTATCATCTGGTGCACTGTCGGCGGCGTGACGCCGAAATGGTGCTGGATGTCGCGTTCGGCGGGCGGCCGCCGGTTAAGGCGGGTGTAGGCGTCGATGAACGTCAGATACCGGCCCTGCTTGGGAGTGAAGCCGGGCGCTGCTTTGCCGTACATTTGATTGATCGGCCGATTCAGCTCGGCCTCCAGGACGGAGGCCGGGATGAACATACGCTATCACGTCGATCTGAGCTGCGCCGAGCGGGCGGAACTGGGGCTTTTACTAGCCGGAGGTAGCCAAGAGCTACGCAAGCTCAAGCGGGCGCAGATCCTCCTGGCAGCCGATGCTGGGATGAGCGACGACGACATTGCCACCACGTCGGCGTCGGCCATTCGACGGTGTATCGGACCCGTAGGCGTTTCGTCGAAGGCAATCTGGTTGCCGCCCTGAGTGAGGAGCCACGGGCCGGTGCGGAGCGCAAGCTCACCGACAAGCAGGAGGCCCTGCTGGTGGCTACCGCCTGCCTCGAGCCCGCCTGCGGGTCGAGCGCGTTGGACGCTGGAGCTTCTGGCCGACGAGATGGTCAGGTTGACGTCGCACGAGAGCCTGTCGCGCGATACCCTGCGGCGGCGCCTGGCCGAGAACGATCTCAAACCATGGCGCAGGCGCATGTGGTGCGTGCCGAAGATCGATGCGGAGTATGTCGCGCGCATCGAGGATGTGCTTGATCTGTACGCCGAGCCATCAGATGCGTCAGCCCGTGATCTGCTTTGAAGAGAGCCCGGTCCAGCTCATAGGCGAGACCCGGCCGCCGATCCCGGCAAAGCCTGGACAGATCGAGCGCTACGATTACGAGTATCGGCGCAATGGCACGGCCAATCTGTTCGTGTTCATCGACGTGAACCGTCCCTGGCGCAAGGTGAAGGTCACCGAGCACCGCGCCGCCATCGGCTTCGCCCAGTGCATGCGCGAACTCGACGACGTGCACTATCCCAAGGCCGATCGCATTCGCGTGGTGCTCGACAATCTGTCCACCCATACGGCCGGCGCGCTCTACCAGGCGTTCCCGGCCGACCAGGAGCGTCGGCTACTGCGTAGTCTGGAGTTCCATCACACCCCGAAGCATGCCAGCTGGCTCAACATGGTCGAGATCGAGATCGGCGACCTCGTCCGCCAGTGCCTCGACCGGCGCATCGACAGTTACGCCCGCCTCGTCAAAGAGACCGCCGCATGTGAGAAACGTCGGAACGCTGAGCGAGCACAAATCAAATGGATGTTCACGCCCGAACAGGCGCGCGCCAAACTAGGCCGCGCCTATCCCAAAGTCCCAGCTGGAGCGACGAAAAAGCAAAGAGTCAAAACCTCTGTGTCGAGGTACTAGTCCTATGCCTCCCGCAAGCGTCAGCTCTGACCCAAGGCCTCTGTCCCCAAGGGTCCTCATCGTCGTAGCGGCTGAAGGTCTACATGGTCAGCGGGCTCTGGCTGATCGTCTTCAGGAGCGACCCCAGACGCTTGGCCCGGCATCTGCCGTCATGGACCAATCCAGCTGGGGAGCCTTTCGGCGCCTGTGTGCCGCCACCGCCCTTGCGATTTATGACGGAAATTTGAATGAATAACCCGGGCCGACGCCGGAGGGCAGCGAGATCGGATTCGAACCCAAATACACGGATTTTACGCTGGCGCTGTTGCTGGTATCGTCTACAAACGCCCAGAGCAAAATGATGTTAACTCAAACGCTTAGCTGTTTTGTTTGAAGCCGGCCAGGGGCACCATTTTGGATTTGGCATTTGCCCGCCGACGCTGCACGGACACGACATCGAGGCCGCCTTTGTCGGCGTCTCGGCAGCGGTTATGGACGTCGTTCGCGCGCGTCCGGCAGACGCTACAGTGCCGCGCGCATCCTGGTTGCGTCCCCTTCGCTATCCCGCCGCGCTGGCAGGCGACCTTCGACCAGAGCTGTTGTAAATCCCGGTCAGCCGCGCTCCCTGCGCCCTGCCTATGGCCGTCCCGTTGCGGCAGTCCTGGGCAAGGCGAACCGGCGCTTCGCGGCTTGCGTGCGCCATGGCTGAAGCCAGAACCCGGCCGTCATCCCACTCGCCGAGGGCCCTCGGCAGACCCGAACCGGATCGTCAGCCTCGCTCCTGAGGAGCGACCTTCGGATCCAGCGGGCGCCGCCGGGCCACCGGCCGTGACCGCCGAATGCGCCGCTTGCGAAACTCCAATCCGCACATGACGATGTCGATGCTCTCGGCCGGCCGCCGAAGGCGGCGGCCGTGAAAGCCGAGCCATTTCTCGACCTGCCTCAGCAGGACGCGATTGCCCCCGAAACGCCGCAGCAGCTCATCGCGCGTATGCAATGTCGCGATATCGACGATGTAATCGCGCTGCTCGGTCAGCGTCCGGCCGACCAGCCGCGCATGGTCACTCGATACCAACATATTCACGACCCGCTCAGGCAAATGCGGCTCAGCCATTTGACAGTCCTGCCCTCCGCCGTGCCTGCTTGCCGCTCAGGATGCCAGCCGGCAACATGCGCACTCACAGCGATCACCGATGCTCATCGGCCGTGACGCTCGATTTCCCTCACGGCCATCGCCTGGGCTCCGCGCCGGCCCGGAACCAGGTCACCACCTGCCTTAGGAGTAGACACGCTCGGCCAAATGCGGCTCCTGTTCTACCCCGCGTTGCGTCCCCGTGCTCGACATCAGTGCCGCCGTGATTTCGTGGGCGCGCATCGGCAGCACCGACAACAGCGTGTCGCTCAGACCGTGCGAGATTTCCGAGCAGCCCTGCAGATAGACCTGCGGGCGAAAGCCGGGGCTGGTCTGGAGACGATAGTCGCGCTCCAGCGCGCTGGTCTCGATGTAGCGGCTAATCGGATCGAGAAAGGCCGGGATCGGCGATCGCTCGTAGCCGGTGGCAAGCACGATCGCGTCATAGGTCGCGTGATGACGGATGCCCTCGTCCTTGTTTAGAAGCTCGAGCGCAATTCCGTCGCGGACGGCCTGCGCGCCGACGATCTCGCTACGGGGGTGGAGTGCGAGCCGCCGTGAGCCGCAGACGCGCTGCTGATAGGTCATGCGATAGAGCTGATCGAGCAGGTCCGGGTCGACGACGGCATAGTTCGTATTGCGGAAGCTGCGAATGATCGCGGCGCGCTGGCTCTCGTCGCGCGAATGGAAATGATCGATGTAGTCGGGATTGAAGATCTCGTTCACGAACGGGCTGCTGTCGGACGGTTTGAGCGCGTGCCCGCGGAACACGAGATCGATCCGGACGTTCGGATTCCGCTCGCTAAGGTCGAGCGTGACCTCGGCCGCGCTCTGGCCGCCGCCGATCACCGCCACGCGCGGCGCCCGGCCGCTCAGCTCGGCGATCGCGGATGAATCGAGGTAGCCGCTGGTATGCACGACCCTTCGGTCACCGGCGACCGACTGAAACACGGCCGGAACGTGCGGCACGCCGCCGACCGCGACCACGAGGTTGCGCGCGATGCGCGATTGCTCGGCCCCGTCCCCGGTCCGCGTGACTACGCGGAGCGCGACGACGGACTGGCCGGCGCTCACCGGCTCGACCGCAACGACCGTCTCGCCATATTCGACCATCGCGTCGAACTGGCCGGCAACCCAGCGCAGATAGTCGTTGAACTCGATCCTGCTGGGATAGAACGTCCTGCAATTGGTGAAGTCGAGCAACCGGCCCGATTTGTGCAAGTAGTTGATGAAGGTGAACGGGCTCGTCGGATCGCGCAGCGACACCAGATCCTTGAGGAAAGAGATCTGCATGTTGCTGCCGGGAAGCAGCATGCCGCCATGCCATTTGAAGCTCGGCTGCCGCTCGACGAACAGCGCGCGGCAATCCAGCCGTCGTTGTCGGGCACAATCCTCGAGCGCGATCGCCAATGACAGGTTGGACGGCCCGAAGCCGACGCCGACGACATCATAGTCCGGGGCGAGTTGATGCGACATGGGTGATGCTCCGTCAGCGTTGGGTCTCGAGGGGCGTGTCCTTCGCTGCCGGCTGCCACAGCCGGTCGGCAAAGAACCGTTCACGTAGCAACATGACCAGGGTTGCTCGCTTGTGCGGGAAGTCGAAGTTCTTGATCCGGGCAAAGCCGGCGCGGTCGAGATTGCGCAGCTGCTGGAGGTGAGCTGCCGCGGGCTCGCCGACAATGCGCATGGTGCGGTGATCGTCGAGGAACATGTAGTGCATCAGCGAGGGCAACCACGCAGTGATGAAGTCGCGGCCGCGAAACTCGTCCTCACCGACGATCACATGCCAGCCGCGATCGTGGTCGTCGGCGTCGTAGAACGGCGCGATGCGGTTCTCCTTGGCCCAGTACAGCTCGAAATAGCCGAAGGGACGCTCGCCGAAGCAGCCGATCAGCGGCAGCATGTGCGGATCCGACAGCAGCTTCGAAAGATACTGGCGATGCTTGTCGAGGTCGCCCGCCTCGTTCCAGAATGCATCCACGCGTGGATCGTTGAGCCAGCGGTGAACCAGTGCCAGATCGCGTTCGATGTCGACCACACGAAAGCTGACGACGTCCGACAGCCACGGAATGAAGCGCGAATAGACCCGGCCGGCTGGCTTCGGTGGCCGCCGCGGATGCCGTTTGCCGCCGGTCATCACGTAGGACAGCGGAAACGCCGGCCGGGCCGCGTCCGACAGCCAGGCCTCGCGCCGCTGCATCAGCATCTCCGGCAGAAGCACGGGCGCGCCATCGACGATCACTGCGAGGCCATCGCGCGCCAACGTCGATGCGGCCGCCGGCCGCCCGCGCAGATCGAGGACGAGTCTGTCGAGCGACGGATGCCAGCCAAACAGCGCCTCGGCGGCGGCGGAGAGCCCGCTCACCAAGCGCCGGGGATCTCCCACATCGCCGGACATGGCAACCGTGCCCCGATCTCCGTCGAACCGGAACGACAGCAACAACTCGCCGCCGGCGATCACGCGAACACTTTCATCATCGCGGACGACCGACATCGCGACATCCGTTCCGGCCCGGAAGGCCCCACTCCCTGCATCGAAGCTCGCGCTCATACGCCCCTCACCGCTTTTGACCTGCACGTGCTTCGCCACCAGCCGCTCCCGTTCAAGATGTAAATTTGTCGTCGCGCCGAAGACAAGCAGGCATGGCCCGCTCTCGATCTAGATTAGTTACAAAGCGGCTCGCTCACGCCCTCGACGGCTGGCGTGACGCCACCCCGTCCTGCAATCGCGACGTTGACGAACGCCGCGGCCTCGTCGACCCGTCCATCGCGGAGCCGAACGATGCGGTCCGCGCAGTGGAAGTAGCGGTCGTCATGCGAGATCACGATGATCGTCTTGCCGAGCCGCTTCAGGTCGGCAAGCAGCTCGGTATAGAAGACGTGACGGAACGCCGGATCCTGGTCTGCGGCCCATTCGTCGAACACCAGCACCGGGCGGCCCTCGATCCAGGCATTGATCAGCGCGAGGCGCTTGCGCTGGCCGGTCGAGAGATCCGTCGTCGAGAACGCGCCGTTCTCGACCGAGACCTTGTGGGCGAGCTCCAGCCGATCGAGATAGCGCTGCGCGATTTCCGGCGCCTGGCTGCCGGGTTGCAGCAGCGTATCGAACAGATAGTAGTCGGAGAACACAGTGGTGAAGAGCTGACGATAGTCGTCCCGCGTATCGCTGACGACGGGCACGCCGTCACGCAGCACCATTCCCTCATGGGGGACATAGAGCCCCAGCAGCAGCTTGATCAGCGTCGTCTTGCCACTGCCGTTCTCGCCGACGATGAAGATGATCTCGCCGCAGGTGATGCGCAGATCGATCGGACCGAGCACGAACGGATTGTCTCCGGCAGCCGCCTGGAATGCGTAGGAGACGCCGCGCAGCTCGATCGAGCCGACCCGTTCGCCGGCGGACTGCGCCGGCTCGTCGAGCAGATCCTGCTCGGCGGTTGCGAAACGCTCGGACAATTCGGCAATACGCCGCATCGCGACCTGCGCGCGCCCGAGCGACGGCAGCATGCCGATGAGCTGATCGATCGGTCCGCGCATGAACAGCAGCACGAGGACGAATCCACTGGATACGGACGACGGACTGTCCGGCCACAGCAGCGGCCGCAGCACGAGCGCAGCCCCGATCACCAGGAACAGCATCACGGTGCCGAGCGCGCGTGTGGTGACCAGCAGATTGATGGCGCTGATCTGCACGTCGCTGATCCGCTCGATGGTGCGCTGGATCAGATCGACATGCACGTGATGCCGGCGTGGGCGGTGCAGACGCAGCTCCTTGGCGCCCTCGGCGATCGTCCGGTAATGCTTCTGCAGATCGTCCTCGTACCGGCGGGCGAGATTGAACCCGGACAGGCCGCGCTGGCGCGCGCGGAAGTGCGCAAACGATCCGAGCGCGATCAACGCTGCCACGATCAGGAACAATGGCCACGACAGCACAGCGAGATAGACAAGGCAGCCGGCGACGATGACGCCGGAGACCAGGAAGGCCGGGAAATAGAAGGCGAAATCGCTGATCGCATCGACGTCCTTGGTCAGGACGGGAATCAGCCGGTGAGCGCGATAGGACTCCAGCTGATCGATTGGCGCCATCAGGATCTTGGCGGCCAGCGACTTGCGCAGCGAGGCGATGATGCGCTGGCCGACAACATTGGCGCTGATGTCCGAGCCGACCGATCCGATCACGATCAGGACGCAGAGGCCGGCAAACGATGCGACCAGGCTACCGACATCGCCGGAGCCGGCATAGAGCCCGCTGTTCACCACCGCGAGCAGGCTGGCGACGCTGGCGCCGCCGATGAGGCCGAGCACGAGGCCGCAGAGAACCAGCTTCCAGTACGGCCGCAGCAGGCTGCCGGCATGCACCATCCCCGGATTGGATGAGGTCGTCATCAGCGGCCAACTCCGGTTTGCCGAGCAAAGACTTCGGCGAGCCTGGCGCCGATTTCGGCGCGCGCCTGTAGCGCGTCCGGCACGACGTTGCCCATGCGCAGGAATTCGTGGATCATGCCGGGATAGATCTTCAGATCGACGGCGACGCCGGCCGCGCGCAGCCGCGCGGCATAATCCCTTCCCTCGGCGATCAGGGGATCGAACTCGGGCAGCAGCAGCATCGCAGGCGCGACGCCGGCGAGGTCGGGCGCGGCCAGTGGCGCGAAGCGCCAATCGTGCCGGTCTGCCTCCTGACGCAGATAGTGATTGAAGAACCAGTCCACGGTCTCGCGCTCGAGCAGAAAGCCCGACCCAAACGCCGCATAGGATTCCGAGCTCTGCTGCGGGCTGAGGCCGGGATAGGCCAGCACCTGGAACAAAGGTTGCGGCAAGGCGCGATCGTCGCGCGCCGCGATGGCCAGCGCCGCCGCCAGCGTGCCGCCGGCGCTGTCGCCGCCGACGGCGACGCGCCGCGCGTCCAGGCCGGCGGCAGGCCCCTCGCGTCCAAGCCAGGCGAGCGCATCGACGCAATCCTCGAACGCGGTCGGAAACCGATGCTCGGGCGCGAGCCGATAGTCGATCGACAACACGGCCACGCCGCTGTCGATCGCAAGTCCGCGGCACAGCGGCTGGTGCGAATCGAGGCTGCCGACGACGAAGCCGCCGCCATGCATGTAGAGCAGCACCGGCAGCGGCTCGGCGCAATCGGGCGTGCGGTCCGCATAGAGCCGGGCGGCGATCGCCGTTCCGTCGCGCGCCGGAAGCATCAGCTGTCTCTCATGCACGAGTGGCGGCGGATCGACGTCCAGCAACGGCGACGACGCGTCGAAATCGGCGCGCGCCTGCGCCGGTGTGAGCTGCGGAAACGGAATGCGCGCGCCGGATTCTGTTCCGAGCTGGATCATGTCGAGCAGCGCTGCAATGTCGGGATGAAGGCTCATGATCACCTCATTCTGCCGGTTCGGACTGCGGCGCCTGCACCGGCTGCGCTGCGCCGACCGGCTCGAGCCATGACCAGATGGACGAAAGGAAGGCGTCGTTGGCCAGGATCGCGAAGTGGTCATCACCGAGCACGCCCAGATCCACCGCTGCCGTCAGCCGCGCCCCCAGCACGTCGCGCTGCTCCAGCCGCCCGGATGTCCACCAGCAGGCCGGTTCGGCGAACAGAGCCGCAGGCCAGTCAGCCTCATAGGCGAGTCGCTTCAGATGCCGCCCCACCCTGAACGCAGCGACGATGTCATCCACGCCGAGCAAGCGGTCGCGCGCTTGCCGGTGCGTCGTTGCGATCGCGCTCGCGATCAGGTGCCTGATCGCCTCGTCCGTTTCAGGCGCACCGGCATCACGGAGCGCCGCGGCCTGCGACCTGATCGTTGCGATTTGCGCACCGGGTGCCGCCACGGACAGCAGCCCGAGCAGTTCGTCGGTCCAGTACTTTTCGGCGCGTCGCTCCGCGCGACGTTGCGGATCGGGAACGAAGCTATCGATCAACCCGAGACTCGCGACCTCCTTGCCGCGGCGCTCAAGTTCAGCGGCGACCAGACATGCGATCAGTCCGCCAAGCGACCAGCCGATCAGATGATAAGGACCGCTGTCCTGGGCCTCCATGATCTCGTCGGCGTAGCCGGCGGCCATGGCCGTCAGCGACGGGTCGGCGAAGGATGGATTGATCAAGGTGCGACATTGCACCCCGATCAGTTGGCGACGCCCCTCCACGCGGCGCGCCAACGGCGCATAGTCGAAGACGGTGCCGAAGCCGCCATGGACGCAGAAGACGGGCGCTATGCCCGACACCGACGCATTCAACGGCAGCAGAGCCGACGGCCGCTCGGGCGGGCTCGCGGGCGCGCCGAGCAAGGCACGGATCGTCGGCTTCTGCAGGAGATCGCGCAGCTTGATATCGCCGCCGAGGATCGGCTCGCGACGAAGCCGTGCGATCACCTTCAGGCTCAGGATCGAATTTCCGCCGAGTTCGAAGAAATTGTCGGTGACGCCGACCTGCGGCACTCCAAGAACATCGGCCCACAGCCGGGCCATGGCGATCTCGGCCGGGCTTTCGGGCGCGATGAACGTGCGGGCCGCCGCGGCATCAGGCGCCGGCAACGCCTTGCGATCGACCTTGCCGCTCGACAGCGTCGGCAGATGATCGAGCACGATGATTCGCGCCGGCAACATGTAGGCGGGCAGGCTCCGGCGCAACGATGCCACGAGGCTGGCCGATAGTCGTTCGGCCGACGCCCCAACGGCGTTGCGCGCATCCCTCGGCGCCACATAGGCGATGAGCTGGTTGCCTGCGACGCCGGGCATGGCGAGCACGGCGGCCTGCGCGACCGCCTGCTCCGACGACAGAGCCGACTGGATCTCGCCCAGCTCGATACGGAAGCCGCTGACCTTGACCTGGTCATCGCCGCGCCCGAGATATTCGATCACCCCGTCGGCGTCCCAGCGCGCCAGATCACCTGTGCGATACAGGCGTGCGCCAGGAGCGGACGAGAATGGATCCGGAAGGAAGCGCTCAGCCGTCAGGCCAGGCTTGGCATGATAGCCGCGCGCGAGGCCGGCGCCGCCGATATAAAGCTCTCCTGCTGCGCCGGCTGGAATCAAGTTGAGCTGGCCGTCGAGAATGTAGGCCGTGCGGCTGCCGACGGGAACGCCGATCGGCGCATAGGCCTTGTCGCAATCGGCGCTGCCATCGACCTTCCACACCAGCGGCGTCACGACCGTTTCCGTGGGTCCGTAGCCGTTGATCAGGATTTGCGGCTTCAGCGTCCGCTTCACCTTGTCGAAGCCCGCCTTCGGCATCGCCTCGCCGCCGAACGAATACAGCCGCACCGGCGGCGGATTGCCGCTCTGCTCGACCCAATCGGCGACCTGCTGCAGATAGGCCGGCGGCAGACCGAGATGCGTGACGCCATGCGCACGCGCCGTCTCGACCGTCTGTTCCGGCGTCCACAGCTCCGCATCGCGCATGACGAGCCGCGCCCCGTGCGACAGCACCGTGAGCCACCGCTCATGCGCGCCGTCGAAGGCGAGCGACAGGAAGTGCAGCTCGCAGGATCGGTCGTCGATCTGGTAGAGCGCAGCGGTCGCGCGGCAATGCATGGCCAGGGGTCCGTGCGCGACCGCGACACCCTTCGGCCGTCCGGTCGAGCCGGACGTGTAGATCACGTAAGCAACGTTCTCCGGATGCAGGCGCGGCTGCGGCGAATGATCCGGTCCCGACTCGAAATCGAAGCCGCCAAGGTCGACGCGCGACACGTCGTTCGGCGCGGCCACGTCGCGCGCTCCGGACAGCAAGAACAAAGCCCCACTGTCGCGCAGCACATAGGCGATCCGCTCGGGCGGCAGCTCCGGATCGAGCGGCACATAGGCGCCGCCCGCCTTCAGCACGGCCAGCAGCGCCAGCATCGTCGCCTCCGTGCGCTCGACCACGACGGCGACGCGCTGGTCCGGCGCGAGGCCGAGCGCGATCAGATGATGCGCCAGGCGATTGGCGCGGCGCTCGAGCGCGCCGTAGGACAGGCTGTCGCCGGCGATCGTCAGCGCCGTACGCTCAGGATCAATCAGCGCGTGTCTGCTGATCGCCTCATGCACGAGCGGAGCCGATGCAGCGGGCACGGCATGGGCGTTGCTGGCGCGCGCGTAAGCCAGATCCTGGCTGGTGGCCTGATCCAGCGCGCCAAGCAGCACCGCGGAGTCGTGCGTCAGCGCGGCGAGCAGATGCTCGAACTGCGCCCGGATCCGTTCCGCCTGCTCAGACGTGAAATGGCTGGGCATGTACGTGAACTCGACCTGGAGCGTGTCGTCGACCATGACGGACAGGTCCATCGGATAGTTGGTCACATCGACATTGCGCAGGCCCGCAAAGCGAAGCGAGCCATCTCCGACCAGGCCACGGTCAACCGGATAGTTCTCGAATACGATGATGCTGTCGAACATCGGCTCGCCGGCGCGGCCTGCCCAGCTCTGGATGTCGTAGAGCGGCGTCTGCTCATGGTTGCGGATCGCGGCGCTGCGGCTCTGCATCGCGCGCAGCCAGTCGCCGATGGCGGAGGCCGGCGGCGGGGTCTCGATCATCGGCAGCGTATTGATGAAGAGGCCGATCATCTGCTCGACGCCGTCGAGATCGGCAGGCCGGCCAGCGACCGTGACGCCGAAGGTGACGGTCTGCTGACCGGTATAGCGCTGCAGCAGCAGCGCCCAGACGCCCTGGATCAGCGTGTTCAGCGTGACGCGCTCGCGGCGGGCAAACGCCTTCAGGGCCGTGGTCGCGCTCTCATCGAGCCGCGTGGAGCAGCGAAGGTGCCCGTGCACTTGGTGCCGGCGGCCACCGAACGCGTCAGCCAGTTGCGTCGGCTCATCAAATTCAGCCAGCTGTCCACGCCAGAAGCGCTCGGCTTTCGTGGCATCCTGGGCCACGAGCCAGGCAATGTAGTCACGATAGTGCGACGGGCCGGGCCCGAGCTGCCGTCCGGCATAAGTGTCCAGGACTTCGCGGAGGAAACGCGCCGAGCTCCAGCCGTCCATCAGGATATGGTGATAGGTCCAGATCAGGCGGTGACACTGATCCTCGACCTGCAGCAGACGCACGCGCTGCAAAGGCGGCCTCGCGAGGTCGAACTCCGCATCCCGCTCACCGGCCAGGGCCGCCGACAGCCTGGCCTCGTCGACCGCCTGCCCGCGCCAGTCTTCAGTTTCGAACGGCACCACCGTGTGCCGGTAGACGGCCTGCAGCGGAGATCCCGACAGTTCGCGCCACAGAAAGCCCGTCCGCAACATCGGATGTCGCGCAGACACCTCCTGCCACGCCGAGCGGAGGCGCTCGACAGAGAGCCCACGGATCTCCACGCTGATCTGGTTGACATAGACGCCACTGCCGGCGTCGCGCAGGCTGTGGAACAGCATACCCTGCTGCATCGGCGACAACGGATAGAAGTCCTCGATGCGGTCCTCGTCGAGCCCGAGCCGCGCGAGCTCGTCATCGGTGAGGCCTGCCAATACACCGCGAGTCACGACCGCCGTCCGCTTGTCCTCCCGCATCGCGCGAGAGACATGCGCCAGCAGCTCGATGGTCTGGTGCCGGAACACGTCTCTCGGCTCGATGACAAGGCCAGCGCGACGCGCACGGCTGACCACCTGCAGCGAGATGATGGAATCGCCGCCGAGCTCGAAGAAATTTTCGGTGACGCCGACCTCGTCCTGATGCAGCAGATCGGCCCAGATCGCGGCGAGCGCCGCCTCGGTCGGATTGCGCGGCGCGACGCGCGCTCGCTCACTCGGCCGTGCATCGGGCTGCGGCAGCGCCTTGCGGTCGATCTTGCCGTTCGGCGTCAGCGGCAGCTGCGGCAGCACCATCACACGCGACGGCACCATGTAGTCCGGCAGCACCGGGACCAGCGCTGCGCGCAAGCTCGCGCCATCGAGTGCATCCTCGCCGCTGACATAGCCGACCAACTGCCGGCTTCCGCCCAGCTCCCGCGCCACCACGACACTGTCGCGCACCCCGGGCTGCTCGCGCAGCCGCGCCTCGATCTCGCCAAGCTCGATGCGATGGCCGCGGATCTTGACCTGATGATCGGCGCGGCCGACATGATCGAGCACGCCATCGGCGCGCCAGCGCGCCAGGTCCCCGGTCCGGTACAGCCGTGCACCATCTGCGCCGAACGGATCGGGGACGAAGCGCTCCGCGCTCAGCGACGCACGCTGCCAATAGCCGCGGGCGAGGCCCGCGCCGCCGATGAACAGTTCGCCGGTCACGCCGACCGGCGCGAGATTGAGATGGCCGTCCAGCACATACAACGTCGTATTGCCGATCGGACCACCGAGCATCGGCTGGGATTCGGCCGCATCGAGCCGGTGGCGCGCCGACCACACCGTGGTCTCGGTCGGCCCATACAGGTTCCAGACCTCGCGGCTCAGCGCCGTCAGCCGCCGCGCCAGGTCCGGCGCCAGCGCCTCGCCGCCGCTCAGCACACGGCCATCTCCGGGCAGCCAGTCCGTTGTCTCATCATGATCGAGCAGCATGCGCCAGCTCGATGGCGTCGCCTGGATCATGGTCACGCCATGCCGCGCCACCATCGCCTTCAGCACCGCGGGATCATGCGCGGCAGTGCGATCGGCCAGCACCACCTGTGCGCCATGCGTCAGCGGCAGCCACAGTTCCAGCACCGCGATGTCGAACGACAGCGAGGTCAATCCGAGCACGCGATCGTCACGCGCAATGCCGGGCTGCTCGGCCATGGTCGCCAGGAAGTTCGTCACCGCGCCATGACGCACCATCACGCCCTTCGGCAGCCCGGTCGAGCCCGACGTATAGATGACGTAGGCCAGGCTTTCTGGATGGATCTCGAGATCAAGATTGGCATCGTCGCCGTCGCCCGACTCCGTATCGAGCAGCCAGGCCTCGGCTCCGCTCGTCCTCAGCGCCGGCGCGAACCGATCCAGCAGCGCCGCCTGCGTCAGCAGCAGCTTGGCTCCGCTGTCGCCGAGCATGAGGGCCAGCCGCTCGGCCGGGTAGTCCGGATCGAGCGGCAGATAGGCTCCGCCGGCCTTGAGCACCGCGAGCAGCGCCACCATCATCGTGATGCTGCGCTCCAGCGCCAGGCCGACCACGACATCCGTCCCGATCCCGTGGGTCCTGAGGCGGGATGCCAGCCGGTTTGCCCGCGCGTTCAGTTCGCCATAGCTGATCGTCTCGTCGCCATGGATCAGCGCGATTGCATCGCCTCTGCGGGCCGCCTGCGCCTCGAATTGAGCAACGAGACTGGCGAACGCGATTGCACGCGCTGTATCATTGGCACGCGCGAGCATGGCGAGATCGCCAGCGTCATCCGCGACGAGGCCAGCGACGGTCTGCCCAGCATCGCGACTGATCGTGGCGAGCAACTGGACGAATGCCGCCTGAAGGCGCCGGATCTGTTTTTCGTCGAAATGCTGCCGCTGAAAATTGAATACGAGCCGCAGCTGACCGTCGAGGCCCACGCTGACGAACAAGGGATAGTTGCTGGTCTCCAGGATCTGCGTCCGGCTCGCACTGAGTTGGCCGTGCTTCGTCCGCAAGACCTGATCGACCGGATAGTTCTCAAACACCAAGATATTGTCGAACAGCGGCCGTCCGGCCCGGCCGGCCAGCCGCTGGATATCGGCGAGCGGCTTCCAGCCATGCTCGCGCAAGGCGAGATTGCGCTCTTGCAGCTCCCGCAGCCAGGCACCGATTTTCTGCTGCGGATGGGCGTGATCGACGACCGGCAGCGTGTTGATGAAAAGGCCTATCATCTCCTCGGCCCCGGCGAGGCCGGCAGGCCGGTCGGACACAGTGACGCCGAAGCACACCGTGTCCTGGCCAGTATGCCGTCGCAGCAACTGCGCCCACGCGGCCTGAACGACCGTGTTGAGGGTCACCCGCTCGCGGGTCGCAAACTGTTGCAGGCTCGCGCTGAGATCCGGGTCCACCGCCATCGTGAGCGAGCCGTGGCCAGCGACATCGCCCGTTCCGCCTGAGGTCAGGAGACCAGGCTCGTCGAGCTCAGCCAGGGCGTTTCGCCAGAAGGCGGACGCCGCATCATGATCCCTCTGTTGGAGCCAGGCGATGTAGTCGCGATAATGCAGCCTCTGGGCTGGAAGAGCCCCCTGCTCCAGCAGCAGCATCACCTCGGCCATGAAGCGGGCCGAACTCCAGCCGTCCATCAGGATGTGATGGTGGGTCCAGATCAGCCAATGACGGTTGTGGTCGAGCTTGATGAGTCTGAGACGCTGCAACGGCGGGCGCGACAGATCGAACCCCTCGGCACGCTCGCGCCGCGCGAGCGCACTCAGCGCATCGTCCAATGCAGCTGGAGCAGCTCCGGCTGCGCGCGCATGCCAGTCCTCCTCGACGAATCGCATCTCGGAGTGGCGATAGACGACCTGCTGCGGCGATCCCGACAGCTCTCGCCATAG
>Ga0265318_10000429_pt1 | contig 31981 bp, 23 predicted proteins | sample 4821metaG_FD_192431 | JGI IMG/M metagenome (GOLD analysis project Ga0265318, IMG submission 192431) | Rhizosphere microbial communities from Carex aquatilis grown in University of Washington, Seatle, WA, United States - 4-8-21 metaG | ecosystem: Host-associated > Plants > Roots > Rhizosphere >... | reverse complement strand
GCCAACAGCGCAATCCTGACGCTGGCAGCTCCCGGCAACGTCGGCTCGCTCGCCGACAGCACGAACCTGACCATCGACACCGCCCCGCCGACGGTCAGCAACGTCACCTCGTCGACGCCGAACGGCGCCTACAAGGCCGGCCAGACCATCCACATCCAGGTCAACTTCTCCGAGCCCGTCACCGTCACCGGCACCCCGCAGCTGCTGCTCGAGACCGGCACCACCGACCAGACCGCCGACTACACCTCCGGCAGCGGCAGCCAGACGCTCGTCTTCGACTACACCGTCCAGGCCGGCGACACGTCAGCCGACCTCGACTACCACGGCACCGGCGCACTCGCCCTCAACGGCGGCAGCATCGCCGACCCGGCCGCCAACGACGCCACGCTCACGCTCTTCGCCCCGAGCACTGCCGGCTCGCTGAGCGCCAACAAGGATCTCGTCGTCGACACCACCGCGCCGACGGTCACCAACGTCACGGCCTCGAACCCGAACGGCGCCTACAAGGCCGGCCAGACCATCCACGTCCAGGTCAGCTTCTCCGAGCCGGTCAACGTCACCGGTGCTCCCAAGCTCGCGCTGAACACCGTCCCCGGCGAGTCGGCCACCTATGCCTCCGGCACCGGCAGCTCCACCCTGGTCTTCGACTACACCGTCCAGGCCGGAGACAACGTCGCCCACCTCGACTACGCGGCAACCAACTCGCTCACCTTGAACGGCGGCAGCATCGCCGACCCGGCAGCCAACGACGCCACCCTGACCCTCGCCACCCCGGGCGCGGCCGGCTCGCTCGCCGCGAACAAGAGCCTGACCGTCGACACCACGACGCCGACCGTCAACGCCGTCACCGCTTCGAACCCGAACGGCGCCTACAAGGCCGGCCAGACCATCCACGTCCAGGTCACCTTCTCCGAGCCCGTCACCGTCACCGGCACACCGAAGCTGGCCCTGAACACGACGCCGGCCGAGTCCGCGACCTTCACCTCCGGTAGCGGCACCTCCACCCTCGGCTTCGACTACACCGTCCAGGCCGGCGACAACGACGCCAGCCTCGACTACACCGGCACCGGCGCGCTCACCCTCAACGGCGGCACGATCGCCGACCCGGCCGGCAACAACGCAGCGCTCACCCTCGCCGCCCCCGGCGCGCCCGGCTCCCTGAACGGCAGCAAGAGCATCGCGATCGACACGGTCACGCCGACCGCGACCGCGCGCACCGTCGACGGCACGACGCTCGACATCACGTACTCCGAGCCGCTCGCGGCGACACCCACCCCGGCCGGCAGCGACTTCGCCGTCAGCGTCAACGGCGGCGGCGACGCGGTCGACGCCGTCACCTACACGACCGGCAACACGGTCGTCGAGCTCGCGCTGCACACCACTGTCCACAACGCCGACACGGTCACCGTCACCTACACCGGGACCGCGATCCAGGATCCGGCCGGGAACCAGGCCGCGACGTACACCGCGCAGGCCGTGACCAACGACACGGTCAACGGCGCGCCCGACACGCCCTCGACCGTCGGCCCGGCCAACGGCGCGAAGGTGACGACCGCGACGCCGACCCTGACCGGCAGCTTCAGCGACCCGGATCCGGGCAACACCGGCACGATCGACTTCCGCGTCTGCGGCAACGCGACCTGCAGCGGAGCCGGTGACCCGGTCGCCACCTTCAGCAGCCCGTCCGGCGTCGCCAACGGCGCGAGCGGCTCGGCCCAGATCCCGTCCGGCCTCGCAGACGGCATCTACTACTGGTCGGCCCGGGCGACGGACAACACCAATACGCATTCGTCGTACACGCCGGCGCGCTCGATCACGATCGACACGGTCGCACCGGTGAACGTCTTCTCGCTCATCGGCGTCAGCACCACCGGCGGCTTCCCGGTCGCGTTCTACCCGGGCGGCGGCTCGACGATCTACTACAACGGCTCCGCCGGAATCGGCGCGAAGAGCTTCACGATCGAAGCGACGGTTACCGACGCGACGACCGGCGGCGCGTCGATCACCACGCAGAACTTCACGAACGGCGGCTCGAACCTGAGCCACACCGACGCCACGACGACGACCCCGGGCAGCGGCACGTTCGACACGAACGTCTTCGGCTTCACGCCGATCACGACCGGCAACGGCTCGGTGGACGTGTTCACGACCGACGGCGCGGGCAACCAGAGCCCGACGACCAGCTTCACGCTCCAGAACGACAGCCTCGCGCCGACGGCGACCGTCGCCTTCCCGAGCACGAGCGTCTACGACGCAGCCGGCTGGACGGGCACGCTGAGCGGCACCTCCGCCGACAGCGGTGCCGGCGTGAACACCGTCAAGGTCGCGATCCACGACAACACCGTGAACACGGACTACGACGGCAGCAGCTTCGGCGGCGGCGGACAGCAGTTCCTGACGCCGACCGGGACGACCGCGTGGAGCTACCCGCTGGCCGCGGCCAAGCTCAGCGACGGCCACTCCTACACGGTCACCGTCGAGACGATCGACAACATCGGCAACACCGACACGGCCGCGGCCGGCCGGACGTTCACGTACGACACGACCGCCCCGACGGTCACCAACGTGACGGCGTCGAATCCGAACGGCTCCTTCAAGGCCGGCCAGACCATCCAGATCCGGGTCACGTTCTCCGAGCCGGTCGACGTCACGGGCGTCCCGCAGCTCGCCCTGAACACGACGCCCGCCGAGTCCGCCGCCTACGCCTCCGGCAGCGGAACCTCGACACTCGTCTTCGACTATGTCGTCCAGCCCGGCGACACCGCCGCCACCCTCGACTACGCGGCCGCCAACGCACTCACCCTCAACGGCGGCACGATCGCCGACCCGGCCGGCAACGACGCCACGCGCACACTCCCCGTCCCGGGCACCTCCGGCTCACTCTCCGCCAACAAGAGCCTGACGGTCGACACGACCGCGGCCACCGTCACCGGCGTCACCGCTTCGAACGCGAACGGCTCCTACAAGGCCGGCCAGACCATCCACGTCGAGGTCAACTTCGACGAGCCCGTCAACGTCACCGGCACCCCGCAGCTCGCGCTCAACACGAGCCCGGCCGAGTCCGCCGACTACGCCTCCGGCACCGGCACCTCGACGCTCGTCTTCGACTACACGGTCCAGCCCGGCGACACCGCCGCCACCCTCGACTACAGCGCGACGAACGCGCTGACCCTCAACGGCGGCACGATCGCCGACGCCGCGGCCAACGACGCCACCCTGACCCTCGCCGCCCCCGGCGCGGCCGGCTCGCTCTCGGTCACCAAGAGCATCACGATCGACACGACCGCCCCGACCGTCAGCGGCGTGACCGCCTCGACCGCGAACGGCTCCTACAAGGCCGGCCAGACGATCCACGTCCAGGTCAACTTCGACGAGCCCGTCACTGTCAGCGGCACCCCGCAGCTGCTGCTCGAGACCGGCGCCACCGACCAGACCGCCTCCTATCTCGCCGGCTCCGGCAGCTCGACGCTCACCTTCGACTACCTGATCCAGGCCGGCGACACCAGCGCCGACCTCGACTACCACGACGCGACCGCGCTCGGCCTCAACGGCGGCACGATCCGCGACGCCGCCGGCAACAACGCGGCCCTCGGCCTCGCAGCTCCGGGCGCCTCGAACAGCCTCGGCGCGAACAAGGACATCGTCGTCGACACCACCGCGCCGACCGTCACCTCGGTCTCCGCCTCCAACGGCAGCGGCTCCTTCGACGCCGGCCAGACGATCCACGTCCGGGTCAACTTCAACGAGCCGGTCAACGTCACGGGCACCCCGCAGCTCGCGCTGAACACGAGCCCGGCCGAGTCGGCCGCCTACGTCTCGGGCAACGGCACCTCGACGCTCGTCTTCGACTACACCGTCCAGCCCGGCGACACTGCCGACCCGCTGGACTACGCCGCGACGAACGCGCTGACCCTCAACGGCGGGACGATCCGCGACGCCGCGACGAACAACGCCGCCCTGACGCTGGCCGCCCCCGGCGCCGCCGGCTCCCTGAGCGCGTACGGGACCTTCGTGATCGATACCGTCGCCCCGACCGTCACCTCGCGGACGGCCGACGGTACGACGCTCGACGTCACCTACAGCGAGCCGCTCGACTCCGGCTCCTCGCCCGCGACGAGCGACTTCACCGTGAAGGTGAACGGGAGCACCGACACCGTAGACGCCGTCACATTCGCCGGCGGCAACTCGATCGTGCGCCTCACCCTCCACACGGCCGTGCAGTTCCTCGACGCCGTCACCGTCGCCTACGGCGGCACCGCCCTCCAGGATCCGGCCGTCAACCAGGTTGCGACGTACGGCGCGCAGGCCGTCACCAACATGACGCCCGACGCGGCACCGGTCACCCCCGCGGTCGGCACCCCCGCCGACGGCGTCTTCATCAACTCGACCACGCCGACACTGAGCGCGACCTTCAGCGACCCGGACACGCTGGACAGCGGCAAGGTCACCTTCCAGGTCTGCACGGCAAGCGACTGCTCGTCGGCGCTCGGCACCTTCGACTCGAGCACGACGCTGAACGTCAACCAGACCGGCGCTGCCGCCGTCCCGGCCGGCTTCAACCTGCAGACCGGGACCACCTACTACTGGCGCGCGAAGAACGTCGATGCCTCGAGCTCCGCGTCGAGCTTCTCAACGACCCGGTCGTTCACGGTCGACACGACGGCGCCGAACGTGACGGTCTCCGCACCGGTCGCGACCTCGGGCGGCTCCTACCAGTACTACGACGGCCCGGGCAACATCCTCTGGCTGAACGCGCACCAGCTCGGCAGCTTCACGCTCGAGGCGAACGCCACCGACGCGCAGTCCGGCATCGCCAAGGTCAACTTCCCGGCGCTCTTCGGCATCGGCTCGAACAACCAGACGACGCCGACGAGCGGCAGCAACTTCGAGTCTTCCACCTACAGCTTCGACGGCACCGGCAGCGCATTCGCGAGCCCCGGCTCCGAGACGGTCACCGCGTACAACGGCGACGCGATCCCGGCCCCGATCACCGGCACCGACTCGCTGACGGTGAACGCCGACGGCAGCGGCCCGGCGGCCTTCAGCCTCGGCGTCCCGGCGGATGCCGCGAAGGTGCGCAGCGGCGTCGTCGTGTCGGCCTCGCCGACGGATGCCGGCTCCGGCGTCAACCAGGTCGCGTTCTACCAGTGCGACGTGACCCTGCACCCCGGCTGCGACCCGACGAACACCGTCCTCTTCGGCGCGCAGATCGGCGCCACGAGCACCCCGGTCGCAGGCGTCTACTCCGTCGCCTGGAACAACACCGGCCTCACCGACGGCCACAGCTACGCAATCGCCGCGGTCGCGACGGACAACGTCGCCAACTCGACGACGTCCTCGATCAACACGGTCCTCGTCGACAACAGCGCACCGGCCGTCGCCACCACCGCTCCGATCCCGGTGACCGGCGGCGCTGCGCAGTACTACGACGCCGGCTCGAAGACCCTCTTCCTCAAGGCGGCCGGCCAGGGCTCGTTCACACTCGAGGCCTCGGCGAGCGACCCCCACTCCGGCATCGGCTCGGTCACCTTCCCGTCGCTCCTCGGCACCGGCTCGAACAGCGGCACGAACACCGGTGGGAACAACTACGAGTCCGCGACCTACAGCTTCGACGGCACCGGCACCCCGATCGGCTCGCCCGGCGCCGAGACGATCACGGCCGCCAACGGTGTCACCCTGCCGTCGGCCGGCACCGCGACCGACTCGCTCACGGTCACCGCCGACGGCGCGCCGTCCGCGACGAACGTCCAGTTCCCGGTCGACCACGGCGGCTACGACACCAGCTCGTGGAACGGAGGCTCGGCCAACTGCACCGGCACGCCGGCCGGCGGAAACATCTGCGGCACCGTGACCGACACCACGGGCTCGGGCGTCGCGTCCGTCACGCTGACGATCTCGCAGACGATCTCCGGCACGACGACCTACTACGACGGCTCGAGCTTCACCTCCGCCACCCCGGTGCAGCTCTCGGCGGCGCTCGCCGGCTCGAACTGGAGCTACGCGCTCGACCAGGCGAAGCTCGGCGCGCCCGACAGCTACGTCGTCACGATCCACTCGACCGACAACGTGGGCAACGCCGAGGTCGACCAGCTCATCCACTTCACCTTCGGCACCGACCTGACGCCGCCGGCGACGACGCTCTCGCTCACCGGCGCCTCGCACGCCTACCTGTTCCAGGTCGGCACGCACCCGAACCCGAACGCCGGCAACGACTACAACCTCTACTACAGCACGGTCAACTCGGGCGGCGGCTTCACGCTCCACGCGCACACGACCGACCAGACCGGCATCGCCAGCGTCCTCTTCCCGGATCTCAGCGGCACAACCGGCTTCACGGGCGCCGGCGGCATGCAGACAAACGGCTCGGCCAACCCGTGGGACGTCGACTCGCCCAGCGCCTACACGTTCAGCTCGGCCGCGATCACGGCGCCCGGCCAGAAGATCGTCTCCTCGGTCGACACCGTCACGCCCACCGGGAGCACCAGCAACAACACGCTGACGTTCCTGCTCGACAACGCGGCCCCGACCGGCGGCTCGCTGACCGTCAACGGCACGCTCGCGACGAGCGGCGGCGTCTCGACGTGGGCGACGACCACCTCCGTCAGCGTCGACTCGCGCACCGACTTCAGCAATGACGGCGCCGGCTCCGGCATGGCGTCGGCCACACTGACCGTCGCTTCCGCCACGCTGAGCAACGGCGTCTGCGGCAGCTACGGCGCGCCGACGACGATCACGGGCACCGACCTGAGCGGCGTGTCCTTCACGAGCGGCAACTGCTACCTCTTCACGCTCAGCGGCACCGACAACGTCGGCAACGTCGCGCAGCGCTCGGTCACCGTCCAGATCGACACGACCGCCCCGTCGCAGCCCACGATCGGCTTCACCGGTCTCTCGGCGGGCAACACGTTCGACAACGGCACCGGGACGCTCTTCTTCCGCCCGGTCGACGGCGGCGCGTTCACGGTCGACGCGAACGGCTCGACCGACTCCGAGTCCGGCCTCAAGTCCGGCAACTCCGGCTACACGTTCTCGCCGCTGAGCGGGAACCTGAACGGCACCCAGACGGGCAGCCAGCTCGCGGTCACCTTCGACCACACGAGCAGCGGGAGCAACGGCTACACGGTGCACTCGACGAACAACGCCGGCCTCGACTCGACCGACGCGAACTTCACCGTCACGGCCGACTCCACGGCGCCTGCCGGCGGCGGGCTGACGGTCAACGGCACCGCGGCCGCAGCCGTCGCCACGTCGAGCTACCTCAACACCGGCACGAGCGTCACGATCGACAGCCGCACCGACTACACCGACGCCGGCTCCGGCCTCGCGAGCTCGACGCTGACCGTGCAGTCGGCGACGCTGGCGAACGACGCGTGCGGCGCCTACGGCTCGCCGAGCACGATCTCCGGCACGACGCCGCAGAGCGTGAGCAGCGGCAACTGCTACCTCTTCACGCTCACCGGCACCGACAACGTCGGCAACACGACCTCGCTCTCGACGACCGTGATGGTCGACACGAGCGCGCCGTCGCAGCCGGCGATCAGCATCACGGGCCTCTCCGCCGGGAACACGTTCCTCAACGGCTCGACGCTCTTCTTCCGGCCCTCCGTCGGCGGCACGTTCACGGTCGCGGCGAACGGGTCGAGCGACCCCGAGACAGGGATCAAGACCGGCACCGACGGCTACACCTTCTCGACCCTGGACGCCAACGGCGGCGCGAACTTCGGTACGACGCAGACCGGCAACCAGCTCGCCGTGACCTTCGACGGAACGACGACCGGCCCGACCGCCGGCCAGAGCGTCGTCGTGAACAACAACGCAGGCCTCGGCTCGACGCCCGGAACGTTCACGATCACGCAGGACTCGACCGCGCCGACCGGTGGCGTGCTCTCGATCGCCCCGTACTCCAGCTCGCAGACGATCTCGATCGCCGAGACCGACTTCGCCGACGGCGGCGCCGGGATGGCCGGCGACGTCCTGACGCGCTCCGCGCCGCAGTCGCCGTCCAGCGGCACCTGCCCGGCCGGCGGCTACAGCGGCGCGACCGCGGTCGCGCTCTCCGGCGGCGTCGCGACCGACAGCGTCCCGGTCGACGGCAGCTGCTACGCGTACACGCTGACCGGCACCGACAACGTCGGCAACGTCGCGACGGTGACCACGATCGTCCTCGTCGACACGACGGGCCCGACCGGCGGCTCGATCCAGTACGCCGACGGCGTCACGAGCCTCGACGCCGTCTCGGTGAACTGGAGCTCCGGCACGGATGCGGAGTCCGGGATCGGCCAGATCCTCGTCCAGCGCGCGACCGCGGCGCTCACCGGCACGACCTGCGGCACCTTCTCGAGCTTCTCGACGATCGCCACCAACCCGGGCAGCAGCCCGATCAACGACTCGACCCCGGCCGGCAGCTGCTACGAGTACCAGCTCGTCGTCACGAACCACACCGGGCTCTCTGCGACGTACACCTCGCCGTCGATCACGAAGATCGTCAACGGCTCGCCGATCGGGCTCGCCCCCGGCGCGTCGAGCGGCACGTACCTCGCCGGCACGACGCTCTACCTCGGCCCCGGCGGCGGCACCTTCCAGCTCGAGCTGACGAGCACCGGCCAGAACGGCGTCACCACCGCCACGTGGCAGGGCAAGGGCACAGCCGCCCCGCTCTCGAGCAGCCCTGACATCGACTCGCCGACCACGACGTCGCCGTTCACGTCCGGCACCTACACGTGGAGCGGCGACGCCGTCAGCGACTCGATCATGGTCACGCGCGACCCGACGTCGTCGGTCGACACCATCAGCGTCCAGTCCGACACGACGGCGCCGGCCGGCTCGGTGAGCTACACCGACGGCCTGTACGGCAGCGCTTCCGTGCCTGTGACGACGTCGGCCTCCGACGCCGGCTCCGGGGTCGCCAACACGCAGGTGCAGCGCGCGCAGACGGCGCTCAACGGCGCGACGTGCGACACCGCCAACTGGTCGGGCTTCTCGAACGTGACCCTCACCGGCGGGGTCGACAACACGGTGAGCGGCGGCCACTGCTACCAGTACCAGTTCGTGGCCACCGACAACGTCGGCAACTCGGCGACGTACAGCAGCGCCAGCGTGGCGCAGATCCCCGACATGACGCCGCCGACCTTCGTGTCCGGCTCGACCAACGCGGCGGGCACCCAGCTCACCCTCAACATGAGCGAGCCGCTCGACTGCTCGGCGACGACGCCCGCGGGCGCGTTCCTCGTCACCTACAACGGCATCGCGCAGCCGGCGCCGACCGCAGTCTCCTGCTCGGGCTCCGCGCTCACGCTCGACCTGCCGACCTCGCCGAACAACAGCCAGACGGTGAAGGTCACGTACACCGAGCCCGCGGCCTCCGGCGACCGTGTCCGCGACGTCGCCGTGCCGACCGCGAATGCGACGACGGGCTTCGGCCCGACGGCCCTGATCAACGGCACGACCGACACCGTCGCCCCTGCGCTGAGCACCGCCACCGTCAACGGCTCCACCCTGACCGTCGCGTTCGGCGAGGCGCTCGCCGGTGCTGGACCCGACGGCAGCGCCTTCACCGTCAGCGTGGACGGCCACCCGATCGCCGTCACCGGCGTCTCCGTCAGCGGCAACGTCGTGACGCTGACGCTCGCGCAGGCCGTCACGAGCAACGACACAGTCGCAGTCTCCTACGCCGTACCGGCGCTGAACGCGCTGCACGATGCAGCCGCGAACGACGTCGCCACGTTCTCGGTCACCGCGACGAACCAGACGCCGATCGTCGTCCTGCCGACGGGCGGCGCAACCGGCGGCGCCAGCGGCGCCGGCGGCGCCGGCGGCGGCGGCGGCGGCACCGGCCCGGCGTTCATGTCCGCCTCGCCGGCAGACGGATCGACCGTCGGCTCCGTCGCCGCGATCACGCTGAACGCGAACGAGCCGGTCAACTGGACGGGCATGGTCGTCACGCGGCCCGACGGCTCGAAGACGGCACTCGACGCCCGGACGGGGCAGAGCGAGACCTGGACCTTCGCCACGACCACAGCCGGCCTGTACATCGTCACGGGCACGCTCGACTGGGGCGGCCGGTCGCAGAGCATCCTCTCCCACTTCACCATCTGGGTGCCGCCCACAACGCTCCCGACCGGCAACGAGCCCGTCGCCCCGCCCGTGGAGAAGAACGCCGTGCCGCAGACGGCCGACACGCTCACGTCGGCGGACGGCAACACGCTGTTCAACTGGCCCGTGGGCTCGTTCAGCGACGCTGTCGTCATCCAGATCGCACCGTCGACACCGAGGGCGGTCACCGGCGTTCCCGCCGACTCGACCGTCGTCGACGTCACGGCGTTCATGCGCAGCAACCACGCGCCCGTCACAGCTCTCGGCGAGGTCGCCGACATCCAGTTCCCGCACGCTCCCGAGGGCGCGACGCCGCTGACCTCCCAGGACGCGAAGTCGTGGCGGGCGATCACACAGCTGCCGACGTTCAACCTTCCGGACGGACAGACGGACGGCTGGTTCCGCGACTCCGACGGCACCGTCCACGTGCTCACGCGCCACCTGACCTACTACGCGCTCGTCACGCACGGCAGCGCGACGAAGCTCGCGCTGCGCATCCTGACCGCCAAGCGCCTCTGGATCGACAACCGCACGTTCGTCGCGGTGCGGATGGCCCTGACCGCTCCCGCGCGCGTCACCGGCTCGTTCGTCGGCGCCAACGGCGTGACGGTGCCCGGCCAGACGGTCAAGACGCCGACCCGGCGGGCCGGCATCACGATCCTGCGCGTGCCGATGCACGTGACGAAGCCGGGCGTCTACCGGCTCAAGATGCACGCCGACGGCATCGGACAGGTCGTGGACGTCAGCACGACGATCACGTTCAAGCAGCAACGGCCGGCCTCGCCGCTGTGGCGGGTCTCGCGGCCGCTGCGGGTCGTCATGATCCACGGCGCGCGCACCAGCCTGGCAGGGCTGAATCGCGCCCTCGGCCACGGCTACCTCGTCGAGAAGATCGCCGACGCGGATCTCTACACCGTCGTCGACCCGGCGTCCCGCACCGCTGCCTCCGCCGTCGTCGTCGATCTCGGCACCGTCCCCATGCAGACGCTCATCGGACTCCGGGAGCTGCTCCCCGAGCTGAAGATCGTCGGGCTGACGAACGATCCGTCCGTCGCCAGATTCGCCCGCACGGTCGGCGCCAACGCGGTGCTCGGCCGGTCGAGCTCAGAGGCGACGATCGCCGGCGCGGTCGTCAAGACGCTCCACACGCCTCGCTAGGTACCGGGGCGCCAGAGCGGCTCGTCGACACCGCGGAGCGCGTTCGCCGCACGCGCGAGAATGAACAGGAGATCCGCGAGCCGGTTGAGGTAGACCGGCGCGAGCGGGTTGAGGCCCACCGAGGCGGCCGCGGACACAGCCGCCAGCTCGGCGCGGCGGCTGACGGCCCGCGCGACGTGCAAGCGAGCGGCGGCCTCGGAGCCGCCGGGCAGGACGAAGCTCTTGAGCTCCGGCAGCGGCTCGTTGAGCTCGTCGCAGAGCTGCTCGAGGCCGTCGATCAGCGGCTGCGTCACGCGCAGGCGCTCGTCGGGTCCGGCGTAGGGGACGCAGAGATCGGCGCCCACGTCGAACAGCTCGTTCTGGATCCGCTGCAACGGTGCGCGCAACGCGTCGGGAAGATCGGGCGCGGCGAGCACCAGCCCGAGCTGCGAGTTGAGCTCGTCGACCGCCCCGTAGGCGGCGATCCGGCTGTCGAGCTTCGACACGCGCGAGCCGTCGCCGAGGCTCGTCTCGCCGGCGTCGCCGCCCCGCGTGTAGATGCGGGTGAGGCGGACGGGCTCGTCGCGGCGGCGGCTCACGGCCCGTAGATTAGGCCGCATGGAGGTAAGGCGCGCCGGGCCGGCGGATGCGGAGGGGCGGTTCGCTTCACCGACGGCAGCGGCAACGAGGAAAAGACACCGGACGCCCTCTACGCGTGGCGTCCCGGAGAGGAGGACGCGTGACACGCGCATTGATCGTCGTGGACATCCAGAACGACTATTTCCCCGGCGGCGCACGCCCGCTCGACGGGCCCGAGCGGGCCGCCGGACAGGCGCGGCTGCTGCTCGACGCGTTCCGCCGGGCCGGCGAGCCGGTCGTCCACGTCCAGCACGTGTCCGGGGAGCCGGACGCGACCTTCATGCGGCCGGGCACCAGCGGGGTCGAGATCCATCCACTGGTGGCGCCGCAGGGGAGCGAGCCCGTCGTCCAGAAGGCCCACCCGAACAGCTTCCTCGACACGGAGCTCGAGAGCATGCTGCGCGGGCTCGGGGTCGACTCCGTCGTGGTCTGCGGGATGATGACGAGCATGTGCGTCGACGCCACCGTCCGCGCCGCCGTCGACCTCGGCTTCGACGCGAGCGTCGCCCACGATGCGTGCGCTGCGCCCGACCTCGACTTCGGCGGCCGCACCGTGCCGGCGGCCGACGTGCACGCCGCGTTCCTCGCCGCGCTCGGGAGCGCGTACGCGCGTGTGGCCCCGGCGAAAGAGCTAACCCTGGGCGAGTGAGCGCTGCTGGAGGCCGAGGATCGAGCGGGCGATCACGAGCCGCTGGATCTCGCTCGTCCCCTCGTAGATCTCGGTGATCTTCGCGTCGCGGTAGTACCGCTCGACCGGGAACTCCTTCGTGTAGCCGTAGCCGCCTAGAACCTGGATCGCCTCTGCGGTCTGGCGCCGCGCCATCTCCGACGCGAACAGCTTGGCCTTCGCGCCGGCCTCGGTGTGCGGCTCGCCGCGCTCCTTCAGCGTCGCGGCCCGGTAGACGAGCAGCCGCGCGGCGTCGATCTCGGTCGACATGTCCGCGAGCTTGTGCTGGATCGCCTGGAACTCGGAGATCGTCCTGCCGAACGCGTGCCGCTCCTTCGCGTACTCGCGCGCGACGTCGTACGCCGCCTGTGCGATCCCGACCGCCTGCGCCGCAATCCCGATCCGGCCGCCGTCGAGCGTCTGCATCGCCACCTGGAAGCCCTTGTTCTCCTCGTGGAGCAGCCGGTCGCGGCCGACGTACGAGTCTTCGATCACGAGGTCGTTCGTCGCAGAGGAGTTGAGCCCGAGCTTTTCCTCGTCGCGCGTGATCCGCACGTGCTCCGCGTCGAGGACGAACGCGCTGACGCCGCCCGCGCCGGGAGTCTCCGGATCGGTGCGCGCGAAGACGAGGAACGTCCCCGCGTAGCGGCCGTTCGTGATCCACTGCTTCGCGCCGTTGATCCGCCAGCCGGCGCCGTCGTGCTCGGCGCGTGTGCGCAACGCGCCCGCATCCGATCCCGCCTCCGGCTCGGTGAGCGCGAACGCGCCGAGGAGCTCGCCGGCGGCAAGCGGCGGGATGAAACGCGAGCGCTGCTCGTCGCTGCCCCACGCCAGTAGCGGCAGCGTCACCGCACTCGTGTGCACGGCGACGGTCACGCCGACGCCGGCATCGGCACGCGACAGCTCCTCGAGCACGAGGATGTAGGAGAGGAAGTCGGCCTCCGCCCCGCCGTACTCGGCCGGGACGCACACCCCCATCAGCCCGAGCTCGGCGAGCTTCGTGAAGACCTCGCGCGGGAAGCGGTGCTCGCGGTCCCACGCGGCCGCGTGCGGCTCGATCTCCTGGCGCGCAAAGTCCTGTGCGAGTGCCTGGATCTCCTTCTGCTCCGGCGCGAGCTCGAAGTCCACGTCTCGGACTATAGTGCCGGCAGGTGCAGAGGCTGGCCGCCCTGGGAGCCGCGCTCGCCGTGGCGGCGGCGTGCACAGGCGCAGCGCTCGCGGCGACGGACACCCCGTCGCCCGCGGCAGTCGTGCGCGCGTGGAGCAAGGCCCTGAACGCGAACGACAACGAGGCGGCCGGGCGGCTGTTCGCCAGGAACGCGCGGATCGTCCAGGGGACGCTCGACGCCCGCCTCCCCACGCCGGCGGTCGCCGCCGTGTTCAACAACACGTTGCCGTGTGCGGGCCGGGTCGTCGCGATGGAGGTCAAGGGAGACACCGTCGTCGCGACGTTCGTGCTCGGCCACCGGCCGAAGCACACGTGCGACGCCCCCGGTCAGAAGGCGGCGGCGCTGTTCGTCGTGAAGAACGGCAAGATCACGCTCTGGGAGCAGGTCGCGGTGCCGCCCGTGAAGAGCGGACCGACGGCGTAGCCGACGGCTGCGACCTGGTCGCCGTCGGCGACCAGGTCGCGAAGGTTCAGTACTCGTAGAAGCCGCGGCCGCTCTTGCGCCCGAGTCGCCCGGCTTGCACGTATTGACGCAAAAGTGGGCAAGGGGCGTACTTCGGGTCGCCAAGACCATGATGAAGTACTTCCATGATCGCCACGCACGTGTCGAGACCGATCAGGTCGGCGAGGGCGAGCGGGCCCATGGGATGCGCGAAGCCGAGCTTGGCGATCGTGTCGATCGCCTCCGGCTCGGCCACGCCCTCGAGCACCGCGTAGGCGGCCTCGTTGATGAACGGCATCAGGAGCCGGTTGGCGACGAAGCCCGGAAAGTCGCGCGCCTCGGCGGGCGTCTTCCCGAGCTCGACGGCGAGGCCCGCGATCGCCTGCGCGGTCTCGTCCGACGTCTCGAGGCCGCGAATCACCTCGACGAGCTTCAGCACCGGCACCGGATTGAAGAAGTGCATCCCGATCACGCGGTCGGGGCGCGAGGTGACGGCCGCGAGCGAGGTGATCGGGATCGACGACGTGTTCGAGGCGAGGATCGCCACCGGCGGGAAGACCGCGTCCGCGCGCCGGAAGATCTCCTCTTTCACGCCTGCGTCCTCGACGACGGCCTCGATCAGCAGGTCGGCCGGGACGAGGTCGTCCACCGGTTCGACGCGCGCGAGCACCTCGTCCGGGTCGGGGCCGCCGCTCTTCTCGGCCAGCCTGCCGAGGCTCTTGCCCATCGCCTCGAGGCCGCGCTCGGTCGCGCCCGGCGCCGCGTCGTGCAGCGAGACGCGCCGTCCGGACGCCGCGACGACCTGTGCGATCCCACCGCCCATCTGCCCCGCGCCGACGACGAGAACGTGCTCGAAGGCCATGCGCGGAGGCTACTCCGTCACCGCCGGCACCGACACGGGTCCTGCGGCCGAGCGGCGCCGCCGGAGCAGGAGCGCGGCCGCGGCGAGGGCCAGCCCACCGCCCAGGCCGGTCCCCGTCCAGCCCCACGGGAAGACGCCCGCCTTGACGTATTCGACCCGCCAGGCGGCCGTGTTCACGTCGAGCCACGGACGGCCGCTCTTCCAGTGCACGGCGAGCGTGCTGCCGCCGCCGCCCAGCGACAGGACGAGGTTGTAGATGCCGCTCTGGCCGGCCAACGGCACGCCGATGCAGTGCGCGACGCCGCGCACGGTGTCGAGCGCGTGGATGAAGGGATAGCCGCCGACGCCGCCGTTCTGGTAGAGCGTGTACACCCAGCGGCCGTCGGCGCTCGTCACGCGCGTGAGCGGATATCCGTCCATCACCCAGCCCTTTTGCGTCCGGTCAGCGATCCGGCCGGGCAGCAGCCGGTTCGTGCGCAGGTCGTAGGCGCGGACGACGTAGTGCGAGTAGTCGCCGTACGAGGCTTCGGTGTGCTGGATCAGGTAGAGGCGTGAGGCATCCGGTGAGAGAGCATCGAAGGCAAAGCTGCCGTCGAGCGAGATCGCGTTCTTCATCCGCAGCGTGCGCGTGTTGTAGACGAGAAAGCGGCTCACCATGTCGAGGGCGGTGTTGCCGACGACGAGCGTCTGCCCGTCGAGCGACAGCCCGGCGCCGGGGCCGCCGGCGACGATCGTCGGGATGCCGTACGAGCCGAGCAGCGGCGTCTCCATGCGCAGCGTTCCGTCCTTCGTCTGCATCTCCGCGAGAACGGTGTTCGCCCCGGAGCTCAGCGCGAGATACCGGAGCGAGCCGTCCGGGCTGAGGACGCCCGACGAGTTCTGCATCGCGTACGGCAACGGGCCGTCGGCGAGCGCCGCGGGAGCGGCGGCCAGAACGGCAACGGTGAGCACGAGCAGACGTCGAAGCACGGGATCCTCCTGTTCCGCGGGACGTACGAATTACGTCCCCGGCGCGGAAGGAGGTCCCTGCGCAAAGACCGCAACCAGGTTGCGCTGCGCGCAACCTGGTTGCATCGACGTCTAGCCCGTCGAGGGCTAGACGTCGATCAGCAGCGCGTCGCCCTGGCCGCCGCCGGAGCAGATCGCGGCCAGGCCGAGGCCGCCGCCCTCGCGGCGGAGGTCGTGCACCATCGTGGCGAGGATGCGGCCGCCGCTCGCGCCGATCGGATGCCCGAGCGCGATCGCGCCGCCGTTCACGTTCACCGTCTCCGGATCGGCGCCGAGCAGACGCACGGAGTTGACGACGACGGACGCGAATGCCTCGTTCACCTCGACCCGCTTCATGTCCGCGATCGTCTTGCCCGCCCGCCCGAGCGCGACCGCGCCCGCCTTCGCGGGCGTGCGGGCGAGGTAGGCGAACTCGTCGGCGACGTAGCCCTGCGCGACCACGGTGGCGAGCGGCTCGAGACCGCGCCGGCGCGCAAACTCGTCGGAGCACACGACGAGGCACGAGGCGCCGTCGTTCACACCCGGCGCGTTGCCGGCCGTCGTCGTGCCGTCCGGGTCGAACACGGGCTTGAGCGAGGCGAGCTTCTCGTACGACGTGTCGCGCCGGACGGACTCGTCGGCCGTGACGTCGCCGACGGCCACGAGCTCGTCGTCGAGGCGTCCCGCGTCCTGCGCCGCGGCGGCGCGCTCCTGCGAGCGGAGCGCCCAGCGGTCCTGGTCCTCCCGCGAGAGCCCGAGCTCCCGCGCGACGAAGGACGCCTGCTGCACCATGTGCCATCCGTCGAACGACGACGTCAGACCGTCGTACGTCATCAGGTCGATGAGCGTGCCGTCGCCGAGCCGGTAGCCGAAGCGGGCGCTCTTGAGGATGTACGGCGCGTTCGACATCGACTCCATCCCGCCGGTGACGACGACCTCGGCGTCGCCGGCGCGGATCATCGAGTCGGCGATCTCGACCGCGCGGAACGACGACGCGCACACCTTGTTGATCGTGTCGGCCGGCACCTCGATCGGGATGCCGGCGCCGACGGCGGCCTGGCGCGCCGGCGCCTGCCCGGCGCCGCCCTGGAGCACCTGACCCATGATCACGTAGTCGACCTCTCGGCCCTCGAGCCCGGCGCGCTCGAGCGCGGCCCGGATCGCGATCGACCCGAGCTCGGTCGCCGGCTGCTTCGCGAGCCCGCCGCCGAGCCGCCCGAATGGAGTGCGGACGGCGGCGACGACGACGGCGCGCATCAGCGGGTGAAGGAGAGGCCCGGCTCGAGGCGCCGTGCGAAGGCGACGAGGAGCCGGACGACAGCCTCCACGTCGTCGAGCTGCACCGTTTCGACCGGGGTGTGCATGTACCGCACCGGGATCGATACTAGACCCGTCGCGATGCCCGCGCGGCTGAGGTGAACGGCGTCCGCGTCAGTGTTCGTGTGGCCGCGCGAGACCTCGAGCGAGACCGGTATCCCCTCCTGCTCCGCGGTCTCGTAGAGCAGCTCGAAGACCCGAGGATGGATGGACGGTCCGCGCATGAGCACGGGGCCGCCGCCGAGCTTGTGCTCGCCCTCCTCCTCGGAGTCGCTGCCGCGCACGTCGGTGGCATGCGCGACGTCGACGGCGACGGCGACGTCGGGACGGAGCTCGAAGGCGGCGGTGCGCGAGCCGGCGAAGTCGCCGACCTCCTCCTGGACTGCGGCGATCCCGGCGACGTCCCCCGGCGTGCCGCCCTCGGCGGCCACGCGGCGCGCAACCTCGAGCGCGACGTACGCGCCGAGCCTGTTGTCGAGCGAGCGCGAGGCGATCCGCCCGTTGCGCAGCTCGAGCGGAGCGACGGCGATCACAGCGGCGTCGCCGGGACGAACGAGCGAACGCGCCTCCTCGCCGTCCTTGGCGCCGACGTCGAGGTAGAGATCGTCGAAACCGAGCGGCTTCCGGTCCTCCCCGGGCTTGCGCTTCTGGCTGCGCGCACCGACGACGCCGGCGATGCGGCCGCCGCGGGCGAGCACCTCGACCCGCTGGCCGAGGAGCACGTGCGGGTCGAAGCCGCCGAGGCTGCGCAGCGCGATCAGCCCGTCGTCGCCCGCATGGGTGACGACGAAGCCGATCTCGTCGATGTGGCCGACGACCGCGAAGAGCGGCCCGCCGGCCGTCCCGGGCACCCGGACCCACGACGAGCCGAGCACGTTGCCGGACACCTCGCCGGCCGAGGCCGCCGCCTCCCGCCAGACGGCGACGGCCAGCGCCTCCTCCCCGGAGGGGCCGGGCGCGGTCAGAAGCTGCTCGAGCGTCTCGGGAAGCGCCATCGGCGGGTCACTCTACCGCCGCCCATCTATGGTCTGACCGTGCGCCTGTCCGTGCACCCCGAGCGTTACGCGGTCGTCCGTCTCGATCCCGACGACGACGTACCGGCCTGGGCGGAGGTGGGGACGGTCTCGTCGGTGACCCGCACTGCGTCGGAGCTCTCGATCGTCTGCGTCGAGGCGGCGGTGCCCACGGAGGCAAGCGCCGAGCGGGGCTGGCGGATGCTCGAGGTGGCGGGGCCGCTCGCCTTCACGCTCACCGGCGTGGTCTCCTCGCTCACCGTGCCGCTCGCGGCGGCGGAGATCCCGCTCTTCGTCATCTCGACCTTCGAGACGGACTACCTGCTCGTGCGGGAGCCGAACCTCCCCCGTGCTGCCGCCGCGCTCCGCGACGCCGGCCATGCGGTCGATCCCGCTTGACGCTCCGCGAGGTCACGCATACGCTGAAAGGCGATGACTCCCGTCTCCCTCAGCAGCTGGGCCTGGCCTTGCGAGCGGAGCGGGAGCCTGCGCCTGGCCTGACGCGCAGCACAGCCCGTTCCGCTCCCGAGGTCTCCATGGAGGCCTCGTTTCGTTTGCACCCATGACCGTGACCACCGACATCGCCACCGACCTCCTGACCCCGCTCGGGGCGTACCTCCGCCTGCACGGCCGGCCGGGCGCACGGGGGGCGTTCCTGCTCGAGTCGGTCGAACGCGGGCGGCTCGGCCGCTACTCGTTCGTCGGCTCCGGCTCGCGCCTCGTCGACTTCGCGGAGGCGGAGCGGCTCGGGGAGCCCGTGGTCGGCTATCTCGGCTACGACGTCGTCGCGACGCTCGAGCCGACCGTGCCGCTGCCGGCGGACGGCCCGGGCCTCCCCGAGAGCCTGTTCGTCGTGCCGGAGCGGCTCGTCCGCTTCGACCACGCGCGCGGCGTCGCCCAGGTGCTCGCCGGAGACGCAGACGAGATCGCCGCGATCCTCGCCGGCCCCCGGCCGGAGCTGGCCCACGGCACCGGCGAGCGGGGCCCGCTGCGGCGCTTCCCCGACCGCGACGAGCACCTGCGCCGGGTCGAGCGGGCGAAGGAGTACATCCGCGAGGGAGACGTCTTCCAGGTCGTCGTCGCGCAGCGCGCCGAGCGGCCGACCTCCGCCTCCGCGGCCGAGCTCTACCGCGCGCTCCGCCGCGTCAACCCGTCGCCGTACCTCTTCCTGCTCGAGCTCGACGACCTCGCGCTCGTCGGCAGCTCACCCGAGACGGTCGTCAAGTGCGAGGGCTCGCGCGCGGCGGTCAACCCGATCGCCGGCACGATCGCACCGGGAGACGGAGACGCGGAGGCGCTGCTCTCCTCGGAGAAGGACCGCGCCGAGCACGTGATGCTCGTGGACCTCGGCCGCAACGACCTCTCGCGCGTCTGCGTGCCGGGCTCGGTGCGCGTCGAGCAGTTCATGACGCCGGAGCGCTACTCGCACGTGACGCATCTCGTCTCCGAGGTGGTCGGCGAGCTGCAGGACGGCTGCACGCCCTTCGAGCTGCTGCGTGCCTGCTTCCCCGCCGGCACCGTCTCCGGAGCGCCGAAGGTGCGCGCGATGCAGATCATCTCCGAGCTCGAGGGCTTCCGGCGCGGGATCTACGCGGGCGCGGTCGGCTACGTCTTCCCGGAGCAGCGCGAGCTCGACACGTGCATCGCGATCCGCACGCTCGTCCTCACCGACGGGATCGCGCACCTGCAGGCGGGCGGCGGCATCGTCGCCGACTCCGACCCCGCGGCCGAGCACCAGGAGTGCCTGAACAAGCTGGGCGCGCTCGAGGCCGCGATCGAGCTGGCGGAGGAGGAGCAGCAACGATGATGCTGCTCATAGATAACTACGACTCGTTCACGTACAACCTCGCCCATCTCTTCGGGGCGCTCGGCGTCGAGGTGAAGGTGCTGCGCAACGACGAGATCGACCCGGACGAGGCGGAGCGGCTCGCGCCCTCGCACCTCGTCGTCTCCCCCGGTCCGGGGCGGCCCGCCGCCGCCGGTGCGTCGCTCGAGATCGTGCGCCGGCTCGGCCCCACCGTGCCGACGCTGGGCGTCTGCCTCGGCCACCAGGCGATCGTCGAGGCCTTCGGCGGCGAGGTCGGCTACGCGCGCGAGCTGCTGCACGGCAAAGCGAGCCCGGTGCACCACGACGGGTCCGGGCTCTTCACCGGCCTGCCGGAGCCGTTCGACGCGGGCCGCTATCACTCGCTCGCCGCGACGCGGCTCCCGGACGAGCTCATCCCGACGGCGTACGCGGACGACGGCGAGGTGATGGCGGTGCGCCACCGGACGCTACCGGTGGCCGGCGTCCAGTTCCACCCGGAGTCGGTGCTGACGCCGGACGGGCCGGCGCTCGCCCGCAACTTCCTGGAGGGGCGGCTGTGATCCGGGAGATGGTCTCGCGCCTGCTCGACGGACACGATCTCTCGCGCGCCGAGGCGTACGGGACGATGAACGAGATCATGCGCGGCGACGCGACGCAGGCGCAGATCGCAGGCTTCCTCGTCGCGCTGCGCGCGAAGGGCGAGAGCGCGGACGAGATCGCGGGCTGCGCGGAGGCGATGCGCGAGCACGTGCTGCACGTGCGTCCGCGCCGCACCGATCTCGTGGACATCGTCGGCACGGGCGGCGACGGCGCGAACACGTTCAACATCTCCACTGCGGCCGCCGTCGTCGCTGCGGCGGGCGGTGCAGCGATCGCGAAGCACGGCAACCGCGCGGCGTCGTCCGCGAGCGGCTCCGCCGACGTGCTCGAGGCGCTCGGCTTCCGGCTCGAGCTGCCGCCGAAGCGGATCGAGCGCTCGATCGACGAGCTCGGGTTCGGCTTCCTGTTCGCGCAGGCCCACCATCCGGCGATGAAGTACGCCGCCCCGGTGCGCCGCGAGCTGGCCACGCGGACGGTCTTCAACGTCCTCGGCCCGCTCACGAATCCCGCCGGCGCTCGCGCCCTGATGCTCGGGACCTACTCGCGCGACCTGACCCGCACGCTCGCCGAGGCGCTCGTCCGGCTCCGCGTCGACCGCGCGTACGTCGTCCACGGAGCGGGCGGCATCGACGAGCTCTCGCCGTGTGGCCCCAACCTCGTCTGCGAGGTGGAGAACGGCGAGGTACGCGAGTACGAGCTCGACCCGCGCGACCTCGGCGTGGAGCGCTGCGACCCGGCCGAGTTGCAGGGCGGCGACCCGCAGACGAACGCGCGGGCCCTGCGGGAGGTGCTGGCGGGCGCGCCCGGCGGCCACCGCTCGGCGGTGCTGCTGAACGCGGCCGGCGGAATCGCGGCGGCGGGTCATGCGCGCAACCTGCGCGAGGGGCTCGACGTCGCCCGGAAGGCGATCGACTCGGGCGCCGCGGCGGCGCGGCTCGACGAGCTCGTCGCGTTCACGCAGGAGGCCGGAGCCTGATGGGCCGCTTCCACGACGCACTCGCAGCGCCCGGGCTCTCCGCGATCGCCGAGTTCAAGCGGCGCTCGCCGTCGGCGGGCGACATCCGCCCCGGGGCGCGGGTCGAGGAGATCGTCCCCGGTTACGCGGCGGCCGGCGCGGCGGCGATCTCCGTGCTCGTCGACGAGCGCTTCGGCGGCACGATCGGTGATCTGGTCGCGGCTCGCGCCGCGACTAACACACCATTGCTTGCGAAGGGCTTCTTCTCTACCGAGGACCACCTCGTCGAACTGCGAGACGCTGGAGCTGATGCGGTTCTCCTGATTCTGCGCGACCTCGACGACGCAACGACAGCCCACCTGCTCGCGCGCGCGCATGCGTTCGGCCTCGACGCGCTCGTCGAAGCCCACAACGCGAATGAGCTGGACAGGGCTATAGCTCTCCAGGCACCGATCGTCGGAGTCAATGCCCGCGACCTGTCCACGTTCCGCATCGACCGCAAGCAACAGCTGGCCCTGGTTGCGCGCGCAGCGCGCGACACGTTCGTTGTGATCGCCGAGAGCGGAGTGCAAAGTCGAGCGCAATGCGCCGCTGCCGAGCTCGCGGGCGCCGATGCGGTGCTCGTCGGCTCTTCGCTCATGCGCGCCGAAGATCCGCCCGCGAAGCTGCGAGAGCTGCTGTCGCGTCCGCTCGTGAAGGTGTGCGGGCTGACCCGGCAGGAGGACGTCGACGTCGCCGTCGACGCGGGCGCAGACCTGCTCGGCTTCGTCCTCGTCGAGAAGAGCCCGCGGCGCGCGCCCGCCGTCCTCGACGTTCCCGACACCGCGCTCTCCGTCGCCGTCTTCGTCGGCGAGCCCGAGCCCACCTCAGCCGACCTCGTCCAGCTCTACACCGACGACGGCGGCGGCACCGTCCGCGGCCGTGAGGCGGTGCTGCTCCGCGACGGCGAGCCGGTCGCGCGCCTGCTCGACCAGCCGTGGGAGGGCAGCGACCCGGCCCACTGGCGCGCCGCCGCCGCCGCCGAGGGACGGATCATTCTGGCCGGGGGGCTCGGCCCGGAGAACGTGAGAGCGGCGATCGAGGCCGTGCGCCCGTGGGGCGTCGACGCGTCCTCGTCGCTCGAGACCGCTCCGGGGATCAAGGATCACGCACGCGTTCGCGCCTATGTCGAGGAGGCACACCGATGAGCACGACGACGACGTTCGGCACCTACGGCGGCCGCTACGTTCCCGAGACGCTGATTCCGGCGCTCGACGAGCTGGAGCGCGGCTGGCGCGAGGCGCTCGCCGACGACGCGTTCCACGCCGAGCTGCACGGGCTGCTCACGACGTACGCCGGCCGCCCGACGCCGCTCACGCTGGCCGAGCGGTTCGCGCCGGGGAAGCGCATCTACCTCAAGCGCGAGGACCTCCTGCACACCGGCGCCCACAAGCTGAACAACGCGCTCGGACAGGTCGTGCTCGCCCGCCGGCTCGGCAAGCACCGCATCGTCGCCGAGACGGGCGCGGGCCAGCACGGCGTCGCCACCGCCACGGTCTGCGCCCGCTTCGGCCTCGAGTGCGTCGTCTACATGGGCGAGGAGGACATGCGCCGGCAGCGGCCCAACGTCGAGCGGATGCACTTGCTCGGCGCCGAGGTCCACCCCGTCGACTTCGGCACGAAGACGCTGAAGGAGGCGACGAGCGAGGCGATCCGCGACTGGATCACGAACGTCGAGACGACGCACTACCTGATCGGCTCGTGCGTCGGGCCGGCGCCGTATCCGGAGCTCGTCGCCGAGCTCCAGTCGGTGATCGGGCGCGAAGCGCGCGAGCAGCTGCTCGCGGCCGAAGGCCGGCTGCCGGAAGCGGTGGTCGCATGCGTCGGCGGCGGCTCGAACGCGATCGGGATCTTCCACGGCTTCCTCGACGACGCAGATGTACGGCTCGTCGGCGTCGAGGCGGCGGGAGCCGCCTCGCTCGGCACGGGCAGGCCGGGCGTGCTGCACGGCGCGCGCTCGTCGATCCTCGCCGACGAGGACGGGCAGATCGCGGACGCGCACTCGATCTCCGCCGGGCTCGACTATCCAGGGGTGGGCCCGGAGCACGCGTTCCTGCGCGACAGCGGCCGCGCCGAATACGTCGCCGCCACGGACGCGGAGGCGCTCGCCGCCTTCCGTGACCTCGCGCAGACGGAGGGGATCATCCCGGCGCTCGAGCCCGCCCACGCCCTCGCGCGCGCCCGCGACTTCGACGCGGAGCTGATCCTCGTCTGCCTCTCGGGCCGCGGCGACAAGGACCTCGACGAGGCGCTGTCCGCGTTAGCGGACGGCGACCAGGTCGCGACGGAGTCGCGACCTGGTCGCAGCCGTAACCATTCTCCCCACACACACGCATGAAGACCCTCGTCATCTACCTGATGTCCGAGCCGGAGACGCCGGAGCTCGCCCGTGCGGCGGTCGACGGCGGCGCGAACATCGTCGAGCTCGGGTTCCCCTTCTCCGACCCGCTCGCCGACGGGCCGGTGATCCGGCGTGCGGCCGAGCGGGCGCTCTCCCGGGGCATGCGGACGCGCGCCTGCCTCGACGTGCTCGCCCAGACGCACGCGCTCGTCCCGGACACGCCGCTCGTGCCGATGACGTACTCGTCGCTGCTCGAGGCGTACGGCTGGGAGCGCTTCGCGGAGGACGTCCATGCGGGGGGCGGCGCGAGCATGATCATCGCCGACCTGCCGGCGGGCGAGCGGCCGGAGGTGAGGCGCGTCCAGCTCGTGGCGCCGACGTCGACCGACGACCGCATCCGCCTCGCCGGCGAGCAGACCGACGGCTGGCTCTACCTCGTCACGCTCACCGGGACGACCGGCGCGCGCGGATCGGTCTCCGCGGCGCTGCCCGATCTCGTCGAGCGCGCGCGCCGTCTCGTCGACGTCCCGCTGTACGCGGGCTTCGGCATCTCGACGCCCGAGCACGCACGCGCCGTCGCCGGGCTCGCCGACGGGATCGTCGTCGGCTCGCGAGCACTCGAGGTCGCCGAGGGCGGCCCCGAGGCGCTACGCGATTACGTCGCCTCGCTCCGCACGGCGCTCGACTCCGCGTAGGCCCGACCCCACCGGCAGGTGCAGCGCGAAGATCGTCCCCTGCTCTCGCCGCTCGACGCTGCACCGGCCGTCGTGCGCCTTCGCGATCGCGTCCACGATCGAGAGGCCCAGGCCGACGCCGCCGTGCGCCCGCGTGCGACCGCCGTCGGCGCGTGCGAAGCGGTCGAAGATGTGATCGAGCGCCTCCAGCGGAACGCCGCACCCTTCGTCGGCGACCTCGATCACGATCTCGCCGCCGGCCGCCCACGCGCGCAGCTCGATCACGTCGTGCGGCTCCGTGTACTTGACGGCGTTCTCGAGCAGTGCGTCGAGCGCACTGCGCAGCGCCTCCTCGTCGGCGCGGATGACGCCGGCCACGTCCAGGTCGAGCCGCCACGCGCGCGGAGCCACCTCCGACCAGCGGAAGAACACGTCCTCGAGGAAGCTGTCGATGTTCACGTTGCCGAAGCCGAGGAATTGCGGCTGCTCGGCCTGCGCGAGCAGCAGCAGGCGGTCGATGATGCGTTCGATACGCGAGAGCTCGTCGAGCGCGACCTCGAGCTCCGGAGCGTCCGAGGTCTCGCGGCGCAGCAGCTCGAGGTGGCCGCGGGCGATCGTCACCGGCGTCCGCAGCTCGTGCGAGGCGTCCTGCAGGAAGCGGCGCTGCCGCTCGAGCAGCGTCGAGCGCGCCTCCGCCATCGTCTCCGCCTCGCGGAGCGCGGCCGTCCGTCGCTGGGCGTGCCAGACCATCGTCGCGAACATCGCGGCGAGGAACGGAACTGCGACAAGCTTCCCCGACAGCTCGGAGCCGCTGAAGCCGTCCATGAGGACGACGCCGATCACCGCCGTCGAGATGCCGAGCAGGACGATGCTCGTCGCCGCGACCGACCAGAGCCGGAGGCCGTAGACGACCGCGAGACTGATCCAGATCAGGTAGAACGGCAGCCGCGTCCACGCGGGCCAGACGAACATCACGGCGAGGTTGGCGAGGGCGAATGCCGCCCACAGCACCTCGACGCGGTTACGCCGCAGCCAGGCGGTAGCCCGCATGTCGAATCGTCTCGATTGGTGCCTCCGGCCCGAGCTTCTGACGCAGCCTGCGAACGCAGACGTCGACGACGTTCGAGCCCGGGTCGAAGCCGTAGCCCCAGACCTCGGCGAGCAACCGTTCGCGGCTGATCACCTCGCCCGCGTGGAGCAGCAGATGGTGGAGCAGGCGGAACTCGCGGTCGGAGAGATCGGTCACGAGCTCGCCGATCCGGGCCTGCCGCCGCGCAAGGTCGAGCACGACGGTCCCGGCGCTGACGACGTGCTCGTCCTCGACCACGTGCGGGCCGCGAACGTGCACGCGCACACGCGCGAGCAGCTCGTCCAGCGAGAACGGCTTCGGGACGTAGTCGGTCGCCCCCAGCTCGAACCCTCTCAGCTTCGTGTGCAGGTCGGAGCGCGCGGAGAGGATGAGCACGGGCAGCTGCGGGCGGACCGGGTGCAGCTCCTGGAGGATCTGCAGGCCGCTCAGGCCCGGGAGCAGGAGGTCGAGCACGACGAGGTCCCAGCGGCCCGCCAGCGCGAGCGCGAGCCCGTCCCGGCCGTTGTCCGCCGCCACGACGGCGTAGCCCTCGGCCTCCAGCCCCCGCGTCAGGAATGCCTGGATGCGTGCTTCGTCCTCGATGACGAGAATCTGCATCGTGTCGCGATCAGGCCGCCAGAGAAGAGGACTCTAACCCGGCGCCGCATGACGTGTAAATGACGCCGCCATGACAAGTTCGTCATTTGGGGGCACTCGCGGATCGGGCTGCGATAGATGTTGCGGCGGATGCGCCCGACGATGTCGAAGCTGCTCGGCGTGGCCGTGTTTCTGGCGGCCGCCGGCGTGCTCATCGGCTTCTACGTCTCCAAGCTGACCACCGACGCGGGCTCGCCGTCGTACACCGTGCCGGTGCAGACGGCCGGCGCCCACCCCGTCGTCGACCTGACCATCGAGACCGTGGCGGCCGTGGGGCCGCAGCTCAGCCCGGGGCATCCGGACTTCGTCTCGTACCTGATCCGCGACACGACCGGGAAGTGGCGCCGCGACACGGTGTGGCGGCTGCCCGCGAACGCGACCGTCCACGTGACCGTCTACAACTTCGACGGCGCCAGCGGCCTGCGCAATCCGTACCTCGCGCGCCCGCTGGGGGTCGACGGAAACCAGGAGGTCGTCGACGGCAAGCCGGTGAGCGTGATCAACCCCGACGACGCGTCGCACACCTTCGCAGTGCCGCAGCTCGGGCTGATCGTCGCGCTCCCGGGCGTCGGCGACAACGCGAAGAACCAGTGCGGCTACGCACCTTGCCCGATGTCGAACGCGCACCGGACGATCACGTTCACGTTCCACACGGGCGCGAAGGGCCACTACCGGTGGCAGTGCTTCGTTCCGTGCGCGGCAGGCTGGATCGACGGCTTCGGCGGCCCGATGCAGACGATCGGATACATGGACGGCTTCCTGGACGTGGTCTAGTGCCGAACCACGGGAGGCGCGTGATCGGGGCGTGGATCGTCCTGAGCGTGGTCGCGACCCCGCTCGTCGCGATCTTCCTCGGCCCCGAGCTGCCGCCCGGCCACGCCAGCCAGCAGGCGAGCGAGCAGGTCTTCGACAACACCGTGATCACGTCGATCGTGACGCCGGTGATCGCCCTGCTCCTCGTCTTCTTCGTCTATGCGCTGATGACGTTCCGGAAGGCGCCCGGCGGCGCGCTCGTCGACGGGCCGCCGCTGCGCAACGACAACACCATCCAGGTGCTGTGGGTCGCGCTGACGTCGGTGGTCGTGCTCTTTCTCGCCGGCTTCGGAACGTACGAGCTGCTCCAGAACGGCTCCGGCGGAGGCCAGGGCCCGAGCCCGATTGCGACCCCGTCCGGCCCGAAGCTGCAGGTGCAGGTGATCGCGCAGCAGTGGGAGTTCACGTACCGCTATCCGTCGTACGGCGGTGTCGAGACCTCGCAGCTCGTGCTCCCCGAGAACACCGAGATCGAGCTGCACGTCACGTCGCTCGACGCGATCCACTCCTTCTGGGCGTACGAGCTCGGGATCAAGGCCGACGCGAACCCGGGTAACGACAACATCGCCTTCCTGAAGACGAAGGGGCCGGACACCTTCAAGGTGCACTGCGCCGAGCTCTGCGGGCTCTGGCACGGCTACATGTTCTCGAACGGCCGCGTCGTCTCGTCGTCGCAGTTCGCCGCGTGGGTCAAGCAGCAGCAGCAGGTCTACGCGGCGGTGCAGCAGTACATGCCGGCGTACGCGACCACGTACTTCCCGGACCCGCAGCGGAGAGCCGGATGAACGTGCGCAGACTGCTCGGCTTCAACCTGCTGACCGCGATCCTGCTCGGGATCGGCGGCTGGTACGTCGGCTGGTTCGCGGCACACGGCGTCGTCGGGCCGAGCATCGCCTACTTCGGAGACGTCGACTACAACGAGCTGTCCATCTTCATGGCGTACGTCTGCGGCGTCCTGGGCTTCCTGATCGGCCTCGGCTTCCTCAACTACCCGTTCGCCCGCCTGCGCGGTTACCCGCCGTCGCTCCGCGAGAAGGAGACCGGCGGCGCCGGCCGCTACTTCGGCCTCTGCACCGACCACAAGGTCGTCGGCATCCAGTACCTCATCGGGATCGGCGTCTTCTTCTTCATCGGCGGCCTGAACGCGATGCTGATCCGCGTCGAGCTGCTGCGCCCCGACCATCAGGTGTGGCCCGCCGGGACGTACCTGACGGTCGTGGGCATACACGGCACGATGATGATGGGGATGTTCACGAGCGGGATCCTCGGCCCGTTCGGCAACTACCTCATCCCCATCCTGATCGGGGCGCGGCGGATGGCGTTCCCGCGGATCGAGGCGCTCACGTTCTGGCTGCTGATGGCGGGCGGGGTCATCCTCGAGACGACCGTCTTCTTCGGCGGCTTCCCGACGGGCTGGACGGGGTACGCGCCGCTCAGCATCCAGGCGAACGCGGGGATCGACTGCTACATCCTCTTCTTCGCGCTCGTCGGCATCTCGATGACGCTGCTCGGCCTGAACATGATCGCGACGATCGTGACCATGCGCGCGCCGGGGCTGACGTGGACGCGGCTGCCGATCTTCGTCTGGGGCGTGCTCTCGACGTCGGCGCTGATGGTGCTCGCAGCGCCGGTGCTGATCGCGACGCTGCTGATGGCGATGCTCGACCGCACCGCGCAGACGAGCTTCTTCATAGCCGCGGCCGGCGGAAGCGCCTACCTGTACGAGAACCTGTTCTGGGTCTTCGGGCACCCGGAGGTGTACGTCCTCGCGCTGCCCGGGTTCGCAATCGTGCTCGAGCTGCTGCCGGTGTTCGCGCGCAAGCCGCTCTGGGGCTACCGGCTCGCGGTGGCAGGGCTCATGGGCGTGTCGCTGCTCTCGTTCTTCGTCTGGCAGCACCACCTGTTCGTGAGCGGCATCAACGCCGACCTGCGCCCGTTCTACATGCTCTCGACGGAGCTGATCTCGATCCCGACCGGCTTCACGTTCATCTGCGGGATGATGACCCTCTGGCGGGGGCAGATCCGCTACACGGTGCCGATGCTGTTCTGCCTCGCGTGGTTCTTCAACTTCCTGATCGGAGGACTCACCGGCGTGTTCCTCTCCGACGCGCCGAGCGACGTGACGACGCACGGCAGCTTCTTCTCGATGGCGCACTTCCACTACACGATCATGGGCGGCCTCGTCTTCACGTTCTTCGCGGGGATCTACTACTGGGTGCCGAAGATGACCGGCTTCCAGATCAACGAGCGGCTCGGGAAGATCCACTTCTGGTCGATGTTCATCCTCTTCAACTCGACCTTCTTCCCGCTCTTCATCGCCGGCTTCCTCGGACAGCCGCGGCGCGTCGTCACGTATCCGCACAATCTCCAGTTCCTGAACCAGTGGGTCTCCATCTCGGCGTTCCTGCTCGGCGGGTCGATGCTGATCTTCCTCTACAACTTCGTGAAGTCTCTCGTCTTCGACCGCATACCGGCGCCGGCCAATCCGTGGGGCTCGAAGTCGATCGAGTGGCAGCTGCCGTCGCCGGTGCCGGTGCACAACTTCGACCGGATCCCCGTCTTCTCGAGCGACCCGTACGGCTACGGCGAGCCCGCAGCACCGATCGCGGCTCCCGCCGGGGCCCCGGCAGGGCGTGACTGATGAGCGAGCTCGCACAACACGCCACCGAGTACGACGTCGTCGAGAGCGAGCCGCCGGAGATCCTCGGCCGCAACCTCGTCTCGGCCGGGCACCTGCTCGCGAGCTCGACCGCGTTCTTCTTCCTGTCCTTCCTCTTCGCGTACTTCTATCTCCGCTCGCTGAACAACGCGCACATGTGGAAGCCGAAGCACGTCGACGCCTCGGTCACGTGGGGAACGATCGTGACGGCCTGCATCGTCGTGAGCGCGGTGCTCGTGCGCCTCGGCCTGCAGGATCACCGCGCCGACAGGCGGAGCGCGTGGCGGACGAAGGGCCTGCTCGCGCTCGCGTTCGGCCTCGCGTCGCTCGTGCTGCAGGTCGTGGCGTGGACGCAGCAGGGGTTCGGACCGTCCGACGGCGGCTACGCCAGCGTCTACTTCGGCTGGACGGCGTTCCTGTTCCTGTTCGTGCTCGGGACGCTGTTCTGGCTCGAGACGGTGGTGGCGACCTCCATCCGCTACCGCGGGCTGTCGGAGGGCCTGCGCTCGGTGGCGCCCGGCGAGGCGTCGGGCGATTCGGGCCGTGAGGGGCACGACATCCGCGACCCGGTCTCGCTCGTGCGCGCGGAGCTCGTCGCGCTCAGCTTCTACTGGACGTTCCTGGCGGGGATCGCGGCTCTCACCTGGGTCGTCTTGTACCTGATCTAGTGAGCGACGCCGGCCCCCTCGTCGTCTGTCTCGCGGCGGCGGTGCTGTACGCACTCGGGGGACGCGGGCGGCGGCGGGTCGGGCGCGAGCTCGCGTTCTACGCCGGCGTCGCGTCCGTGCTCGCGGTGCTCGAGCCGCCCTTCGACGGCTGGGCGGACACGTCGTTCACGCTGCACATGACGCAGCACGTCGTGCTGCTGACGGTCGCGCCGCCGCTGCTCGTGCTCGGACGCCCGTGGCCGCGGCTGTGGCTCCCATTCCCGCTCCGCGTCCGCCGTGCAGCGGCCCGCGGCCTGGCGGGCTCCGCCGCGTTCCGACTCGCCGGCCGCACGCTGACGCGCCCGGCGGTGGCGCTCGCCGTGATGAGCGCGACCATCGGCGCCTGGCACGTGCCGGCGCTGTACGACGCGGCGGTCCGGCACCAGGGCATCCACGTGCTCGAGCACGTCACCTTCCTCTTCACCGCCCTGCTCTACTGGGGCCCGCTCCTGGAAACGCCGCCCGTGCGCGCCCGGATCGACCATCTGCGCCGCGCGGCGTGGTTCGCTGCCGCCATGGTTCCCGGCTGGGTCCTCGCGGTCGTGCTCGCCTTCGCCTCCACGCCGCTCTACGGCGCGTACGCGGAGCTCGCGCACCGGCCCGGCGGCCTGAGCGCGCTTGCCGACCAGCAGCTTGCCGCCGGCGTGATGTGGGTACCCGGCTCGCTGGCGTACCTCATCGCCGGCTTCCTCTCCGTTTACCGCTGGCTCGAGCCCGACACAATCCTCGAGCCGTCCCGACCCGAGGAGCTCTCATGGACCTGACCGCCTCGTTCCTCGCAGGCTCGCTGCTCAGCCTGCTGCTGCCGATCGGACTGCTTGTCGCGATCTGCGTCTACTGGGCCGTTGTGCTCAGGCGCCGTTCCGGCTAGGGACCCGCGCGCGCCGAAATCGCCGGCTTGCCTTTGCGCACCACGGACAGGACGTCCCACATACGCGCTTCCTCGTGGCCGGGGACGAGGCACGCGAAGCGGAACGCGCCGAGCTTCGACGCCACGAAGGAGAACGTCGCCGTGCTGCCGTGCGACAGGCCCACGGCCGGTTGCGGAGTCTCGGCTCCCTTGAAGGCAGGCGCGGCATTCATCGCACCGGCCACGACCGCGCACGAGTGGCGCAGCGAGCCGCGGTTCGTACACGTGACGCGGACGCGCCAGCGCAGCGGCACGGTGACGGTGAGCTCGCCGCGGCCGTACCCGTCGAAGTTGAAGCCGTTGTTCGACGAGTCGTAGCCGGCGATCAGCGTCACCGAGACGACACGGTGCCGTGTGTCGACGCTGAGGAACCTGGTCGGATCCGGCTTGGAGGCGGCGACGCCTGCTGCGAGTGCGAGCGCGAGC
>Ga0265318_10000421_pt1 | contig 32586 bp, 33 predicted proteins | sample 4821metaG_FD_192431 | JGI IMG/M metagenome (GOLD analysis project Ga0265318, IMG submission 192431) | Rhizosphere microbial communities from Carex aquatilis grown in University of Washington, Seatle, WA, United States - 4-8-21 metaG | ecosystem: Host-associated > Plants > Roots > Rhizosphere >... | reverse complement strand
ATTCGCTGTGGAGCATCACCCAGCGCGACGAGACGCTCCCGGTATGGCTCCTGCAGCAGTACAACCCGGACCTGGATTTCAACGACCTGCATCCCGGGACCCAGCTCGCGCTGCCGCAGGTCGAAGAGAACTCCAGTCCGTGAAACGCACGCTGCCCGCCGCCATCCCGCGTGCCTATAATTGCGACGGTATGCGACGTGCCACGCTGCTGACAACTTCCCTGGTGCTCACGCTGCTGGCATCCGCCTCTGCCCGGGTGTACGCCGATGCGCCGGGCGACACGCAGCCGGCCGCGCGGGCCGAGCCAGTGTCCCTGACCCTGTCCGCGCCGGTCCCCGTCGCCGATGAGGTCATCGTGCGCAAGTCCGAGCGGCGGCTGTACCTGCTGCGCCATGGCGAAGTGTTTCGCAGTTATCACGTTGCGCTCGGGCTCAGCCCCAATGGGCCAAAGGAGCGTGCGGGAGATTTCCGCACGCCCGAGGGTCGCTACCAGCTCACGCGACGCAATGCGCGCAGCGACTACTTCCTGTCGATCCAGGTGTCCTATCCCAACGAGGATGACCTGCGCCGCGCCCGGATGGCGCGCGCGGACCCGGGCGGAGCGATCATGCTGCATGGGCTGCCGAATGCCCCGCGCCATCCGCTCGACTTCTATGCCCGCGCGGACTGGACCGACGGCTGCATCGCCATGTCCGACGCGGACATGGTCGAGGTGTGGCTGATGACCCAGGACAATATCCCGATCGAAATACTGCCTTGACGAGCGTTGCGCCCAACACCAGCGTCATCGTCGCCGACGCGGTGGACGCGCGCGTGGCCCCGCGCGGCAGCCTGGAGAACCTGTCCCAGGGCGAGATCGACAAGCTACTCGACACCAGCCAGACGGGCCTGTATCGGCTGTTCCGCAATTGCGCGCTCGCGGTGCTCAATGCGGGCAGCCATGATGACAATGCCAAGACGATCTTCGAGCGCTACCGCAATTTCGACGTGCAGATCGTGCGGCATGCCTGGGGTATCAAGCTCGAGATCACCAACGCCCCGGCGAGCGCTTTCGTCGACGGCGAGATGATCCGCGGCATCAAGGAGCACCTGTTCGCGGTGCTGCGGGATGTCATCTACACCTCCAACGAGATCATGGGTGCCGGCCGGCTCGACGGCGGCGACGGCGCCTCGATCACCAACGCGGTATTCCTGATCCTGCGCAATGCGCGCGTGCTCGATTTCAAGTCTCGACCCAACCTGGTGGTCTGCTGGGGCGGACACTCGATCGGGGAGCAGGAGTATGAGTACGCCAAGCGGGTCGGGTATGAACTCGGGCTGCGGGGGCTCGACGTCTGCACCGGCTGCGGTCCGGGTGCGATGAAGGGACCGATGAAGGGCGCCGGGGTCGGACACGCCAAGCAGCGCATCACGCACGGCCGGTTCATCGGCATCACCGAGCCCGGGATCATCGCCGCCGAGCCGCCGAACGCGATCGTGAACCAGCTGGTGATCATGCCCGACATCGAGAAGCGGCTGGAGGCGTTCCTGCGCCTGTCGCACGGCATCGTCGTGTTTCCGGGCGGTGCCGGGACCGCCGAGGAGATCCTGTACCTGCTCGGCGTGCTGCTCGACCCCGCCAATGCCCGGCAGCCGCTGCCGGTCGTGCTGACCGGACCGGCGGCGAGCGCCGGCTACTTCGAGCAGATCGTACAGTTCATCGAGGCTACCCTGGGCGCCGCCGCGCTCACGCGCCTGAAAGTCATCGTCGACGATCCGGCTGCCGTTGCACGCCACCTGGTGTCCGGCATCGAACAGGTACGCGCGTTCCGGCGCGATCACAGTGATTCCTACAGCTTCAACTGGCTGCTGCGCGTGCCCTACGAGCTGCAGCTGCCATTCGAAGTCACGCACGAGGCGATGCGTGCACTGCAGCTGCACCGCGACCAGCCGGTGCACCAGCTGGCCTCCAACCTGCGGCGAGCGTTCTCAGGGATAGTGACCGGCAACGTCAAGGAACATGGCATTGCCGCGATCGAGCGCGAGGGTCCGTACGAATTGTCCGGTGATCCCGAGCTGATGCGTCTGCTCGACGGACTGCTGTCGGCGTTCGTGGCGCAGCGTCGCATGAAGCTTCCGGGCAGCGCGTACCGGCCGTGCTATCGCCTGGTCGCCTGAAGCCACGCATTATTGGCGCGCGCCAGCTCTCGGTTTTCGCACGCCGGCCCATGCGTCGTTCACGGGTTGCCGCAGCCGCGCAGAGCGTGTGACCCAGTTCCTGTCGAGGCCCGCCGCGCGCACTCTAAGGTGCGGCTCCAGAGGTCAACGCAATCTATGAGCAAACCCGAAGTGCCGAACGCCGTGACAGCGGACGATACGCTGGCGCGCAAACTGGCGACGCAGAGCGGCGCCGAAGCCTACGCGCGCTGGCTCGAGCAGATGCAGCGTTCGCGCACGCGCCACGCCGCGATCACGCGCAATCTGTACACCTGGTCGAACTACAAGAGCTGGGCCGAGAAGATGCGCAACGACTGGAACGAGGACGACGAGGCGAAGCGCTGACGCTGCGCCGGTACTGCGGCCGCGGCTAGGCCAGCTGCGCCGAGGGTACCGCTACCGTCGACACCACGACCCCCGGAGCTCCGGCACCGATCGGCGTCACGCCGGTGAGCGGTGTGACGTTCGTGAGTGGTGTGACGCCCGAGACGGGCGCGTTCAGCCGCCCCGGGCGCTCGAGCCAGTCCAGCAGCGGTTGCCATTGCGCCAGGTCCTCGGCCACCTGATGCGGTTTCATCTCGTGCAGCCCCAAGCCCAGTTCCGAGGCACGCACGTAGTTCTGTGAATCGCGCAGCTCGGCGACGATCGGGATCCCGAGCGTCTCCAGGAACCTTCTGAGAGACTGATAAATCAGCGTGTTACGTCGTATGCGGTTGGCGATGATGCCGAGCCGGTTGTCATCGCGCCGCACCTTGGCGACCAGCAGCAGATTCTGGATGCAGCGCGCGCAGGCATGGATGTCGATGTCCGAGGGCAGCACCGGCACCAGGATCTTGTCGGCGCTGCGCGTCAGTTCGGGCATGTCGCGCGCGTCGATCGCGGCCGGCGTGTCGACGATGACGCGACCGGTACCGTCCGGGGTGCGCAGCTGAAACGTGCGGGTGGTGCGCAGGTCGCGCGCATAGGCGGCGATCAGGTTCACGCGCGGCTGCGTCTCCCGACGCTTGCGCACCCAGTGCTCCGAGGAGCCCTGAGGATCGAAATCCATCACCACCGGTCGCAGGCCGCGCAGCGCGAAATAGCTCGCGAGGTTGGTCGTGATGGTCGTCTTGCCTGAACCTCCCTTCGGGTTCAGGACGACGATGCGCTGCATAACGTGCCCTGTCAGCTGGATATTATGTGCTCCGACGTCAGCCTACGCATCAGCCGCAGCCGCCGCAAGGCCCGCTGTTTCCTGGCCCGTGAACCCGCGCACGGCGCCCCGGCGACCCGCAGCCTAGCATTCGGCCATGGAAATCTTCCTGCTGCTCTGGGACGAAGTCGACGACTGGGTCGGGGCCTGCTTAAGCGTGCTGCGCCGGCTGGGTTGAAACTGCGGGGGACTGCCCCCATACCGCCGCTCTCCAGAGCAATCCCCGGGGCGGTGGCACCATGTCGACGGCGCGCGAACAGCTGGCATTCCAGGCTGAGGTCCGGGAACTGCTGCAGCTGATGATCCATTCCCTGTACAGCCACAGGGAAATCTTCGTCCGGGAGCTGATCTCCAACGCCTCGGACGCCAATGACAAACTGCGCTTCGTCGCGCTCTCGCAGCCCGATCTGCTCGGCGCCGACAGCGAGCTGGCGATCTGGATCGACCATGACGCGAAGGCCGGTACCCTCACCATACGGGACAACGGCATCGGCATGAGTCGCGAGGAGGCCATCTCGCACCTGGGCACCATCGCCAAGTCGGGCACAGCGGAATTCTTCCGGCGTCTCACGGGCGACCAGCAGAAGGATGCCCAGCTGATCGGCCAGTTCGGGGTCGGATTCTATTCGGCCTTCATCGTCGCCGAGCGTGTGCAGGTCTACTCGCGCCGCGCCGACCTGCCGCCGGAAGACGGCGTGTGCTGGGAATCGACCGCCGACGGCCAGTTCAGCGTCGAGACCGTGGCGCTGCAGGAGCGCGGCACGCGCGTGGTGCTGCACCTGAAGCAGGACGCCCTCGAGTATGCCGACGGATTCCGCCTGCGCACGCTGGTGCGCCGCTACTCCGACCACATCGCATTCCCGGTGCGGATGCGCACCGAGGACAAGGACGGAGCGCCGGGCACGGAGTACGAGGCAGTCAACCAGGCTCAGGCGCTGTGGACGCGACCGCGCACCGAGATCACGGACGAGGAGTACCGTGATTTCTACCGCCACATCGCCCATGACGGCTCGGATCCGATCGGCTGGAGCCATAACCGTGTCGAAGGCAAGCGCGAATACACGAGCCTGCTGTACGTGCCGGCACGAGCGCCGTTCGATCTCTGGCAGCGCGATGCGGCGCGCGGCCTGAAGCTCTATGTGCGGCGCGTCTTCATCATGGACGATGCGGAGCAGTTCCTGCCGCTGTACCTTCGCTTCATCAAGGGTATTGTCGATTCCAGCGACCTGCCGTTGAACGTCTCGCGTGAGCTGCTGCAGCAGGATCGGGAAGTCGAAGCGATGCGCGGGGCACTGACGCGCCGCGCCCTGGAACTGCTGGCGCGGCTCGCGAAGGACGAGCCCGAGCAGTATGCGAAGTTCTGGCGCGAATTCGGCCGCGTCCTGAAGGAAGGACTGAGCGAGGATGCCGGCAACCGCGAACGACTGCTGCCGCTGCTGCGTTTCGCCAGCACGGTCAGCACTGGATCGGAGGAAAGCGTGAGTCTGGCCGACTACGTCGCGCGGATGCGCACCGGCCAGGACCGCATTTACTACCTGATCGGCGAGAGCCTGGAGGCGCTGCGCGCCAGCCCGCAACTGGAGCTGCTGCGGCAGAAGGAAGTCGAAGTCCTGCTGCTGGCCGACCGCGTCGACGAATGGGTCATGGGCCAGGTCACGGAATTCGAAGGCAAGCGCTTCAAGGATGTCGCGCGTGGCGAGCTGGAGCTCGGTGCGCTCAGCGATACGCTCGAACGCGCGCGCATCGACGAGGAGCGGCGCTCGGCCAAAGGTTTGCTCAAGCGCTTCAAGGATGCGCTCGGTGATCGTGTGCTCGAAGTGCGGGTCAGCGAGCGATTGCGCGACTCGCCCGCGTGCCTGGTACGCGGCGAGCATGATCTGTCCGGTGCGCTGCGGCGGGTACTGGCGGCCAATGGCCAGGCGCTTCCCGCCGCAACCCCGGTACTCGAGCTGAATGTGACCCATCCGCTGGTGCAGCACATGGACGGGCTGGCGGATCAGGAAACCTTCGGGGATCTCGCGCTGCTGCTGTATGACCAGGCAAGCCTGGCCGAGGAGGGGCAGGTCGCGAACGGCCCGGAATTCAGCCGCCGGCTCAACAAGCTGCTGGTGCGGCTGGTCGGGACTGCGGGATGATTCGAACAACGCGGTAGCAGGAGGAGCAAACATGAGCCATTCACCACCCGATGACGCGGATCTGCGTGCGCGCCTGACACCCCTGCAGTATCAAGTGACCCAGAAGAAGGGCACCGAACCGGCGTTCACCGGCAAGTACGCGCACAGCAAGGAGAAAGGCGTTTACCAGTGCGTGTGCTGTGGCGCCGAGCTGTTCAGCTCGGATACCAAGTACGAATCCGGCTCGGGCTGGCCCAGCTTCTGGCTGCCGCTCGCGGCCGGGAACGTCCACACGCACGTCGACACCTCCCATGGCATGACGCGCACGGAAGTGACCTGCGCGACCTGCGGCGCGCATCTGGGGCATGTGTTCGAGGATGGGCCGCAGCCGTCCGGGCTGCGCTACTGCATCAATTCGGCGTCATTGGATTTCACCGGCGGCAAGAAGCCTTGAGTCCACGCGGCCTGCCGCCGGAGCCGGCCGTCATCGACGGCCCGGCGGGCAGGCTGGAAGCGATCATCGAAGTCCCGTCTCTGCAGCCGCTGCGCGGCTTTGCCGTCACGTGCCATCCGCACCCCCAGCACGGCGGCACGATGCAGAACAAAGTCGTCTATACACTGGCGCGTGCGTTCCAGGATTCCGGGTACGCGAGCGTGCGATTCAACTACCGGGGGGTCGGGGCCAGCCAGGGCAACTACGACGAGGGTCGGGGCGAGACGGACGATGCGCTGGCGGTGATCGAATGGTGCCGTCGGCGCTGGCCCGCGGCGGCACTGTCGCTGGCGGGCTTTTCCTTTGGAGCGCTGGTCGCGCTGCGCGCGGCGGCCGTCGCGGACCCGCAGCGGCTGATCAGCGTGGCGCCGGCAGTGACCCGCGGCGACTATGCGCAGGTCCGGCGCCCGGACTGTCCCTGGTTGATCGTGCAGGGCGACGCGGATCAACTGGTCGACTATCGTGAGGTGCAGGCCTTCGCCGCGCGCTTCGTGCCACCCCCTGAGCTGCGCGTGTTGCCCGGGGTCGAGCACTTCTTCCATGGCCGGCTGCAGGAACTGCGCACGCTGCTGCTCGAAGCGCTGACCTGAGCGGATCTTCCGCCCCCTCGCAGGGGCATGCGCCAATGCAAGAGCCCGGCAACCCTGAGAGCTGCCGGGCTCGTGTTCCAACCACGCAGCAATGATCGCTGCGTCAGGGCAGCGTCAGGGCTGCGTCACGACCGCGACAGGGCCGCGTCAGTTCACGAAGCCCTTCAGGTTCTTCAGCGGCAGCGCGCGCACCTTCTTGCTGGCAGGCTTGGCCTTGAAGGTGATCTTCTCGCCGGTGAACGGATTCACGCCTTCACGCGCCTTGGTGGCCGGACGCTTGACGACCTTGAGCTTCAGCAGTCCCGGCAGTGTGAACAGACCGTTGCCGCGCAGGCTCTTCTTGATGATGCCGTTGAGGGCCTCAAATACCTCGCTGACCTGCTTGCGAGTGAGTTCCGTATCCTTGGAAATCTGGGCCAGAATTTCCGACTTCGTCGGTGCCCCGCCTTTTTTTGCCATTGCCGAATCTCCTGGAGTGTGAGCGGACGCCTGTTTGGTCGACGCTGCGAGACCAAAATCTGCATTGATCGGCGCGCAACATAACACACCGCTGCGCCGAGGCAAATGCTTTTTGAAGCGACGAGAATGCGCAAATGCCTTTTTTTATAGGCCCGGGGCGCACCACCGTGTCACGGCAATGTCAATGCCTGCTCGAGCCGGACGCGTGGAGCCGCTGCCCGCGCGTGCAGCGCGCCTGACTCAACGCAGCAGAATCAGCAGCGTCTGTATCGCGATGCCGGCCCAGAGCGGGGATAGATCCAGACCGCCGAGTGGCGGAATGAGCCGTCGGAACGGGCGCAGGACCGGCTCGCACAACGAGCTCAGCAGTCCGGCCGCAGGTGAATACGTGCCGGGTGCGATCAGCGACAGGGTCGCATAGAGAAGGATCGCGAAGAAATAGGTCCAGAGCGTTGTATGCAATATCTCGATCACCGCCAGGCGCAGCCAGGTCAGGGCCGGTGGCGGCCCGTAGCCACTGAGCAGCCAGGACACCGAGACCTCCAGCAGCGCGCAGATCGTGACCGCGACGCACGAGGCCGTATCCAACCGGCCGATGGCCGGCAGCAGCCGCCGCAATGGCACGATGACCGGGTTCGTCAGGTTCAGGATCGAGCGCGCGAGGGGGTTGCGGAAGTCCGCTCGCGACCACTGCAATAGCAGGCGCAGCAGGACTGCCAGCAGGCACAGCGACAGCAGTGTTTCGAGCAGGTAAATCAGTGCGGCCATTTAGATTGAGTCTCGAATCTGCGCTGCGAGCTGTGCGGCGAGTTCGGCACTGCGCTGCGCCGCCGCCCCGAGCGCACGTGCGACGAGCGCCTCGAATCCGCCTGCCTCGAAGCACCGCAATGCCGCTTCGGTGGTGCCGCCGCGCGAAGTCACCGCGGCGCGCTGGTCGCTGAGCGTACCGCCGTCGTGCGCGAGCTGACCGGCCCCGTACAGCGTCTCGGTGGCCAGCAGCAGCGCTGTCTCTCGCTCGAGTCCCAGAGCGCACGCCGCCTGCGCCAGGTGCTCCGCCAGCAGGAAGAAATAGGCGGGGCCGCTGCCAGACAAGGCGGTCACGACGTCGAGATCCGGTTCCGCGCGCAGCCAGACGCTGCGCCCGGCGCTGGCTGCGACGATTTCAACGAGCGCGCGCTGATCGGGATGCAGGCCCGGCGCCGCATACAGCCCGGTTACCCCAGCCCCCACCAGGGCCGGACGGTTTGGCATCGCACGCACGATCGGCATCCCCGCCGGACACAGACGCGCGAGATCGGCGATGCGTACTCCTGCCGCGATCGACAGCAGCACCGGCAGCGGCTCCTTAAGTGCGCCGCGCAGTTCGCGGAGCACCCGGGCGATTTCCTGAGGCTTGACCGCCAGCACGACCAGGCGCGCGTCCCGGAGCGCGTCACGGTTGTCCGCCGTCACCGTGATTCCGAAATCACGCACCAACGCGGCGCGTACCGCGGCTACCGGCTCGCCAACGCACAACCGCGGCGCCGCGGCGCCGCGGCGCAGCAGACCGGCGATCAGCGCGCGCGCCATGTTGCCGCCGCCGATGAAGCTGATGTCGTTCATCGCGGCATTCTAGCGGCGCTGCGCTTCAAGATCGCGGTCCAAACAGCGAGGTGCCGATCCGGACCAGCGTGGAACCGGCAGCGATGGCGTCGCGGTAATCCGCACTCATGCCCATCGAGAGTGTATCCAGCCCGAGATCCGGTCGGTTGATCTGCCGCTGCAGGTCGCGCAGCGCCGCAAAGCTGCGACGATTCTCATCCGCGCCGCGGCCCTCCGGCAGGATGCACATCAGACCGCGCAGGCGCAGTCGCGGCAGCGCGTGCACCGCCGCGGCGAGCGCGCCGACCTGCGCCGGCTCCACTCCGCCCTTGCGTGCATCGCCTGCGATATTGACCTGCAGGCACACCTCGAGCGGCCGGGCGTGGAAAGGTCGCTGCTCGGACAGGCGCTCGGCCACCTTGAGCCGGTCGACGCCATGCACCCAGTCGAAATGCGTGGCGATCGGACGCGTCTTGTTGGCCTGAATCCGGCCGATGAAGTGCCAGGTCAAGCCGAGTTCCTGCAGCGCCTGGATCTTCGGCAGCGCCTCGGCGACGTAGCTTTCGCCGAAGTCGCGCAGGCCGGCCGCGGCGGCGGCGCGAACCTGCGTGGCCTCATGACCCTTGCTGACCGCCAGCAGCGTGATGCAGTGCTCATTACGGCCGGCGTCCCGCGCCGCGGCTGCAATCTGTGCGCGCAGCAGCGCCAGATTCGCGGTCAGCCCCGGCGCCGCAAGTGAATTCTGCGGAGCGATTAACATATTGGTTGTCAAGGCCCTCCGCTATACTCCGACTGGCCTGTGCCATCCTACCGGACACGGGCTTTCAACTGTCGCGAGACCAGCGAGGAAGAACCTGGATGGCTGTCGACATCGCCCAATTGCTGGCCTTCGCCGTCAAGAACAACGCGTCCGACCTGCACCTCTCGGCCGGCGTGCCGCCCATGATCCGTGTCGATGGCGACATCAAGCGCATCAACATGCCTGCACTGACCCACAAGGAAGTGCACGGCATGGTCTACGACATCATGAACGACAAGCAGCGCAAGACCTACGAGGAGTTCTTCGAGACCGATTTTTCATTCGAGATTCCGAAGCTTGCGCGCTTCCGCGTCAACGCATTCAACCAGAATCGTGGTGCCGGCGCGGTATTCCGCAACATCCCGTCGGTGATCCTGAGCCTCGATGACCTGGCGGCGCCGAAGATCTTCCGTGACCTGTGCATGCTGCCGCGCGGCCTGGTGCTGGTCACGGGTCCGACGGGCTCGGGAAAGTCGACCACCCTGGCGGGGATGATCGACTACTGCAACGACAACCGCCCGGACCACATCATCACGATCGAGGATCCGATCGAGTTCGTGCACGAGTCCAAGCGCTGCCTGATCAACCAGCGCGAGGTCAAGCGCGATACCTTAGGGTTCAGCGAAGCGCTGCGCTCGGCGTTGCGCGAGGATCCGGACATCATCCTGGTCGGCGAAATGCGCGACCTGGAGACCATCCGGCTGGCACTCACGGCGGCCGAGACCGGTCACCTGGTGTTCGGCACCCTGCACACCAGCTCTGCGGCCAAGACCATCGACCGCATCGTCGACGTGTTCCCGGGCGAAGAGAAGGACATGGTGCGCTCGATGCTGTCCGAATCGCTGCGCGCGGTCGTCTCGCAGACTCTGCTCAAGCGCACCGGCGGTGGACGTATCGCGGCGCACGAGATCATGATCGGCACACCCGCGATCCGCAACCTGATCCGGGAAGGCAAGATCGCCCAGATGTACTCCTCTATCCAGACCGGCCAGTCCGCTGGAATGCAGACTCTGGACCAGTGCCTGGCCGATCTGGTCGCAAAGGGTGCAGTCAGCAAGGAAGAAGCCCGCTACAAGGCGCAGAACAAGGACACGCTCTAGGCCGGTACCCCTCGAGGGAGCCGGTAGCCCGTACACGAGGCAGCAATGGATCGCGAACAAGCTATCAAGCTGATGCAGGAACTGCTCAAGCGGGTCGTCGAACGGGCGGCCTCCGACCTGTTCATCACCGCCGGCTTCCCGCCTGCGATCAAGATCGACGGCGAGATCCGGCCGCAGATGGAGCGGGCGCTTACCTCCGAACAGTCCGCAATGCTGGTGCGGGCGATCATGAATGACCGGCAGACCCGGGAGTTCGATGCCAGCAAGGAGTGCAATTTCGCGATCGCGCCGCCCGGCATCGGTCGCTTCCGGGTCAGCGCATTCGTGCAGCAGAGCCATGTCGGTTGTGTGATCCGCCTGATCAACGCGAAGATACCCTCGTTCGAGGAGCTCGAGCTGCCGCCGGTGCTCAAGGAAGTCGTGCTCTCCAAGCGCGGCCTGGTCATCGTCGTCGGCGGGACCGGATCGGGCAAGTCGACCACGCTCGCCTCCATGGTCGGCTTCCGCAACGACAAGACCCGCGGCCACATCGTCACGATCGAGGATCCGGTCGAGTACGTGCACCAGCACAAGGGCTGCGTGATCACTCACCGCGAGGTCGGCGTCGATACCGATTCCTGGCACGCCGCGCTCAAGAATACGCTGCGCCAGGCCCCCGACGTGATCCTGATCGGCGAGATCAGGGATCGCGAAACCATGGAGTATGGCATCCAGTTCGCCGAGACCGGTCACCTCGTGCTCGCGACGCTGCACGCCAACAGCTCGAACCAGGCGCTGGACCGCATCATCAATTTCTTCCCCGAGGAGCGGCGCGAGCAGCTGCTGATGGACCTGTCGCTGAACATTCGCGGCCTGATCTCGCAGCGGCTGATTCCGCGCGAGTCCGGATCCGGGCGCATCGCGGCGATGGAGATCATGCTCAATTCGCCACTGGTGCAGGACCTGATATTTCGTGGTGATGTCGCCAAGATCAAGGAAGTCATGGCGCGCTCCACCCGGATCGGCATGAAGACCTTCGACCAGTCGTTGTTCGAACTCTACGAACAGGGGATCATTTCCTACGAGGATGCACTGCGCAATTCGGATTCCAAGAACGAGCTGCGGCTGCGCGTCAAGCTGGAATCCAAGCGCGAGAGCAAGCCCATAGAGTCGGACGGCGAGTTGACCATCGTCGAGGACCTGCAGGGCAAGAACTTCTAGGCCGCGAATGTCCGCAGATCCGCTCGACCTGACCGCGAACGAACCCGGAATCGACGCTACGCCGTCGATCAATACCCGCCCGCTTTTCAAGCTGATGGTGGAGCGCCGGGCATCGGACCTGTTCTTCACCTCGAACTCGCCGATCAAGATCAAGATCGAGGGGCAGATCTTTCCGGTCAACAAGCAGGTGCTGCCGCCGGCCGCGGTGCGCACGATCTGCCTCGGGCTCATGTCACCGGAGCAGATCGAGCAGTTCCAGCGCGACCTGGAAATCGACTTCGCGATCTCCGAGCCCGGGCTCGGCCGCTTCCGCGTCAATATCTTCCTGCAGCGCGGCTATCCGGCCATGGTGCTGCGCTACATCACCGCCGACATGCCAAGGCTCGAGACGCTGGGTCTGCCCGCCGTGCTGAGCGATCTGGCCATGATCAAGCGCGGCCTGATCCTGCTGGTCGGCTCGACCGGGTCCGGCAAGTCCACGACGCTGGCGGCGATGATCAATCACCGTAATGAGAGCGCTTCGGACCATATCGTCACGATCGAGGACCCGATCGAGTTCCTGCACTCCAACAAGCGCTCGATCATCAACCAGCGCGAGGTGGGGCTCGATACGCGCAGCTACGAGCGCGCGCTGCGCAGCGTGATGCGGGCGGCGCCCGACGTGATCCTGATCGGGGAGATCCGGGACCGCGAGAGCATGCAGGCGGCCATCAGCCTCGCCGGCACCGGGCATCTGGTGCTCGCCACGCTGCACGCCAATAACTGCGCCGAGACGCTGGACCGCATCCTCAACATGTTCCCGCGCGACCAGCACCAGCAGGCGACGCTGGATCTGTCGCAGTACCTGCGCGCGATCCTCGCGCAGCGGCTGGTCATGGGCGCCGACAAGAAGCGGGTCGCCGCCGTCGAGGTCCTGATCAACACGCCGCACATCGCCGAACTGATCAAGCGCGGCGACGTGAGCTCGATCAAGGAATCGATCATGCGCAGCGGCGACCACGACGTGTGCAGCTTCGATTCTGCGCTGCACAAGCTGTTCAAGGAGGGCCGCATCACGCTCGAGGAGGCGCTCGCGAATGCCGATTCGCGCACCAACCTCGAGGCGAAGATCAACTTCGGCTAGCGGCGCGCAGCCGCCCCGGCCGGCAAGCGCCGCCTCAGGCGGGAACCGGCTGGCGCAGCCGGCGGATCAGCGGCGCCATCGCGATCATGGTCGCGAACAGCAGCACGATCTCCGTCGTGTAGACGAAGGTATAGCCGCGGACCGAGCCGGCCAGTGTCGCCGATGCGAGGCTGCCCGCACCCGCATACTCGTGCGCGACGAGGTCGCGCAGGATTCCTCCCAGTGCGACCGCAATTCCTGCCGCCGAGGCCTGTACCGCACCCCACGCACCAAGTGCGAGGCCGCGCTGGTCCGCCGGCGCCAGATTCATGGTCGCGGTCAGGGTGCCATGGCCGAACAGTCCGCCGCCAAAGCCGATCAGCAGGGTGCCGAATCCGAACAGCAGCGTGGAATCGAACGGCGCCGCCAGGATCACCGCCATGAAGGCAGGCACGCCGACCAGCGCACCGATGCTCGCCATCCGGAACGGGTCGAAGCCGCGGCTCAACACCCGCGAGGCGAGCCCGAAGCCGAGCAGCCCGCCGAGCGCCAGCGTCGCGGTCAGGCGGGTCGTCGATCCGACCGTCAGGTGCAGGATCTGCCCGCCATAGGGTTCGAGCAGCACGTCCTCCATGCTGAAGGCCATGGTGCCCAGTCCCACCGAGACCAGGCGCCGCAGCGCGCTGTCGCCGTGGCTGAAGCTGTTCCAGGAGTCGCGGAAGGCGGGCTGACGGCGGGGTACGGTGCCCAGGGTGCGCGTCGGCCGGCGCGACTCCTGCTTCCACAGCGCGATCACGTTCAGGATCATGGTCACGAGGGCTGCGCCCTGGATGACCTGGACCAGCTTGCCGGCCGTGAAATTCACCAGCACCGACCCGAATACCAGCGCGCTCACGATCATGCCGACCAGCAGCATCACGTACATCAGGCCGACGACTTTGGGCTGCGATTCCGCGGGCGCGAGGTCGGTCGCCAGCGCGAGGCCGACGGTCTGCGTCGTGTGCAGCCCGGCACCCACCAGCAGGAAGGCCAGGCCGGCACCCAGCTGACCGATCCATACGGGCGCGCGGCTGGATTCACCGGCGCCTGAGAGCACCAGGAGCGCGAAGGGCATGATCGCGAGCCCCCCGAACTGCACCAGTGTGCCCTGCCAGATGAAAGGCACGCGCTTCCAGCCGAGTTCGGAACGGTGGGTATCGGAGCGGAACCCGATCAGCGCGCGGAACGGTGCGAACAGCAGTGGCAGCGCTAGCATCACCGCGACCAGGGAGGCGGGAACGCCAAGCTCGACGATCATGACGCGGTTGAGCGTCCCGATCAGCAGCACCAGCGCCATGCCGACCGAGACCTGGAATAGCGACAGGCGCAGCAGCCGGGACAGCGGCAGGTCGGGCGTCGCGACATCGGCGAATGGCAGAAAGCGCGGGCCGAGATCGACCCACGCGCGCAGGAGCCGTTGACTGATTCGCGGCATGCCTGTGAATTCGTTCGCCGGAGAACGGGGGCAGGGACCACCTAAGGTCCCCGCCCCCTTAACGGACATCAATCAGCGGATAGCGATTACTTCGCGTCCGCCGCGGGTGCCGCTGCCGCGTGCTTGCCCGCCGCACCATTCCAGTACGACGGATACCACGAGGTGTGGCTCAGTATCGACCAATGCACCAGCAGTGCGATGATCGTGACTGATCCTAAGAACAGCGGCAGGCCTACCGTGGGCTTTACCACCAGCCAGATTCTTGCCTGGTTCATGTTGAGCCCCTGTCAGTGAAGCCAAGGTGTGTAGATGTACGCAAGAATGTGCGCAACCACGGCGATCGCGAAGAATACCCGCGATCCATCGATGACGTGCTTGTGCAATTCCTCCGCCTCCGCCACGGTAAGGCCCGTTGGCCAGACTCTGTTCGGATCTTCTGCCATTGCTATAACTCCTTGAGAGACATGCATGCAATCACGTGCTGACACCCGCACGAGGGTTGTTCATTGCCCCGGCAATCCGGAGGACAGTGGACACTGGTTGAACCGCCGCGGACTGTGCCGGCGCAATCCACCTCGCGTGGTGCTCGTGCTGCTTCGAAGGCTGCAATGACGGCCGGTCGTGGGTTCTTTGCGTCGTCAGTCTACGCTGACACTTCGTATTGTCAACTTGATGGTACACTCGCCGGGGAGGGTCGACATGCGAGTGGAATACCTGGCCGGTGCCTTACTGTTCGCGATCGGGCTGTTCTTCATCCCGTTGCGCAGCCCGTCGCGGCAGCGCGCGGCGGCGTCCCCGCAGCGCCCCGGTGTCCTGCCCGCGTGGCTGGACCTGCTGGTCCTGTGGGGGATGGGGCTGGTATGCCTCTTGTTCGGCGTCGCGCTGCTGCTAGGACGGGTGCGGTTCTGAATCGGGTTCCGGAAACACCGTAGCCGCGTCGAACACCGGCCCGTCCACGCATACCCGCTTCATCGCCGGTCCCGCGGGCGTCTGCACGGGCACCGCGCACCCGGCGCATCCGCCGACCGCGCAGGCCATGAATTCCTCGAGTGACACCTGGCAGGGCACGCCGAATTCGCGCGCCAGCTTCGCGGTGGCGCGCAGCATCGCCGTCGGACCGCAGGCGAACAGCTCGGTCTGCGCGAGTTCCGGGCCGCGCAGCGTGGCGAGCCAGCGCCGCGCCAGTTCGGTGACGAAGCCGTCGAAGCAACCAGGGTAGCCCGCGCGGCTCGCGAGCCGCGACGGTATACCCCACTCATCGAGCAGCGGCATGCAGCCGATGGCTTCGTCCGGAATCCCGGGCACCAGGATCGTCGAGGGGCGCACGCGGAACGGAAATGGCACCTCCGACCCCATGAGCACCAGCGGCTTCCACGGCACCTCGGTGCCCTGGCGCAGCTGCTCGCTCAGGAACACGAGGGGTGGGATGCCGACCCCGCCGCCGATCGCGAGCACGCGTGGGCGCGCGGCGTGGGGACTGAAGCCGACCCCGATCGGCCCGAGTACGCTCAAGGAGGAAGGCGGCTGCTGGGTACTCAATGCCCGCGTTCCCGCGCCGACGACCTTGTACAGCACCTCGATCCAGCCCGCCTGCCGGTCCACCCGCATGATCGACATCGGCCGGCGCATCGGCAGCTCGGCCGCGCAGCGCAGGTGCACGAAGCTGCCCGGAAGCGCCCGCCCAGCGCAGCGCGGGGCCGCGAGTCGCAGCACGTGCTGGTCGCCGTCGAAATGGCTGTGCGCGAGGATCGGAGCGTCCTCGAGCAGGATCGTACCCCTGCTCGCGGAACTCACGCTGCAAGCCCGCCGGCGACCGCCTCGAGGACCGCCATGCGCACTGCGACGCCGTTGCTGACCTGGGCGCGGATCACCGACTGCGGGCCGTCGGCGACCGCCGAATCGATCTCGACGCCCCGGTTCATCGGCTGCGGATGCATCACGATGGCGTCCGGATGCGCCAGGCGCAGACGCTCGGGCGTGAGGCCAAAGCGGTGGAAATACTCTTCTCCATCGGGCACGGCCAGCGCGGTAAAACGCTCCTTCTGGATCCGCAGCATCATCACCACGTCGGCGTCCGCGAGGCCGTCCTCGAGCGTCTCAAAGCGGCGGCAGCCTGCGAACTCCCCGGGCTCCGGCATCAGGGATCCCGGTCCGACGATGCGCAGCTCCCGGGCGCCGAGCTGGCCGAAGATCTGGCAGGCCGAGCGCGCCACGCGCGAATGCCGTATGTCCCCGACGATCGCGATCACCAGCGGCTCGATGCGTCCTTTGCGCTGGCGCACGGTCAGTGCATCGAGCAGCCCCTGGGTCGGGTGGGACAGATGCGCTTCGCCGGCCGACAGCACGCTGACGTGCGGCGCCACGTGCGCGGCGACGTGGGCGAGCACACCGGGCTCGGCATCGCGGATCACGAACACGTCGAAGTGCAGCGCCTGCAGCGTCGCGATCGTGTCGAGCATGGTCTCGCCCTTCGCGCGCGAGGACAGCTGGACCTCGAGATTGACGACGTCGGCACCGAGACGGCGACCTGCCAGTTCGAAGGAAACCCGGGTACGCGTCGACGGTTCCGTGAACAGGTTCGCCACCGTCACTCCCTGCAGCACAGGGGGGACGGATGGCGCACGCTCCCCGACGGCCCGCACGAAATGGGCGGCACGGGCGAGGAGGCCTTCGATTACAGCCCGCGGCAGCCCTTCCAGGCTGATCAGGTGGCGCAGGGATCCGTCCGAACGCAGTTGCTCAATCATCGGTGGCGCGCGAGTGCCCGAGGTAGCGTTCGAGAATGATAGCCGCTGCGGCGCTGTCGATGTCAGCGGCCTGCACCCTTCGCCGGCGCTGTCCGCTGGCGCGATGCTCCCGCAGGGTCGCCACGGCCTCGAGCGAGGAGCCGTATTCGTCAGTACGGTGCACAGTCAGGCCGCTGCGCTCGGCCAGCGCCGCCGCGAAGCGGTCCGCGGCCGCACTCAAGCTGCCGGCGCTGCCATCCTCATTGCGGGGACTTCCGACGACGAGCAATGCCGGCCTGAACTGCTCCAGCACGCGCCGGATCGCCTCCCAGTCGATGCCGTGATCGCCGACCATTACGGCGGCGTGCGGTGCCGCGGTGCCGCTGATGCTGTCGCCGGAGGCGATGCCTATGCGCCGCAGACCGAAATCAAACGCGAGGACTACGCGGCCGCGCGCCTCAGGCATGACCGGCGACGAAGCTCACGCGCGAGCTATCGACGCCCAGCAGCTGCCATGCGGCCTGCCAGCGATCCTCGAATGGCAGCTCAAAGATGATGCGTTCGTCGACGGGCAGGCTGAGCCAGGCGTTATCGAGCATCTCCCGCTCGAGCTGGCCGCCCTCCCAGTTGGCGTAGCCGAGCGCGACGAAAGCGTCCCGCGGCCCCTCGCCGCGGGCGATCGCGGCCAGCACGTCGCGCGACGTGGTGACCTGCACTGCCTCCGAGATGCGATGCGTCGAGTCCCAGTCTCCGCCGGGCCGGTGCAGCACGAAACCGCGGTCCGTATGCAGCGGTCCGCCGCGCAGCACCGCCTGCTCGCTGACGCGGATGTCCGCCGCCTCGAGCCGCATCTGCGTCATCACATCGCCGAGCTTCATTCCGATCGGCTTGTTGAGCACGATAGCGAGTGCCCCGCGATCGCTGTGTTCGCAGACCAGCGCGACCGTTTGCGCGAAGTGCGCGTCGGTCAGCGAAGGCATCGCGACCAGCAGATGATTGGCCAATGAGCTGCTATCGACCATGTCAGCGAGTATGGGGGCAGCCCTGCGCGCTCTCAAGGTCCCGGCGCCGTATCTGACGAGACGGTCACAGCGCCGGACTGCAGCGCGCCGGCGACATATTCGTACTGATACAGCAGTCGCAGTCGGGCATATTCGCTGGCCAGCTCGGCCGGGAACGGATCGAACGGACTCGAGAGCTTCACTGCCGTGAGCGCTGCCTGGTCCAGCTCGTCGTGGCCGCTGCTGCGTTGCACACTCACGCGTACCAGCTTGCCGTCGGACCCGATCTCGACCTCGATGACGGGACTGCCAGACAAGCCAGCGGTGCGCGCTGCCGTCGGGAAGTGCAGCGAGCCGAGGCGCTCGACCTTGCGCTTCCAGCGGGCGACGTACGGGGCGAGCGTTGCGGCCTGCGTGTCTGGTGCGACCCAATGTTGTGCGTCCGGCTTGCCCTTGAGCAGCAGTTCCAGCGCATCCCCGCGGCCGGCGCGCGCTGGCCCGTCGGCATCGGCGGTGATCTGCGCAATCTCGGTCCCGTTCTGCGGATCGCCGGCCGGCGCCGATTCGAAGTAGCGTATATCGCGGCTGGGTGCGGTCGTAGCCAGTACCCGCTGCGATCCGGCCGTCTGCGCGCGATCGGCAGAATCTCCCGGCGCGCCGGCCTGCCGCGCGGTGCCGGCGGGGCTCTGGCTGGCAGGGCTGCCAGTACGTTGTGAGGCGTCGGCATTGCCGCTGCCGTTCTGCGTACGCTGGGCGAGGTACGCAGCATGGGGGTTCGCGGCTGCCTCCGGTACCTCGTCGGTCACCAGCAGCACATCGAGCTGCGGCGCGTCGGCCCCCCCGACGCGGATGCCGCTCGTGAATGTCAGTCCCAGGATCAGGATCGCGTGCAGCAGCGCTGTCAGGCACAGCATCGCGATCAGCCGATCGCGCACCGGCGCACGACCCTCGGCGAGCGCACCGGTCGTGCCGCGCTTGGGCTGCGGAAGAGGGGACACCGGGAAAGTATAGCCCCCGCGCGCCTAGACGGCCGGGGCGCCGGCCGCCGGGGATGGACGGACAGCGAGTGCTCGCGCGATCGCATCGCACAGCAGCCCCCCGACATCGATGCCGAACTGGCGCTCGAGCTCGCGCACGCCGGTCGGGCTCGTCACGTTGATCTCGGTCACGTAGCCACCGATCACATCCAGCCCGACGAACAGCATGCCGGCCGCCCGCAGCGCGGGCCCGATCTGCGCCGCGAGCCAGCGGTCACGGTCGGTCAGCGCCCGGCCGACACCGGTGGCGCCGGCCGCCAGGTTGCCGCGGTGATCCTCCGCGCTCGGGATGCGCGCCAGCGCGAACGGCAGCGGTTCGCCATCGACCAGCAGCACCCTCGAGTCCCCGCCCCGGACGATCTCGGGCAGGTATTTCTGCACGATCGCGAAGCGGCTGCCATCGCCGGTCAGGGTCTCGAATACCACGCGTGCGTTCTTGTCGCCCGGCCCCACCACGAAGATTGAATGTCCGCCCATGCCATGCAGGGGCTTGACCACGATCGTGCCGTGCTGTGCGGCAAACGCCGCCATCTCGCGCATGTCGCGCGTCACCAGCGTGGGCGCGCAGCACTGCGGAAACCAGGCGGTGTAGACCTTCTCGTTCATGTCGCGCAGGCCACGCGCGCGGTTCACCACCAGTGTGCCGGCGAGCTCGGCGCGCTCGAGGATGTAGGTCATATAGATGTATTCGGTATCGAAGGGCGGGTCCTTGCGCATCAGGATCACGTCGAACCCGCCGAGCGGGCCGACTGCGCCCTCGCCGAGCTCGAACCAGTGCGATGCGTCGTCGTGCACGCGCAGCGGCCGACTGCGGCCCTCGGCCACGCCGTCGCGCAACCGCAGGTCCTGCGGCTCCAGGTAGTGCAATGACCAGCCGCGGGCTGCAGCTGCCCGCAGCAGCGCCAGCGTCGTGTCTTTCTCGAACTTGATGCGCTCGATCGGGTCCATGACCACGGCCAGACGCGTCTGCTTGCTCGTCATGCTCCAGTCCTTGCCAGGGCCGCGATTGGCCGCACCAACCGGATTATGTTCCGCACCACGCCCGTGCGCGTAACCACCCGCCTCCCGAGCTCTCAAAAACGTGACGGAGGCGGCATAGCGGGGGGGGTGCCGATATGTTAAAACGCGGAGCGAATCGCCGAGGTCATTTCTTGCCTTGGGACTCGGGCCACCCGGAGGGTTCGGAGCATGGAAACGACAGCGGAGGAGCGCGGCGGACCCCTGGGTGCGTCGGGCGGACCGCAGCTGCAGGGGCTGAAGGTTCTCGTCATCGACGACAGCAAGACCATCCGGCGTACCGCGGAGACGCTGCTGGCCAAGGAGGGCTGCGAAGTCTTCACGGCAGTCGATGGTTTCGACGCGCTCACCAAGATCGCGGATCACCAGCCGGATATCGTGTTCGTGGACATCATGATGCCGCGGCTCGATGGCTACCAGACCTGCGCATTGATCAAGCACAACAAGGTATTCCGCTCCATTCCCGTGATCATGCTGTCCTCGAAGGACGGACTGTTCGATCGCGCCCGCGGCCGTATCGTCGGCTCGGAGCACTATTTGACCAAGCCGTTCACGAAGGACGAGCTGCTCGGCGCGATTGAATCGCACATCGGGAGATGAATCGATGGCACTGATTCTGATCGTGGATGACTCGCCGACCGAAGTGCACGTGATGCAGAAGGCTCTCGAGCGGCACGGCTACCGGACCGCGGTCGCCGTAGACGGGGCCGAGGGCATCCGGCTGGCGCGCCAGATGCACCCGGATCTGATCTTCATGGACATCGTGATGCCCGGCATCAACGGCTACCAGGCGACCCGCACGCTGGTGAACGATCCGGACACCCAGAGAATACCCATTGTCATGGTCACATCGAAGGGACAGGAGGCGGATCGCGTCTGGGGCCTCCGGCAGGGTGCGGTCGACTATCTGATCAAGCCGGTATCGCCGGACCAGCTGGTCGAGAAGGCACAGGCGACGCTTGCCGCTTGACATGCAGGAGAGTCTTGCGCTGAAAAGTCTGCGCGATCGGCCGTTCGAGCTCCTGGTCGAGCTCGAGCGGCGCGGTCGCGCGGTCACCGCCACCGCGGCCGCCGACAGCTCCCAGGCTGGCGATTGGGTCGGTGTGGCCCTGCGCATGGCCGGCGAGCTGTATCTCGTGGCGCGCGAGGAGGCACGTGAAGTGCTTGGCGTGCCTGCGCCGCTCACGCGTGTGCCCGGGGCCCGCGGCTGGATACTCGGGCTCGCGAACCTGCGCGGCCAGCTGCTGCCCGTCATCGACCTGCGCGCCTTTCTCGGCAGCGGCGTCACGCCGGCCTCGCGCAATACCCGTGTGGTGGTGGCCAACCATCGCGAGATTCCCGCCGGGCTGCTGGTAGACGAGGTTCTCGGATTTCGCCGCTTTGCCGACGCCGATTTCACGGCCGATGTACCGCCGACGATCGTGCGCTGCGAGCGCTATGTCGCCGGTTCGTTCCGGCGCGCCGGCGAGCACTGGCCGGTGCTGGGCCTGCGCGCGCTGCTGGAAGATCCGGCATTCATGGAGGCGAGCGCATGAGCGGTAACGGGTCGGGCACCTCGAGCGGCCCACAATCCCTGGCCATCGGGGCGGCAGTGCTCATGGTGCTCTCGGCGCTCGGTGCATTCCTGTTGCCGGCGCTCGGATGGCCGGCCTGGATCGCCGCGGTCGCGGCCTTCGCCGCGCTGATCCCGCTATCGCTGCTGTTTTCGTTCCTGCGCCGTGCGGCCGCCGCCGCGAACCAGGCGCAGCGCGCGGCCGACGCGCAGCGGCACGAGACCGATCGCAACCAGCAGGCCATCATGCGCCTGCTCGACGAGATGTCGAACCTGGCGCAGGGCGACCTGACGGTGCAGGCGACGGTGACCGAGGACATCACCGGAGCGATTGCCGATTCGGTCAACTACGCAGTCGAGGCACTGCGCAAGCTCGTGGCGACGATCAGCACCTCGTCCATCCAGCTGGATAGCGCGGCGCGGCAGACCCAGGCGCTGTCCTCGCATCTGGCGCGCGCGAGCAGCGCCCAGTCCAAGCAGATCGGATCGGCTACCGAGTCGATCAGCGCGATGGCCGCATCGATCGAGGAGGTGTCGGGCAACGCCGAGCGCGCCGCTGACGTCGCGCGCCACTCCGTCGACGTGGCGCACAAGGGTGGGGACGCCGTACGGCGCACGATCGACGGCATGAACGCGATCCGCGAGACCATCCAGGACACCAGCAAGCGCATCAAGCGGCTCGGCGAGAGTTCACAGGAGATCGGCAACATCGTCGAGCTGATCAGCGACATCGCCGAGCAGACCAATATCCTCGCGCTCAACGCGTCGATCCAGGCGTCCATGGCGGGCGAAGCCGGCCGCGGCTTCGCCGTCGTCGCCGACGAGGTGCAGCGCCTGGCCGAGCGGGCCGCCAATGCCACCAAGCAGATCGAGGTGCTGGTGCGCACGATCCAGACCGACACCAACGAGGCGGTCGTGTCGATGGAGCGCAGCACCACCGATGTGGTCGGGGGCGCGCTGCTGGCGGAGAACGCGGGTGCAGCGCTGCTGGAGATCGACCAGGTATCCAATCAGATCGCCAGCCTGGTGCAGAACATCTCGGCCAGTGCCCGCAGTCAGTCGGTGGCGGCACAGAACCTCGCGCGCAACATGCAGGTCCTGCGGGAGATCAGTGCGCAGTCGGCCGATTCGACCAGCGCCACTTCGCAGGCGATCGTGAAACTCGCGGACCTGTCCGCCGCGCTGCGCAAGTCGATCTCCGGCTTCCGGCTCCCGGGAGCGACCGAGACCACCGGCATGCATCGAACCGGCACCTCCGGCGCGAATACGGCCATTTCCGGCACCGTGTCCGCGGCCGCCGGTGCGCCCACGGTCGCCGGCATGGCCAATTCGCCCTCCGCCGGCTTTCCTGGCCCCAAGATCAAGGCGCTCGGCGGCTCGTGACACGGCGCTGCGGGGCACCGAATGTCAGTCCGTGAGCAAGCTGCATGACTGAGCTGGCGACGCAAACCCTGCAATCGGTCGCGCGCGAGATCAACGTCGCGCTCACCGAGGGGCGTGTGGCGCTCGAGGCCCATGTCGAGCAGCCCGGGAACCTGGGCCTGCTCGAACGTTGCCGCCACGAACTGCATCAGGTGCAGGGCGTACTGCGCATGCTCGAGATCTATGGCGCCGCGCTGCTGGCCGAGGAGATGGAGCAGGTCGCGAGCTACCTGATCGATCTCGGGGCCGAGCTGCGCAACCAGGCCGAGGCGCTGGACGCCCTGATGCGTGCGATCGTGCAGCTTCCCGGTTACCTGGAGCGGGTGCTGGCGGGAGGCCGCGACCTGGCTCTCGTGCTGCTGCCGCTGCTCAATGATCTGCGCGCGGTACGTGGCAGTGCTCTGCTGTCGGAAGGCACGCTGCTGCTGCTCAATCTCAAGTCTGACCGCCAGGCACAGCCGGCGGCGCCGGCGCCCGGCGAGGCGCCGCTGACCGTGGCCCAATGGGCGCGTCGGCTGCGCTCGCGCTTCCAGACCGGACTGATCGGCTGGATCCGCGGCGAGCGCGCCGAACAGAACCTCGAGATCCTCGGGGCCGTCGCGATCCGCCTGGAGCAGGTCGCCACGCAGCAATCGGTATTCCAGCTGTGGTGGGTCGTCGGTGCGCTGCTCGAGGCACTGCGCGAGAACGGTGTGGAGAGCAGCATCTCCGTCAAACGCCTGCTCGGGCTTGCCGACCGGGAGATGAAGCGGCTCTACGAGCAGGGCGAAGGACGCTACGCGCAGTCGCCGCCGGTGGAGCTGCTGAACAACCTGCTGTACTACATCGCACGCTGCTCGAGCGCGGGCCCACGCGTCGCGGCAGTACGGGCGTCGTTCCGCTTAGGGGAACTGCTGCCGGTCGACGAATCGATCGAGCAGGAACGCGAGAATCTTTCCGCGCCGTCGATCAAGCTGATGCAGACCGTCGCGGCCGCGATTCGGGAAGACCTTTCCAAGGTCAAGGATGTGCTGGATATCTTCGTGCGGCGCGGAGGCGGGCAGCCCGATGAGCTGGTGCCGCAGCTGGTGCTGCTCAAGAAGATCGGCGACACCTTAGGCGTGCTCGGCCTCGGAGAACTGCGCGCGCGCGTGCAGGAGGCGACCGGCAGGCTCGAGGCGATCGTCGCCGGCCGCGAACCGGCCGACGAAACCACCCTGGTGCAGGTGGCCGCGAGCCTGATCAACGTCGAAGACCACCTCGATGACGAACTCGTCGGCCTGATCCTGCCGCGGCGCAAGCCCGCGGAAGGCGAGGGCGAGGCTCCGGACCTCGACTTCCAGCAGGTCCAGGGTGCGGTGCTGCGCGAATGCGTCGTCAACCTCGCACGCATCAAGGAATACGTCGCCCAGAACGTCAGCGGTACGCTCGATACCGCCGGCTTCGACAACTGGCCCGAGCTCATGCGCGGCATCAAGGCTGGCCTGCTGATGCTCGGCAAGACGCGCGCGGTCGAAATCATCGAGGAGATCACGCAGCATCTGCGGCGGGTCATGCAGCCTGGCGGCACGAGCCTGGCAGGCGAGTACCTCGATCGGCTGGCCGACGCGATCGTGAGTCTCGAGTACTACATCGAGACGCTGCAGGCCGGTCGCAGTGACCCCTGGTACATGCTCGATAACGCGCGCAGCTGCCTGGACCTGCTGTCCCGCGCTCCCGAGCGCGCGGTGCCGACGGTGCCGCCGCTCAATCCCGGCAGCTATTCCAGGACCCTGCGTATCCAGCCGCTGCCTCAGGCCGGCGCGCCCGGCGCAGGCCAGCAGGCCGAGGCGACCACCGACGTGCACAAGCACGGTCGCGCGATGAGCACCCCACCGGTGCTCACGGCCGCACCGGATGCGCCGGCTCAGCAGACGGCACCCGATCCCGAACTGATCCGCCTGTTCATCGAGGAGGCGAACGAGGAGGTGGCCCGGATCACCGAGCAGTTCCCGCTCTGGGATCACAATCCGCTCGAGGGCGACGCACTGCTGGTGCTGCGCCGGTCCTTTCATACGCTCAAGGGCAGCGGGCGCATGGTGCAGGCCCGTCATATCAGTGAGTTCGCCTGGGCGGTCGAGAATCTGCTCAACCGGCTGCTGGACGGTACCCTGCAGCGATCGCCGCCGGTGCTCGAGACTCTGCGCATGGCGGTGAACGTACTGCCGCAGCTGGTCGCCGAACTCGAGGCGGGCGCATCGGGCCGCACGGACGTCACGCCGCTGGCCGCGCGCGCTCATGCATTGGCGAGCGGCCGCGAGTTGCCGACCGTCCTGCCGGTGGGGCCGACGATGGTGGCGGCATCGCACGGGCCGACGCGGTCCGACGCGGCGGCGATGGACGAATTGACGACGGTGCTGCCGGCCAGCGCCGTGGCTACGGTGAGCGCACCGGCACTGTCCGGTCAGCCTGCGCCAGCGCCGGGCGCCGCCGAGTCCCAGGCACCAGATGCCGCGCTGCGCGAGATCTATGCGCGCGAGACCGCGAGCCATGTCGTCGCGGTGCGCGGATGGATCGCAAGGGAGCGCGCGCAGCCGGCCCCGCACGTGCTGCCCGAAGATGTATTCCGCGCCTGCCATACGCTGGTCGGCAGCTCGACCATGGCCGAGGCGCGCCACGGAATGCGGCTGGCTGAGCCGATCAACCATTGGCTGCGCAAGTCCTTCGACAGCGGCATCGGACTGGACGATTCGGACCTGGTGCTGCTCGGCGACGGCATGAACGCGATGGAGGAGGTTGCCGGCCACCTGGACGAGGGCACTGGCTTCTTCGTGGTCCACGATACGCTGCGGGCGCGTATCGCGCGCGCGGAACTCGCGCTCGATCGGCGCATCGCCGAAGCCGCCGCGCTGGCCGAACGCAGCAGCATCAGCCTGTCGCGCCCGGGCGGGGAGCGCGACGGCGCCATGGCGAGCGCCACCGGGGGTGGAGCTCCGACATCGACGCCGGCCCGCGCCAGTACGCCGGTGGCTGAATTCGACCCGGAGATCGCGGCGATCTTCAGTGAGGAGGCGGTCGAACTGCTCGAGTCCGCGGAAGCGGCTTTGGCCGCGTGGAATTCTGATCCGCACGATCCTTCGCAGGTGGCGGCGCTGCGCCGTCCGCTGCACACGCTCAAGGGCGGGGCCCGCATGGCGGGCATCCTGGCGATGGGCGAGCTTGCGCACGAGCTGGAGAGCCTGATCACCCGGATCGAGAGCGGATTGTCCAATGCCGACGAGCTGGCGCGCGGCGCCGCGCAGCAGGCGCTCGATGAACTCTCACGGATGCGCGAGGCCATCGCGCAGGGCCGCGCGGCCGCCGGCGCGCCGGAACTCATCGAGCGCATTCATGCGATCGCTGCCGGCGGAACCGTGGAATCCGCGCCGGCCGATACGGCGCGCGCTGCGGACGTGCCGCTACGCGTCGAGCCGCCCAGCGCGCGAGTGTCGGTCGCGGCTGCAGCTCCGCCGGCCGCGGCATCAGCGCCGGCGCGGGATACGGCCGAGCCGCTGCGACTCGTGGCCGAGATAGCGCCGGCCGTGCCGGTTCCCGCAGGCGGCAGCGTCTCGCCGGCGCCAGCCGCGCCGGCGCCAGCCGCGCCGCCGCCCCCCTCCGAGTTGCCGGCGGCTGCCGCTCCATTGCCTCCGGGTCGCGAGCCGGTGGTCGCCAGCGATCGCGTCGAAATGGCCCGCGTGAACGCGGAGCTGCTCGATCAGCTGCTGAACAATGCCGGCGAGGTCAGCATCGCCCGCGCGCGGCTCGAGCAGCAGCTCGGCGCGATCGAATTCAATCTTGGCGAGCTGTCGCGCACGGTGACGCGACTGAAGGAGCAGCTGCGCAAGCTCGAGATCGAGACCGAGGCGCAGATCCTGCATCGGCACGACAACGAACCCGGACATCGACAGGAATTCGATCCGCTCGAGCTGGACCGTTACTCATCGATCCAGCAGTTCTCGCGTGCGCTGGCCGAGTCGGCCAATGACGTGGGCAGCATCCAGGGGCTGCTCGAGAACCTGATCGGGGAGGCCCAGACGCTGCTGCAGCACCAGTCGCGCACCGTCACCGAGCTGCAGAACGGCCTGATGCGCACGCGCATGGTCTCGTTCCAGCGCCACGTGCAGCGCCTGGCCCGCATCGTGCGCGAAGCGGCGGCCGATACCGGCAAGCGCGCGGAGCTGATCGTCGAGGGCGCTTCGGGCGAGCTCGACCGCCAGGTGCTCGAGCGCATGCTGCCGCCGTTCGAGCACATGATGCGCAACGCCGTCGTCCACGGCATCGAAACGCCGGAACGCCGGCGGGCCGCGGGCAAGGACGAGACCGGACACATCCATCTGCGGCTGCGGCGCGAGGGCGCCGAGGTGGTCGTCGACGTCAGCGACGACGGCTCCGGGATGAATCTCGCCGCCATCCGCGACAAGGGCCTGGCGCTGGGCCTGATCCGCGCCGATCAGACGCTGTCGGACGAGGACGTGATGCAGCTGGTGCTCGAGCCGGGCTTTTCGACCGCGAATGCCCTGACACAGCAGGCCGGTCGGGGCGTCGGCATGGACGTGGTTGCCACCGAGATCAAGAAGCTCGGCGGCGCGCTGCACATGGAGACCCGCGCCGGGCTCGGGACCAGCTTCACGATCAAGCTGCCGTTCACGCTGGCGATCAGCCACGCGCTGGTCGTGCGCACCGGCGATGAGTACTACGCGCTTCCGCTGCCGACCGTAGAGGGAGTGGTGCGCCTGCCGCGCGACGAAGTCGCGGGACACCTGCGCGCCGATGGCGCCACTTTCAGCTACGGCGGACAGAAATACCGGCTGCAGACTCTGGCGGTATACGTCGGGATGGAGGCCTCGCCACTGCCGGAGCAGGATGTGACCATACCGGTGGTGCTGGTGCGCGCCGGCGAGCACTCCACCGGGCTCGTGGCCGATGAACTGGTCGGCAGCCGCGAGATCGTCGTCAAGCCCGTGGGGCCGCAGATCTCAAGCATCCGCGGCATTTCCGGTGCGACCATCCTCGGCGACGGGCGCGTCGTGATCATCCTCGACATCGGTGCGCTGGTGCGTGCCGAATGGCGCGGGCGTGGCGCGCCGACGGTGCCGCGCGAACGCAGCGACCGACGCATCTGTGCGCTGGTGGTCGATGACTCGATCACCGTGCGCCGAGTGACCCAGCGCCTGCTCGAGCGCAACGGCATGCGGGTGCTGACCGCCCGCGATGGCATGGACGCAGTGGCGCTGCTGGCCGAGAACATCCCGGACATCATCCTGCTGGACATCGAGATGCCGCGGATGGACGGCTACGAGGTGGCGGCGCATGTGCGCGGTGATCCGCGCCTGCACGACATCCCGATCATCATGATCACCTCGCGCGTCGGCGAGAAGCACCGGGCGCGCGCGATCGAGCTCGGCGTCGATGACTACCTGGGCAAGCCATACCAGGAGAGCCAGCTCATCGATGCGATCACGCCGCTGGTGGCGCAGCGGCGCGCTGCGACGCGGGCCGCAGGCACGGCGCGATGAGCGAACGCATCGCCGAGGTCTACAGCCTGCTCATCCCGCTGGCCGATGCGCGCCTGCTGGTACCGCGCGCCTGCGTCGCCGAAGTGATCGGCTACCAGACCGCGACGCCGATGGAGGGCGCCCCCGCCTGGTACCTGGGGCTCGTGAACTGGAACGCGCGCTCGCTGCCGTTGATCTCGTTCGAGGGGGCCTGCGGGCTGCCGATTCCACCGGCCGGGGGGCGCTCGCGCATCGTCGTGTTCCATGCGCTGGGCGCCCACATTGAAGCCGGATACCTGGCGATCGTCTCACAGGGCTTTCCGCAGCTGGTGCGGGTCAGCAGCGATGTCGTGCGGCCCGACAACACCCGCAGCTTCCCCGACCGCATCCCGGTCGTGTGCCAGGTCCGCATGCTCAACGAGACGCCGCTGGTACCCGATCTCGAGCACCTCGAGCGCATGGTGGCGGAAGAAACCTCGGTCGTGCCGGAGCGCGACGCGGGCTGATTCCGGGCGCCCGTCCGCGTTCGCTTGAATTCGCGCGGCACCGGCCCCATGGCAGGTAGCCCCGATGGACAGCAACGACATCCCTGCCATTGCCACCGCGGCGGTCCCCCCGGACCCGCCCGGCGCGGAAGCGCTCGACGCCTATTCGAGCGCCGTGGTCGCGGTCGTCGACCGCGTAGGTCCCGCCGTGGTCAGCGTGCACGTGGGCCGGGCCCGCCAGGATGGCATCGTGCCGGCCGGCGGCGGCTCGGGCGTGATCGTGACTCCGGACGGCTACCTGCTGACCAACCAGCACGTCGTGCAGCACGCGGCGCGCGTCGGGATCACGCTGATAGATGGGGACAGCATCGCTGCGACCGTGATCGCGCAGGACGCGTCGACCGACCTCGCGGTGCTGCGCGCGGCCGGTTCCGGCCTGCCCGCGGCGCCGCTGGCGGCGCGGGCGGCGCTGCGATCGGGGCAGCTGGTGGTGGCGATCGGCAATCCGTTCGGGTTCGAGGCCACCGTGTCCGCCGGGGTGGTCAGCGCACAAGGCCGCACGCTGCGAGCGAGCGACGGACGCCTGATCGAGGGCATCGTCCAGCATACCGCGCCGCTCAATCCCGGCAATTCCGGCGGTCCGCTGGTCGATGCACGCGCGCGAGTGGTGGGGATCAATACCGCGATCATCGCCGCCGCGCAGGGCATCGGCTTCGCCGTGCCCGCCCCGACTGCCGAATGGGTCATTTCCGAAGTGCTCTCGCACGGCCGCGTGCGCCGGGCCTTCCTTGGCGTCGCGGGGCGCACGCGCCGGCTCGATCGCCGGCTGGTGCGCGCACTGGACCTGCCCGCCGAGCACGCGCTCGAGATCGTGACGCGCGAGCCGCATACGCCGGCAGCCGATTCGGACCTGCGCATCGGCGACATCATCGTGCGTGCGCAGTCGCAGACCATCGACAGCGTCGATGCGCTGCACCGCTTCCTGAGCCGCTGGCGCATCGGCGATACGCTGGCGCTGACCATTCTGCGGCGCACGCAGCTCTCGCAGCTCGAGATCGTCCCGGTCGAGATGCCGCCCCGTCAGGCGTAGGCCGCGCCTGCAGGCGCCGCGCTCAGGCGGCGAAATCCCCGGCCAGCATCTGCAGCGCGGCGAGTGCTGCGAGCGGCGCGGTCTCGGTGCGCAGCACACGCGGACCCAGCCGACACGCGCTCCATCCGGCGCGACGCGCTAGTGCCGACTCCGCCTCGCTCAGTCCGCCCTCGGGGCCGACCAGCAGCGCGTACGCGGCGCCGCCGGCCGCCGTGCCGGCCTCTGCGACTACAGCGGCCAGCGAGCGCGGCGCCTCCGGCTCGAGCAGCAGGCGGTGCGCGGCGCCGGGCGGTGCGGCGCAGGCTTCGCTGAGTGCCTGGACCGGCAGGACCATCGGTACACGGTTGCGGCCGCTCTGTTCGCAGGCTCCAATCGCCACCGACTGCCAGTGTGCGCGGCGCCTCTCAGCAGCCGCATCCGCGAGCCGTACCACACCGTGTTCGCTGTGCACCGGGATGATCTGCGTCACGCCCAGCTCGGTGGCCTTCTGCACGATGAAGTCCATGCGCTCGCCGCGCGCCAGGCATTGCAGCAGCGTCACCATGAGCGGCGACTCGCGTTCAGTCGGCACGTGCGCCCCGACCAGCACGCTCACGCCGGAGCGCTCCACGGCGTGGATCGAGGCCTCGAATTCGCCGCCGCGCCCATCGAACAGCGTCAGCGCGGCACCCGCGCGCAGGCGCAGCACGCGCGCGACATGGGCAGAGGCGGTTGCAGGGAGTACCAGCGTCGCGCCCGTGGACAGCGGCGTATCGATAAAGCATCGGGTCACGCGCATGCGTGCTCGATCGCCGCGCGCGCCACGTCCACCATCAGATCGATCTCCCCGGGCGTGATCACGTAGGGCGGCATGAAGTAGATCACGCTGCCCAGCGGGCGCAGCAGCACGCCATGCTCGAGCGCGAAGCGGTGGACACGCCAGCCACGCCTCTCGGACGCCGGCCAGGGCTCGCGGCCGGCCCGGTCGACGACACATTCGATCGCCGCGATCATGCCGGTCTGGCGCACCTCGGCGACCCGCTCGTGTGCGGCGAGCGCGCCCAGTCGCTGCCGCAGGTGGTCCGCGAGCCGCTGGTTGTTCGCGAGCACCGGGTCGCGAGCGAAGATCCCGAGCGTCGCGCAAGCCGCGGCGCAGGCCAGCGGATTGCCGGTGTAGCTGTGCGAGTGCAGGAATGCGCGCTGGGCGGCGTGTTCGGCATAGAAAGCCGCGTACACCTGCTCGCCGCTGAGCACAACCGACAGCGGCAGGTAGCCGCCCGTCAGTCCCTTCGACAGGCACAGGAAATCCGGACTGATCCCGGCCTGCTCGCACGCGAACATCGTGCCGGTGCGTCCGAAGCCGACGGCGATCTCATCGAGGATCAGGTGCACGCCGTAGCGGTCACAGGCGGCGCGCAACAGCCGCAGATAGATCGGATCGTACATGCGCATGCCGCCGGCGCATTGCACGAGCGGTTCGACGATCACGGCCGCGATGTCGTCGGCCTCGCGAGCCAGCAGATCTTCCATCAGCTCGAAGCGGCGTCGCGAATGCGACTCCCAGCTCTCGCCCGGCTCGCGCTCGAAGCAGTCCGGCGAGGGCACCGTGCGCACGGTCATCAGCAGTGGCTCATAGGTGCGCTTGTAGAGCTCGACATTGCCGACCGCGAGCGCGCCCAGGGTCTCGCCGTGGTAGCTGTTGCTCAACGTGACGTAACGTTGCTTGCGCGGTCGGCCGCAGTTGAGCCAGTAATGGAAGCTCATCTTGAGAGCGACCTCGACGGCGGCGGAGCCGGAGTCCGCGAAGAAGCAGCGCGTGAGCCCGGGTGGGGCGATCCGGCAGAGCTCCTCGGCCAGGCGGATCGCCGGTTCGTGCGTGAATCCGGCGAGCAGCACGTGCTCGAACTGCGCGAGCTGCGCTGTGACCGCGGCGTTGATCTCGGGATTGGCGTGCCCGAACAGGTTGACCCACCACGAGCTGATCGCGTCCAGGTAGCGTCGGCCGTCGTAGTCCTCCAGCCAGCAGCCCTGCGCGCGGCGCACCGGGATCGGCGGCAGCTGCTCGTGGTCCTTCATCTGCGTGCAGGGATGCCACACGTGTTGCAGATCGCGCCGGGCCAGGGAGTCATTGGTCGGTGAACTCATGGCGCCATTTTGGCATCATGTCCCGTCATGCACAGCGCCACCTCGATCGACGTCCCGACCGGGCTGCTCTGCGCGGCCCGCCAGGTGCTGTCCCCGCATTGCGATGCCCGTCCCCCGGGAGCCGTGCCGGAGCTGCTGGTCGTGCACGGCATCAGCCTGCCGCCTGGGGAGTTCGGGGGACCGTGGATCGACCGGCTGTTCTGCGGCGATCTGACCGCCGCCGCCGATCCGCGTTTCGACGCGGTCGTGTCGCTCAAGGTGTCGGCGCACGCGCTGATCGACCGGCGTGGCGTGATCAGCCAGTACGTGCCGTTCCAGCAGCGTGCCTGGCATGCGGGGG
>Ga0265318_10000418_pt1 | contig 32750 bp, 45 predicted proteins | sample 4821metaG_FD_192431 | JGI IMG/M metagenome (GOLD analysis project Ga0265318, IMG submission 192431) | Rhizosphere microbial communities from Carex aquatilis grown in University of Washington, Seatle, WA, United States - 4-8-21 metaG | ecosystem: Host-associated > Plants > Roots > Rhizosphere >... | reverse complement strand
TAGTGGCTTAATGTCACTTTACTGTATCACGTTTTGTTTCTTTTCCAAATCTTCTATTCGCTTATTAAGTTTCTGGATCTCATTCAATAACATGGGTACTAACTCATGATATTTTACGGTTTCAGGAAGGCCATCTTCATTATATGCAACTAAACATGGCATAACATCTTCAACCTCTTCAGCAATAAGACCAAATTGGATTTTACCGGGATGAGTTTTAAATTCAAAAGTAACTGGACTCAAATTCATAACTGAAGAACTGAGCGATCCCATTTCCTGGATATTTTGTTTGAATCTCCGAGATGAAGATACAGTTCCAAGTTGGCCTGCAGAGTCTACAAGAACTGCAATAGCATCAGCAACACCAGTAGTAATTCCGCGTATCCCATGGATAAACGCTTTGTTGAGTTGCTGCGTTCCAGTACCAGCCCCAGCCCCTATGCGAAGCACATGTGATTCGGTTGCGGTACCATTATTATTGAGATAAATATTGCTCGACTCACCACTTGTTGCAATATTAAGACCCGCAGAATCACCAATTGCTATGTTAAATGAACCAGTCGTTAATGCAGGCAGAGTATTGTAACCAACTGCTACGTTCGAAGCTCCAGTACCCAATACAAGAAATGTATTAGATCCCAAGCTAGAATTCTTATTTGCTGTAGAAAAGAAGGTCGCACTATTTGCACCTATAAATGTATTATTAATACCAGTGGCAAGCGTATAAACACCATTTCCAGCACTGAATCCATAGAAACTGTTGTTGGTATTTGATGAACCCGTTGCTGTACCGCATCTAGTCGTACCCGTCTCTCCTACAAGACCATTAGCATTACCCCCGATACAGACGTTATACGATTCTGCCCCAGTATACGACCTGCCGGCATCTGTGCCAAGTGCTGTATTCCATGACCCCGTCACAACTTGTGATAATGAAGCAGTACCCACGGCACAATTGTCACTACCAGTTGTAAGTCCAGCACTTATTGTATCAGAAAGAGCATTTCCCCCAATGCCAACGTTGCTTTGGCCAGTTGTAATTTGTATTCCTGCTCCATTGCCATACAAAGTATTGGCTTGTCCAGTTGTTAGGTTGAATGCAGCTATATTTCCCATTGCGGTATTGGCTGATCCGGTTGTAACCGCTGATCCAACTTTATAGCCAACAAAGGTGTTGCCTTGAGCGCTAGCTAAAGTATAAGTATTATTTCCAGTATTGTAGCCAATAAAGGTATTAAATGTATTGCTTACAGTTCCAGAATACGTTCCGAGGCGAGTAGTGCCTATTTCGCCAACAACCCCAGTATTACCATTCCCAATTGCAATATTTAAACCCGTTGTTGTATATGCCGTACCAGAGTTATAACCTATAGCTACAGAATCAGACCCGGTTGTTACTGAATCAAGAGAATTTACTCCAATACCAGTATTTCTTGAACCTGACGTAACATTATGGAGAGAATTGTAGCCCAATGAGCTATTATCCGTACCCGTCATTGTAGTTTTACCAGCAAGCTGGCCAAGAGTAGTATTTCGGTCTTGATCAGTAAGATTCAACTGAACAACATTAGAAGCACCTTGAAAATATGCCGTAGCTCCCGAGTTGTTCGTTGCTTGATTGGTAATAATATCAAGAACTCCTGCCGCCGGAATTGCTGTGCCGGCATCTGTTGGAAATGATTGAGCTACCGATCCATCAAGAGACCAAGTAATACTATTTGATCCAGGGTTTCCCGTTGTTACAACTACCCCTGCTGTTCCCAGTAATTTGATATTATGGGTCGCATCGCCAAAAACCTTGCCAACACTTCCTACATTATCAGCTGAAAGTGAAAGTAAGTCACCACTACCTGCAAAATCGATCCATATTGCAATATTCGAATCCAGCGAGACCAACATCCACACATTTTCTGCTTTTGGCGGATTATTTGTTCCTATATCGAGCCAAATAGTTCCAAGTAAGAAGTTCTGATTATCGTTAGTTGTCGGAGGACGATCGAAAGTAACAAATTCAGGGGGTTGAACAGAGTCAACCCCGATATAGGCAAGTGGATTGAGGCCATTAAGCCTTTGATTTTTCAATATAGGTCTGGCCATATCAACCTCTTGATTTCGAAGCCGCTTCTCTTGCTGATCGATTCATATAGTTTGGTTGCTTGAATACTAATTCTGCGTACGCATCCGGATCGGTTGGTATCATCTTAAGACCATTATCAATGAGTTTTTGATCCCATTCTTTTTTTAGCGCATCAAAGCATTCATCATATTTATGAGTCAATATCCATTGCAAGCGACGCTTCATATCAGATTCAAAAATCTCCAATGGCACGTCATTTTGTATTACTTTTTTTTGTGTTTCTGAAAGAGTAAATAACTCTTGATCGTTAACTGATATTTTCATTATTTTCCTTTAATTAGCACACAAGATTGCCGCAAACATATGTATAAAGCGTTGAAGCACCTGTAATATCATCTGTATTTGAAGCCTCACCAAAAGTTGTTACAACCCATGTACATGTATCACCTGCCGTCATATCCGCGAATGCCGTAAGTTTTTGACTAAAACTCTGGTTGGAAGCAGCACGACTCGTATCACTTTCATAGGTTCTATTTGTTGTAACTATTTGATAAGTTATTGCAGTAGCGATTGTTGCTCCCTGCACGTTCACAGCACCAGACAATAAATACCTACCAGTAACAGGAGCAGTAAAAGTACCGTTGGAGTTAAAATTGCTTGCTTGATCAAATACAATTGTTAAGGCCGTGCTTGTTCCAATAGTGAAAGCAGTACCATTACCAGTAACATTGTTTACAACTGAACCTAAATAGGCCAAAAATGCAGGTTGTGCACTATTGGTATATCTATTTGAGCTATCTATTTTAGCGGCAGAACTAGTCACAAGTCGTGTGCCATCATATTTAACTATACCCGTCGAAGTAGACATGCTTGTGGCATTAGTACCACCATTGGCAATAGCTAGTGTTCCACCGAGAGTTTCGGTTGTCCCAGCGCCTGTAAAGGTAAGACCCGTTGTTCCGCCCGTAAACGTAAACGCAGCTCCTGTTAATGCACCCCCACTATCTCCCGTAATTGAAATAGATGAAGCGGCAGGTGAAGCATATGCGGGGGCTACCCCGGCCCCTCCAGAAGTAAGCACCTGGCCCGCCGTTCCCGTTGCTGTTGTTACTAGTCTCGTGCCATCATAATAAACTGTTCCATCAGTAGTTGCCATAGTAGTTGCATTCGTTCCGCCGTTGGCAATTGTTACCGGTATTGTCAAAGCGACAGTACCGGTTGTAGTAATTGGATTAGGTGTAAGGGTAATACCCGTCCCAGCACTTATAGAAGTTACTGTTCCAGACCCAGGGCCACTCGTTGGAATGGCCCGTAGTAATTGCGACATAATTTCTCCTTAGCTTCCGCTAAATCCATAAAGAACAGATATATAGAAGGACAGAATGGATGGAGCAGATACATATCTTACATAGAATTGTGTGCCTTGTGCTATGCACATCTCTTCCCCGATGCCACGATTTGATTGGACATCAAGCACGAGTGCTTCGCCAGCACCAAAGGTCTTCCATGTATTAGTTCCGTCCCATGATACCTGTATTAAAGTATCTGTTTGGTTATCGAACACGACATTTATAGCGGGATGCAACAAGGGAGTACCCAATGCCACATAAGCATTAGTAATACTTCCGAAGGCAACCGATCTTTCCGGTTCAGGAAGTATCCGTATTGCTAGTTTTGAACTTGCCATAATGGCTCCTTATTCAATATCAGGGACAACCGGAGCTTCTTGTTCTGGTTGTTGGGTCGCTTTAACAACTGCCTCTTGAGACATCTTAGCTATTTCAGATAAGAACTCATGGCATGCGTCATAACATTCACCAAGGGGAGAACCTACAGGCATAGATAAAACATATTTGCGTTCGCCTTTTTCAACTGACATGCAGTATTTTAAATCTTTGTTCATTTTTAAAAACCTTTCATATGGAATTAAGATACCACCCAGAAGTTAATAATTACGTTGCCATCAAGAGCTGCTGCGCCATTGTTCTTTGTATTAACAACAAAACTTCCGCCGCCTGCTGCAATAACAACACCGATTAATGACATCTGAGCATCGTTTACATTTCTAACGTTAGTAACAGTACAGAATATTGCTGAAGTTGCCAAGACGGTACTATTAGTAATCGTAAATGCTTGAGTTCCAGCTGCTGCAGTTGTAAATCCTGTAAAGGTAGCTGCACCAACACGGTTGTTCATCGTTACTGAAGAAGTAGCAGATGCCGTTGAAGATGTAGCAGGTACCATTTGTACGTTACCAGCAGCGCTTAATTTAAGTCCCGTAGTGCCTGATCCAGCCTGTAAGGTAAGGCTTGCGGAAGCAGTGGTTGAACCAATCGTTACAACGTTGGCAACAGCTGCGGTAGCAATAGATACGGTTTTAACACCCGTGCCGCCATTAGCGAGAGTAACCGCTTGAGCGCCAGTACCAGGAGCTAAGTCGAAGTTACCAGTTTGAAGACCCGTTCCACCAATAGATATGGTTCCAGTGGTCATCGCAGTACCGATTGCCAATGATCCAGCCGCTTGTGTATTACCAATCGTAATAACGTTCGCACCTGTTCCACCAATGGCGATCGTATTAGCTGCGGCTGCGCCAGTACCAAGATTAAGTGCACCAGCGCGAGTACCAGAAATAAGGTTTAAGGTCTGTGTACCAGCTGTTCCATTACCAGATAAGATATTTACCGTACTATCTGCACCAGATGCGCCTGCGGCAATATTAACAATTTGGGCTACGGTATTGATACCATTACCAATTGAGATGGTATTACCAGAAACACCATTACCGATATTAATAGCTTTAATGCCTGTGCCATTTGCAAGGGTAACTGTTTGAGCACCGGTTCCAGGAGAAAGATCAAAATTACCAGTTTGAAGTCCTGTTCCACCAATGGAGACGGTCCCTGTGGTCATCGCGGTGCCGATTGCAACAGAACCTGCAGTTTGGGTGTTACCGATAGCAATTACGTTTGCACCTGTGCCACCAATGCTGATTGTCTTAACTACAGCTGCGCCAGTACCAATGTTGACGGTTGCTGCTGCTGCATCGCTTGAAAGGCCTAATGTGGCTGCACCAACGTTGAAAACAGACGAGCCGGCTGCTGCAGTGAATGAGTAGCCACCCGTTCCAACGGTGGAGGTAAGACCACCAGCTGCATTAGAAGCAGTTAAGTTTATTGCATTTGCAGAGGCTTTTGCTCCCGTAAGGGTAATGCCGCCTGCGGTAGATGTTATGTTTACCGAAGCGTTACCTGTGCCTTGTTGTGCTTGGATAAGAATGGTTTCACTGGTACCGCCATTGGTGATCAGGGATATTGCGCCCGCAACGTTATCAGTTGATGTTAAAGAAATAACACCGGTATCAGATAAACTGAATCCGCCCGTAATTGTCACATCGCCGGTAATTCCAACATTACCATTAACGGTAAGCGCACCGCCTAGCAATGTATTTCCACCAGGTTCAACTGTGAGCACGGTGCCCGCCCCACCTGTCACATCAATTGTGCTGAAGGAGCCACTTCCCGTCTGTTGCGCTTCCCAATTTCCCGAACTAGTTAATATAAAATATGAATTGGCTGCCGTATTGCACCATATAGTACCTATTTCCGCTTTGTCAGATGTAATTGGATTTCTTTTCGCCACAATCGGCAAAGGTGCGCCAATCTGCAACGGATTACGCAAACCTGCGCATACGTTATTGACGTTACCTCTTCTATCAACTGCCATATTATTCCTTTGGATTAAAATTGTTCGATTAATTAGATCATGGTTGACACTAGGTTGCAAGCTGGTTATAATAAATTATAAATATAAGAATATGGGAGATGGCAATGGAAGAAAAAAACTTAAAGAAGTTAATTCTTGAAGTAGAATCTGATACGCACAAAGAAATAAAGGTGAGAGCCGCTGAGCGGAATATAAGCATGCGATTATGGGTATTAAGAGCTATCGCTGAAGCAATAAGAAAAGAACAGCAATATGAGTAAAAAACGACTTAAATCTGTCGAAAAAATAAAAAAAAATATCTGTAAAAATCTATGCATTAGAGATAACAAGGCCTTCCTAATATATATGAAAAGTATTAATGGATGCTTAATTAATATTATTGATACTTATTCACAATATTGGGATTACCTATTGAATAAACACGGAATGCATGGTACTGGTAAAGTTAGAAGAACAAAATCGCATATTGCATTGCTACGAATTCATCAAGCCTTATGGGAACTCACTTGCGAATGGAATCATATAAAAAATTTATTGGAATTGGATATAGATTGTGATCCTCTTAAATAAAAGGAAATTGTGTTAAAGATAGTTCTATTATTTATCGTATCTTCTCAGGGTAACTTAGATTCGAAGGTAATTGTGGTTCAGAGTGTTTGCATCCAGGAAGAAATCTACATAGTTCCTGAAGATTTAGAAGACTTTAACAACCAATGTGATATTGAAGCAGACCTTGAGTTTGTTGGAGATAATTCCTTGAGCGGAATAGATTATGCTCTCGTGTATGATCCCAGCGAAGAGGATGAAGTTTTGAAAGCTATCCAAGATCTTGAGTTAAAAGCATCCAAATAACCCCTAGAATTCCTAATAGTTTTACCCAGAATTCTAGGGAAGTAATATTTTTTTTTAACATGGAGAAATCATGAGAATTATTTTCGAATTTATTGAAGAATTAGGGATTACTTTGGGCATAGTTTGCTTCTTTAGTTATTTTATGTAATTTCTGGTATCTCAAAATCATCATTTTCATAACCGAATTCTTTTTGAGCAAGTTTTTTAACTTTGCTAGTAATATTTACTAACGCATTAAGAGTAGCCTTATTTGTAATATCGGCATCTGCTTTATTAAGTATCTTCATATATTGATTCCTCAAAACTGGATGTTTTTCAAATAGCTTGTTCATCATTGTGTATTCTGATTTCACTTTGCTACCCAATTCTGCGCCGAGCGCAGCTATTTTGCCAAAAAGAGCACTTTGTCCAAAAAAAGAACCTAATATAGATCCAATTATAGCAGTTCCGGCGCTTCCTAATTTTTTAGATAGATAATCAGCTACTTTGCTCATTTTCTTTTCATAATCACTTTGAGCTTCTTTGTTTCCCAGTAATTTTTCAAAGCTTTCTTCACCAATAGCTTTAACCAAATCAGCATGTTGTTTTTCAAGCGCTTTTACTGTCGATTCATATTCAGTGTTTATTTTCTCTTTCGCTTCAGAATATTCTTTCTCAAGCATCTTTATTTCTTGAGCACTTTTTTTCTTTTGTTGACCAGTAGATTCTTTATATCTTTTTTCAAGTGCAGTTCGTTGTTCTTTATACGCATTCTCTAATTCTCTTTGAGCTTTTTGAGTATCCGAAATACGTTGTTCATGATATTCTTTTTCGATAGGTGAATATGAACTTTTTTTTGTTTCTGCTAAATCTTGTTCTAATAATGTTTTAGCTCGTTCTCTTCTTGCAACTCCTTCTTCCCCAAAATAAATTTCATTACCCTTTTCAGCTGCTTGCCACAATTTATTATGTTCGGCACTATTATTTTCTAAAATTGTTTCTCGTAATGCGTTAAATAATGGCCCTAAATGTTTTGTTGCTCTTCGAGCATTTTTATTAATATTACGCTTTAGTCGCTTAAGTTGCTTGATAGTAATTTTCCCATTAACGATAGTATTTTTAACATCGTTAAAAATCTTATGCATTATAGTTTCTGTTTCTATAGGCAAGCCAGATTGTAGTTCTTCCGAGACTTGTTTTAAAGCTTCTTCAACATGATGCGCATCAACAGAACCTTCGTTCTCAATTTTTTCAGCTTCTCCATAAAGCTTATCACTTTCCTTTTTAGCCGCTTCTGCCTTAGTATCTACTGCCTCAATTTCATCGCTCAGTTCTCGAATTTTTGCATTTTTTTCTTCTGTGAATACTTCTTTGCTGACAGGAAGTTCTTCTTTTGCTGACTTTGTATTTTTTTCAGCAGTTTTATTTTCTTCTTTATAACGATTTTCAATTTCATCAAGATTTAAAAAGTATTCAGTGGCATCTTTTGAAAACATTTCAGCTTCTTCAGTTGCTCTACTAGTACTTTTTTCTTTTCTTTCTTGTTCAACTTTTTCTAGCGCTTCAGTTTTCTTGGTTTCTGCTTCTTTTTTACCTGTTTCTAATTTTTCTGTAGCTTCATTTAATCGTTCTTGTTTACTTGCTTCAAATTGTTGCTCTAATAACTCTCGTTCAAGTTCAGGCAATACTTTAGAGGGTGCATTAATGATTCGGTTTGCTAATTTTCCACCAGCCCATGCTCCTGGAAATTGTGAAGCAATTCCAAACAACGTTTTTTTCTTGTTGTAATCAGGATCATTGGGATCCAGCAAAAGTGAACCAATTTGCTCCCCAATTGCGCTTGCAGCTTCAGCCCCACCCAGAATACCTGCTTGGTGAAGAATGTTTTTACCAAATTGACCAGCTGATTTTAAGCCGCCACCCGATAAAACAAAGGGTAAGTTTTGCAGTAATAATTGAGCAGGCCAATCACCTTCACGACTTTCTTGTGTTGCGTATTTAGGGAATATAGCTTTTGCTTCTCCCGTAGCCTGCTCACCGGTAGGAAGACCGGCTCGAAGTAGAACGTCCCTAATAGCAGAACCCGCTTTAAAAAAAGGATCTTGAGGTCTATTCTGACCAATATTAAGATTGGGATGTTGTTCTGCAAACTGTTGTTCATTCACCCCAAGGGCATTCCCTTTGGCATTTCCTAAATATTGTAGTAAATCTCCAAGACCAAATCCAGATCTACCTCCGACATAAAGATTTGGAGCTGCCTGAGCCGCATTTCTTGCCCAGTATTCGCTTCTTGTTTCGGGAGCAGGTTCTGATTCATTAAATTGCGAAATAAAATTATCGAATTCATTGGGAGGACTATATTTTAATTTAGGCATTGGGAACTCCTTCAGCGCTGGAGAATGCATTATTAGCATCATATTCCGCTAATAAAATCGGTAAATCTTCTGGGTAACCTCCATTATCTAGATTCTTAAGAGATTTAACGAAATTAACTCTTTTTTGTTCTTCTTTATAGTCCTCAATGTTTTTCAACAATAATTCCTTGAAGCTTTCCCAATCAAGATGAGGGCCAGCTTTGGCCATAGCTTCAAGCTTAATTCTTGCTTGTGATGGTATACCCTTTCCACTTGATGCCTTTGCTGAAACTAATTGGCTAGCAAGACTTCCGAGTTTTCTAAAGTGTTTATCATCAACCAAAATGTAGCGAACATTTTCTGGAAGATTTCTAACTAACGTTCCGGGCCACTTACCAGATTTATGTAATTTTTGACCTTCTAATAACATATCACGTGATAATTCAGCAGCTTTTTTAGAATTTCCCAGCTGAGTTTGGACTTGCGTTAAAATGGGATTTATCACTTTTGCTTTTGCCAATTTATTGGCTTCTGCTTTTTCTTCTTTCTGAGCAGTTTCTTTTCTACCAAACAATCTTTCTCGTTGTTTAGCAGCATTTTTTGCCAATTCGCGCTGAAGCTTCATTTCCGGTGTTTCTGGTTTAGGACGAGAAAGAACATCCCACAATCCATTACCCTGCTGTTGCTGCTGGGGTTGGGTCATGTTGTTGCCCATGGTCTTCAAAGCTTCTAGCCCACCCGGACCCATTGCTCCTGGTTGCTGCAAGGTTTTTAGAATGTCCTGGTCATTCATCCCAGGCATTATTGACTGTTGATTAGCATCTTGCATACCGGGAAGTTGTGGCATGCCCGGCTGTTGGGCTTGTTGGCCACCCATTGGACCACCACGCTCTATATATGCTTTAAGAAGCGTATTGATGGTATCTGATCCAAGTGGTGCCAATTGCTGTGCAAGTTGTGAGCCGAAAATAGGGGTCAATCCCGCGGTTGTTTTTGCCAACTCTTTCTTTTGGGCATACTCTTGCATCTTCATGTTAGCAAGAGCAGTTAAGCCTTCACCAAGAGCAGATCCTGCTTGACCACCAAAAGATGGTTGATTTAATATTTGAAATGCCATTATTTGCCTCCCAGCCAAGATGATAATCCACCAAGTGCTCCTGCACCAGCTCCAAGAAGTCCTCCTCCACCACCACTAAGAGCTAGAAGAATTGGCAGCAATTGCAGTATTGAAAGCCCCGCACTTTTACCAAATCCCTGTTGCTGTGGGATATAGAGATTGTTATATGAAGGCTGTTGGTTCAGGGATAAAAGCTTACCGAGAAGATCCTGCTGCATATTCTGTTGGTTAAGGCCGTGTTGGCTCTTAAGTGAAGCAAGATTTGATTCAAGCCCCGTTGCGGCTTGTCCGAGTGCTCCTTGAAACGCAGAAGAGTTCTGTCCACCGCCAAGTGCCGTGAATCTTTCCGCAAGACCTGGTATTGTTTGGGTATTGAAGTTCTGCCGCGCTTGGTTCTCGATCGGCGCGAAATCGAACTTGCCGCCTTGGATTTGTCGAAGAAGATCAAGTCCGCTGGATCCAAGCTGCTCTTGTATACCAATCTGCTTAGGGCTTAAATTGGGAAATTGTTTATACTGTTCGGGCGTATCCGTAAAGAAGTTTGCCATAGTATTCCTTCTGTTAAAACTAAAATTTGTAATTCAACAGCATGATAACTATAATGGCACTAATAATCTAGGCTTCATTACTTCTCCTTTTACCCCCAAGTGCTCACACGCTCTGGGGGTTTCGTTTTAGCTTTGCATGTACTCTACTACCACATACACAATATTAAAGTTTATGACCGTAGTATTTGTAATATAGATATTGGTCGCATCCAACTCCATTTCAATAGTATTACCACCCAGTACGCTCGAAGCGGGAATGGGATAATAATTATTCCCGACAGTATCATTGGCAACACCATAGATTCGCGTAAATGTCGTTGCAGCTGTAACAGTTATCGAATGCGGTATCGTTGTCACACCAACGGGTGCTCCTCCGGCAACATTAAATGTCTTGCGCAATACTTGTCTTTCTGCAGGATAAGCAGGAGTTGAAGAACTATTAGCTGGATTTGGGAAATAAAGCTGATTACAAACAACTTCCATCAAGGGATATTGGCCCGTATCTTTAATATTTAAAACGTTGGCGATTAAGTTAACGTTCTGATAGAGACGCACAATGAGTTCTTTAAACTCGGGGGAATTAACATCAGCGCTTTCAACACGCTGCATATCCCCCCAGATATTCGTAGTTTGGACAAAAGCGCCGTACTGTGAGGAAGTAGCCATATTACTGTAACCTTCCCGTTGGCTGAACTACAATAATAAATCCATGCAGCTCAAAGCTTTCAAAGACCACTCCACCATCTATCATTTGCTGGGGAGTAAAATAAAGCTTCAATTGTAAGCATTCCCCGAAACTGGCGAAGTAAATTGGATGCCATAAGCGATCCTGGAACTGCTCCAATGGCGCCTGGTCTGCTGGATAAGGTGAAGTCTCAAGGACGTTGTTACCCATTATTGAGCCGCTCGCAACGCCGCCTTGTATCATAGACACTTGTGTTGCTGAAGGGTAATAATCAACAGTGATCTCACCAGTAGCCGTTCTTTCAACACCAAAATCTACCCGCTGGATATAGAAGTTATTCTCTTTACCAAGATATGGATTATATTGCTTGCTCAGAATCTGAATGTTAGATACGCGGGTTAACGTTCCACCACCAGTATAAGTACCCGATATAAGTGGAGCTTGAGGCAATCCAGTTACCGGATTAACCCTGTTGGTGTTTATGGTAAATGTATTGGCATCAATTATGGAATCAACCTGGTAGATAGCTAAATTAAGATAATTTGAAATGGTAGTATCACCAGCAATGTTTAAGAACAATACATAATCTGGTCCCCCGAAGCCTTCACCAGCAATGGAAAGGTTGTGGTTGATTGCTTTTATGGTTACAATTCCGGTGGCAGCAGGGGTTAGATTTGTTATCTGCATGCTTGGGGCATTATTGCTTTCATCGGGGTCAATTATAAGCACAAATCCCTCGGGAGTACCCGCAAGAATCACACGCTGATTAGCTTGCTGAACGCCGTCGCTCCATGTATTAGTAAATTCTTCCCATATTAATGGATCAGAAGATGCCCATGTAATTGTGGTTTGTTGTTCAAAGTACCCAAAGCAGGTGAAGCAATCATCATTGAGTGCCCAAGAGCCATTCTTATAGTTATAGACCAAGACTTGGTTAGCAAAGAGCTGATTATCGGTGACGTTATCACTCATAAAGGCCCAATAAACCATCTCGGTGAAATAGTCTCTTATACCCGCTGTTCTTAGGGGGCCATTGTTCTTGGTTTGGAATTCAAAGATTTCGTCAGGGATTTTATCATCAATACGGGCCACGTTGGCACCAGAACAACTATGAATTCCGGTGTTGCCAATGGTAAGAACTTCTTTATCAAAGGGTACTGTTGAGAACGTAGATTGTGATCCAAGCTCGGTATTAATTTTCTGCCATAAGAAGGGCAGAATCTCGTTGCCAGTATAGGCGAGTTCCCAAGTTGATCGCTCGAAGTATACAATGAGACGATCTTTAATAAACTCGGCGGATATTATTTGTTCTTCGGTTGTTGCATCAATATAGCCAGCACCAGCGGCTAGATTGTTATTATCAACGACAGGAGGTGCTCCCGAGTTGTCACTTTGATTTGGCTCGTACCATGCATTTCGCGCGAAAGGACTGCCATTGAAAGAATATCTACACCGATTTACATAATTAGTATTAGTGTTTCCTGCAGAATTTACTTCCACCGTATTAAGTAGAATAAGTCTATTCTTAAAGGGAAGAACAATGCGCGCTGTTCTAACAAAAGGGCCCGTTTGTATTGCACCGGTAGGAGCAAAGTAAAAGGCATTCGCACCGCTTAATGCGGTCCAGGTTGTACCATCAAACTTCCAAATAGGATCGTCCGTTGCTGCGACCGCGCCATTATAATTGGTCACTTGAAAATTGCTAACAAACATAATGGGTAGACCGCTTGCTGCTAAAGTCGTTGTTCCTTGCCAATTGCTTGCATAGAAATAATTTGTGCTATCGCCATGCCATACTGCCGTTCCCGATCTTGCCCATGCACCGCCCGTGAATGTGTAAGCAAATTGTGGGTCAAATGCATATGAGGGATGGTTGTTAACATTGCCGGATTCATATTGAGTAAGTCCCATTACAGGTTCGGCGGGATAATAGAATATATGTGCACCTGATCCACCGGCAAAAGTAACTGTATTTGGATTGGTAGTACTATCAATTGTTGCAGTAACAGCTCCGTTTGTAGACAGAGTTGTTACGCCAGCGCCTAACCGCCATACGGTAAAGACATCAGTTCCCAATGAGAACATTTGGCCTATAGCAAGTTGAGATGCATTGCCGGGCAAATTTACCGCAACGTTTGCATTGGCACCAAGATCAATCCGCAAGCGTGAGTTAAGTGGATTGCCTCCCGCTCCCATCAACAGGGAACCGAATCTTTTTCTAACCCTTCCCCTAAAGACATATGCGTTCTGAAGCAACTCAAATGCGTCGTCCATTATCAAAAATGGTTTAACATCTCGTTGCAATCCGGAATTAATTGGGGCGATCAAAAATTTATCAAATGCCATTAGAAAATCCTTGATGTTTAAAGATTTTTAGCAATTGTTGCTTCCATTCATCAAATGTTAAATCTAGTTTTGCATGGTTACAATAATAGCAACATGAAACAACATTATCTGGCAAATATCCTTTGAGGGGATCTACTCTATCGATACCATTATATTTTAGTTGAGTTTTTTTAGATTTTAATCTTTTGAGTTCATTAAATGGCTCATTGCCGCAGTAATGGCAGTTGTCTAGGACTAATTGCCTGAGATGATCTCGGGTCAATTGGAACATCCATTTTCTTCTTTTTGCCATTGAGCGATAAGTAGAAACAAGTCTGTTTATTCCGGTTTCAAAAATTCTTGAGCTTGATCTGCATCCGCATGATACCCTCTTGCCCGCTCGCAAATGGCCACCAAATGCTATAGTCTCGTTGCCACAATTGCACAAACAAAGCCATTTAACTCCACGATATTTTCCAGGTTTAATTGTTCTTAGAGCCGTAAGATCTCCAAATATTTGTCCTGTAATATCAATTGCATCTTTTCTTAATTTCATAAGGCATCCTTTGGTATATTTACTGATTATACCAGATAATGCAAATGTATTAAAAAATGGCTTCACATCTCGTTGTAAACCAGTATTTATTGGCGCAATAAGAAATTTATCGAATGCCATGAGAGCCTCCTAAATTCCTATTACAAACCAACAGAATTGAACTTCAGTACTACCGGCAGATGCATAAACTTGGAAGGTTGTTTGATTATAGGCAGTTAATGTTACAAAATTAGTTGATGCTCCAGCACCGCTTATCCGGGTTAATTGCGGGAATGCATTTACTGTTGTGAATCCAGGAAAATTTGTTAGTTCAGTTGCATAAGTAATAGTAACATGATCCGAACCACCTGTTGTTGATCTTCCCCATGCCATTTTTAGCCCTGAAGGCAAATATGTCCATCCGTTTCCAGCATTTGTGCCACCCATTCTTGCAGCAGTAGCAGGAATCTGGGTTATACCAGCAGTCATCGTCTTATTTAAGTAAAGTTCTTTAAATCCAGTTGCAGTATTTATAAAAGAATACATGCCAACATCACCGGCGGGAAATGCGGCACCAGCGGGTGGAGTGGCCCCACTTGCTGGCAAGTAAAGCCAATTGAATCCCGATGTTGCATTTATGCTTGCGCTTGAGGCGTTTGAATTGCCGGCAATAGCACCAAGGATGGTAAAGTTATTTAATATATTTCCCTGAGAGATCGACAATTTGTCAGTTGCCTGCGGAATTAAGGGCAAAAATGCCATAGTTCACCTATTATTTTTAATGTTATACAGCACCACCGCCACCAGTTCCATTCCACCAGCCAGCTGACATTTGTGCATTGGCTCCGGCGTAGATCGTGGCAACTCGTTCGTTGTGTAATTGGACAAGGGTCCTACGAAGGCATAAGCGCTCTTGTTTGTTGAACTCTGGTTCAATCATTTGAACGCTTTCTGAATCCATGCGATCTTGGAATATTTTCTTTGCGGCTCCGTACGCCAGGAACTGCCAATATTCTTCAAGATCAGGGCTTTGATTTGCCGCCAATAATTCAGTTGGGCGCTTGAAGACTTGGAAATTAATGCGATATGGCTGATCTGGCACGGGGCGAAGAACAAATTGGTTCTGGAAGAAGAGCATGGCCTGTGGCAACGATACTGTCTGGGGTGCGCATTGGCTATTGATGGCAACGCCTTGGGCCGGTGCAGAGCTGAAAGTAATCGTATACTGACCCGTTATATAGTTAATAAAGTTGTTAACAAGCGCAACAGTTGGAGGAGTTGCTTGTGCGTCCCTGTATGCCTGCGAGAACGGATCATATAAGTTACCAATAGGCAACGTATTCCCTGTTACGGGATCAATAAGCGGCACATCGGCCAATGATACCCCTTCTCCCGCAATATCTACAGAGCTAAAAAGCACCTGGTTCTGGAGGAGCGTGATATGTTGTGTGAGGCCACTTGGCACTATTGCTTGTTGCGAGTTAATTACGCCGCTAAAAGAAGTTGTAACATTATCGCCAGTGACGCCAATTGAAGCGATGCTATTAACAAAAGGATAAATCGCATAGAATTCTTGCCTATCTTGTGTGTAATAGGACTGGAATCCAGCAATGAATACCGGTGGTTCTACCGTGAGGTATTTATTCTGGAAATTATATAACGGATTATACTGGATAGTAGGATTAGCATTGATATCTCCAAAAGAAGCGGTATCAGTTGGGTAAACATCCTGAAACGGGTTACAGATAAAGGTGAAATTTACATTTAAATTAAATGTTCTGAGTTCCTCGGGGAAATCATAAAGAACAAAGGTGTTGATGTATTCATCTATAGTTGCAGTAGTAATCTGTGCCTCTGAGGGACTTCGTGTTAAACGCCTGACTTTTGTTCTGATTGCTTGTAATGTTGAATCTGCCATTATGAAGCTCCATAGGGTAAAACGTTTCTTGTAGCGCCCGTGAGCAATGCATTATTCTCGCCAACGGGGACTACTTGTGGGCTTTGAAAAGCGATTAAGGGTGGCGGATCGGGAATAGTTGGTATACTAAACGGAATGAACCGTGACGTGTCCAGGCTCATAGTAAAGGTAGTAGGGGTAGGTATCGTCAGAATCTCCCCTGTTGCCTTGTTAGCTTGATCCATTCCAAAACCAGGCGGTATATCCAAACGCACGATCAACCCAACCGTATATTGATGCGCAAATGAAGTAGTAACCGTGGCTATTGGAGCAGTAGTTATGTTGGTTATGATACGCATTGCGGGCTGAAACGTAGGGAAGGGGTTCGCGTAATTTGGGCTATATGCCATGGTATCTCCTAGATTTTTTCAACCGTTACGATAGAAGTTGCAACAGGTGATAAATCATCAACATCAACGAACTCCAAGCTCTGGAAAGCAAAGCGTGCCACTTTCTGGCCGATTCTTGTTCCCATCTTATTGTTTTCATCGAAGAAGTTTTCATGAACTGGGTACCATCCATTCTTGTTAAGATGCTTAGCCACACCAAGCGGAACAGTATATACGCTTCCATCTTTGAGGTCAAAGCGTTCAATTGGGTCTTCTTTATAGCATTTGAATACAAAGCTAAGAGTTCCACCCGGTACTTCGTGGAAGCGGAAAATACCACGTACTTTCTCTTGGTCTTTCTCGCGAAGGTATTTAAGGGTTGGTTTAGCTTTTACTGCGTCTTTTTGGGTATTTTTTTGCATTTCTGTCATTGCAATCCTTTCTTTAAGGGAGGAGTTTCCCCCTCCCCTAGTGTCCAACATTTCTTATCAGGTATTAGAGTCCGCCGAAGTCTGATTTACCGGCAACCCAGTACACTTTGTCAGCAGCAGTAGTACCAGCAGGGCCTGTAATTGCAGCACCTGAGATCACACCGAGACCACCCGTTCCAAGAATCATTCCAAGGAATCCGGTATTTACGGTTGCATCAGACAAGATACCGGTTTGGGTACCATTAATCTGAAGACCGCCAATAGTTGGTGTTTGTGATGCAGTATTTGTCAGTGCAAATGCTGTATCTTCACCAAACGGAATAACTTGAGGGAAATTACTTGGTTGTTGAGCAATAGTCGGCCATGTGAATGGCGTAAATGAAGTCGTATCAAGATTGATAGTGAAGTTGTAATCATCAACAACACTTGCAACAGTTACTGGTTCATATCTATTGAATGGAGTAGGATTCAATTGGATCATGCCAGCTTCAGCAGGTATATTGAATCGAACTTCTTGACCAGGTGTCAATCCGTGAGGAATTGAAGTACTTACGTTACCGTTAGTAGCCTGGGTAATCTTAACTACGTAACGTCTTCTAGGATAGAAGAGCGCATTGTAGTTAATGATTCTATAGAAACCAGCGCCACCAATTGCACCGGGAGCGGTAGCAAGAGGGTTAGTTGCAGTTAAAAGCGTAAAGCTTGTATTTGCAACAACGGCACCTACGACCATATCAATACCATTTACATCGGTTTGGGCAGTATTGCTCATACGAACAATAGTACCAACAGCGATACCAGCAGTTGATGCAGTGCTTACTACAGGACGCGTTGCGTTTGTAGAAGCAGTAGTTGCAACAGGGTTGGCGATCAATGGTAATGCTTGTGGATCGTTGCCTGATGGATCATAAAGAGTAAAGCCGCCCGATGCTAAAGTGTCGCCATTTAAAACAGCGCTACCATTAGAATAGTACTTCACATCACCTGTTCCAGCAGCCATGCCACGTTGCCAGTAGAATTCGTTACCAGCAGCAGCAGCTCCACCAACGGTACCAGCAGCGGTGTAATTTCTTACCCACATAAAGTCGACGCCAGATGGAATCTGAATAACTTGATTAATAATAGTTGAAGGTACAACAAATGAACCTTGACTTAAAATAGTTCCGTCCATGGTCGCTCCTTATGTTAACAACGTTGTGCGAAGGTTTAACAGCCAGAGGTCATTACAGAGGCGTGGCACTTCAGCAAATTTATAGCCTACAGAAGCGTTCATAGCCAATGGGCCAGAGAACTGTGGAGGTAAATAAATAAATTGAGCTGAATAGCCATCTTGCATTACGCAAGCATAAGCTTCGAGTCCGGTAATGAAAATATTGTAGACGTTTGCACCAAGGCTAGAAGCGTTTGGAGAAAAGCTACCAATAGATGACAAGAGGAAACGTACGTTACCAATTGCGCCCCATTCTGAACCTAATGCACGATTGTTTGCAGGATATTGGTTTTTATGAATAAAACCGTTAACCGCATCTAATTGTCCAATAAGCTGGGTTGAAGCTAAACCGAAGTATGCATCACGAACAGGCGCTGTGCCGAACTTATCTTCACCTGGGATATCATCAGTGATGGTATATGCGTTATTGTTACATAAAGCACGAACTACACCGTCAACGTCAGTACGGGTGATTTCGGTTGGGTTATCGCCGTTCACACCGCCGGTACAGTTAATGAAACTCGCAGTTGCTTGAAGCATATTGCGGGTAAGTTCATCTTCCGTTTGACGAAGTGATACACCAAGACGAGCTGCGCATTCATTGAGCACAGGATCTTGGTTTTGTAAGGTAACCTGTTCGTTGATTACAACATAGGTACCATAAAAACTTACAGTCGCATCTATCAATTCTGTTACTTTTATGACCTTATTTCTAAGGCGAGGAAGCCTATCGCACTTCCCTCATAAGGTTATCCCTTATGTTCAGAGCACCGCATCCCTATCACGATAAATCAATATGTTGATCATCCTTACAGAGTGGATGTTTATGCCATCTATCAGTGTCATAACAACCACATTCGAATTCTCTTCTTATTGTCGTTTTAGGGTTTTCTCGCTTGCTACGTTCAGGCTGAATATAGAGATCTTCAAATTCAATACGATGTGAATAATAATTTAATATACAAATGTCACATAACATATAGTTTGCAGAACCGAAAACAGGAATTCCTCCCCACTTTTCGAATTGTATATTGCACTTACCACACGTATTATATTTATTTATTTCCATAATCTTGCCCCTTGTTGCCGGTTAGCTTTTTGCCACTTCGGTTTCCAAGTCTATCAGAGAAAATTTAACGTGGACATAAAGCCTATCCACTGCAGTCAAGTTTTGAGCAGGTGGAGTAATACCACTGTTGCCCAAAGGCACGACGCTTGTATTGAGCGGATTATCAATTTGTTACTCCCTTGCGGGGGCTAGGTCATTTCTGCCTAACTCAACGCCTTATCGGTCGTTGTTCGGACTATCGCATCCTCTTGCGAGGTTTCTGGACTTAGTCTCTCAGGCTGATTAATGACAACATAATGGGTATATATTTTTTTTAATTTATCTTCAGAGAAAGAATTCATATCAGTATCATCCATAAAGGTATCAAAACACCATGAAAAAATACTTGCTTTATCATCAATGCTTTCGGCGTTAATTAATAAATACTGAATATCTATATCTTTTTTGAATTGTGTTTTATCTGTTATTTTTACCCAATTTATCATAATCTTGCCCCTTGTTACCAGTTGCCACTTGATATTATAAAATATATAAAGTATAATGAAATAGTTGCTTCACTTAGGCAACGTTCCACTATTAAAATAGCCGGCAGAAGTTGCTTGATTGCATAAAAGCTTCTGTCGGTTTTTTTATATATTACTTTATCTATCAAATTTAGCACTTCGGACTCCAAGTCAATCACCAGAAATTTAAAGTCGGCAAAATCTACCGACGCATACGAAGGGTTCTACCACCGTTACGTGGCATATTCTTCAACATCGCAGGAATCTTGTGAATCATATTCGGAACTGGCACCGAAAGAAGCTTGTAGTCTAACGATTGCTGCACCATACTATTACTTTCAGGCCGTTCTTACCTTACTGACCATTTCTGGCGGAGATCACTCTTCGGAGATCTCTCTGCTACTTTCGAAGCAGATTAGACTATCGCATCCGCTCTCGCGGTTTCAGGACTTAGTCGTTGCGGCCGCATTTTTACCATTGAACTCCCGCATCTTCTGATACGATTCTTCTCGATAAATTAGCTCGTCTTTATCTAGTCCAAAATATCTTGCACCATGATCATCAATGTTTTTAGCAGTTTTACAATAATTCAAGAGAAATTCAGCGCGATTCTTTTTAACTCTCAAAAATGGTAAAACATTCTCTAAAAAGGGAACAATTTGTTTTCTATTTCTTATTCCCCATTGATAAATTGGTCTTGAATTTGGTCTTGATAAACGAGCGCCATCGCGCGTAAGAGTGCCGAAATTCATTTCTTGATGCAAAAATGTAACTGCCTCAGGTTCAACCATACATACTTTTACACTAGCAAGATATGTCCATGACCAATTGTCGACTTGGTGTGGATAATCTTTTCTTTGCGTTTTTCTTTTATGTCTAGTTATCATAAAGCATCCATCCGCATCCATAATTCCGGCTATATACGCCCAATGCGCTTGCCTCTGGTTATCTTGCATAAAATCCTCAAGTTTGTTGTACTGTTCTTAGTATAACAGACTTCGGTATTTATGTTTAGACTTTCCATGTAATCACCCAAAATTTAACGCGCCCATTTATTTAGGCGCAGGAAGCGTGCTACTCGTTGTAATAGCCATAGGCTTATTCCTTAAAGTTAAACTGTTACGTTATGTCTTTAAGTTTGACGAGAACTTTATACGTCATTGAGGGGCTGATGTTCTTACGAGCCGGGGGGATTTGGTGTCGCGACGACCAAAGATTAACGCGGCATTAGTATAGCGTAGATAGCTAGTAAGAATCAAATTCAAAAAAAATATGAAGATTGTTTGGATGGATATGAACCATCTACCTCTCCAACCCAGATCTTTACACATTGACGCGCTGTCTGCAAAGGTACGGAAAGCAGCAAGAGGAGCATTTCGCGTTCTTCTGGGCAGTCCAAGTATTTGCCCGGTCTAAACAATCTTCACAATAAGGTTAGCACTTGTTATTTGGGATGCAAATTGTAAGATTATGAATATTTAAATTATAGTAAAATGATGGAATAATATGACGCAATATAATGATTCCCCATGGATAGACAATAAAAAAATTTTTAAGGCAGTAAGTTTTTGTAGGCATCTTATGAGCAATGGTATACCGATTGAATTAGCAATTTATAAATCTGCAAAATATTATAAGATAGCAATGAAAGAATTAGCAAAAGAAATGGGAAGATTAGGGGCGTTTGTACGAGAAAAGAAAAAAAAATTATAGGAGAATCATGTTAAAACCGTTATCAGACCGTGTCTTGGTCGAATTTAAGCCAAAAGAGAACGTAACTGCCGCTGGAATCTTCCTTGGCGACGTTGAAAAAGAATCTATCAAAGAAGGCGTAATACTTGCCGTAGGTTGCGGCAAAAAGAATGACAAGGGTGAGTGCTTGCCAATGTCATTACAAGTAGGCGACCGCATTATTTACGGGAAATACAGTGGCATTGAAGTTGATGCCGGTATGTTCTTAATGCGCGAAGATGAAATATTGGCAATAATAGAATAAATTAAATGAAAAAATGCCGTCATAAAATTGTTTTTGTTTCATATGAAATGCAATCAATTCCGGAAGATATTATTTTTCCATTTGTTGTAAGACCAGAGTTAAAGAGAGTTGAGCGATCATGGAATGATTTATCTAAAAGGGAACAGCGCAAAGTATTAAAAGAAAATCTAAAAAAGTTATTTCCTGTATTCGGGAATTGCGATGAAACTTGTAGTAATCAATAGGAGATTCTATGTCTAAAAAGATCTTGTTTGGTTTTGAAGCCCGTCAGAAATTAGCCCAAGGCGTTGATGCATTGGCAAACGCAGTTAAGGTAACACTCGGGCCTAAGGGTCGCAACGTTGCATTTACTCGTCCCTATAGCTCACCAGTTATCACCAAGGACGGCGTCAGTGTAGCAAAGGAAATTGAACTCCAAGATCCGATTGAGAACATGGGCGCACAGATGGTCAAAGAGGTTGCCAGCAAGACAGCCGATGTTGCGGGTGATGGAACAACCACAGCTACCGTCTTAGCGCAGGCTATCTTTAGGGAGGGTTTAAAGCACGTGACTGCCGGAGCAAATCCAATTGAGCTTAAACGAGGCATGGACAAAGCGGTAAGTGCCGTTGTTGAGAACATAAAGAAGAACGCAAAAACGATCAACAGCAAGCTTGAAATAGAGCAGATCGCCACTATCTCTGCGAACTCTGATGTTCAAATTGGTCAGCAAATAGCTGAAGCAATGGACAAAGTTGGACGCGATGGCGTCATCACGGTTGAAGAAGCGCGTGGCATGGAGAACGAACTTGATATCGTTGAAGGAATGAAGTTCGATCGAGGGTATGTCTCGCCTTACTTCGTAACCAATAACGAGAAGATGGAATGTGTTCTTCAGGATCCCTATATTCTTATTACCGACAAAAAGATCTCAAGCATGAAGATGATCTTGCCGGTTCTTGAGCAAGTTGCTCGTTCGGGCAAGCCATTACTTATCATCGCAGAAGATGTTGATGGCGAGGCATTGGCGACTATTGTAGTGAATAAAATGCGTGGAACATTGGCAGTATGCGCTGTGAAAGCTCCTGCTTTTGGGGAACGCAAAAAGGCAACGCTTGAAGATATCGCGGTGCTTACTGGTGGTACTGTAATTGCCGAAGATATGGCTCTTAAGCTTGAACTTGTGGTACTTGCCGAGTTGGGTAGATGCTCAAAGGCAGTCATTACAAAAGATAGCTGCACGCTTGTTGAAGGCATGGGATCTAAGGAAGCCATTGATGAACGACGCGCTCACATTAGAAATTTGATTGCTACAACAACATCAGATTACGATAAAGAAAAGTCACAAGAAAGACTAGCTAAGCTCTCAGGAGGCGTTGCCGTAATACGCGTCGGTGCGTGTACAGAGACAGAAATGAAAGAGAAAAAAGACCGTATTGACGATGCATTGCGTGCAACGAGGGCGGCTATTGAAGAGGGCATAGTGTCAGGTGGTGGTTACGAATTATTAATGGCCCAAGAAGTAATATATAATAATTTTTCTCTTGTAGATGACGAACGACTAGGTGCACATATTATTGCCAGGGCCCTAGAAGAACCATCTCGCGTGATTATTTCTAATGCAGGATATGAAGCATCAGTGCATATTGAGCAAATAAAGAAAACAAAAGTAGGGTTTGATGCAAAGAATGGTGCTTGGTGCGACTTAGTTTATTCGGGAATAATTGACCCAGCAAAAGTAGTTAGGACTGCACTTCAAAATGCATCTTCTATTGCTGGACTGCTCTTAACAACCGAAGCATTAATATGCGAGATTCCTGATGCCAATGACAAGAAAGACAAAGAAATGTTTCCGCCGCAATTGAGATAATTATGGTTAAATTCAATGTCACATTTTACTTTAAGACATTAGAGCGACCGCTTGAATATGAAATTGATGGAAGCGCCATTAATCCCCTACGATTTGATTTTGTAGAGAGCAAGGAAAAGAACAGAGATATACCCGTTATTGTTGGTAATATTCAAGGCTCTTTTGCTGTTGTTAACCTTGGCGATGTATCACACATAACATTCGAAATGCTTCCAAATGATTAGATATTTATTATTGGCCCTTGTCTTTCTTCCTGGATGTGATGACACCGAAGAGAATCGTCGCCACATCGAGCAATTCGGCGCGCTTGAACATGCAATTCATGATATGGAAGAGCGCAAGTCAGAATCTCAATTTAGGATCGTATACCTTGAAGATGAGGCATTAGATGAAACTCCATGATATCGGTGAAAAAACAATTAAGCTTGATCCCTGGGTTATACCCGGGGAAAGGCTGCCAGCAATAGGTGAATATGTTCTTGTTTGGCCCAAAGAAGAGGATGCTAAGCTTCCTGTCATTATGTATATATGCAAGTTTGTTTGTAACAATATCGATAGCGATCCCACTTTTCACTTCATATTTAGTGCAATGTATGACGAAAACTTAGAATTTCAAGTCACTGATATTGAAGCATGGTGTAATTATTATCTTGAAGAGACTTATGACGAGACTGAACGGATAACAACGCTATGAAATGGAATAAATACCCGGAGAACAAGCCCAACCACAAAGATTTTTGCGCTGTCTATGGAGCTTTTCAAGATCGTTATGGCAATAAGGTGAAAGCTGAATTCGATTTTGCTTTTTATTGGAAAGATAAAGATTATTTTACCATTGGAACCACTGTTGGGGAGTTATTCCTGCCAGATTATTGGTTGGAGATTCCCAAACTGCCAGAATTAGATTGGCCCGATTTTAATATTCCTAGGAAATAGACTTCTTGATATCAATTAATTGCAAGTAGATCTCATTAATCTTAGTCGATAATTCATCAAACTTTTTAGAGCAATCCTCAATTGGCCTATCAGTTATGGTAGGCCATTCTGGTAATGGCAGATCATCAAGATGTAGCCAATGCGTGAACTCGTCGTTCTTCTTTTTGGGATCCATGACTGAGACTCTAACTGTTGGTCTAATTTCGTTCAGATTCACAGTTAAAAGCTTTTTATTCAACAACGGCTGATCGAATCTTACATAGCGCCATTTAACTACGCTCATCACTTCTCCCTTTTAGATCGTCTCTTAATTCAATAGTAAACTCTTGCTTCTGAGTTTTCGTTTCGGAGCTCCCAGAAGCAAGATACGCAAATAATCCTAGTATAGCTATAATCGCAAGCATTATCTAAACCTAATAGCATCCTGCATCTCTTTATAGAGAGCCGCTTTCATTTCTTTACTTATACCGTCAGCAAATGCATTTGCGGAAGACAACGGTGAATCACCCTGTTGTGGCGCAACAAGGTTGGTAGGACGTGGTTTACTCATGTTCTTTTGCACGCGTTCTTTGTCAGCTGCGTAGGGATCAGATTGGTCAATGCCAAGCTTCTTGATCATCTTATACGCTGATACTGCTTTAGCATAAAGATCGTTAGAGGCATTAAGCGTTTGGGCAAGTTCAGGCTCAATGGCGCGCAGGGCCTCAATGTTCTCTTTCGATACAACCGAATCAAAATCAGGGAACTGTGATTTAATCTTATATTCAACTGAAGATTCAGCGCTTTGTTGCTTGTAACGATTAAGTTCTTCTTCAAGCTTGCGGAGCTTTTTATTTACTTTGGTCTCAACCTTAGATAGAAGCTGCCCCTCAACAAGATCTTCAGGATTGTATCGCACGTCCTCTTCGGGCTGTTCGGTTTGTACACGCGTTGCCTCCAGATCCTGAAGTCTTTTCAGTGCTTCATCACGTTCACGCTCATAGCGTTGTGCTGTCTGGCGTAATGCCCTAAAGTTTAGCTCAGCGGGGCTTTCTTTAGGTGCCTCAGCTATGGGTGCGGGAGCTTGTTCTTGTTGCTCTACTGGAGCAGTTTGTTCTTGTTCTATAATTTCATTATCAAACATACTAGCCTCTAGTTTACGGTAAGTATTATGTTGCTAAATTTCTCATTGTTTATTTGTTGTGCTCGTCTTAAGAGCGATCCATCGTTGAAGCTTAGCACAAAGTCACGAAGAAGGCGTTCTTCCGGCGGTAAATTAAGTGCGTTCTCGATGATATGGATGCATGCTTCTTGCGATGGGACTACCCACAGGAATTCGGGGTAATCATCCTTAAAGTGGTAATGGTAAACGGTCTGATCCCATTCGGGTGTAGGGCATGTAGAACGTGCGAAGAAGTAGTTACGCACTACGTTGTTCATGAGGCGTTCTTTTTTTGTGACTACAACGACAAAGAAGTCGCCTACATGTTTTTTTTTAGCTTCATCAATGGTATCCCAAAGGTTGCGGTCATAGTCGGTGAGCATCTCTTGCATCTGCTCATGAGCGCTATGGGTGTTTTGTGATTCATGTTGCTTTAATTCGCTGGACAGTTGCCCAATGGTCTTTTTACTCATGATTCTCCTTAGATTTTACTTAAAATAACAAGCCCCTTGATAATTGTAAAACTATCAAGGGGTTAGATTCATAGGAGATATGAATGATTTACTTCTTTTTTTTCTTTTTCTTCTTGCTCATGCCAGCTTCAGAAAGACTTATGGCAATTGCTTGCTTAGGGTTTGTTACAACAGGGCCTTTTTTAGATCCTGAGTGCAGCGCGCCCTCTTTGAACTTGTGCATTTCTTCATGCACTCTTTTTTTCTTAGCTTTTTTAGGAGCAGAATGTGCTAATTTAGGCATATTATCCTATCTCACACGTGTTGTGTCTTGATGGGTTAATTCAATATCAATCTTCTTACGCTTAGCAGACTTTTTTGCTTGCATTGACAATGGTTGACCCAATATCTTTGCGGCAATCTTAATCGCCTGCTTACTTTGGCGAGGTGCAGCTACCATAGTTACTCCGGCATCCAGTAATTACGCATTCCATATTCATCAGACCGTGGGAACAATTTGTTATCCACATCTTTTGGTAGATTAGCGGTTGCATGCTTATCTTCTTTAATCATAAGCATATCGTTAAATTCCCTACGACGACGTGGATCAACATTGGCCCTAAAGACATCAATCATGGTTGGGGTTTTACCCTTAGCAACCTTAGATCTCTTTACTGGCATAGATGGAGCGCTATCGCGTATCCATACATCATTTTTTGCCATAACAACCTCTTAGAACATTGTTTTCGCAGGCTGCATTCTCATTTTATGACCATCGTAGTTCATTTGTTTCGTCACACCATGGATGGTATCATCAAGTGGTTCAGGAGAATAGATATGAGATCCTTCCCAGCCCTTCATAATGATATTCTGTGGCATGTTTGCCAACGCAGAATGATCTTCGTGCAACATACCATAATCTCTGGCTTCGATTTTGTATTTCTCGCCATGAGAAGAATAACCTTCGTGGCTCATTTTATGCATGCTGTGGTGACCATGGTGACCATGATGCTTTTTATGTGATGAGTGATGTCTTTTTGCTGCCATGTGCAGACTCCTTAGTTACTGCGAACCACTTTAGTGTCGCAAGGTTTCCCTCTAACTATCATCCAGCCACTTGAGGAGATGGTTGAACTTGTCCAGAAGCTTCTGGACTATTTTGTTTCTGCAGTTGTTCTTGCTTCTGTGGTTGCATATCTGGTTGAGCTGGTTTATTCATCTCTACCATTGCCGCATTAGCTGCTGCCTCTTGGGCCTTGATCATATTGGCCATGGATATGAGCTGTTGAATATGATTAAGATCAATGGTTTCAAGCTCTTTGATGGCCTTAATGAGATCCAAGAGTCCAGCATCTTGGTCTTTCACCGCAGCTGCTCTGCGTTCTTCGGCAAGCGCAGCATTCTCTTCAACGCGGCTATAGCGTTCAACGCCAAGGCCTTCATCGGCAACGGCACGTGCTTCAGCGAGTTTGGTTTCAGCCTGAAGTTTAGCCATCTGCACTTGCATTTGGGCTTGTTACATTTGCTGTTTCTGTTGAGCTTGTTTCTGCACCGCTTCAACCAATTTCTTTTTATCTTGTATCGTAGAAGCTTCAAGAAGCACATCATCAGGTATTGGTATACCAGCTTCACGTGCCTGCAAGAGCTGCGCGTAATTCATTTGTTTCTGCGTGGTGGTATTGAGGCCTTCTTCAACCGTCACGTTATATTTACCGAAGTTCTTGTTATAGAACTGTTGGGTTGGTTCTTTGCCCTCAAGCATGGTCTTTATCTTGCCTGGAGTGAAGTTGTTCTGGATATATTCAAGCATGATTCTACCAAGAAGCTTTTGAGCATGATCTAGGTTGTCGAATATACCTTGAAGGGATACAACACCAGCACCTTGGCGCAACATAGCAAGTACTCCAGCCTTATCATCAACAGCTGAGCCCAGCATCTCTTCGTTCACGCCTGACTGACGTGTGAAGAGTGATTGGAATATCTCAGTAAGCCTGAACATGCTTTGTGATGCTTCGCCAGGGGGTATCTTCTGCACATCGGTCATCTGAGCTTCTTCTTTAAGCGCTATGCCTTTACCATTTCCAGAAGTAAATACGTCTTTTGGATTCACAAGAGCATTCTCTTTGTATACCCAACCAGAATTTACTTGGGATTCAACGGTGTCAGCAATGTTAATGATGAAGCGGTTGAAGAGATATTGGGTATCACGCAACATTGTAACGGGAGATTGAATTCTTAAATTAAAATATGGCAATTGTGAATTATAATAAGTAAACACTGGCGCAAATGGATAGAGATCAATGTTCAGTGGATTCATGTCATTGTAGAGTACTTTACCCTGGCAGAGCGTTGCAAGCCGTACCGTTGGTATTTGTTGGTCTATAACGGTTACCATCTTGTAGGTATGCAAGTAGAGCTTAAGATCTTCTTCGTTTTTGCCGCGCCATTCCATTGTCTCGCCAGTCTGTGTATCAACAAGCATTCTTTGGTCACGGAAGTCACGATAGTAATATTCATCAACGGTAAGCAAGTTCTGCTTTGAGTAGCCGTAGCTTTCAGGCATAAAGATGAACTTGCCATCGCGGGAAGATGCATTCATGTTGCCAATCATACCAACAAGGTCATCGGTGTAGGCCGGGAAGAGCGATATCACTGCGCGCTTATCCATATACGTACGCTTCCATATATAATTACAGTCTGATAGATCTTGCTTGCGGAAGAAGGGATCGGTCAGGAATGTATTGTATGCGCAGTTATCTACTTTAATGTTGCCCGATATTGGATCTCCACGGAAGTCTGGATAGACTTGAAGCAAGTTCATACCAGATATTAGAGCGCCCTTAAAGGCATCGGATATTGTGTTAAGTATACCTTCAGAGTCACATATATGCATAATAAGATCAGTAAACTGGTCAGCCGTCTCATTGTCAGCATTCTGTTGAGGCGTAATGATTATGCTCTTCCGGTTCTTAGCTTGATAGCCATGTATGTTATTAACAATAGGGCGTATCATGTTGAACTGGAATTGCTTACGTTGGGCTATGGGTAGGTTACCATAAAGAGACTGCCACAGTGTTTGGTCTCCGGCTTCGTATCTGTTATTGGTATCTGCTTCTTGCCAGAAGGATAAGTTAATGGTAATTGCCTCAGAATAGGCCGCTTCCATTCTCTTTTTTATTGGATCTGGATTAGCATCGAAGAACTCAGGGCCTAATTGGGGAAATATCATACGTTCTATCCTCGATAAAAGCTGTTTAATTTTGCAAGAAGTCTAAGGGGGATGTTGTTAAGTATCAAGTTTTAGCTCATCTCTCTATTTTGGAATATTGGTGGTAAATTAGTTTGTTCTCCATAAACGGCTTCGTAATAGCGCTTGTCTAGTTCTTGTGCGCTGAGGCCATCTCGTGTTTTAGGCAATGACAATGCAAGGTAACGAAGATTATCTGCCCAGTGTGAGCAATAATCATGAAGCGGGTGTGATTTATATACACGCTTTTTTACATCGTATTCTTGGCGATAGTTCTCAAGTGCTTTTATTAATGGCTTGCAGGCAATTTCATCGATCCAAATCTTACTAAAAGCAGAGCGAACTGCTTCAATGCCATCTTGGATACTTATATTGGGAGCAACAGTAAATTGAACACCAAGTTGTCTAGCCTTTTCTATGCGAGCCATACCCGATGTAAACTCTCTGACTTGAATATCGTGCGGCGCTATATGCCTACCATACGTATATGGCTTCTCGTTAATGACTTTAATATAATGCTCAAGCCCAACCTTAGAGTTCTCGTAGCAATCTATGATGCGCACTGTCTGGCCAATAACCTGGAAGAATATTATCGTGGTGCTATCACGCACACCAAGATCCCAGGAAGTATGAACCTTAAACGCAGCCTCGTAAGGAACTTGCCCTATTTGACCCTTAACTCTCATGCGATCAATATATTTGCTGTAATAGGCTCCCTCTACACCCATCTCGAAGCTAGTGTAATACTCCTGAAGCACGAGATCTTGGCTCATCTCACCAGAGGCCATTTCTTTCTCAATTTCTTCAATGGGAATATGGCCAGTATCTTCAACAGTCAGCTTATAAGAGAACCAATCATTGGGGTTATTCAAGGCAATTTGATAGAGCTCCCACATATGGTTCTTACCGCGTGGCGTGCTAATGAAGAGTGCCCAACCATCGTTGGCAGTTAAAATGGGACGAACAAATTGATAAGCGCGTGGATCCTGTAAAGCATACTCTGAGAATACAACCCCTTGAGGGTTCGTTCCAACAAGGGAAGTATCATAAGCATCTGAGCCTATAACCTGAAGTACGGAACCATTGAGGAATCTAATGCGCATTTGCTGTTCGTTTTTGGATTCAACAACTTTGTCTGGAATATAATCTAGTATCCTAGTCCCGTCGTTGGTAATCGAATCCCAAAGAATTTTACGCCCCATTGAATAAGTAGGGAAAACATAAAAAATAACTTGGACTTTGCGAAGACATTCGCGAATACAAATATTAAATGCGGTCAGATCCTTGCCGCTTCGTCGAGGCATAATACCTATCACGCGCTTGTATTTTTTATTTATAATGGCGTCTAACAGAGGAATTTGATAACTGCGTGGCTTCCATTTATTTAAATGGACAACTGATTCAACATCAATCAACATGTTCCCTTCTTTCTGCGATTGGCAGAATTTTGCTTGGGCGTAACCCAATGACAATTTCCTGGCTCATAATTGCCGTTATTGTCTATGCGATCGAGCTGCATGCCAATTGGGCGATCTCCCATATCGCGATAAAAGTTTATGAACGATAGCCAAGATGGTATAACAGAAATCCCGCGGCCACCATAATATTTATAATCAGAGCGCGATGTTAAATTGCATCGCTCAATCATCGCACGCCATACTTTATAAATAGGCGTTGAAGACTTGCCATGGCGAACATTCATTACACCCGCTTTAGATAAGTTGCAACACTTCATGCACTTAGTTGATTTCCTGCTTTTTAGATCAGCCGAAGAGACATATTTCTGCAAGCCACATTCACATTGGCATTTGGCATAAGTTTTTTGCTTAATGGATATAAGCTTGTCATCAATCACTGTCCATTTGCCAAATTTATCATTGATGTTCATCGATGCGCCTTTCGGGTACAAGTGGAGAATTCTCAACCGGATCAACAACGACGGTGATATTTTGCATAGCCTTTTGAAATTGCTGAACTTTCTCTAACATTAACTGTTTATATTCAATATTATAGAGCGGCATTGTTTTAAGGATGAAAGAAGGATCAACTTTACGCTCAAGCGCTGCCCGCTCTCTTCGTGCTCCTATTTTATAACGAGTGAAGAGTAGCCCTTCTTCAAAATACGGGGAATACTTTACCCATTTATAAAACTTATGGGGCGAGTAACCTTTGGATAACGGAAAGTCTTCAATGCAAAAAGAATCATCAAGCATAGACCAAGCAACCATTTCATCAGTGAGAGCAATCCACTCTTCATCCTCAATGGGTATCTTGCCTAATTTATAAGATCGGGGCATATTGCGCGCGCGCGTGTTGTCCTCTTCTACAGATCTTTTAGTTCTTTTATTGTGCATTCTGTTCTCGGATTGGAATTACAATATATTTTCTTGGCATTAACACTGGCAATAAGGGCATCATCTTTATAGATCTTGGCCATAGTTGCGCAGTCTTCCCAAAACTTAAGCAAGTTAGATAAGTCTGGAGTTATATGGTGGTAATTACCGTGCATCTCTAATGCGCGTTTTTGGGAGGTCTTGGGTACATACATATAAAAGATAATATCTAGATGTAATGGACCCTGGAAAGGTGACAAATCACAATGGATCATCTCTAACTTATTAACATAATCTTGCTTACAGAGTTTCTGCTTATCATAGATACGGCCATTGCCATATCGTGCCCTTTGTAATGGTATGGGATTACCGCTTACTACATAGGTCATAGATCTCATGACATACCTCCTTAGGTTAAAATCAATAAAATATATCACGCGCGGTCTATTCACACAACCTAAAAGAACCAAATACAACGAAGATCATTTTGCTTTTTCAAAGTTATCCACAGTTCATTCACAATCTGATATAGTACTCAAGAACTTTCTAAGTTCAAACCTCTCTGTATTACTCCCCCTTGCTCGTTGTAAGGGGGTATTTTAATTGCTATACTAATACTTGATAAAACTTTTCAAGTGCCTAACACTTGGTTCCCCCAAACCTGCATTTGGGGGTTTTTTATTTATATGCTATCTTAGCGCCGTGCGTTCTTGCATAAAGAGCATGTGAAAGTCCCCACTCCGTAAAAAGAGTGGGTGTTTTATTAATCCCACCAAGGGAACGAATACGCCGCATCCCCTTTTCTTTTAGGGAATTGGTAATGAGAAAGTCTCGTGAATGAAAGCGAAGCCCGTATTATCAGACAGTATTAATTTTAAAGACCTTACCCCGTTGGCTTCATAACCCCCAGAATCAGATTTAATACTACTTGGCAAGATGATTACATATAAGTTCGTGGCGTAGTCACGAACATGACAACCGAAGGGCGTCCAGGCAAGAATCCCAATCTTGGTTCTCAAATGCGTAAATTTCTTCACTTGTGGGTGCAAATTCTTCTAACATTTGCTTTAAAGTTTGCTTGAAAATGCCAGAATCTGTG
>Ga0265318_10000417_pt1 | contig 32812 bp, 32 predicted proteins | sample 4821metaG_FD_192431 | JGI IMG/M metagenome (GOLD analysis project Ga0265318, IMG submission 192431) | Rhizosphere microbial communities from Carex aquatilis grown in University of Washington, Seatle, WA, United States - 4-8-21 metaG | ecosystem: Host-associated > Plants > Roots > Rhizosphere >... | reverse complement strand
CCGCCGTCCCAGCCGATCCCGACGCTCCCCGTGGTTCACCAATTCCGTATTTACCGTAGTTCCCATCCCGCCACTTTATCACATCGTAAGTCCCGTAACTACGGGGTACCCGCGACGACGCTTACGAAGCTTCGGCCGTCGCTCCGAAAGCTATGGCCCGACAAGACGGCGCGACAAGAGCGGGCTAGACCAACTGGAGTGCTACCTTGGCCTTGCGTTGAAGTTCACTGAACCGCTGCGCTTTGTCCGGGGCGCGGTAGTCGGTCCCGTAAGTAGGAATGATGGCCTCGATGCGCTTCTTACCGGCGTCGCCTTCTAGGAGGTGCGGAAAGGAGGTTTTAATTACCTCCATCACGATGTTCACCGAGACCGACGCGCCGGGACTGGCGCCGAGGAGGGCGGACATGGATTTGTCGGCGCTGGTGAGGACTTCCGTGCCGAAGTGCACGATGCCGGCTTCGCCGTCGGTCTTCTTGATGGCCTGCACGCGGATGCCGCCATCCACGAGCTTCCAGTCCTTGGCCTGCGCGTTGGGATAGAAAATGTGCATCACCTTCATGCGATCGGCCATGCTCTGCGTGCCCTGTTGCAGCAGATATTTCATGAGCGGGATGTTGGTGGCGGCGATCTTGAGCAGCGTCGTCAGATTGTGCGGTTTCACCGAGCGCACGAGGTCGGTCCAACTGCCGGTGCGGTGCAGGAAGCGCGTGGTCCACGCGGCAAAGGGCCCGAAAAGGAGCGTCTTCTTCCCGTCGAGGATGCGTTGATCGAGATGCGGCACGGCCATGGTGGGCGCCTCGGGGAGGTTTTGTCCGTAAACCTTGGCCTGGTGCCGTGACACGATCGCGGGGTCGTCGCACATGAGCCAGTGTCCGCCGATAGGGAAACCGCCGAGACCCTTTGCTTCGGGCAGGCCGGCCTTCTGCAAAAGCAAAATGCTGCCGCCGCCAGCGCCGACAAAAACAAACTTCGCGCGCACGGTGCGCTCCGTGCCGGTCTTCAACTCGCGGGCGGTGACATCCCACCCCGCCCCGGCCTTGCTGAGCCCGACGACCTTGTTGCCCGCGGCGACGCCGCAACCTTCCTGGTTCGCGAGCCAGCCGAGCAGCTTGCGCGAGACGACGCCGAAGTTCACATCGGTGCCGCCGTCCATCTTGGTGGCGGCGATGGGCACGGCGGGATCGCGGCCCTCGGTGAGCAGCGGGGTCCACGCGCCGATCTTCGCGCGGTCGGTGGTGAATTCCATCGGGGCGAAGAAATGATGCGCGGCCATGCCGGCATGGCGGTCCTTGAGAAACTCCACCTGCTCCTGTCCGTGCACAAAGCTGATGTGCTGCACCGGATTGATAAACTCCTTGGGCGAGTCGATCATGCCGCTCGCGACGGCCTGCGCCCAGAACTGGAGCGACTGCTCAAACTCCTGGAAGATATCGATCAGCTTCTGCACCTTCACCGTGCCGTCCGGCTCGCGCTTGGGCGTGTAGCTCAGCTCGCAAATGCCCGCGTGGCCGGTGCCGGCGTTGTTCCAGCCGTTGGAGGCCTCGAAGGCGAGTTCGTCGGCCGCCTCATACACTTGGATCCGCAGCTTGGGATCGAGCCGCTTGAGCAGCGCGCCGAGATTGGCGGACATCACGCCACTGCCGATGAGAACGACGTCGGGATTGGAGCTGTGGGAATTCATGGGAGGAGCTGAAGACATTAAACCACAAGTTTCACGGGTTGACACCGCATGGATTGCTCAGATTTAGCCAAATGTTCAGCGGCGTTTGCCCAGTACTTTTGATTCGTGGCTGGCGACAGCGGCAAGCCAAGTATCCGCCGGCGGCGTACCGGCCCGCACGCAAAGCATGTCCCACACCGCGCCCCACGGCATGGCCTTGGCCTGCTCCATCAGCGCGAGGCGCTCGTGACCGCGACCACCGGCATCGGCAGCCTTCAACAGTTTCGAAGGATCGAGCATCCCGAGCAGAATTGCCTGTCGCGTGGCGCGCGCGCCGACGACGTAGGCGGCGATGCGGTTGATGCTGGCGTCGAAGAAATCGAGCGCGACGTAAACGCGATTGAACGCATTGCCGCGGGCGATCTCGACAAAAAGCGAGCGGACGGCATCGTCGAGAATCACGACATGGTCACTGTCCCAGCGGATCGGACGGCTGGTGTGGAGGAGCAGACGCGGATGAAACTGCATCAGCGCCGAAACCTTGTCGGCCACCGACTCAGTCGGATGATAGTGGCCGAGATCGAGACAGGGGACGATCTTCCGGCTTTGCGCGTAGGAAGAATAAAATTCGTGCGAGCCCACGACGTAATCCTCGCTGCCCAATCCGAAAAGTTTTCCTTCCACCGCGTCGACGCAGTGGCTGCGGTTGACGCGATTGTCGTCGAGGATCGCATCAAGCGACTCTACGAGACGCGAACGCGGGCTCCAGCGGTCGGCGGGCTGATCCTTGGTGCCGTCGGGAATCCAGTGGTTGATCACGCAGGGCGAGCCGAGTTGCTTGGAGAAATGCTGGGCGATGTGCCGGCAGGCGCGACCGTGGTCGATCCAGAACTGGCGGATCTTTTTGTCGGCGCTGGAAAGAGTGAAGCCTGAAGCGGCGTGTTCGTGGGCGAAATAGGTCGGGTTGAAATCGAGGCCGATCCGGTGCGACTTGGCCCAGTCGAGCCAGTTGGCGAAGTTCGCCGGGGAAATCTCGTCGCGATCCACGGCCTTCTTGCCCGTCTCGGCGTAGAACGCGTGGAGGTTGAGGCGTTGCTTGCCGGGGAGAAGTTTCAATACGAGGTCGAGATCAGCGCGCATTTCGTCGCCGTTGCGCGCCCGGCCGGGGTAACCGCCGGTGGACATGATGCCGCCGGAATCAACGCCCGCCTTCGGTGTCTCGAGTCCACGCACGTCGTCGGCCTGCCAGCAATGCAATGAAATCGGCACAGCGAGCGCGCGCTTGATGGCGGCATCGGTATCGACGCCGCGCTCCGCGTAGGCTTCGCGGGCGAGACGGTAGGCGGCAGTGATGTTCTGGCGGGAGGAGGAGGACTTCATGAGGAGAATTATTTAACCACGGAATACACAGAAAACACGGAAAGGATGAATTGGAATGTTTTCAAAATTCTGTGTGTTCCGTGTGTTCTGTGGTTAATCTGCTTTTGGATGGTAGATCGAGGGCTTGAGTTGCTTGCCGAGCAAGGCGCGGAAAGCGGTGAGATTCTTGACGGCGCGCAGACCGATGAGCTGGGAAGCGATGTTGCCGGTGGCCGTGCCCTCGAGGGTGAAGGCGTGGACCGGCAGTCCGCTGGCGTCGGCCGTGGCCTGGCAGAGCAGGCGGTTTTTAGATCCGCCGCCCACGATGAGAATACGGCTGAATTTGCGACCGGCCAGGCGCTCGAAAGCGCGAAGGGCATCGGCATGCCCCTGCCCCAGTGAATCGCAAATCAGGCGGACGTAACCGGCAAGATTCCTGGGCAAAGGCAGCTTCCGTCTCTTCAATTGCGCATCGATTGCGCCGCGCATGGATGGAGGGTTCGCAAATTCCTTGAAGGCCATGTCGAGCAGCTTCTCCGGTGCGGGCAGCCTGGCCGCTGCGGAAATCAGCGTCGCCCATTCCTTATCATTGCGCGGCCGGGCCGTGAAATCCTTCAAGGTCTGTTCCAGCAACCAAAGCCCGATCACATTCGTCAGCGGCCGGTAGCGGCCGTCGCCCGTGCGTTCGTTCGAGATCCGCGCGGCAAGTGCCTCGTGTCCGAGCACCGGCCGGTCGCTCTCAAAACCGACCAGCGACCAGGTGCCGGAGCTGATGTAGAGATCGCCGCCGGCGGGATCGGCCGGCATCGCATCATAGGCGCAGGCGGTGTCATGGCCGGGGACAGCGACGACCTTGACGCCCTTAAACGCATCGAAGCCACGCATCGGACCCAACACGGTGTTGGCCATGATCGGAGTCGTGAACCACACCGGCGGGATATGGAAATGATCGAGCGCGGCCCGCGACCAGTCCTTGCCGTGGACATCGAGCAACTGCGTCGTGCTGGCGAAGGAAATTTCGTTCTCCATCCGGCCCGAGAGCAGGAAATTGAAATAGTCCGGCAAAAACAAACAGCGCGTGGCGAGATCCGCCACCGCCGGGCAATTCGCCAGGGTTTCCTCCAACTGAAGACTGCTGTTGTAGAAAACATTCGAAATGCCCGTCGCGGCATAAATCCGCTCCAGGGCGGCGCGCGTGTTGGCGAGGCGTTGCAAGCCGGGTTGCGTCCGCGCATCGCGATAGGCGTGCGTCGGGAACACCATGCGACCGGCATCGTTGACCAGCACATAGTCCACGCCCCAGGTGTCTACGCCGACCGAGGCGAGCTTCGGGAAACGTTTCTTCGCTTCGCGCAGACCGGCGGAAATTTCCGTCCACAGGCCGGGCAGATCCCAATAGTCGTGTCCACCGATCGAGCGGAACTGGTTTGGGAAGCGATGCACCTCGGTAAGGTCAAGCCGCTTTCCGTTCCAGGTGCCGACGATGACGCGACCGCTGGTCGCCCCGAGATCAACTGCCGCACAATGAATTGTCTTGGAGTTTTTTGTCACAGAGGAAGAGGAGGACGCACAGAAGTCACAGAGGAAGACACTACGGGCTGCCCCGGAGAATTAACTCTGGGCTGCTCCGCGAATCTCTGTGTTCTCTGTGACATGATTTAGCAGGGTTCAGCGCAAGAACGCTTCGTATAGGCCACCATCAACGGTAATGACCTGGCCGGTGGTTTTGCTGAGACGGTTGCTCACAAGGAGGAAGTACGCCTCGGCCTGATCGGCCGGCGTGATGGGCGACTTGGTGAGCGTGCGATCGGCGTAGAACTGGGCCAATTTGTTCACGAGCGACTCGGTCGGCTCCTTGTCGGTGTAGGGAATGTTGTACTTCGCCAGCGAACCGATCACGCGGTCGCGCGGGAACATCGCGCTCCCCTGCACCACCGTGGCCGGAGCGACACCGTTGACGCGCACGAGCGGCGCCAGCTCGATCGCCAGTTCGCGGACAAGATGATTGGCGGCCGCTTTCGAGGTGTCGTATGCCACGGAGCCTTTCTTGGCCACGACGGCGTTGGCTGAAGTGGTAAGCACGAGGTTGCCGCGCAGACCCTGTTTTTTCCATGTCTTGGAAGCCTCATCGCCCACGAGGTAGGCGCCGGTGACGTTGATGGCAAAGGTGAGCGCCCACTTGTCGTCGGGAATATGACCGGTGGTGTTGCTCGGCACGAAGACGCCGGCGGTGACACAGATGGAATCGAAGCCACCATAAGCGATGGCGACATTGTCGAGCATCTGGCGGATGCTGGCGCGCTCCGTGATGTTGGCCGCAAGGCCGATGGCCGGGCCGCAGTTGGAAAGACCGGTGCCGGCCACACCGATGCCCGGACCGTGTTTGGCGGAAATTTCACCGGCCGTTTCTTTCGCCGCCGCCTCGTTGAGATCGACGCATACGATGTGCGCGCCTTCCTTCACGAGCCGGTGGGCGGTTTCCTTGCCGATGCCCGAGCCGGCACCGATGACCACCACGACCTGGCGCGCGAGCTCCTTCTCGGGGGGCATGCGCTTGAGCTTCGCTTCCTCCAGCAGCCAATATTCGATGTCGAACGCCTCCTGCTGCGGCAGGGCGATGTATTTGTCGATCGCCTCGGCGCCGCGCATGACCTCGACGGCGCAGTTGTAGAATTCGGCGGTGACACGCGACTCGGACTTGTCCTTGCCCCAGGCGATCATGCCAAGGCCGGGAATGAGCACGACGGTCGGATTCGGATCGCGCATGGCCGGCGAATTGCGGTGCTTGCACTTGGCGTAATAGGCGGCGTAGTCCTTGCGGTAGCGCTCGATGCCGGTGGCAAGTTTTTCGCGCAGCGTGGCAAGGTCTTCCTCCTGCGGATTCCAATTCACATAAAGCGGCTTGATCTTCGTGCGCAAAAAATGATCCGGGCAGGAAGTGCCGAGTTCCGCGAGACGGGCCGCGTCCTTCGAGTTGACGAAGCGCAGGATCTTCTCGTCGTCCTGCACCGTGCCGATGAAACGCTTCTCCTGCGACACGAGGCCGCGGAGCGCCGGCAGGATGGCGGCAAAGTTGTCGCGGCGCTTGTCTGGCGGCAGCGTCGTGTACTTCAGACCGCCGAAGGCCGCGGCGTCGCCGCCCTTGGCCGCATATTTCGCCTCGATGTAGGCGGAGGCGCGCTCGATGCAGTCGAGGGTGTAGGTGTAGCAGGCCTTCTCGTCGTTGTCCCACGAGATGAAACCGTGCTGTCCCATCATGATGGATTTCACCTTCGGATTTTTCTTCACGATCGCCTGCATCGCGAGGCCGAGCTCGAAGCCCGGACGCATCCACGGCACATAGGCCATCTCGCCGCCAAAAATTTCCTCGGTGAGTTTTTCGCAACGGGCCGAGGCTGCGATCGCAATGATCGCGTTCGGGTGCATGTGGTCCACGTGTTTTCCCGGCAGAAACGAATGCAGCGGGGTGTCGATCGAGGACGGACGCGGATTGAGATTGAAGGTCGTGTGGCTGTACATGCCCACCATGTCGTCCTCGGCCGGCGCCTTCAGGCCCTTGTCGGAGCGGGCGGCATAGAGTTTCTGCAGATCGAGCAGCTTCTGCTGGTAGAGCGAAGAAAAATTCTCGCGCGTGCTGGTGCGCAGGTCGCCGCCGGAGCCCTTGACCCAGAGGACCTCGGTCGGCTGGCCGTTGAGCGGATCCTTTTCCATGATCTTGGACGACGTGTTGCCGCCGCCGGTATTCGTGATGCGCTGATCACTGCCCAGCAGATTGGAGCGATAGATCAGCCGGCCGACCGGGTCGAGCGCGGCCGCTTTGGCGTCATCCCAAAGATGATTGACGTGGTGATAAAGTTTCATGGTGCGTGGATGGAAATTGGAGCGGGCTGACACCCAGACGGGTGCCGCCGTGAGGGATCAGTTTCGAGTCTTGGCGGCGATTTGGCGATAATGTTTATCTCCCTCCACCTTGGTTCCAACTGTCCGGCCCGGCGATCAGGCGCCCTTCACCTTGGCAAACGTCTCCTGCAAAGCGCGGGCGGAAGCCTGCAACGCCTGCTGCTCTTTCGGCCAGAGTTCGACCTGCACATGGGCGAGCGCCCCGGCGCGGCCGACGACGGTGGGAACGCTGATCGCCACATTCTTCAGACCGTAAGCGCCCTGCTGCACCGTGGAAACGGGCAACACCTGGCGCTTGTCATGCGCGATGGCATGCACGACCTCGGCGATGGTAAGACCAACCGCCCAGCCCGCGCCACCCTTGCGCCGGATGACCTCGGCGCCGCTGCCCTTGGTGCGCTCGAAAATCTGCGTCTGAAACGATGGCGTGCAGCCGGGATATTTAACCAGCGGCAGACCAGCATAGGTGGCGGACGACCAGACGGGAAACATCGTATCGCCGTGTTCGCCGAGGATCAGCGCCTTCACCTGCGTGGGGGCGAGTTTCAGGTCCTGCGCTATGAGCGAGCGGAAGCGTGCGGTGTCGAGCATCGTGCCCAGACCGAGCACCTGTTGCCACGGGAGATTGAGTTTCGCGGCGGCAAGCTGCGTGAGGATGTCGACGGGATTGGAAACCACGAAGACCAGCGCGTCCTTGCGGAAGCCGGCGGCCTTGATGCTGTCGAGAATGCCGGAGAAAAGCGCGACATTGCGGTTGATCAGGTCGAGACGCGATTCGTCGGGCTTGCGGCGCAGGCCGGCGGTGATGACAAATACATCGCTGTCCTTGGCGCGGGCGTAATCGCCGGCGTAGATGCGTTGGTCGGCGATCGAGGACGATCCGTGCAAAAGATCCAGCGCCTCGCCCTCGGCCATGTCGTTGTTGGCATCGAGAATCTGGATCTCGGAAACAATGCCGGCGCACTGGAGCGCGAATGCGGCGTTGGAACCGACGCGGCCACCGCCGCCGATGATGGAGATTTTCATGGGAAAAAGAAGGAGTGAGTAACGGTTGTATTTGTGGGCTGCCGCTGGTCGGCAGCCGCGGCACGGCGGCAAGCGCCGGCCCTACAGGGTCTACTTTGAGGCTAATGCCTTGAGGATTTGCTCTGTGACTTGCTGGACCACCGCTTCGATCTGCGGATCAGCCGGAGCGCTTTCCTTCGCGGCCACGTTGCTGACCGCGCCGGGACGGAAATCGGCGCTGTCGCAGAGTTCGCACTCCTTCAGATTGGCGCGCGGGTCGGGCATGCCGAGTTTCTGCCGGAGATTGATGAGCTCCTTGGCCTGTCCACCGGTGAAGCGATGCAGGCCACCGCCGAGACCGGCGGCGATCCAGACCGTGCGGCAGTAGGAATCGATATTCTCCATCTTCCAGTACGCATCCTCGACATCCTTGCCCCAGCAAATCACGCCATGATTCTGCATGAGCACAGCCTGGTGGGTCTTGCCGACCTCGCCGACCTCGTCCGCGTTGGCGGGCGTGCCGGGCGTCTGGTATTTGGCGACACCGATCTTGCCGAGGAAAACCTCAGCCTCGGGAATCAGACAGGAGGGAATGTCGACGTTCGCGATGGCGAACGCCGTGGCGTGCGGCGGATGCGCATGCACGCAGGACTTGGCGTTGGGCTGGCGCTTCATGATGCCGAAATGCGTCTTGGCCTCGCTCGTGCGGACGCGCGTGCCGGCGAGCTGGTTGCCGTCGAGATCGACGAGGCACATGTCCTCCGGTTTCATGAAACCTTTGCAGATTAGCGTGGGCGTGCAGAGCGCGAGATTGTCGCCGACGCGGATGGTGATGTTGCCGCCATTGCCATCGGTGTAGTCGCGCTGCCAGAGCCGGCGACCCATGTCGCACATGCGCTCCTTGAGAATCTGAAGCGCGGGCGAATTAAAAAACTTCTGGATCTCGGCCGGCGTCTTCGCGTCGGTACCGGGCGTCCATTTGAATTCGTAGTCGGGAATCGAGGGCTCCGAGGATTTCTTGGTGGCGCCCGCGGCGGGCGCCTTGGTCTGATGCGCGGTTTTGAAGCCGGCCTGCGAACGGCCGCTGAAAACATCACGGGCGGACGGCGTCAGAATGGCGCCAGCCGGCGGCTGTTCACCTTTGCGGAGGAGTTCTTCGGCGTCGCGGGCAGTGATGACGGTAGACATAGGGAAAACGGGTTAGGCTGAGGGAGGTGTATAAAAGAGAGTGTCGATGATGGCCGCGTTGTACGCATCAACGGGCGTCGGCTGGTCAAAGGGCGCGGAGGCTTCGGCGCTCTCCGTGAAACCGATGACGTGGCCGACATCGGCGCCGAGATTGTCGTACACCACAAGGCTGCTGCCGGGCGCAAGCGGCGTCATGGACGCACCGGCGAACTGAGGCTTGGCGAACGGTTGCACGAGGAGAAAACGGCCGCCCTTGTAAGCGGGATCCTGCTGGGAGAGCGTCACACGCCCGATGACATGGCCAAGTCGCATGGTCAGGCGGTCTCCTTTTTCAAAGGTTCATCGACCAGCGCCAGAATGATATTCCGCAGCGGCGATTTCGGATCTTTCACAAACTCACGCGCCTTGGAGCCATCGGCGAGGATCAACACGCGTTCGTGCATGCCGGCGCTGAGCGGATCGACCGCGAGAATCGGCGAGCCTTCCTCCCTGCCCTGCTCGTCGAGCGGCTGACAGATGACCGTGCGGCTGCCCGTCATGCTGGGATGACAGACAGTCGAGACGATCACACCATCAACGCGGGCGAGAATCATGGGTCAGTCGGTTTTTCGTAGGGCCGCCGCAGTCGGCGGGCCGCAAAGTTCGCGTAAGACGGCACGGCCACAAGGGCCGGCCCTACAGGCGAACTGGGGGAAGAGCATTTCATTCGCTCAGTAAATGCGCAGGTTATCGACCATCACGCAGCGGCGCGTGCGGGTGAACGTGGCGGGGTTGGTGATGCCTTCGCCGGTCGTCGTGGCGATGGAGTAGCTGAGGTAGCCTTCGCCGCCGAGCCCAAGGCCGGCGACCGAAGGACCGTTCTTCACAAACAAAGTGGTGTCGAGCGCACGCGCCATCTGCGTCATGTGATCAACATTGAGCGAGTGGATGATCGCCGAGTGCTTGTAGCCATGCTCGGATTTCTTGGCGAACTCGATGGCCTGCTCGATGCTCTTGACGCGGACCACGGGGATCATCGGCATCATCTGCTCTTCCACGACAAAAGCATGATCGGCATCGGTCTCGGCAAAAAGCATTGGTGTGTTCGCCGGCGCGCTGGTGCCGGCTTGTTGCGCGAGCACGGAAGCATCGACGCCGACGAGCTTGCGATTGAGCACAGCGTGCGAGCAACCGCCTGCGTCCTTCGAAAGGGTGAACGCGACAGACGTGAGCTTTGCGAGCTGGGCCGCATTGAGCTGCACGCCACCGGCGAGCTTCAGGCCTTCGATAAATTTATCGGCGAATTGCTCCAGCACGAAGACCTGTTTTTCGCCGATGCAGAGGAGATTATTATCAAAGCCGCCGCCTTGGAGGATGTCGCGCGCGGCTTTTTTGAGACAGCCGGTGCCGTCGACGATCACCGGTGGATTACCGGGACCGGCGCAGATCGCGCGTTTGCCGGACTTCATTGCGGCGCCCACGACGGCGGGGCCGCCGGTGATGCAAAGCAGATCGATGAACTTGCTCTTCGTCAGCGCGTCGAAGGATTCGAGCGATGGCTTTTCGACGGTACAAATGAGATTCTCAATACCGAGCGCGGCTTTGATGGCTTCGTTGTAAGCGCGAACTGCCATGGCGGCGGAGCGCGCGCCACCCGGATGCGGATTGAAGACCACGGAATTGCCGGCGGCTACGATGTTGATGACGTTGCCGCTGAGCGTGGGAACAGAATGAGTGACGGGCAGAATCGCGCCGACCACGCCAAACGGAGTGTGCTCCTCCATCGTGATGCCGTGATCACCGCTGAGGCCGTACGGTTTGATCCACTCGACACCGGGGACGAGCTTCACGATCTGGAGTTTGGCGATCTTGTGTTCGAGGCGGCCGATTTTCGTTTCTTCGAATTCGAATTTTCCCCACTCGTCCGCTTTGGCGGTGACCATCTCCTTGATGATTTCAACCACCTTGGCGCGACCGGCGACGCCTTTTTCCTTAAGCTGCTCGAACGCGTCTTGGGCGGCAGCGCAGGCTTCATTGACATCCTCAAACACACCGTAGCGCGGTCCCTTCGATGCAACGCGCGGCTGGCTGGCCGGCTTGGCGGCGACAGCCGCAGGAGCGGAGGGCGACGAGGCCGGGGCGCGGCCAAGATTGCGCATCACATCTTCGACCACGCTGCGCAGGGTCTGTTCATCAAGTTGAAAGGCGGTGCTCATGATTCAGTGGGGACGGTTGCCTTATTTTTTGGCGGGATAGACTTTCTTGTTCAGCACTTCGACGGCATCGACGATGCCGACGACGACCGCGTCGATCGGCAGCGTTTTCATCCCGGCGGCCTGACGGGCCGAGCTGCCTTGGCAGAACAAAACCACCTCGTCGAGACCGGCCCCGAGAGTGTCGACCGCCACGATCGTGTTCGGCCCGGAGCGGAACTGGGTGGGCTTGGCCTCATCCACGAGGAGCGGGCGCAAGACGAGAAGTTTGCGACCTTTCATCGCCTCATCCTTTTTGGTCGAGACGACAGAACCGATAACGCGAGCGAGGAACATGGAAATGACGGGCGAACCCGCGGGAAGGATTATTTCTTGGCCGGCGCAGCAGCAGGAGCCTTGGGCAGAATGACGGAAACGTCGTCATGCGGCCGCGGGATGACCTGCACGCTGACGACTTCGCCGACGGTGCGGGCCGCCTGGGCGCCGGCGTCGGTGGCGGCTTTGACGGCGGCGACATCGCCGATCACGACCGCGGTGCAGAGCGCGTTGCCGACCTGTTTCATGGGACCGGCCAGCGTGACATTGGCGGACTTCAGCATGGCGTCGACGCCGGTGACGAGGGCGGTGAGACCCCGGGTTTCAAGGAGACCGATGGCTTTGGATGACATAATTTTTGTGGGTTAGGCTTAGTTCGATTGATGTGCAGAAATATTTCGGAGCGTCTCGCGCGCGACGACGAGTTCCTCGTTGGCCGGGATGACGAAGATTTTCATCCGGGAGTTCGCAGCAGAAATTTCACCTTCGCCGCGCAATGCGGCGTTCTTGGCGAGATCGATCACTAGGCCAAGCTGGTCGAGCTGCGCGCAAATCGTGGCGCGAACACTCGGATTGTTTTCGCCGATGCCGGCGGTGAACACGAGGGCATCGCAGCCATTGAGCGCGAGCCAAAAGCCGCCGATCCAGTGGCGCGTCGAATGGACAAAGACATCAAGTGCGAGCTGGGCGCGGGCGTTGCCTTTTTCCACTGCGGCCAAAATATCGCGCAGATCATTGCCCACGCCGGAGAGACCGAGCAGTCCGCTCTCCTTGGTCATCTGGCGTTCAACCTCGGCCAGCGGGAGCCCGAGGGTTTTCATGACGAATGGCACGGCGGCTGAATCGAGATCGCCAACCCGATTGTTTTGCGGAAGTCCAGATTGCGGACTCAGGCCCATGCTGGTGCCGATCGCGATGCCATCGCGAATACCGGTGACGGAACTGCTGCCGCCGAGATGGCAGGAGATGACGCGGAGCGGTGTCTTACCCGACGCCACCGGAAGAGGGCCGTCCTGATAGAGACGACGGACCCGCGCGGCAATGTCCGCGCGGCCGAGAAGTTCGGCCGAGTGCTCGGCGACAAATTTGTGGCTCGCGCCATGGAAGCCATAGCGACGGACTCCGGCCTGATGCCACGTCTCGGGCACCGCATAACGCGTCGCCGCCTCGGGCATCCATTGGTAGAAGGCGGTCTCGAAAAGCGCGACCAGCGGCACGCCAGGAAGCTTGTCCCGGAAGCGCTGGATGCCGGTGGCGTAGGGCGGATTGTGCGCCGGGGCAATCTCGCGGAAACCCTCGAGGGCGGCGATCACGCGTTCATCGGCGCGCACACAACCGGTGAGATTTTTTCCAAGGACGGTTTTAAATCCCACCCCGTGCAGATCAGCCGATGAGCGGACATGGCCCGCGGCTTTCAGTTCCGCGAGGCAATCATCGATGGCCTGGCCGTAATCGGTCACGCGTTCATAGCCGCCCTTCGCGAGCAATGACGCCTCGCCGGCGCCGTCGAAGCGAAACAGACGGAACTTGAACGAGGTCGAGCCGAGATTGGCGACGAGGATGTTCATGCGGATTCTACGGGAGAGCCCGTCTCATGACGGGCTGCGGACGGTCGGGAGACCGTCCCTCCAAGGTCAGCTTCAGGCCGAGGCGGATTGGTTGAGCCATTTGCCGAGACCACCGAGGTCCTCGTGGGGACGAGGGATGACCTGGACGGCGATGACTTCGCCGACTTTCGAGGCGGCTTCGGCGCCGGCGTCGACGGCGGCTTTGACCGCGGCGACATCGCCGCGAAAAAACGCGGTGACATAACCGCTGCCCACGGCCTCGTAGCCCGTCATGGTGACGCTGGCGGCTTTGAGGGCGGCGTCCGACGCTTCGAGAAGCGCACAAAGGCCTTTGGTTTCGATCAGACCGACTGCTTCTTGGTTAGCCATAAAGAATAGGTGTTGGAGTTGGGATTAGAGACCGACGGTGCGGAGCAGTTCGGCGTGCGGCCGGGCGATGACGTGCGAGCAGATGAGCTCGCCGACGCGCTTGGCGGCTTCGGCGCCGGCTTCGACGGCGGCTTTGACGCTGCCAATGTCGCCTTTGACCACGACGGTGATAAGGCCGCCGCCGATCTGGATCTGGCGAACGAGTGTAACGTTCGCCGCTTTGACCATGGCGTCGCTGGCTTCGACGCTGCCTACATAGCCACGGGTTTCTACCATGCCGATGGAATCGCTCATAATGTTTTGATGGGTGAGGGTTGAGGGGATGAGTTAAGTGTGAAAGTTACTTGATGAGTTCGACCGGGGTGCCGGGCTGCAGCGCGCAGGCGTTGCCTTCATCCGTGTCAATGTGCACCTCGAGTTTGAACTCGGGATCGACGCGCACGAACACGCGGTCAAAGGTCGTCGCACACGGGCCGCCGACGCGCAGGCGCATGAAATCGCCGCCTTTCACGCCATAAAACGCGGCGTCGTCGGGATGCATGTGCACATGCGGCGCGGCGCGAATGACGCCTTCTTTCATTTCAAAAAATCCGGCGGGCCCCATCAACATGCAACCGGGCGTGCTCCCAATGTTGCCGGAAAACTTGATCGGCGCATCGAAGCCCAGCGCGATGGAATCCGTGAGCGCAAGTTCCACCTGGTTAAGATTACGACACGGACCGAGGATACGGAGATTGGAAATGATGCGGCTGCGCGGACCGACCAGCGTGACCGATTCCTTGGCGGCAAACTGGTCCTTTTGATAAAGCCACTTCATCGGCGTGAGCTTCGCACCTTTGCCGAAAAGCGCTTCGACTGCTTCCGGCGTAAGGTGGCAGTGACGCGCACTGATGTTCACCAACAACGGATTTGGGGCAAGAACGGCCCGAGGCGGATTCTTGCCCAATCGCTGGTAAATCGAACGCCGCACGAGATGCTCAATCTCAACTCGGTGGGGCGATGGCGGTGGTAAGGACATAGGAGTAGACGTCGATATCGGCCTATTTACGCTGTAAATCTTCCAAATAGTCAATGTAAAGATTGCAATATCTTCCAAAATATTCCATAAAAAGCATCAAGTGATGCAAGCCGAGGAACGCCAATCCAAGATAGAAACCTACCTCCAAAAGGCTGAATTCGCCTCACTGGAGGAGTTGTCCCAGCACGTTGGCGTCTCGGTTTCAACGGTGCGGCGCGATCTGGCTGCGTTGGAAACCCGCAGCCAAGTGCGCCGAACCCATGGCGGAGCCCGCACCTTGCAGCAACCCAAGTCCGACGAGTTCGTTTTCAACGTTCGTGACACGCACCAGATCAGGGAAAAGGAATCGATCGGTGAAGCCTGCGCCGCACTCATCTCGCCCGGACAAAACGTAATCATCGACAGCGGCACGACGTGCTTCCACGTCGCGAAACGCCTCGGCGACAAAGTTGCCCAGATCATCACCAACTCCCTGCCCGTCGCGAACCTCTTCTCCGCTTCGAACCGTCATGAGGTGCATCTTTCCGGCGGGGTGATTTACCCGCGCCTCGGCGTCTTGGTCGGCCCGCACGCGGTCGAAACTTTTTCCCGCATGCACGCCGACGTCGCCATTCTCAGCGGCAGCGGCATCGCCGAGGACGGCATCTACAACTCGCATGCCCTGATCGTCGACATCCAGCGCGCGATGATCGCCGGTGCGGCCAAGGTGATTTTCTGCATCGATCACACGAAATTCGGGCGGCGCTCGACTTTCTTCCTCGCCGATTTCACCGATGTCGACGTGGTCGTCACCGACGCCGGCGCATCCGAAACACTCGTCGCCGCATTGCGCGCGAAAGGCATCGAGGTCGTCATCGCGTCTGCAACCCCTGCCCTTGCGTAACATGAATCTCGTTGAACAGGTCCGCCTGGCAGGGGTCGTTGGCGCCGGTGGCGGCGGTTTTCCCACGCACGTCAAGCTCGCGGGCAAAGCCGACACCGTGATCGCCAACGGCGCCGAGTGTGAACCGCTGCTCCACAAGGACGCCGCCGTGATGGAGCATGAGGCGGTGGCAATGGTGCGAGGCATCCAGCTCGCAATGGAGGCCGTGGGTGCCGCCACCGGTATCGTCGGGATCAAAGCAAAAAACAAGCACGCCGTCGAAGCCGTCGAGGCCGCCTGCAAAGGCACGACGGTGCGCGTCCATTTGCTCGGTGATTATTATCCGGCGGGTGACGAATATGATTTGGTGCACGAAACCACGGGCCGGTTGATCCCGCCCGGCGGCATTCCTCTCAACGTGGGCATCGTCGTCTGCAACGTGGAGACTTTCGTTAACATCGCCGCTGCAGCCGAGGGCCGCCCGGTTACGCACAAAACTCTCACTATCGCCGGTGCGGTGCGCTCGCCGCGAACCATTACGGTTCCGCTCGGCATGAGTCTGCGCGAATGCATCGCGGCAGCCGGTGGCGCCACTGTGCCCGATCCCGTGATGGCCATCGGCGGCATGATGATGGGCGAAACCACCGATGAACTTGATCGCCCCGTGACCAAGACCACGGGTGGAGTCATCGTGCTCGCGCGCGACCACCATGTGATCGAGCGCAAGCTGAAGCCCGCCAAAGCGCAGAATGCCATCGGCAAGTCCGCGTGCGACCAGTGTCGCTATTGCACCGAGCTCTGTCCGCGCTACCTGCTCGGTTACGCCGTCGAACCGCACCAGGTGATGCGCAGTCTCGCCTTCACCGCGACCGGCGCGGCGCACTGGAATGAATGGGCGGCGATGTGCTGTGCGTGCGGGCTCTGCACGCTCTATGCGTGCCCTGAGGAACTTTTCCCGAAGGAAGCGTGCGACCAATCCAAGGCGGAAATGAAGAAGGCGAATGTGAAGTGGTCGGGGCCGACGACCGTCAAGCCGCACCCGATGCGCGAAGGCCGCCGCCTGCCGATCAAGTCGCTGACCAAGAAACTCAACATCACGCAATACGAGCACGACGCTCCTCTCCAGAGCACCGTGTTCTCCCCCGCCCGCGTGAGGCTGCCCCTCAAACAAGGAGCGGGCGCCGCTTGCCTGCCACTTGTCAAAGCGGGCGATCGGGTAACCGATGGCCAGCCGCTCGGCGCAATTCCGGAAAAAGCGCTCGGCGCCATGATCCATGCGCCGTTCGCCGGCACGATCGACGAAGTCACTTCCACCCACGTCACGCTCACGCGCCCTTAAAATCTCATGACTGAAAAATCCATCGGACTGCTTGAACTCTCCAGCGTGGTGGCCGGATTTTTGGTTGCCGACGCCGCGTTGAAGGCGGGCACTGTACGTCTTGTTCTCTCGCGCTCCATTTGCTCCGGGAAATATATGGTCCTCGTCGCGGGTGATCCGTCGGCCGTGCAAAGCGCCATCGCCGCCGGCTGCGAAGCGGCGAACGGCTGTCTGATCGACAACATCGTAATCAACAACATTCATCCCGATGTCATCACTGCGCTCGGTCGCACTTCGGTGGCCCCGCCGGAAGGCGCGCTCGGGATTTTGGAATCCTTCAACGTCGCCACACTGATCAAGGCCGCCGACGCGTGCGCGAAGAGCGCGTCGGTCCAGTTGTTTGAGGTCCGCGTGGCAATGGCCCTCGGCGGTAAGGCGTTTTGCACGATGACCGGCGACGTTGCCTCCGTGCAGACGGCCGTGGCCGCGGGCCGGAAAGTCATTTCCGACGCCGGCATGCTCGTGAACGCCGCCGTAATCACGCGACCCCATCCCGATGTTTATCGGGAAGTGGTGTGAGTTGATATGACAGATCAGAACGCCGAGCCGTCGGCTTTCGTTCCGCAGACGCTGACGACCAAGCCCAATTCGGCGGCGAGCGCCGCTTTCGTGTAGAGGGCAAGATCGGCTTCCTTGGCTGAGTTGGCGTAGGCGACCTGGATGTGGTTGGCTTTGTGCCGGGCCATCATCTGGTCGCGACTGACGCCGTAGGTGACGGCGTGCATGATCGGCCACTGAGGAGTGGTTTCCGACCAACGACGTTCGGTCTCGGCCTGCGGCAGCGCGATGACATTCGCTCGGCCGAGATCCATTTTAAGTTTTCCACCTTCAATGAATACACGGCTCCAGACAATCTCGCCCGGCTTGGCGATGCCGCGCAAGGTGCCGCCACCGAGCCGGAAATACATCGCGGGCTGACGCAGCGAATCCGAACCGGCCCAACCGCCGACGTGGTGATCGGCGGGAGCGCTGCCAGAAATCAGAAACACCCAGACATAATCCTTCGTCGTGCCGGACTGGTCCCAATCCCCCCAGCGCAAATCGTGCAAAGTATTCGCCACAGGCTGGCCAAGAGCGGAGTGCACCCGCTGCGTGAAAAGTCCGTCGAGGCCGGCGCATTCGTCAACCTCGTTGAAATGCGTGATCGGCTGGCCGGCGCGAATGACTTCGCCCGCGGCATTCCTCACCGGCGGACGATCGGTGGAATTGAGCGTTCCTTCCACGAGATCGGAAGCGGGCAACAGATCCTTGAGGCCCTGTTGATACTGAATGCCGATGGTCTCGCAGCCGAATTCGTCCGCAATGCGGCAGGCCGCCACATACGTTTTGCACTGAAGGAGAACCTGGCGCTCCGTGAGCTCGGTCGCCTCGTCAGCGCCGAGATGGAACTTTAAGCCCTTGTCCTTATACCACTGATAAACGGCCTGCGCGTCCTCGTCGCTCACCTGTGTGGCACCATAATAAAGCGCCGACTGCGACAAGCGCTCCTTGTACACGCCGGTCGGAAACAGCAGCTCGTCCGGGATGATGGCGTTGTACATGCCCATGCAGCCCTCGTCGAAAATACCCATGATCGATTTGCGCCGGCGGAGATCGTCGGCGATTTTCTGCGCGACGCTCCTGGCTTTTGCGGGCACCGCGGCCCGGGCGAGTGCCTTGACGTGAGCGGTCTTGTGCTTGGCGACGCCGGTCCTGAGCCAGGCGGCGAGGCCCGCCTGGAAATACTCATCGTCAAAATTTTCGCTCCAGAGTGTGGAGTATTTCACCCCGGCCTTGGTCAGCGAGCCGTTGAGGTTGAGCATGCCGACGAGTCCGGGCCAGGTGCCGGACCAGTTGGCCACAGTGAGAATTGGTCCGCGATGGCTGATAAGGCCGTGCAGCAGATGGTGCGAATATTGCCAGACCGACTCGGCCACGATCAACGGAGCCGCCGGATCGATGCGCGAAAAAACCGCCATGCCTTCCTTCTGCGAGCCGATGAAGCCATGCTTTTTTTCGGGCTGATAGTCGTGGGCCCGCACGAGTTGCCAGCCGCTGGTGGCGAGCACCTCGGTGAGTTTTTTTTCCATCGCGGCCTGGGCGGGCCAGCATTTTTCATTGGCCGACTGGCGCAGATCGCCGTTGGCGACCAGAAGGACGGTTTTACGGGGCTTTTTTTTCATGAGAGTCTTTGCAGGTCCCCGAAGTTTGAATGCGACGGCGGAATTCCGTCACCGGCAAAAAGCTACGGGAGCAGATCAGGCCATGCAACCATTCGGAGCGGTACTCGATGATATGACGGGAAACGCACATGGAGTGACGGCCACTGCCTCATTTTATATGAGCGGAGTAAATAATATAATCGCCATCCGTCCAAGTCCTGCTGCAGGCACCATTATGCAAGCGGCTTCTTGCAACTGCGGACATACTCGTTTGCTTGTGAAGAGCATGAAACACTTCAACTTTCCCGAAAAATTTCACGCGCTCCACGACAAAGCGCTGCGCCAATACACCGCGGGGCAGCGGGGAGTGCAGAGCTACTTCAGCGCCGATGAACTGGCTTTCCTCACGGCCAACGGCCTCACCGCCCAAAACCTGTTCGATTATGCCGAGGATCTCCATAACCAAGGCGAGCCCAGCTACGATCAGGCCCTCGCGATCGAATTGGTTCGCCGCGATTATTTCCTCAATATCCAACTGGGACGCCCTTCCGCCCAGATTTTGGATGTGGACACCATGCCGGCCAAGACCGAAGCGGTGCTCGGCATCGAATGGCTGCCCAGACTCATTCCCAAAGCCAAGGCCAAGTTGCGGGGCGAGCTGCCCTCCACCCTGATGTACTGCTGCGGCGGTGACCGGCGTTTTTTCACCACCCACGACATCCTCCCGGCTGAATTCCTCACTCTCGTCTGGCGCAATCTTGAGGACAACACCGCCATCATCCACTGGGTGGCGGAGCGTAGCGGCAGGGCGAAGTCAATTTGAGCGGTTCGGATAAGCTGGTGCACGATGAGGTGCATTTTGTCCGCAACGAAGAATCAGCGGACAAAACCAGCGCCGGAGCCGGACTCCACGCCCCTTATTCGCGCCAGCGCCGGAGCTGGCGCAGGTCGATCAGCACATCGCAAGCGCCTTCGGCCGGTGCTTCTTTTCCCTGGGCAAATTCAATCTTGTAGCCCTTGGGCACGCCCTTGGGAAACCGGATCCGCAGGCCGGCCTTGAACATTTCCTGTGGCACCCAATCCGAGTTCGTGGAGAGCGAGCCAAACTCATCGCTGTGCATCAAATCGGTCGACCGGTCCTCAATCGAAGGTTCAACCAGAAAGAACCGGATCTTTTCCGTATAATGAGCCCTCACCACCGCCTCCCGGACGATATTCCATTCCCGGCTCTGCGGTTTGGCCAGCAATTCGCTCGTGTTCCAAGCCGCCAGAATCGCCCCGGTTAACACAATCAGACCCATCACGACATAACGCAGCCGGGGCTCAATTTCCTTGTCCACCGGCAGACGACGCAGACAGGCAAAAACAATCACGAGCACCAGCCCCGACAGAGCGAACTGGGTGCGATAGCCGGTGGTCCTCTCGGCGGCAACGATGGTGATGGCCATGGCCGCCCACGGCAGCACGGTGAGGCAAAGCCACCATTTGAGCCGTTCGCTGCCGCCGTCATTTTCCTGCTCGTTGGGGGCAATCCAGCAGATCAACGCCACCACGCCCACTACCGTGAGCCAGAAGAAAATTGCCCCTGGCAGGGTGTTGAAATCACAGCGCAGCACATAAAGTCCCAGCGCATCGGGCAAAGTGTGCATCACCAGCCAGAGCAGTTTGGACAACGGATTGGTTTCAAAGACAATCCGGGTCGATTCTTGGACACCACCGCCGGAAAAGATCAGCTTAAGAAAAAGAAAACTCAGCACCAAGGAGAGGAACAGGATGGCGAGATGCCAGCCAAACCAGACTTTCAACTCCCGCCGGGTCCGGGTGCGGATACGGGGCAGCACCGTGGCGGCAATCATCACGACGGCGAACATCGCGTTGGGCTGATAGATCAACGTGGAAAGCATGTAGATCGCAATACCACCGATGATCCCCATGCCCCGTTTGAGGCCACCCTTTGCCAGCTCCGTCTCCACGGCCAAAAAGCCGGCCACACTGAGAATCAGCGAACAAATCCAAGGCCAGCCCAAGGCCCAGCCGACGCTGACTTGGGCGGCCGGCAGCAGGATGATCGCCAAGGCCAGGGCCAGGGCATCCCATTGCGGCCAGCCGTTGGTATCCAGATGCCGCCATAGAATGACCGCCAGCAAGGCAAGAAAGGCGACCGAGATCAGACGCAGATATTTCAAGTCGGCCACCGTGTCGAACCGGGCATAGGATGATTCCAGCATCGCACCATACAAAGGCCGTCCCTGCGCCGTCACCACCCGGGCGATCTTACCCGGTTCTTCCTTGGCTTCACGAATATGGGCATAATCATCGCGCATCCCATATTCCCTCAGGATGCCTGGACAATAAACGACAAATGGAACTAGGACCAATAACCAGTAACAAAGGCGGGATCGCATGATTAGAAGAGGATTTCCTGCTGGGCAACCTGTGGTGCAAGACCAATGAAACGTCCATAACGTTCCTGCCAGTCATCGATTTTTTCCAAATAGTATACGGGATCGTAGGGTGCGGCCACCGGATCCCAATGGGCGAGCGGGCATGCTCGCTGCCAGTCGCTGGTCTGTCCCTTGGCCTTGGGACCGATAAAATAACTTACCCGTTCGCCCATACGCGGACGAGGCGTCGTTTTCAGGGCCACCTCGGCTGCTGCGCGCCTGGGCTTACCACCAGACGCAACCCATTGTCCGTAAGCCTCGGGGTTTTGGCTTAGCGTCTCCGATTTAGCCAGTTCAACGACCGGCAACGTACGGGCGGAAATTTTCGCCCGGTAATCCTGCACCAAAGCGGCCGGTGACTCCATGCTCACTCCGAGCAGATAAGCGATGAGCTGATCGCTGAGCCGCTTCAAAAAAGGCTCCATACCGCGTGAACGCAGCGCCGATCCGCGCAGGATAACCTCCCCGCCTTGGGCGAGCGCGTAGTTCTTTGCCTTGTAGCAGAACATCGCGTCATAGGTGCCGTCATATTCCAGCTCGATTCCCGCAGGCAAAATTCCGGCGACACGCGCGAGCAGCGTTTCCGGTTGGGAAAAATATTTCTCCGACGACAGATAAATGCCGTCGGTATCAGCCTCCAAAATCGTGCAGCCCTGTTTCTGGAACTCCTCGATCAACGCTTGAAGCAATTCCCGGCCGCGACGCGTCACTTCCGCCGCGAGCTCGCCATCGCCAAAACGCGCCCCGGAAAAGCCGAGGTATCCGTAGAAGGAATTAATCAGAATCTTGAAAGTTGTCTGCCGGGCCTGCGCTTCATCGCGTTCCGCCGCCGTGGGAGCGGTTTTGGCCAGTTGCTTGTATTTCAGCCGATACTCCCGCAGGCGTTTCAACATCGGGATAAAAACCCCGAGCGTGTCGGTCCGGGGATTCCTCCCGATGGACAGCAGGAGACTGGGATAAAGCGACGCCACGTCGAAATGCAGCACTTGTTTGAACACCCCTTCCTGAAAGCTGCGGGTGAAGCCGCCTTCAAACGTGCTCATTTCCACCGGTGCCGGACAACTGGCCTTGGCATGATAGTACTCCTCAAGGAACAACAGGTCGACCTTGCCCGACGTGCCGCGCAGAGCCGCCTCTTGCAGCAATATCGGGAAAGCCCGCGCCTGTTCCAGATAAGTGGGCAGCAGCACATCCGCCACGCCCTTGGTTTCCCGCAGGTCGTCGACGAGGTAAGCGAGAAATCTGGCACGATCCCGACGAAACTCCTCCTGGATCTCCGCCCCCGGAATGTACGTGCGTCCTTCGCCAGACTCGGGAGTGATCCCAAAATACACCGCGGCATCTTTCAACCCGTAGGCGGTCATTTCCCGGGTGGAGATGTCGTAGAGCTGCACGAGCAGATACGTGTCGATGACGGCGCGTCCGGGCATGTCACAGCGGGAAAAATCGATCCAACGCTCCGCCACTTTCATCCGGCTGTTGCGAAATTCCGCCTTTAAACCAAACCGGCCCCAAGCGCACGGCACCTTGTAGCGCTTGTTGCGCTGGCGCAGATAATCGAGGTCGAACTTGAAAATATTGTGGCCCTCGACGATGTCGGGATCGATTTCCCGCAACGTCTCGTTGAAGGCCAGCAGCAGTCGCTTTTCGCCCGCGTCACTTTCCTCATCAAGGACCAGTAATTCACGGCGGTCCCCGCATTGCAGACCGATCGCCAGCACGCGATCGGCTTCTTTGCGGGCATCGCTGAAGCCGCCCGGTTCGCCACAGGCCGTCTCGATATCGAGCTGACAGCGGCGAATGTCAGACAGGTGCATGTCCGCGTAGAGACGGGCCCGACGCTGCAGCAGCCACTGGCTTTCGTAGGGTTTCAGTACATCGCGCGAAGCACCATCGGGCGCGGCCTTCAGAAATGCTTCAAATATTTCCAAGTTTTTGGCGTGAACAAGTTGGTTGAATGCCCCTTCGCCGCTCAACCGCTCAACCGTAATGCCCTCGAATTGGCGTGCTTCTTTTAACCAGACAAAAGGCTGGAACGGTTCCATTCGCTCCACTCTGCCCCCATCCAGCAAAACCACGGCAACATACGCCCGGCCATTGTCATCAATCCAGAGACCGCAGAGCGTTTCGGACATGAGGCGTCGGCCAGTCTTAGAATGGCCGGAAAAACACCATGACGAGCGCGATCAAAATCAGGCTGAACGTAACCAGGCTGAGCATGTCGCGGAGATGGGCCTTGCGGTAGACCACGCCCGCCAGCGCACTCAAGCCCAGCCAGCATAGGAATTTCACGATCACCCAGCCGGTGCTGAAGGGAATTTTCTCTACAGCCAGCATGCCAAAACCAGTAACCAGCATGATGAGCGATGCTATGCCCGTGACCATGAGCGTCCGTTTGCGGTTTTCCGGGATCGGATTGGCGAAAGCCATGAACGTATGGGCTGTCTGCACGATGAGTGCGAAAACATGCAGCAGCCTGTAGAAAGATAATTTGTCCATGGTTGAAGAAAAAGAGTGACACCCCACGTATGCCGTATGCCCAAAGGCTCATGTCCTTTTTAGTTTAAGGTGGGCACCGCCTGCCGTGCTGCAGTCTTCCGATTTACGGCCTGACATTCACACGGCGGTTGGCAGTTCCCAAATGATTACAAAGGCAAAGAGCGGTTTAATGAAAGCACCTCGAACACTGCAGGGTGTCGGGTGGGACCTTAGCCCCCGCTTCCGTCCCGTCAAATGCGAATAAAGCGTAAGACAAACGAGCTTCGACCTGACTCATCCGCCGCACCCCGAAGAAGTTTCGCGAACGTAACGTGTTAACAACCCTCCCGTCACACAACGCAGTTATCTTCGTCACCCATGCATCCTGCCAGAATCCTAGCCGTCGATGACGAAGCTGATCTCACCGAGCTCATTGCCTACCACCTCGGTCGCAATGGCCATCTGGTCGAGACCGCCGCCAATGGCTGGGAGGCGATCGATCATGTGACCCGCAACCGGCCCGACCTCATTTTGCTCGATCTCATGCTGCCCGATCTGGACGGCTTTGGTTTCTGCGAAATTCTCCGCCGGAATCCGGCCACCGCCACTATTCCCGTCATCATTATCTCGGCCTGGGCTTCCACCGATTCACGCCTGCTTGGCCTGGAACTGGGGGCCCTTGATTACATCACCAAACCGTTCAGTCCGCACGAGTTGGTGGAGCGCGTGAATCGCTTCCTCAATCAACGTGCGGACCGAACGGCGGAAGCCAGCCTCAATCCGCCCCGAATTTAAAGTTTACCGGAATCACCATTCGGAAAGGCACGGCATGTCCCTTGCTCTGACCCGGCTCGAAACGCCATTTTAAGACTGCCCGGATGGTCGGCTCCTCGAATGCGCGGTCGGTACTTTCCCGCACCCGGGCGCTCACGACGCGGCCTTTCACATCGACATCAAATTCGACCAGCACGGTACCGTCCCGGCCGTCGTTCTTCATGCTCGTGGGATATTCCGGCGGCATCTGCACCTTGGCCCGAGGAGGCTGATCGAGAAATGTGGCAATGATGATTCCTGGGATGCGTGTAGTCGGACCATCAATGTTTATTTCTCCGACCGGTCCTTTTGGTCCGATGGTTTCGATCGGGACCTTAACTATTTCAGCGGGCTCATGCTGGACAGTGAAGTCATCCGGTTTAGGACTTTGTACTATATCGGGAAGCTCCGGATGCGGTGTTCCGCCTGACAATGGGGTCACTGATTGATCTTTATCGGGATTTTTGATGAGTGGCGGCTCGACCAAGTCAACCCAAGTTTCGATCGGGCCAATTGGAAGCGGCCCTTGTTTCGGCACGATGGTGGTTGGCTCACGGACGAAACCGTACAGCAACACGGCGTGACAGGCCGCTGCGAAGGTAGCTGGGAGAACGAAGCGTTGGAGGTTCATAACCCATACAACGTGCAGGTGTGTTTTTTCTTAGCCAGGAAGGTGCAACTTTCGCTCGCCATTCGTCCGAAAAATTCCCGGTTGATCCAGACCATCCGGATTGTCTCGATGCAAACAATTGTTGCCAAGGGCGCACCCCGCATTGTCAATCCGCCGCATGGCCAGACTCGACCGACCGTCTTTCGAGCGCCGAAACATCCTCCTTTTGAATTTAACCTCCATGTTGTGCCGCTTTGTGCTCATCGGTTTGCTATCGTCGCTCTCGCTCACCGCCTCGGAATTGCCGGCCTATCTGAAGGAGGCTTTGATCAGTTTCCATCCTGAAATCCCCCCGGACTTTGCCTACACTCTCACGACCCGGCGTGGCAGTGAGATTTCGGTGGAGCGTTTCGATCCATCCCGGCCAACAGAGGAGCAATGGACCCTTCTCCTGCGCAACCAGCGCCCGGCGACTGCCGAGGATAATTCCCGCTATCGCAGTTACCGGATCACCATCGCCCCCAATGCCCGGGCTATCTTCAAGTACGGAGATATCGACCTCGCCTCGCTCCACCTCATTCGCGAAACCGAAAGTCATGCCGTATTCCAAGGCCGCTTTCGTGATGATCTCGTCGATCCCATGCTCCACCACCTTGAGATTTTTTTAACGGTGGCGAAATCCCCCCCGGCAATCGACCAATACATACTTCAACTGATCGAACCATTTTCGCCGGTTTTGACCGTTAAAATGCTGGATCTCCATGTCGAAACCATTCTGGTCGCCCCCACTGACCAAGCTCCTCTCTTGCCCCGGCGAACCAACTCGCACTTTCGCGGTCGGATCATGCTCTTCAAATCCATCGAAGAAGACGTGCAAACCTCCTACGCCGACTTTGTCCGGGTAACCCCGATCGTCCCACCCTCCTTGCCAAACCCGCCCTGATCAATCCGGCTTGGGGCTGAAGTCGATTGACACTCATGGAATTAAACAGGAAATAATCCCTAATCGCCCGCCCCTCCCTCGTGAAAGGCCTGCCATTTCGTTGGAAACTCACCCTGCTGATTACCCTGATCAGCGGCGTCACCCTCGCCCTCGCTTTCGTCGGGCTCTATGTGCACACGCTTTATGAGTTTCGCGGTGTGATCGAGCGACGACTGGAAAACACCCGTTCCGAAGTGTTGCAGCGCTTCCCGTCCCTGCTGGAGCAAAATTCACCCGAGATCGCTAGCTCGTTGCAGGATCTGCTCAACGACCCCTTGGTGGAAGGTGCCGCGCTCTACTCGCCCGACGGACACTTGCTCGCCCAATACCTCCGGCCGGGCAGCACGCCGATCCTACCCCGCAATTCCCAACTGGGCGACATGATCAATGCCGACAATGGCATCATCCGCAGCCCCCTGCGCAAAAACGGTCGCGAACTGGGCGACCTTTATCTCAAAGCCGAACTCACCGAAAACGAAAAGGATCGTCTCAAAAATCTGCTCCGGGGCGCCGGCATTATCTTCCTTATTTCCTCGCTGATCGCCATGATCGCGGGCTACCGCCTGCAGAGCACGATTTCCGAACCCATCACTCATCTGGTGGATGCGGCCCGCTACATCTCCGAAGAACGCGATTATTCCGTCCGCGTCCCGCAGGAGGCCACCGGTGAGATCGGCGAACTCATTGCGTCTTTCAACTTCATGCTGGGCACGATCGAGCAACGCACCAGCGAGATGGCCCAGGCCCGCGAAAATCTCCACAACAGCAATCTCAAGCTTGAGGACGCCAACCGCACCCTCGAAATTCGCGTCGAAGAACGCACCCGTGATTACAAGGAGGCGGTAAAGGCTGCGGATGAAGCCAACAAGGCGAAGAGCGGTTTCCTCGCCAAGATGAGCCACGAGCTCCGCACACCGCTGAACGCCATCATCGGTTACAGCGAGATCCTGCTCGAAGACGCCCAGGATGACGGCAACAAGAGCGCCGCCGCCGATCTCGACAAGATCCTCTCCGCCGCCCGCTACCTGCTCGGCCTCATCAACGATGTGCTCGACATCTCCAAAATCGAAGCCGGCAAGATGGAGCTCTATATCGAGACTTTCGATATTTCCAAACTCATCCAGGAAGTGGCCAGCACCGTCCAGCCGCTCGTCAGCAAAAAAAACAACACGCTCTACATCGAATGCGCGGCGGATATCGGCGATATGCAGGCCGACTCCACCAAGATCCGCCAGATGCTTTTCAACCTGTTGAGCAACGCCTGCAAATTCACCGAGAAAGGCGGCATCACACTCTCCGTCTCGCGCGATGCCGACGGCCATCATGTGCTCATGAAGGTCTCCGACACCGGCATCGGCATGACGCCCGAGCAGATGGGGAAACTCTTCGCCGCCTTCAGCCAGGCCGACGCTTCCACCGCCAGCAAGTTTGGCGGCACCGGCCTCGGCCTTGCCATCTCCCGCCAGTTTGCCCGCATGATGGGTGGTAATATCACTGTCGACAGCACGCCGGGGGTGGGCACCACCTTTACCGTCCGCATGCCATTGCAAGTGCAGGATCTCACCCACCGCCTGGTCGAGGTTGACCCGGCCAAAGTGTCTACGAGCACCATCCCGCCAATCGCCCCCAGCAAACCGCCGATGCCCCCCGATACTTCTCCGTGCGATGTCCTCCTCGTCGAGGATGATCCGCCCACCCGGGACATGATGGCCCGGATTCTTGAACGCCAGGGCTGGAAGGTCCGCACCGCCACCAACGGCCAGCACGCCATCGGCATCCTTGAACAGGTCCTCCCCGCCTCGGTCATACTCGACCTGAAAATGCCCATCATGAATGGATTTCAATTCATCGACCATGTGCAGACCAAGGCCGCATGGCGCCAGCTACCCATCTTTGTCTTCACGTCGATGGACATCACCCAGGATATCCGTGAGCGCCTCGCCGGCCGCACTGCGGGGATTTTCCAAAAGGGCGATCACTCGCGTGACGATATCATCCAGCACGTCCAAGATGCGGTGCAAGCCCACTTGACTGCCGAGAAGAACAAGCAAACCTGACCAACGCATCCCATGCCCAAGATACTCTTAGTTGAAGACAATGAAATGAACCGCGACATGCTTTCCCGTCGCCTGGAAAAACGCGGTTACACCGTCGTCTTGGCCGTGGATGGCGCCGCCGGCATCGCCCAGACCAAGGCGGAGAAGCCGGACCTCATTCTCATGGACATGAGCCTTCCTGTGATCGACGGCTGGGAGGCCACCAAACAGATCCGTTCCGACCCGGAAGTCGCCGGCACCCCCATCATCGCCCTCACCGCCCACGCCATGTCGAGCGATCGCGAAAAATGCCTCGAAGCCGGCTGCGATGATTTCGACACCAAGCCCGTCGAGCTCCCCCGCCTCCTCGCCAAGATTGAAGAAATGCTCAAAAAAGGCCGGACCCCGCCCGCCTGATGAGCGCCAGCGCAGACGCCCCCTCTCCTCCCGGTGTCGGCAGCTTGCAGCCGCAATCGCTCGGTCCATTTCTCAAGGCGATCCAGTCCCGCGATCTCGAGGCCCTCACCCGTCTGCGCCATTCCCTGCGCACCCCGCTCAACCAGATCATCGGCTATTGCGAGATGCTCATGGAATCCGCCGAGGAGACCGGCGACACGACCATCCTGCGCGACCTGAAACGCATCCACACCTCCGGCGGCCAGCTCGTCGCCCTCATCAACGACGCCCTCGCCCCGTGGAAAATCGAGACCGGAAAAATCGACGTCGATGCCATGCGCCTGGAAATGCGCACCCCGCTGAACGCCATCATTGGTTACGCCGAACTTTGCCTGGATGAGTCGACCAAACCCGGCCAGGACGAGCTCGTGGCCGACCTGAAAAAAATCCACCGGGCCGCCCTCAATCTCTTTCATCTCTTCGAGGACAAGGCCTTCCCCACCCAGCTAAATGTCGGCGCCCAGCATGGCGATGTCGGCATTTCCTCCCAAGCCACGCTCGGCACCACGACCGGCACGCCGGCGCCACCCGCGATCAGTCACGTCGTTGAGCTCACCTCCGCCAATATTCCCGCGGTTCCGGCCAGGCTCCTCGCCGTCGACGACGATCCGTCGAACCTCGAGATGCTCACCCGCCGGCTTCAGAAACTCGGCTACGATGTCACCAAGGCCGTCAATGGCCGCATCGCCCTGCAAAGACTCAAGGAGGACGATTTCGATCTCGTCCTCCTCGATATTTTGATGCCCGAGCTCGACGGTTTTCAAACCCTCGAATTCATCAAGGCCGACCCGCGCATCCGCCACCTGCCCGTCATCATGCTCACCGCGCTCGACGACGTGGAAAGCATCGTCCGCTGCCTCGAAGCCGGTGCCGAGGATTTCGTCCCCAAGCCTTTCAATCCCGTCATCCTTCGCGCCCGCATCGCCGCCTCGCTCGAGAAGAAACGCCTTCGCGACCAGGAACAGGCCAATCTCGCCCAGCTCCAAAACGAGCGCTCCAAATCCGAACGTCTCCTGCTCAACGTGCTGCCCCGGGCCGTCGCCGACCGCCTCAAGGCCGGTGAGCGCACCATTGTCGACAGCTTTCTCGACACCACCGTGCTCTTCGCCGACATCGTCGGCTTCACCCGCATCGCCACGCGCAATTCCCCCAACCGCACGGTCCAGCTCCTCAACGATCTTTTCTCCAACTTCGACCGCGTCGCCGAACTCTACCAACTGGAGAAGATCAAGACCATTGGGGATGCCTACATGATGGTCGGCGGCGTCCCGATCGCCAACCCCGACCACGCCGAAACCTGCGCCCACGCGGCGTTGGAATTTCTCGAGGCGCTGCGTGTGTTCAACCGCCGCCACCAGCTCGACTGGCAGATCCGCATCGGCATGAACAGCGGCCCCGTCGTCGCCGGCATCATTGGCACCAAAAAATTCTCCTACGATCTCTGGGGCGACACCGTCAACATCGCCGCCCGCATGGAATCCCACGGCCAGCCCGGCAAGATCCAGGTCAGTGCCAACGTCAAACAGATCCTCGAAGGCAAGTTCGATTTCGAACCCGTCGGCCGTCTGGAAATCAAGAGCGTCGGCCCCATGCAAACCTACCTCCTCTCCCGCAAGAAAGCCTGACTCGGGAAAGTGTCTGCAAGCGGCCTTGCACCCTGTGCCCCGTGATTCTCATGGCGCACAGGGCGGAAACGGAGATTCACACATTACGGCTCACTCCAGTCCCACGAAAAACACCCAAACGCAGATCGCTCCCATGATTCTCCCCCGCCACGCTCATTGCCGATGTTCATCAGGCCATTCATACCCGGTCCGGTGTGCGTTGCCTGAAGAGTTTGCCCAGTGAACAAGCGAACCAAAGTCAAACACCGGTCGCACGAGGCCTGGCATGTGGTGCAACAAAAACAGGGGCGCGTGCAGCCGACAACGCAAAGCCGTGGCACCCCCTTTAACAATGACCTCCTTCTGGAAAAAGAGGCGGATATCATGGGAGCCGCCGCTGTCCAAACCCAGAGGAAAAAAGGTCGTGCGTGACTCTTATGGTCATGCATGAAAGAAGCGATAACGGCGGGCCGGCCAGCATAAGGCAGCATGACCGTTGCCCTCAACTTTGTTTGCGCCCTCCGGTCACAGGCTCTGCTGTGAGGTTCTGCCAGGAACACCCATGAATCTACTTCGTGTTTTTCCAATTCTAGGCGCCAACGATCTGAAGACATCGCTCGCGTTCTATCGGGATGTTCTCGGTTTCAGCATCGCCTGGCAGTGGGGCGACCCACCCTCGCGCGCCGGGGTGGCCAGCGGAGATGTCGAGCTTCAGTTGCTGAGCGATCCACGCCTTCGTCCGCCAGCTCCGGGGCGAGTCTACATCCACATGACCGGCATTGATGCCTTCTATCGCGCTGTCCGTCGCCGTGGTGGACAGATCCATGAGCCGCTTGTTGAGCGTGATTGGGGCATGCGAGACTTTCGAATTCTCGATCCGTCCGACAATCAAATCGGCTTTGCGGAACAGATCCCCGGTGGCCGCTAAAATGGTCGCCTCGGCCGCTCGCGACCCGATGCGCAGAATTCAGACTGACCGGGTCGTTCGTTGACCGCGCGAAACGACGCCGTGGGCGAATACCGCACCCCGCGCTGCCGAATCCTGCCGCGCTATGACGTTGCGCTATCGGCCACAGTCGCTCAAAAGGACTGTACAAATGGAATCTTTCCCCCCTTTGCCGAGCGGTCTCGGCCCTGGACAACGCGCGCTGGCCGCCATCGTGTTTACCGATGTCGTCGGTTTCAGCGCCCGGATGCAGATGGAAGAGGAAACCGTGCTGGCCCTGTTGGAACGGGATTTTGCGGTGATGAAAAAGCTATGCCACCAGCATTCGGGCTCGGTCCTCAAGAGCACGGGGGATGGCCTGCTGCTCTATTTTTCCAGCGCGGTGCAGGCGGTGGCCTGTGCATTGCGCATGCAAAAATATTTCGCGCGCAAAGCCAAGCTGCTCCCGCCCCACGAAGTTCTCACCCACCGTGTCGGCATTCATCTCGGTGATGTCTTCCTCAATGAGCAGGATGTCATGGGGGACGGGGTGAACATCGCCGCGCGCCTGCCGGCGGAAGCCGAGCCCGGTGGCATCTGCATTTCGCAGACCGTCTACGATGTGGTGAAAAACAAACTGGCCCTGCAGGTGACCCTGCTCGGCCCGCGCGATCTGAAAAACATCGCCGAGGCCATTCCCATCTACCGCATTTTGCTGGAAGCCCAGACGCTTAAACCGGAAAAAGAAGAATCACCCGGAAAAGGGCCGACCACACGCACCAACCCGGCCACGCCTTCTGCCACGCCTCCGCCCGCAAAAACAAGAAGATGGGTCGTCGTGGGAGGCCTGGCCCTGATCGCCGTGTTGGTTTTCCTCGCTCTGCCCGGCTGGCGCGCAAGCTACCGGGTAAGACAGGAGCAGGCCCGCATCGAAGCCACCCGCACCGCGATCATCGCCATGCTCGACTCCGCCCAGAATACGGAGGGCGGCTATGACCGGCAGGAAATGGCCCGTGTCCTGGCCACCTGGCGGGATGAATTGCTCACCAGCCACTCACGCGCACCCGACGAATATGATTTTGCAAAACTGGGCGACGCCCTGCTCCCCGCCAACGCCGGACCCGCCGCGAAGGCGGATGCCGCGCTGCGCCTGCTGGCTTTGGAACGGATCACGGCGTTGTTCGCCTGGATGGACTCGGCGTTGAAATGCTACACCAAGGACGCTCCGCTGATCGTCTCGGAACTGTCCGGGGCGGAGCCGAGGAAAATCGAGGTCTTTGCCAGCAGAAACCGCGGTTTGTACATTGTTGAAGGAGGAGCGATCCGGTGGCGAAATTGGACAAGCCTGAAACCGGCGTACTTCGGCGCGATTGTGGTCGGCGTCATGCTGGGTACGAGCCGGTGATAGGTTACAAACGATCCGGGGTGATAGGTGACACTTTGGTGGTGAGGGTGGAGGGTTGGTTTGGCGATAAAAGAATTTAAGGGGAGGGTCTAAGGGAGGGGGCT